>Ga0247609_10000235_pt1 | contig 81635 bp, 79 predicted proteins | sample 172DNAGHGlowgp2_FD_193487 | JGI IMG/M metagenome (GOLD analysis project Ga0247609, IMG submission 193487) | Sheep rumen microbial communities from Palmerston North, Manawatu-Wanganui, New Zealand - 1728 DNA GHGlow gp2 | ecosystem: Host-associated > Mammals > Digestive system > Stomach > Rumen ...
TACCCAAGCAGCATTAACAAAAGTTGAATAATCTGAATATACCCATTTACAATAGTCATGCTGACATGTAACTAATTTACTTAATTTCTGTTTAATAAAACCAATATTACTTTCAAAATTATTGTTATATATTAAAGATCCGTCTGCAGCACTCTTAAACTCATAAATTGGTAAATACATATGAAGTTTTTCATTTGTTTTACAATTATTCCCACCAATAAAAAATTTAACACTTAAAGCAATTAAAACAAATAATATACATAAAAATATATATGATATTTTTTTTCTATCTTTATCCATCATATAACTCCTTTCTATTATTATTATAATGTATAATTAATTTTAATACAATATACTATTACATTTTCAATATAAAAAAAGCACATAATGTGCTTTAGAATATTTTTATAATTACATTATTAGAAATTAATTAATTTTCCTTACTTTCAGTGTATTTGATAACTACACATCTATTAGGTTCTTCTCCTTCACTTTCAGTCTTAATATATTTAAAACCTTGTAATGCAGTATGAACAACTTTTCTATCATAAGCATTCATTGGATCTAACTTAACATCTACTTTAGATAAAGTTACATCTCTTGCTATTCTCTTAACTTTCTTTTCTAAGAAATAATTTTGTTTTTCTTTATAATTTTCTACATCAATAGTTATATTTACATATAAATCAACTGCATTAAATATTGCTTGTCTTACATATGTTTGAATAGCATCTAATATATGTCCTTTTTTACCTATTAATAATGAATTACTTTGTGAAAATATTTCATATTTTACTTGTGAATCTCTTACTTTTGTTTCAATATTTGCTTTAATACCTATTCCTTTTAATAATTCATCTAATATTTCTTTTCCTACACTTGCTACATCACTTAATTTAACTACTTCTAATGTATATTTTTTACCACTGAATAATCCACCTTTTTCTTCATAAGTTTTAGTGATTATTTCATCTTTTTTTACATTAAGTTCAGTTAATGCTTTTTCTAACAACCCTTCTTCACTCTTTGCTTGAAACTTATACTTCTCCATAATACTACAACTTACCTTTCTTTAATATTAAATTTTGTACAATTGTAAATCCATTTGATACTATCCAATATAATGCAATTGATGTTGGTAAACTAAATGAAATTACAGAAATAAATACTACCATAAATGTACTCATCATTTTCATTTGTTTTGCTTGTTCTTCATTTCCTGACATATTCATATTTTTAAATGAGAAATATGTAGCAGCAATTATAATAACAACTAATATAATGTAATAATAATTACCAGAACTAATTCCTTCCATTGGTGTTGTTCCAAGATTAAATACTAAAAATTTATTTTCAAAAAACGCAGGAACTCTATATACTGCTTCTAAAAATGCAAAGAATATAGGTAATTGTAAAAATGTAAATAAACAACCAGACATCGGACTTATATTATGTTTTTTATAAATCATCATCATTTCTTGGCTCTTAGCCATCATTGATTCTTTATCATCTTTTCCTCTATATTTTCTTTCTAGTGCATCTAAGTCTTTTTGTGCTTTTTTCATATTTTCACTCATATTAGTAGATTTCTTTGAAAGTGGGAACATTATTGCTCTTAATAAAAAACCAACTATCATAATTGCAAGTCCATTACTTTTAACTAATAAACCAACTTTTATTATTATCCATGCTAGTGGTTTTACAAATATACTTGTCCATAAACCTTCATATCCACCAGAATTAATTTTTAAATTTTTACATCTAGGTAACTTATCATAATCAACATTATCTTCAAGTAATTTATCTTTATTTGCTTCATATATTTCTTGTAAATCTTTACTTTCAGGTTTACAAATAATATTGGATACATATTGTTTTTTTACTTTTTCTTCATTTTCCAAAGTAAATCGTTTAGTACATCCTGATAATGTTAGTAATATCATTATAATAATTATAATTTTTTTATTCATATTTTTCTCCTCTCAGTAATTCTAATATACTTTCTTTTATATTGTTATAAGAAAGATCTAAAATTGCATTCCTTAATATTATAACATAATCATAAGAAGTATTGATATTATTTTTGCTTAGAATGTCTTTCATTACTCTTTTATAATAGTTTCTAATGTATGCTTTTCCTATTTTTTTACTAATACTTATACAAAATCTATTAAAATTTAAATTATTTTCATTATAATATATAACAAAATATTTATTAGCATATTTGTGATTAAGTTTTATAATTTTTTCTATTTCTTCATTTTTTCTAATTATATACTTCTTATTCATAATACTCCTTTCAAAAAGTATTATAATAAAAAAATTACTTTTTTAAAAGTAATTTTATTTATTTTGATAATTCTTTTCTTCCTTTTGCTCTTCTTAATTTAAGAACTTTAGTTCCTTTTCTAGCTAAAAATCCAGATGTTTTGCTTTTTTTAGCATTATTAGGTTGGAATGTTCTTTTCATAATTATTATACTCCCTTTCTTTGTTTAACTGAATTAGATTATATAATAAATAGATATTTTTTGTCAATTAATTCTTTAATATTTTTATTTTTTAATATTATGTAAACTTCTTAATCTTATATTTTATGTTAACTTATTAACAAGTTATCAACATAATTATGTTAACTTATCAACAAGTTATTAACAAAATCAATTTATGTAAAGTAGTTCATTTTGTTAATATTGTTAATAACTTATTCTATGTCAGTAAATACAATAAAAAAATGTTTACAAATTGTTAATTACCTGTTAATATAAATGTTAAATAAAATTTTTAATTTGACATTAAAAAAAGATGATTTATAATGTAATTAGAAGTGATATAGAAAGGAATTATGCTTATGGATAATGAAGAAATATGGTCAAAATTCTTACTAAAAATGAAATCAAAATTTTCGTTAATGTCATATAATTATATATTCAAAGATTTGAAATTGTATTCATATGATAATTCCAATGTGATAATAACAATGCCTACTAATGAATTGCTTCTACAAAATATTATGAAAAATTACAATGAAATTATTGAAGATACATTTAATGATATTACAAATGATACTTGTAAAATAACATATATTTTTGAAAAAGATATTGATACATTAAATAAAAATAAACAAAATAATAATAAAATTATAGACAAAGATAATACTGGTTTTAATTTAGATGATAATATTAACAATTATAAATATGTTAGTAATTTCAATCCAAAATATACATTTGATACATTTGTTGTTGGAGATTCAAATAAACTTGCATATGGAACTGCTCTTACTGTAGCAAAAAATCCAGGTAAATTATATAATCCATATTTTATATATGCTAAAAGTGGCCTTGGAAAAACACATTTAATGCATGCAATTGGTAATTATATTGTTACTCATTCTGATAAAAAAGTTTTATATATTACTGCCGAACAATTTTCAAATGATTATAGATCTATAATAAATGCTAAAAATAAAGCTGATAACAATATATCATATTTAGAAGCTTTTAGAGAAAAATATAGAAATGTAGATGTTCTTATGATAGATGATATTCAATTTCTAGAAAAAATGCCTAAATCGCAAATAGAGTTTACAAATACATTTAATACTTTATATGATAATGAAAAACAAATTATAATAGCATCTGATACATCTATAAATGATTACAAATACTTAGAAGATAGGTTAAAAACACGATTTAGGTGGGGGCTTACTGAATCTATAAATCCACCAGAAATAGAACTTAAGAAAAATATAATTAGAAATAAAATTATGATTAATAATTATGATTTAGATATTAATGAAGATGTTATAGACTATATAGCTAATAATTGTGGAAGTGATATTAGAAATTTAGAAGGTGCTGTTGTAAGAATTGTAGCATACAAAGCAACATTCAATATTTCTGATGTAACACTAGAAATTGTTCAAGATGCTCTCCAAGAGTTTGTTCCTAAAACCGTTTATAGGACAAATTCGGTAGCAAAAATCATAGATGTGGTTTCTAAATATTATAATTTAGAAACATCTATGATAAAAGGAAAAATGAAAAAGAAAAATGTAACTGATGCAAGAGCAATAGCCATGTATTTAAGTAGAATAATGACTGATGAAAGCTTAGAACGTATTGGTTTAGAGTTTGGAGGTAGAGATCATTCAACTGTAATTTATTCTCATGACAAAATATCTAAAGAATTACAAAATAATTTAAAACTACAGGAAGAAATAAAATTATTAAAAGATAAGATTTGTGAACAATAATTAACATATTAACAATTATTTATAACATTAAAAATGTAGGAATAACTTAACATAAAATGAGTTATTAACAATATTAACATCTATAATAATATTAATTAATAAAAAATAAGGGAGGAAAAATTATGAAAATGTTAATTGAAAAAAGAATTTTATTAGAGGGACTAAATTGTGTTAGTAAAGCTTTAAATACTAGAAATATAATACCTGTACTTAATGGTATAAAGTTTGATTTAAAAAATGAAGGATTATATCTAACTGCTACTGATAATGATATAACAATTCAAACTTTTATTGGTAAATCAGATATTAAAAGTATTGATGAAGAAGGTTGTACTATTATATATGGTAAAACACTTTTAAATACTATTAGTAAACTACAAAATACCATGATTACAGTGGAAAACTTTGAAAATAATGAAGTTTCATTTAAAACTGAAAATGGAGGAGTATATGATTTTCCTTGCTTTAATCAAGAAGATTTCCCAAATATTAAACTAGAAGAAGTAAAAGATCCTATTATATTAGATGGATTAAAATTTAAAGAAATTATCAATAATACTTCATTTGCATGTTCACTTCAAGAAAGTAGGCCATTACTTACTGGTGTTAATATAAAACTAACAGGAAATTTATTTGAAGTAGTAGCAACTGATTCATATAGACTTTCTAAAGTAAGTCTTATGTTAGATAAAATTTATTCAGAAAATATTAACATAGTTATACCTGCAAGAAATATAAATGAATTAATTAAGTTAATAAATAGGGAAGATGAAGTTCAGATACATGTATTCTCAAATAAAGCATTATTTAAATTTGGAAATATTGTTTTCCAAACTTCATTATTAAATGGTACTTATCCAAATACGGATAATTCTATTCCAAAAACATTTAATTATAAAATTAAAGCCAATTTGAAAGATTTTTATAGTTTATTAGATACTGCATCATCTTTAACTCAATCAAAAGAGAAAAATATTGTTGATATGGAAATTAATGGTAATGAATTAATTGTCAGTGCATCAAGTTTAGAAGGAAAAGGTAAAGATAAAATAACTGTGGTTAATGAAATAGGTAATAATATAAAAATATCATTTAGCGTTAGATACATGTTAGATGCTCTTAAAGTATTAAATGAAGAAGAAATTTGTATTTTATTAAATGGTGAAATTAGTCCAATTATATTAAAAGAAAATGAGCAAAGTGAATTAATAGAATTAGTTTTACCAATGAAAACTTATTAAAAAACGATTAATTTCGTTTTTTTTTATTAAAAAAATAATAAATTCGACATAATTCAACAATATTCGACATAGCTAATGTGATAATGTATTTTTCGTTATTTTAAGAAAGGGGGGGAAAATATATGAATTATGAAATAACATTTGATACACAAGTTATTATGCCCATAAAAGATACAAATACAAGAGTAATTGAATCAGAAGATGAATATATTATTAACAATACACCATTAGAAATTTTAGAGCATAGTTGTGAATACTTTGGCAGTTCCCTTGAAGGAAGAAAAGAAGGAACTAAAAAAATGCTTGGAATTACCTACAAACCTCCAATTATAGTTGAGGAAAGTAGAGAAATGATATTTTTTCCAACAAATTCACCTGAGAATATTGATTGTATATGGATTAATTTAGGTAAAATAGAAAAGTACTATAAAATCAATTCAAAAAAAACCGCTATATTATTTAAAAATGGTGACATAATGGATTTTAATTTATCATATGGTTCTCTTTCTAATCAAATTTTAAGGGCAACAAGATTAAAATTTATATTAGAAGAAAGAACTAGAAAAAAAGAAGAAAAAAAGGATGATTTTTAGTAAATTATTCTTTTTTTATAGGTTATTTTATGATATAATTAATTTGTGAGTAGGAGTACCTAAAAAAGCAAAATAATAAAATAAAGGTTAAAAAGGGGGTTAAAAATGAATATTACAAAAATTGAACTTGTAAATTTTAGAAATTATTCAAAAAAAACTTTTGACTCTTTTTCTAATCTAAATATTATTATTGGTAAAAATGGTATTGGTAAAACATCAATATTAGAAGCTATATATTTAGGTAGCCTAGCAAAATCATTTAAAACAAGTAATGATTATTCAATTATTAAATATGGTGAGGAATATTTTAGAATAAAGATTTATTATTTTGACTATTTACCTAAAAAAAATTTAGAAGTATATTTAGATAAAAGTGGTAAAAAAACAAAAATTAATGAAAAAATCCAAGTTAAATTAAGTAACTTTATTTCTCAATATCGAATAATTTTACTTTCTCCTGATGAACTTAAATTAATTAAATCATCACCAAATACTAGAAGAAATTATTTAAATATTCAAATATCTCAACTGCATAAAGAATATATATATTATTTAAATAATTACAATAATTTAATAAAAAATAAAAATGATTATTTAAAAAAATTGATGCTGAATAGTAATTTAGATCAAAGATATTTAGATATATTAGATGAAAAAATAGTGGATGAAGGTTTAAAAATTTATAACTATAGAAAAAAATATATAGATTTAATTAATAAAAGAATTAATGATATTTTTGAAAAATATATAAAAAATCAAAAAATATATATAAAATATGATTCAGATTATGAAATAAATAATAAAGATAAACTGATAAGAGAATTAAAAAGAAATAGAAAAAAAGAAATAAATATAGGAATGACTGATTATGGTGTCCATAGGGATGATTATGTATTTTACCATAATGATAATAATGCAAAAGAATATAGTTCGCAAGGAATTCAAAAATTAATTATATTAGCTATGAAATTATCGGAAGTTTCAATATTTATTAATGAATATGAAATAAAACCAATTTTACTACTTGATGATTTATTTAGTGAACTTGATACAAAAAATAGAAATAATATTTTTAAGTCTTTAGATAAAAATATTCAAATATTTATAACAACAACAGATTTAAAAAATATAGATAAAAAAATTATAGAAAAAGCAAAAATATTTGATTTAGATGAGAGGGTGAAAAAATGAAGGAAGAATATGGAGTAAATGATATTCAAGTATTAGAAGGATTAGAAGCAGTAAGGAAAAGACCTGGTATGTATATTGGTACTACTGATTTAAAAGGTCTTCATCATCTTGTATGGGAAATTGTTGATAACTCAATAGATGAAGCATTAGCTGGTTATTGTAAAAATATAGAAATTATAATAAATAAAGATAATTCAATAACTGTTAAGGATGATGGTAGAGGTATACCAGTAGGTATACATCCAAAAACTGGCATTTCAACAGTAGAGACAGTTTATACGGTATTACATGCTGGAGGTAAATTTGGTGGTGGAGGCTATAAAGTAAGTGGTGGTCTTCACGGAGTAGGTGCTTCAGTAGTTAATGCATTATCAAAATGGGTTACTGTTACTGTTTATAAAGATGGTAAGATATATGAAACAAAATTTGAAAATGGAGGAAAAACAGTCCAAAAATTGACTGTGATAGGTGAATGTGAGAAAGATAGAACTGGTACAACAGTTTCATTTAAACCAGACCCAGAAATATTTGATTCAGAAATTTATGATTATGAAACATTGAAAGTAAGAACTAGAGAACTAGCATTTTTAAATAAAGGTCTTCAGCTAACACTAAGGGATGATAGAGATGAAGAAGATACTCAAGGAGAAAAGTTTTTATATGAAGGCGGCATAAGTGAATATGTTAAATTTATAAATCAAGGGAAAACTCCATTACATGAAAAAATAATTCACTTAAATGGTGAAAAAGATGGAATAATGTTTGAAGTGGCAATGCAGTACAATAATGGTTATAATGACAATATTTATTCATTTGTTAATAACATTAATACTCATGATGGTGGAACACATGAAGAAGGAGTTAAAAGGGCATTAGTTAGAGTCACTAATAGTTATGCTAGAAAAAACAATATATTAAAAGATAAGGATGAAAATTTAACTATAGATGATGTTAAAGAAGGACTTACAATGATTATTTCATGTAAGCATCCTAATCCACAATTTGAAGGTCAAACAAAAGGAAGACTTGGTAATTCAGAAGTTAAAAATTTAGCAGATAGTGTATTTGCTGAAGGTTATGAACAATTTTTATTAGAAAATCCAGAAGAAGCAAAAATAATTGTAAGTAAATCAATACTTGCTAAAAATGCGAGAATGGCGGCTAAAAGAGCTAGAGAAGCAACAAGAAAAAGTGATTTAGCAACTACAAACTTCTTTGGAAAATTATCTGACTGTAAGAGTAAAGATCCAACTGTATCAGAAATATTTATAGTCGAGGGAGATAGTGCTGGTGGATCTGCTAAAAAAGGTAGAGATTCAATGACGCAAGCTATCCTACCATTAAGAGGAAAAATATTAAATGTTGAAAAAGCAAGGCAAGATAAAGCACTTGCAAATGAAGAAATCAGAACAATAATTACTGCATTTGGTACTGGAATTGGTGAATATTTTGATTTATCAAAATTAAGATATGACAAAATAATTATAATGACTGATGCCGATGTCGATGGTTCACATATTAGAGTATTATTATTAACATTGTTTTATAGATTTTTTAGACCTATTGTTGAAGCAGGTCATGTATATGCTGCTCAACCTCCATTATTTAGAATAATGCATGGAAAAACTAGAAAATATGTATTAAATCCTGAAGAATTAAACGCTTATATGAATAGTCTTCCTGAAAATGTTCGTTCAAGAGCTGAAATTGCAAGAATGAAAGGTCTAGGAGAAATGGATGCTGAAGAACTTAATGAAACAACTATGGATATTAATAAAAGGGTATTAAGAAAAATAACTGTAGATGATTGTATTGCAGCGGATGCTATATTTGAGAAGTTAATGGGTGATGATGTTGAACCTAGACGTAAATTTATAGAAGAAAATGCTGGATATGTTCAAAATTTAGATATTTAGGAGGTTTAAAATGGAAGATAATAAAGAAATTATTGAAAAAGAAAATGAAAATACAGAAGAAAATATCGATAAATTGAATATAGATAATAACTTTGGTGGATATTTTCATGAAAGAGACAGACTAGAACATAACAACATAGTTGATGAAGTTAAAACTTCTTTTATGGAATATTCAATGAGTGTTATTGCTTCTCGTGCACTTCCTGATTTAAGAGATGGTTTAAAACCTGTTCATAGAAGAATTTTATGGTCAATGTATGAATCAGGATATACTCCAGATAAGCCGCATAGAAAAAGTGCTAAAACCGTCGGTGAAGTTATGGGTAACTACCATCCACATGGTGATTCATCAATATATGAAGCAATGGTAAGACTTGCACAAGATTTTAACCAAAGATATATGCTAATTGATGGTCATGGAAATTTTGGTAATATTGAAGGCGATGGAGCTGCAGCTATGCGTTACACTGAATCAAGACTTGCTAAAATATCTTTGGAATTATTAAGAGATATAAATAAAGATACAGTTGATATGGATAATAACTTTGATGAAACTAGAAAAGAACCAAAGGTATTACCATCAAGATTTCCAAACGTACTTGTTAATGGTTCTATGGGAATTGCAGTCGGCATGGCAACAAACATCCCACCCCATAATTTAGGTGAAGTAATTGATGGATGTGTTGCATACATAGATAATCCTGAAATTGATACATTAGGATTAATGGAATACATAAAAGGTCCAGATTTTCCAACTGGTGGTATTATTTTAGGTAGTTCGGGTATAAAAAAAGCATATGAAACGGGCAGAGGTTCTATTACAATTAGAGGAAAAGCGGAAATTGAAGAACATGATGGACATAATACAATTGTATTTACTGAAGTACCTTACGGAATAAATACAATGGAATTAAAAAATAAGGTAGCTGAATTAGTTAGGGATAAAGTAATTGATGGAATATCTGATTACCATACAGATTTAAAAGATGGTGTGAAGATAACTATTACTTTAAAGAAAGACGCTAATCCACAGGTAGTATTAAATAATTTATATAAACACACAGCCTTTCAAACAAATTATGGAATTATATTCTTGATGCTAGATGGTCTAACACCAAAAACGTTAAGTTTAAAAGAAATAATTTCAAAATATATTGAACATCAAAAAGAAGTAATTATTAGAAGAACAAAATTTGATTTGGCAAAGGATGAAAAAAGAGTACATATTTTAGAAGGATATAAAATTGCACTAGACAATATTGATGAAGTAGTTAAAATTATTAGAAATGCCGAAACAGATGAAGAAGCAAAAAATAAATTAATGGAAAAATTTGGTTTAGATCAAATTCAATCAGAAGCAATTTTAGAATTAAAATTAAGAAGATTAACTGGATTAGAAAGAGATAAAATAGAATCTGAATTAGCGGCTTTACTTGCAGAAATAGAGGAATTGAAATCTATATTAGCTAGTGAGGAAAAAGTATTACAAATTATTAAAAAAGAAATGTTAGAAATTAAAGATAAATATGGTGATGAAAGAAGAACCAAAATAGATAATACTGCAATTGAATATATTGAAGATGAATCATTAATTCCACAAGAAGAAGTTATTGTCACTATAACAAATAAAAATTATATAAAAAGAATTAATAAAGATACTTATAAAGTACAACATAGAGGTGGAGTTGGAATCAAAGGAATGACTACAACAGAGGAAGATTTTGTGGAGCAATTAATTTCCTTAAATACTCATGATTACATTTTATTCTTTAGCAATAAAGGTAAGGTTTATAGATTGAAAGGTTATAAAATTCCAGAGTATTCACGTACTGCAAAAGGCTTACCTATTGTTAATTTATTATCTTTAGAAAAAGATGAAAAAATTAATACAATGATAAAAGTAAATGAAAATGAGGCGTACAAATGTTTGGTATTTGCAACAAAAAATGGTATAATAAAGAGAACACTAATATCCGAATTTGATAATATTCGTCAAAATGGTAAAATAGCAATTTCATTAAAAGAAAATGATGAGCTAATTTCTGTTAAAAAGACTACTGGTACTGACCAAGTATTAATGTGTTCATCTAATGGCAGAATGTGTAGATTCAATGAAAATGAAATAAGAATTATGGGAAGAACAGCATCTGGTGTAAGGGGTATAAATCTTGTAAATGATGAATGTGTTGGAATGGAAATATCAGAATTAGGAAAACTATTATTAGTTGTTACAGAAAAAGGATATGGTAAAAAGACAGCAATAGAAGAATATAGAGAAACAAAGCGTGGAAGTAAGGGTGTTAAAACAATTAATATAACTGAAAAAAATGGTAAGATTATTAGCTTTAAATCTACAGATAATGAAAAGGATCTTATGATAATAACTAAAGATGGAGTAATTATAAGAATGGACGTTGCTAGTATATCTCAAATGGGTAGAGTTACAAAAGGTGTTAAATTAATAAATTTAAAAGATAATAATACTGTAGCATCTATATCTATTATTGAAAAAGAAGAAATAGAAGAAGAATAATGTAAATAACATTATTCTTTTTTTATGCAACAATTATTTCCCGGGAAATAATTATTAACAGTATATTGTAGTTTATAAAATTATTTATATGTTCCACGTGAAACATATATGAATGTTTTTTTAATAAAATCGAATTTTATTGCATTAAAAAAATTGATGTAACAATAATATTATTCTTACTTTCAATTTATGTTCCACGTGGAACATTGTTATAAAAAAAGAATTTTGATAGGCTATAATCCATAAGAATAATAGAATTATTTCCCGGGAAATAATTCTTAACAGTATATTGTACTTTATAAAATTATTTATATGTTTCACATGGAACATATATGAATGTTTTTTTAATAAAATTGAATTTTATTGCATTAAAAAAGTTGATATAGCAATATTATTATTCTAGCTTTCAATTTTATGTTCTACGTGGAACATTGTTATAAAAAAAAATCTTGATAGGCTATAATCCATAAGAATAATAAAATTATTTCCCGGGAAATAATTTCTAACAATTTATTGTAATTTATAAAATTATTTATATGTTTCACGTGGAACATTTTAAAAAAAATATATTAAAATTTTATTTAAAAATATATTATAAAATAATATTTGATTTTGTACACCAAAATAGTATAATTAAGTTGTGCAACAGGATGCGGTGAATCAGGTCAGAATTGGAAAATAGCAGCCTTAAGCCTTAATCTTGTGTGCACTTTTTTAAAATAAAGAAAGCGAAAAAATGTTTGTATGAATAACTATATAAAAATATTAAAAAAATTAAACCTTAAAGCATTAAAACATAATGATGTACCAGTTTCTTGTATAATTATCTATAATAACAAAATTATTTCAAAAGCGTACAATATGCGTGAAAATAAAAAAAATCCACTTTTTCATGCAGAAATAATTGCAATACAAAAAGCTTCAAAAAGACTGAAAACTTGGAATTTGAGTGAGTGTAAATTAATTGTAACACTTAAGCCATGCAATATGTGTCTAGAAGTAATTAAAAACGCAAAAATTAGTGAAGTATATTATATTTTAGATAGTGAAAAAAATGTAAATAGAAAAGTTAAATTTTTGAAAATTAATTGTAAAGATGAGAACTATTTTAGTAATGAATTAAAGAATTTTTTTATTGATAAAAGATAGATTATAATTTATAAATTTGATATAATTACTAAAGGAGGTTTTACTATGTCATATATATCATTATATAGAAAATATAGACCACAAAAATTTTCAGATGTTGTTGGGCAAGAAGTGGTTGTTAAAATTTTAAAAAATAGTATTGTTAACAACAAAATAGGTCATGCATATATATTTAGTGGGCCCCGAGGTACAGGAAAAACAAGTATTGCAAAAATATTTTCAAAAGCAGTAAATTGTTTATCAACAAAAGATGGAGATTTATGTGAAAAATGTGATATTTGTAAACTAAATATTGACGATGAAACAGATATTATAGAAATAGATGCCGCGAGTAATAACGGGGTTGATGAAATTAGAGAAATTAGAAATAACGTTAAACTTTTACCAGCACATTTAAAATATAAAGTATATATTATTGATGAAGTACATATGTTATCAATAAGTGCTTTCAATGCGCTATTAAAAACATTAGAAGAACCACCTAAAAATGTTATATTTATTCTTGCCACAACTGAATTTAATAAGATACCCGCAACTGTTGTTTCAAGATGTCAAAAATTTGATTTTAAAAAGTTGACATCAAACCAAATAAAAGATAGATTAAATTATATTCTAAAATGTGAAAATAAATATCTGAATGAAGATGTGATATCATTAATATCAACTATTTGTGACGGTGGTATGAGAGATGCAATAAATATGTTGGATCAGTTATTATCTATTGAAAAAGATAATATTACAATAGATGATGTATACAACATAATTGGGGATATAAAAGAGCAAGAAGTATTTGATTTTTTAAAATTGATAACTTTATCAAAAATTAAAGAATTATTAGATAAAATAGACCAATTTTATAATAGCGGTAAGAATTTTATAAATATTTGTGATAGACTGCAATTACTTATTAGAAATATTATAATATATAATAACACTAGCAATTACTTTGAGGAAAAATATGAAAAAGAATTGCAAAGTTTTTCTAAAATTGATATTAATTTATTACTAAAATTATCTGATGAAATATTTAAATTAATATTAGATTTAAAAAAATCAAGTAATCAAAAAATTGTGATGGAAATATATGTTTTAAAAATGACATTAATGTTTAAAGAAAAAACTATTATAAAAGAAGAAAAAGAAGTTACAGTTGAAAATAAAAATGATGACAAAAATAATGAAAATTATATAGATAATAAAAATATTAAAATAAATAATGCTTTATCCACTGCTAATAAAGAAATAAAAAAAGAATTTTTAGAAAAATTTTCTATTATAAAAGAATATGTATCAAGTAAAGATTATAATTCTATAGCAAATTTATTATTAAAATCAACTCCTGAAGTTGTATCTAATACTAATATTTTATTTACTTTTAAAAATAATTTTGAGGTAATATTATTTGAAAAAAATGAAATAGAAATTATAAACTTCTTAAAAAAGATTTTTAATAAAAAATATTCTATTGTTTCAATAACATATAATGAGTGGGAAAAAATTAAAAATAAGTATATTGAAGATATAAAAAATGGTATAAAATATGAATATAAAGAAGAAAAAAAAGAAATAAAAAGTAATTTAAAAAAAACTGAATTAGAATCAACAGTTGAAAATTTATTTGGTGATGATATAATTAAAGTAAACTGAAAGGGATGATTATATGAATATGCAAGCAATAATGGCTCAAGCAAGAAAAATACAAGGAGATTTGGAAAAAGCTACAAAGGAAATTGAAAACTCAACATTCAATTATGATAATGAAAATATATATATTGAATGTAATGGTAAAAATGAAGTAAAAAAAATTGCAATTAAAAACAATGATATTCTTGAAGATAAAGAATTGTTAGAAGATATAATGGTAGTAGCATTAAATAACGTACTTGAACAAGTGAAAAAAGAAAAAGAAAGAAAATTAGGAAAATATACTAATGGCTTAGGAGGATTATTCTAATTAATGGCAGTTCCAAGAAGTTTTACAAATTTGGTAAATAATTTAGCTATATTGCCAGGAGTAGGTGAAAAAACAGCCGAAAGGTATGTTTATACGCTTTTTGAAAAAGACAATGAAGATGTAGAAAATTTAGCAAATGCGTTGCTTGATTTCAAAAAAAGCATTAAAAAATGTTCATTATGTGGCTGCTTAACAGACAATGATATATGTGATATATGTGAAGATAAAACACGTGATTTATCGACAATTTGTATAGTAGAAGATTCAAAAAGTGTATTTTTTATAGAAAAAACAAAAAAATATAATGGATTGTATCATGTACTTAACGGTTTAATATCACCAATTGATGGGAAAAATCCAGAAGATTTAAACATTTCTACGCTTGTTAACAAAAGAATAAATGACAAATTGAAAGAAGTAATAATAGCTTTAAATCCATCAATAAATGGGGATATTACATCAATGTACATTCAAAAAGTTTTAGAAAAGAAAAACATTAAAGTATCAAGACTTTCATATGGAATACCTATGGGAGGAGATATTGAATATTTAGATCCAATAATGGTGTCAAAAGCATGGGATGACAGAAAAGTAATATCTAATTAAAAGAATTCATAGATTATCTTGAGGGATAAAAATGTTTTTAATAAAGAAACTTGTTTATACATTGTGTGTCATATATACTGTAAACATTATCATAAGCAAAGTAGGTAAGATTGTACCAATAAATTTTTATACAATAATGTTAGTATATTTTTTTGATATCTTTGCAATATTAGCAATAATTTATTTAAAATATTATTGCTAAAGGAGGAATTTTGAATAGTTTAGCAGAATATTTTAAAAATATAGACAATTTATCACATGCATTTCTAATAGGAAATGTGGTTTTTGATGAGATAGAAAAAGATTTAACGGATTTAATTAAATCAAAAATATTAAATGTTGATAATTTGAATTTAAAGGAAAACTCAGATATTTATTATTTTGATGAGTATGATACTCTGATAACTAAAGATAGTATTAAACAATTACTGAATAATTTGTCAACCACATCACAATTTAATAATGCAAAAATATATATAATAAATGGTGCTGAAAGAATGAGTGATTCAGTATATAATTCTATGTTAAAAACGTTAGAAGAACCAGAAAATAACATTTATGCATTTTTAATAACGAGAAATATTGAAATGATTAAAGATACTATTAAAAGTAGATGTCAAAAAATATTTTTAAATTCAAATAGTGAAGATAATTATGATGAAAAATTATATAATATAACTACTCAATTAATAAATAATATAGAAAGCGACAACATAAAAACTATCGCAAATAACCCTAAAATATATACTATCATTGAAGATAGAATCACGTTTCAAAAAATATTAAAAATAATGTTAATTAAATATAATTACGCATTAAAAGAAATTTTAAATGTTTCTGTAAATATAAAAGAAAATAATGAAATTATAAAAAATAATGATATAATATCTTTGTCGAAGAAAATATTAGTTATTGATAAATTTATAAATTTATTAAATAATTATTTGAATAAGAATCTAACAATAGATAGGTTTTTGATAGAAATGTGGAGATGTGAGCAATGAGATGTGTTGGCGTTGAATTTAAAAAAAATAGTAAGCAATATATATTCAACTGTAATAATTTAGAAATTAATGAAGATGACAATGTAATAGTTGAAACAGAAAGAGGACTACAATTTGGTAAAGCAAAAACAATATATACTGATTTAGAAGATGGAAAAGAACATGCAAATGTTGTCAAAATTGCTAATAAAAAAGATGAGGATCAAAATAAAAAGAATATAAAAGAGGCGAACGCTGCATTAACAAAAGCACAACAATTATCAGATGAATTAGGATTAGAAATGAAATTTTTAGAATCTTATTATACTTTTGATAGAAAGCAATTAGTATTTCAATTTTTGGCAGATAATAGAGTTGATTTTAGAGAACTTGCTAAATCTTTAGCATCAATATATAAAACTAGAATAGAATTAAGACAAGTGGGTGTTAGAGATAAAGCTAAAGAAATTTCAGGCATCGGGCCATGTGGAAGAAAATTATGTTGTTCAAGTTTTTTAAGCGATTTAGATTCTGTTGGAATTTCACAGGTTAAAAATCAAAATTTAGCATTAAATCCAAATAAAATAAATGGATTATGTGGAAGACTTTTATGCTGCTTAAAATATGAAGATGATTTATATACTGAATTTAGAAAAGATTTACCAGAAGTTGGTGAACACATAAATAATAATGGTCAAGAAGGAACTGTAACAAGCATTGATATACCAAATAGGAAGTATACATTTGTAAATGATGAAGGAACTAAAATAGAAGTAAAGGTGCCATTTAATTATGAATGCAAAAAGCAAGGTAATAAATGATTTAGTTTATTTTGATGATATTAAAATAGTTCAAAATAAAAACTATTTTAATTTTAGTCTAGATTCAATTTTACTTCCAAATTTTGTAAATTTAACAGAAAAAACAAAAAAAATCTTGGATTTATGTACCGGAAATGCACCAATACCATTAGTTTTATCAACAAAAACCAATGCAAAGATAATAGGAATCGAAATACAAAAAGAAATATATGATCTTGCTGTAGAAAGTATTGAAATAAACAAATTAAAAGAAAAAATCGAAATAATAAATGATGATGTAAAAAATGCTAGTAAAAGATTTGAAACAGATACATTTGATATAATAACTTGTAATCCACCTTATTTTAAGAAAAAAGAAAATAGCATTATTAATGACAATAAAATAAAATCAATTGCTAGACATGAAATAGAAATCCAATTAGAAGATATAATTAAAATAAGTAAAAAATTATTAAAAAATGGTGGCTCATTATGTATGATTCATAGAACAGATAGATTTTCTGAAGTACTTGATAATATGAAAAAAAATAATATAGAGCCAAAAAGAATAAGATTTATTTATCCAAAATTAAATAAAGAATCAAATTTATTTTTAATAGATGGAAAGAAAAATGGTAATGTTGGATTAAAAATCTTACCACCACTATATGTGCATAATAATGATGGAAGTTATACTGAAGAAGTGTTAAAAATGTTTGGGAAGTGATAAAATGATTCAAAAAAGTTATGAAAAAAGTGAATATGGAAAACTATATTTAATACCTACACCAATCGGTAATTTAGATGATATCACTATAAGATCAATTAATACACTAAAAGAAGTTGATATTATTTTTGCAGAAGATACAAGGCAAACACTGAATTTATTAAAACATTTAGATATTTCTAAAAAAGTTGAATCATGTCATAAATTTTCAGAAATGATGCATAAGGATAGAATTATAAATTTGCTTAAAGAAGGGAAAAATATAGGATATGTTACCGATAGAGGTACTCCATTAATAAGTGATCCAGGAAATGTAATAGTAGAATATGCTATTAAAGAAAATATAAATGTAATTGCATTACCAGGTGCAAATGCATTATTACCAGCTTTAAATATGTCAGGAATTTCTAATGAAAGATTTTTATTTTATGGTTTTTTAAATAGTAAATCTTCAATAGCAAAAAAAGAGTTAGTAGATTTAAAAGAAATAAAACAAACATTAATATTTTATGAAGCACCACATAGAATTATGGATACTCTTAAATTAATGCTTGATGTTTTAGGGGATAGAAATATTTCTATTGCTAGGGAAATATCTAAATTGCATGAAGAAGTAATTCGTGATAAAATTAGTAATATTATTAAAATTTGTGATAAAATAATAGGTGAAATAGTAATAATAGTAGAGGGTTATAAAGAAGTAGAAAAAGATATAGATTACAACTATTTAATAAATGAACTAATAGAAGAAGGTTACACTAAGAAAGATGCAATTAAAGAGATTGCAGATAGATACAATGTTAGTAAAAATAAATTATATAATGAATTTATAAAATAAAAAGGAGTGCGGTAGTATGAAACTAATAGTAGGACTTGGAAATCCAGAAAAAAAATATGAATATACAAGACATAACTCTGGATTTAGAGTTGTTGATTTTTATGCTACAAAAAACAATTTAACATTTAAAACTAAATTTAATAGTTTATACACAGAGAATATGGTTAATAACGAAAAATTAATTCTAGTAAAACCACAAACATATATGAATTTATCCGGAACTGCTGTCAAAAAATTTGTTGACTTTTATAATATACCATTGGAAGATTTAATTATAATTTATGATGATGTAGATTTTGAAGTAGGGAAATTTAAAATAAAAAGGGGTGGCTCTTCTGGAGGACATAATGGTATTAATAATATTATTGATAATTTAAAAACAAATAATATACAACGAATTAGAATAGGAATTTCAAAAAATCAAATACCATTGATTGATTATGTACTAGGGAAGTTTTCTAAAGAGGAAAATGAAAAAATAGATTCATTACTACCAATATTAGCAAATGTAATTGATGATTTTTCTATATGTAATATAAATAAATTAATGGAGAAATATAATAGAAAAGATGAATAATAAATTATGTATGAAATTATTCAATTTTGATATAAATTCTAATAAAAGAATATATGTCAGTAAAAATGAAATATATAACCAAATGCTGTTATATATCTTTTTTAGTACAAACAAAGATATTCTTTTAGTTGTGCCAACATTAAATGAAGCAACTGAAATGTATAATGAACTTAAAAATTATTTGGATGAAGTTTATATATTTCCAGAAGATGATTTTATGACTAAAAAAGCAATCGCAGCATCTCCCGAACTTTTATTTATGAGAGCAAATCTTTTAAATAAACTAAGTGAAAAAAACAAAAAGATTGTAATTGTTCATTTAAATAGTTTTATAAAAAAAATTCCTAGTTTAGATGAAATAAAAAATAAAAAAATTAATATTAAAGTTGGAGATCAAATAAATAGAGATGAATTTGTAAAAAAATTAATAAATATTGGTTATAAAAAGGAAAGCATTGTATATAATACTTCAGATTTTTCTGTTAGAGGATTTGTAATAGATGTTTTTCCAATTAATGAAAAAAATCCAGTAAGAATTGAATTGTTTGATAATGAAATAGAAAAAATTAAATATTTTGATGAAATAACACAGAGAACAATAAATGAAATTAATAATATTCAAATATGTTCAATTAGAGATGATTTTGGAAAAAATGATTCATCAATTAAAGATTACTTTATAGATTCAAATGTTATTTTTTATAATTATAATCAATTAATAAATCAAGAAAAATTAATAATTCCGCAATTAAAATATTTAGAAATAGAAAATGAGGTTTATAAAGTTTCATCACTTGTTGATAAACAAAAGGATATTTTTATAGATACAATAAACAATAAAGATGTTAATTTAAAGATAGAAGCTAAAGAAATAGATAATTATAATTCAAACAAAGATAAATTCTTAAATGATTTATTAAAAGAAAATACATATTTATATAGTAAAAATGATTCATTAAATAAAGAAATATTAAATTTTAATAAAAATATTAAAATAGAAAAGCAATTACTTAATCATGGTTTTATATATGAGGGTAATTCATACTATTCTGAATTCGATTTATATGGATATAAAAATAAAAAAGAACTATTAAAAAATAATGAATTAGGAACTAGAATTAATTCAATTGATAATATTAAAATTGGTGATTATGTTGTACATAGAAAATCAGGTATAGGTATATACAGAGGAATAACAACAATTGAGAAAAAAGGATTAAAAAAAGATTACTTATTAATAGAATATAAAGGAAACGATAAATTATATTTACCTGTAGAAGATATATCAAAATTATATAAATATTCTGCTAAAGAAGGAGCAAGACCAACTATTAGTAAATTAAATAGTGTTGAATGGACAAAAACTTTAGTAAAAATTAAAGATAGAATAAAAAATATAACAGGAGAATTATTAAAAATATATCAAGAAAGAAATAAAGCAACGATTGAACCATTCAAGAAAGATGATGAAGAACAATTAATATTTGAGTCAGAATTTGGATATGAAGAAACATCGGACCAATTAAAATGTGCTTTAGAAATCAAAAAAGATTTGGAAAAACCAAGACCTATGGAAAGATTATTGTGTGGAGATGTCGGTTACGGAAAAACTGAAGTAATTTTTAGAGCAATGTTTAAAACTGTGATGAATGGTAAGCAAGTTGCATATCTTTGTCCTACAACACTGCTTTCTCATCAACAATATGATTCAGCCTTAGAAAGATTTAAAAATCACGCTATAAACATTGATATTATAAATAGACATTATAGTAATAAACAAATACAAGAAAAATTAAAAAAACTAAAAGAAGGAAAAATAGATATAATATTTGGGACACATAGATTGCTTAGCAATGACGTAGAATATAAAGATTTAGGTCTTCTAGTAATTGATGAAGAACATCGTTTTGGTGTGGAACAAAAAGAAAAAATAAAAAAAATCAAATCAAATGTACATGTACTTTCAGTATCCGCAACACCAATTCCAAGATCACTACAAATGTCTTTGGTTGGAATTAGAGATTTATCTTTAATAGAAAGTGCTCCAAAAAATAGATATCCAGTTCAAACATACGTAATTGAATATAATGAAATGATGATTAGAGAAGTAATATTAAAAGAAATGTCAAGAAATGGACAAGCATTCATTTTATATAATAATATTACAAATATGGATACTTTAGTGCAAAAATATAAAAAATTAATTCCCGAAGCACGTATTTGTTATGCTCATGGGAAAATGTCAAAAGATGAAATGCAAGATATTATTTATGACTTTACAAATAAAAAATATGATGTATTAGTAAGCACAACAATAATTGAGAATGGTATTGATATTCCTAATGCAAATACAATTGTAGTAATAGATAGTGATCGATTTGGATTAAGTCAACTATATCAAATAAGAGGAAGAGTTGGTAGAAGTGACAAAATAGCTTATGCTTATTTAATGTATAAAAAAGAAAAAGTATTAAACAGTACGGCTCTTAAAAGACTTGAAGCAATTAAAGAATTCACTGAACTTGGAAGTGGTTATAAAATATCTCTTAGAGATTTATCTATTAGAGGTGCTGGCGACATATTAGGACGTGAACAAGCAGGATTTATTGACTCAGTTGGTGTTAATATGTATCTAGATTTAATAAATGAAGAAGTAAATGGAATAAATGTTGATGAAAATGCTGATAAAGAAATAGTGCCTATTGATGTGGAAACACATATAGATGAAAATTATACTGATGAAAGTGAGATAATAATAGAATTACATAAAAAGATTAATGGCATTACAAACAAAAAGGAATTAAATGAAGTATTAGATGAAATCAAAGATAGATTTGGACATACAAATACTGAATTAGAACTGTATGCGCATGAAAAATATTTAGAAAAACTTCTTATGATTACTATGGTTAAAATTTTAGAAAATGATAATTTAAAATGTGTACTTAAATTAAAAAAAGAAATATATGAAACAATTTCTGTTGAAAAATTATTCATCGAATCAACTAAAATTACTACTAAATTTAATTTTTCATATAAAAATGGTTCAATATTAATAACACTATTAAAGGCTAATTTAGATAAAAACTACATATATTATGTAGAAGAACTATTAGAAGTAATTTATAAAGAAAAATTTTTAGTATAAAATAATCTTTAATAATCAAAATATTATTAGGGTGATTTAAGTGAATTCAACAGGTATAATAAGAAAAATTGATGACTTAGGAAGAATTGTCTTACCTAAAGAACTAAGAAGACATTTAAATATAAATCCAGGCGATGATTTTCAAATTATTTTAGATAACAATAAAATAATATTAGAAAGATATTCGTATTTAAAAAATCATGAAAAAGATATACTAAAAATTATAGAATCATTTATAAATGTAACAAATTATAGTATTAATTTAGTAATCAATAATGAGATAGTTAATAAAAATAATATTAAAATACTAGATGAAATAATTAACATTATAAAAGAAAGAAAAATATATATTAAAGAAGAAATACAAAATTATAAAATAGCAAATGAATTTGCTGAAGAGGGTAGACTAATTATCTTTCCTATTGTTATTAATAGTGATTTGCTTGGAAGTATAATAATAATATCAAAAGAAAATATAAATAATTTGCTAAATACCGCAAAAATAATAAATAATTTAATTAAAAATTATTACATTTAATGTCAAAAAATGTAAAATTTCTAATTAATTTGTCTAGTCTATTGAATTTAGTTAATCATAAATGGTAATATTTATTTGTGATTATTATGGCAAAATTAAGATTGGCAGTAAAAAAGAATAATTTATTTTTGGTTGTAGGATTAACTTTAGTTTTTATAATTATTTTATGTTTGATATTTACTAAAGTATTTTTATATCAATTTTTATATATTGTTTTAATAATGTACTATATATTAAAAGTGATATATTTTAGAATGTTTGGTGTTTTTGATGATTGATTCACATGCTCATATTTTTAATGAATACTATGATAATATATATGATTTAATTAGTGAATTAAAAGATAAAAATATTATTAATGTTATAAATTGTTCAGATAATAATAAATCTGCACATGAAGTTATAGATTCATATAAAAAATATGAAGGTTTTTTATTGCCTGCGATTGGAATACATCCAGAATATAGTGATAAATATGATTTAAATGAACTTGAAGAATTAATAAAAAACAATAAAGTATATGCGATTGGTGAAATTGGACTTGATTATCATTATAATAATGAAAATAGGGATGAACAAAAAGAATTGTTTAATAAGCAATTAGATTTAGCTGAAAAATACAATTTGCCAGTAATAATTCATACAAGAGAATCTATTCAAGATTGTTATGATTTATTAAAAAGCAAAAAATTAAAAGGTGTTATTCACTGTTTTAGTGGAAGCGTGGAAATGGCAAGAGAATTTATAAAAATAGGATATAAATTAGGTATAGGTGGTGTATTAACTTTTAAAAATTCAAGACTTTTTGAAGTGATAGAAAAAATAGATTTAAAAGATATATTATTAGAAACAGATAGTCCATATTTATCTCCAGAACCATATAGAGGTAGAAAAAATAATCCATCTAATGTGTATTATGTTGCTAAAAAAATAGCTGAAATTAAAAATATAAAAATAGAAGAAGTAATAAAAGTAACAACAAATAATTGTAAGGAACTTTTTGACATTTAGTATAAGTTTATTATATAATTTTTGTAGGAGATCCTATGAAAAAATATATAAAAAGTAGAATTATTATGACAATTGAAGCTGTAGTAATTATTACTATAGTATTTATGATAAAAGAACTTCCTCAAAGTGAAAGTTTTCTTTTGGCTGTTAATAATGATAATTTAAACAAAAATGTGGATATAAATGTAATACAAGCATCTCAATATGAATTATATAAAGAAGGACTATATAATCCAATATATACTTTCATGGGTGAATTAACTGGATATGGTGGGGACTGTCCAGTATGTTCCGGTAGAGTAGCGTGTCCTCCCAGAATGAATGTAAATAAAGAGGGTATTTATTATGAGGATAAAACATATGGAACAGTTAGAATAGTAGCTAGCAGTAGAAATTATCCATGTGGTACAATACTAAAATTCAATGTTAAAAAATTATCAAAAGAGCCTATAATAGCTATAATATTAGATAGAGGCGTAGGAGGAAACGTAATTGATTTACTTACAGAAAGTGAAGCATGGGCAGGAAAAAATGTAGGTAGAGTTAGAAATCTTAAGTTTGAAGTATTAAGAGAAGGATGGAAAAGATGAAAGATTTTGAATTTAAAAAATCATTAGGACAAAATTTTTTAAAAGATAAAAATATAATTTATAAAATAGTAAATTCTATCGATTCAACAAAAAAAGATTTAATAATAGAAATAGGGCCTGGAGCGGGAGCGTTAACTAAAGAGCTTGTAAAAAAAGAGTCAGATGTTATTTGCTTTGAAATAGATAGAAGATTAGAAAATATTTTAAGTGAAATAAAAGCTAATAACTTAAATATAATATATGAAGACTTTTTGAATGTTGATTTGTCTAAATATATTGATTCTAAATATGAAAATTTATACTTTATAGGAAATTTACCATATTACATTACAACTGCTATAATTAATAAAATTATAAAAGAATCTAATCCAAAATCAATCATAATAATGATACAAAAAGAGGTTGCTTTAAGATTTATGGCTAAACCAAATACAAAAGAATATAATTCATTAAGTGTATTCTTACAATATAATTTTGATATTGAAAAAATATGTGATGTTAGTAAGAATTCATTTGTACCAATCCCTAAAGTAGATAGCATGGTAATAAAATTAGATAAAAAATATAGAAATGAATTAAAAAATGAAAATTTATTTTATAAATTAGTAGAAGATTCTTTTAAACAAAAAAGAAAAAATTTAAGAAATAACCTTAAAAATTATGATTTAGAAAAAATAAATAATATACTTAAAACATTTAATAAAGATCTAACTTTTCGAGCAGAACAATTAACTATTGATGAATTTATAAAGATATCTAATCAGCTTGATTAGTTATTTTTTTTTAATATGAAATGAATAATCTAAAGTATTGAGCATATGCTTTTTAGGGGGATTATGTTAAAGATAGGTTCAATAGTTACTAGAAAAAAATATGGTAACGATATTCTTTTTAAGGTAACTAAAATTGAAAAAGATAAAGTTTATTTAAAAGGAATAGAGTTAAGATTATTTGCTGATGCAAAAAAAGAAGATTTAATCGAGTGTAATAGTTGTAAAAAAAAACAAATAAATGATAAATTAAGAAACTTGGATACTAATAAATATTTTTTTATACCCGGTGTTGTTTTACATATTGATACTGATGAAGAATACTTAAATAGGTGTTTAGAATACTATAAAAATCAGAATGTTAAATCATATGGTTATTTTTATGAACCAAATGAATTTAAAAATAAAATAATATTGCTACTAGAAAAACATAAACCAAATATATTAGTAATTACTGGCCATGATGCTTATTATAAAGAAAAAAACATTTATAAAAATAGTAAATATTATATTGAAACGGTAAGTGAGGCAAGAAAAAAATATAAAAAGCATGAAGATTTGATCATTGTAGCTGGAGCTTGTCAAAGCGATTATGAAGGCCTTATTGCTGCAGGTTCTACTTATGCATCTAGTCCTAATCATATTAATGTTCATGCTTTGGATCCTGCGATAATAGCGTGTTACATGGCTTTGCTTGATAAAACAAAAACCGTTAATATAGAAGAAGTTTTATCTAAAACAGAATATGGTAGTGCTGGATTTGGTGGAATTATTACAAATGGAATGCTCTTAGAAGGGTATCCTAGAAAGGATAAAAATTGAACATAGACAAAATAAAAAACCAAATAATAAATTTAAAATCAAATAAATTAAAAATAAAAGTAAATATTGGTAGAAATAAATATGAATATTATGAAGGGCATATAAAAGACATATATCAAAATTTATTTACCATAGAAACTAATAAAGGATTAAAATCATTTACTTACTCTGATGTTATAACAAAAATGGTAGTTCTAACTAAATTTGAATAAAATATTGTTGCTATTAAAAACAAATTGTTATATAATTAAATTAGCAATGTTAAGGAGGTACTTATGGAAATTACATCAGTAAAAATTCGTAAGGTTGAAAGAGAAAATTCTCGTATGAAAGGAATTGCATCAGTAGTTGTTGATAATGCAATTGCAATTCATGACATTAGAGTAATTGAAGGAGATAACGGATTATTCATCGCAATGCCAAGTCGTAAGACTCCAGTTGGAGAATATAGAGATATTGCTCATCCAATCAACCAAGAAGTTAGAACTATGTTTGAAAAAGCAATTCTAGATGCATATGAAAATGCAGAAGATGCACAAACTGAAGAAGAAACTGAAGAATAATTAAAAGACCATTTTTATGGTCTTTTTTTAACAAAAATACATATAATTCAATGGTGATAATATGGAAAAAATAAGAGAAATAAATGAAAATGTTTCACTTTCACATAATATATCATTAATTGAAAGAAAAAATATTACATTAACTGGAATAAAAAAACTCAATAGTTTCGATGATACAGAATTTTTTGTTGATTCTGTTAAGGGCTCAATATTGATAAAAGGTGAAGGATTGGAACTTATTAATTTAGATACTTATACTGGAAAATTATCAATTAAAGGAAAAATAGACTCTGTAAATTATTTAGATGGAAACAAAAAAAATAAAGGTGAAAATATAGTTGCGAGGTTATTTAAATAATGAGTTTAATAGAACAAATAATATCAATTATATTTTCTTTTTTATATGGAATGATAGTCTATTTGTTATATAAGAAATTTTATATGTATTTATACATCAATAAAAAAATATATTCTTTTTTTAATTCATTATTATTCTTAATTGATCTAACCATAATATACTTTATTATTTTATATAAAATAAATGATGGAGTTGTAAATTTAACTTTTCTTTTTATTACAATTTTTACATTTTTGATATTAAATGTTATTTCTTTACAAAAAAAATGTCAAGATAAGTCTAATCGATTGTAAAAGAATAATTAATAATTTATAATTATATTGAAGATGTAGGGGTATATGATGAAAAAAATGGGTCAAAAAACAAAATTTAGAGTGACTTTTTTAACAATAGCATTTATAATATCTATTGTAGTTTTTGCATCTACTGCATTTTCTTATTTCTCACAAATAACTAAAAACAAGAAAGAAATTAATGAGTTAAAATTAACTTATAATGAAAAATTAGAAGAGGAAGAAAACTTAAAAGATGAGATAAATAAACTACAAGATCCTGAGTATATGGCAAAGTATGCTAGAGAAAAATACTTATATTCTAAGAAAGGTGAAATTGTAATTAAAATAGAAGAATAAGTATAGAAAGGCTTGATATGGAAGAAGTATATAATTTTATCAGTAGCGAAATAAATCTTAAAAGTGACGATGTTGTAGTTATTGGTGTATCTGGTGGACCAGATTCAATGGCATTATTATATATTTTAAATGAATTTAAAAATAAAATAGGTTTTAAGATTGTATGCGCTCATGTTAATCATAATAAAAGATTAGAAAGTGAATATGAAAAAGAGTCTCTTGAAAAATATTGTAAAGATAACAATATTATTTTTGAATATATAAAAATAGAATCTTGGGGTGATGATAATTTTCATAATGAAGCAAGGACTGTACGATATAACTTTTTTGAAGAATTAGTTGAAAATTATGGAGCAAAATATTTATTGACAGCACATCAAGGTGATGATTTAATTGAAACAATACTTATGAGAATCGTTAGAGGATCAACATTAAAAGGATATAGTGGTTTTAGTAAGATTGTTGATAAAGGTACATATAAAATAATAAGACCATTAATAAATGTTACTAAAGATGAAATATTAGAGTTTAATAAAAAGAATAATATTTGGTTTGCAATTGATTCTTCTAATAATGAAGACCATTATACTAGAAATAGATATAGACATGTAGTGTTACCATTTTTAAAAAATGAAGAAAAGAATGTCCATAAGAAATTTCTTAAATTTAGTGAAACATTACTAGAAAACAGTAATTATATAGATAATGAGGCAAGAAAAGTATTTAATAAAGTATTTCAAGATGGAATATTATATATTGATAAATTTAAAGTACTAGATAGTGTAATACAAACAAAAATTATATATAATATACTAGAGAAAATATATGGTGATGATTTATTAATTATTGGTGATACTCATGTCGATTTAATATTTGATTTGATAAATTCTATTAAATCAAATAGCATAGTACATTTACCTAACAATCTTATAATTATTAAAGCCTATAATGAACTTACTTTTAGCTATGATGAAGAAGAATACGGTAGCTATGAGATAGAAATTAACAAAGTGGTTAATTTACCTAATGGAAAAATAATCGAAGAAATAGATGATATTAATGATAAATCAAATTATATAATTAGACTTAATAGTAAAGAGTTAGCTATGCCACTTTATGTAAGGAATAGAAAAGATGGCGATAAAATAGAAATTAAAAATATGAGTGGTCATAAAAAGGTAAGTGAAATATTTATAAATGAAAAAATAAAGGCAAAAGATAGAAAATTATGGCCAATTGTTTTAGATTCAAGTAATACCATAGTTTGGATACCAGGAATAAAAAAATCAAAATTTGACAAAACAGGTTCTGGCGAGTATGATATAATATTAAGATATTATTAAAAGAAAGGAAGAAAAAAATGAATATAAAGAAGAGAAAAAATAATATTAGTTTTTTACCATATTTAGTTCTTGCTGTTATTATTTTAATAGCATTTTTGTATACAAATACATTAGGAAGTAAAGTAAATAAATTAGCTTATAATGAATTTACAACTGAATTAAATAATGGAAAAGTAACTGAGTTAAATGTTGTACCAAGGAGTAGTTCTAACGTATATGTAATTACTGGTAAACTAAGTACTTATGGAAAAAGAGAATCTTTTATAGTTACGGTTCCATATACTGATACAATTATTTCATCATTATATAAATATTCTGAAGAAAATAATTTAAAGATAACAACTAATAACAATCCAGAAAATAGTATGTGGTTAAATATATTATTTAATATTGTTCCTATTTTAATGATTGGTGGATTATTATATGTAATGTTTATTAAACTAGGAAATAATGGAAAAGGTACATTTGATTTTGGAAAAAGTAGAGCAAAGTTATCACAAGATGGTGGAACTAAAACATTTAAAGATGTTGCTGGACTAAAAGAAGAAAAAGAAGAAGTTCAAGAATTAATTGATTTTCTTAAAAATCCTAAAAAGTTTACTAAAATGGGTGCTAGAATTCCTAAAGGAGTATTACTTGTGGGTCCTCCAGGAACTGGTAAAACATTACTAGCAAAAGCTGTCGCTGGAGAAGCAAAAGTGCCATTCTTTTATATAAGTGGATCTGATTTTGTAGAATTATTTGTAGGAGTTGGAGCTTCTCGTGTAAGAGATATGTTTAAGCAAGCAAAACAGACAGCACCTTGTCTAATCTTTATTGATGAAATAGATGCGGTAGGACGTGAAAGAGGAACTGGATTAGGTGGTGGACATGATGAAAGAGAACAAACACTAAATCAATTGTTATCTGAAATGGATGGATTTGGTGAAAATGAAGGTATAATCATAATTGCTGCAACTAATAGACCTGATGTATTAGACCCTGCATTATTAAGACCAGGAAGATTTGATAGACAAGTAACAGTTAATAGACCAGATGTTAAAGAAAGAGAAGAAATATTAAAAGTTCATGCTAAAAATAAAATACTTGCACCAAATGTTAAGTTAAAAAATATAGCAGAACGTACTCCAGGTTATTCAGGAGCTGATTTGGAAAATTTACTTAATGAAGCTGCATTACTTGCAGTTCGTAGAAATAAAGATGCTATTACTATGGATGAAATAGATGAAGCAAGTGATAGAGTATTAATGGGACCAGCTAAAACTAGTAGAAAAGTAACTGATTATGAAAAGAAAATAGTTTCATATCATGAAGCTGGACATGCTGTATCTGGTATTGTTTTACCAAATGGTGAAGAAGTACATAAAGTAACAATTATACCTAGAGGTATGGCTGGTGGATATACACAAATGCTTCCAAGAGAAGAAAGAACTTTAGTTTATACTAAAGATGATTTAGAAGCACAAATAACTACATTATTATCAGGTCGTGTAAGTGAAGAGATGTTTATGCACGAAATATCAACTGGTGCTTCAGATGACTTTAAGAAAGCAACTAAAATCGCAAGAAGTATGGTAACTGAATATGGAATGAGTAGTTTAGGACCAGTTCAATTAGAACACAGAAGCGAAAGTGTATTCTTAGGAAGAGATTATAATCAAACAAAGAACTTTTCTGATCAAGTAGCACTTAGAATAGATGAAGAAGTTAAGAAAATAATTGATGAATGTTATAAAAGAAGTCAAGATATATTAAAGAAACATAAAAAATTAGTAGATATTCTTGCTAATACTTTATATACTAAGGAAACTTTAACTAAAGAAGAAATATATGATTTAGTTGAAGCAAACAGTGATTTAAAAGTAAATAAAGAAGAAGAAGAAATAATAGAAGAAAAAGATACTAAAAAGAAAGCTACTAAGAAAGAAAAAGAAGAAAATAATTAAAGAGAATTGCAATTTTTGCAATTTTCTTTTATTATTGTTTATAGGAGGAATATTATGAGAGAATTAAAAATAAATACAGTATATAGACATTTTAAAGGAGATTTATATTTAGTAGAAGCAGTTGCAGAAAATACGGAAACTGGAGAAAATATGGTTATATATCGAGCATTATATGAAGACTTTAAATTATATGCAAGACCTTATGATATGTTTATGTCTGAGGTTGATCATGAAAAATATCCTGAAGTTAAACAAAAGTATCGTTTTGAAGAAGCTATTATTAAATCATTAAAAAAGAAATAACATAGATTTTAAAATCTATTTTTTTCTTGATATAAAATACTTATTGTTGTAAAATACTTAAAGAAAGAGGTTGTAATTATGGTTTTATTTATTGATACGCATGAAGAGTTAATAACAATTGCTTTAAAAAATAAAGATAAATTATTTATAAAAACAAAAGAGAGTGAGTATAGTCATTCAGTTTTTACTATGCCAATGATTAAAGAAATATTTGAAGAAAATAATTTAAATGTAAAAGATTTAGATAAAATAATAGTAGTTAATGGACCCGGAAGTTTTACTGGTATAAGAATTGGCCTTACAATTGCTAAAACTTTAGCTTATACGTTAAATATTAAAATAAATACAATTTCTAGTTTAATAGCATATTTAATTAGTGATAACAATAATGAAAAAAGAATGGCTGTAATTCCAGATAATAAAGGATATTATATTTGTGCAATGGATGAAAATAATAATATAATTGTAGAAGAACAATATTTGGAAGAAAATCCTTACTCATATAGAGAAGTAGAATATACGCTGGATATAGATAAAATAATTGATTATTGTAATAATATTGAAAGTGAAAATTATCATCATGTTAAAGCAAATTATATTAAGAAAATAGAGGTTGAAAAATAATGATAGAAAAGGAAATATTAAGTGATACTGATAGTATTTATAATTATAAAGACGGAGAATTGATTTTAGGTTATTTAGAAATAAGATTAGTTGATGGCGTAATCGATATAATGAATTTATATGTTAATCCAGAAAATAGAAAACAGGGTATCGCAACATCATTAATGAATGAAATGTTTGAAAAGGAAGAATACAATAGAATAATGCTTGAAGTAAATGAAAACAACAATGAAGCATTAAGATTATATAATAAACTTGGATTTAAAGAAATAAGTTTAAGAGATAGATATTATGGAGAAGACACAGCAATTATAATGGAGAAGGTGAGATAGTGAAAGATATTTATATTTTAGCAATCGAATCTTCTTGTGATGAAACTAGTGTTAGTATTATTAAAAATGGAAAAGAGGATATTGCTACTGTAATTAATTCACAAATAGATGTACATACAAAGTATGGTGGAGTTGTTCCAGAAGTGGCAAGCAGATTACATTTAGAAAATATAACTATGGTTATAGATGAATGTTTAAATAAAGCAAATATGAAAGTTGAAGATATGGATGCAATCGCATGTACATATGCCCCTGGGCTTTTAGGAAGTTTACTTGTTGGAGTAGAAGCAGCAAAAGTTTTATCATTTGTATATAATAAACCACTAATTGGTGTTAATCATATGCTTGGACATATATGTGCTAATATGATAGGAAATGATCTTAAATATCCATTACTTTCACTTATTATTTCAGGAGGACACACTGATTTAATATTAATGGAAAGTGAAAGTAAGTTTAAATATTTAGGTCAAACTTTAGATGATGCGATAGGAGAAGCATATGATAAAGTTGCAAGAATACTAGATCTTCCTTATCCTGGCGGACCAAATGTTGAAAAATATGCATCACTTGGAAATGATAATTATTCTATGCCAAAAATATTAAATGATGATTCATTTAACTTTAGTTTTAGTGGTATTAAGAGTCATGTTAACAATCTTGCACATAATGCATTTCAAAGAAAAGAAAGTATAAATAAATATGATTTAGCATGTTCATTTCAAAAATGTGTAACTAATCATTTAGTAGATAAAACAAAAAAAGCTTTAGAAAAATATAATCTAAAGACTTTGGTAATTAGTGGTGGAGTTGCAAGTAATACTTATATTAGAAATTCACTTCAAGAAATGTGTAATAGTATAGATGTAGAAATGCATATGCCACCAAAACTTTATTGTACTGATAATGCTGCGATGATTGGAGCAGCTGCATACATACTTTATAAAAACAATAAATTTAGTGATTTAAGCTTAAATGCTAAAAGTAATGTTCAACTTGAAAGTTTTAATTAATATAAAAAAATAAGATTTATTAAATCTTATTTTTTTAATTTTTTGTTAATTTCAGATACATTTTCATGTATTGATAATAACACTAATGAGAATTCATAAATCATTCTTAATACTAGATTTCCTACAATAAGAGTAAGTAAGAATGCTAAGAAACTAGAACCTATTAGTGCAAATGAGTAAAGTGTTAAGAAAATAGCTCCAACTAAGTAAGATACTTTTAACACAGTAGTGATATATAATTTCTTAAATTTAATGAAATCATATAACCAAGCCATGAAACCTTTGTATTTTTCTTCATTTTTGTTAGCAAAAACTGTGAAATAAAGAACAATACCACCTACAAGAGCAAGAACTAAAGATACGATAGTCCAAATAAGAGCTCCTGTACCCATTCCTGAACCGAAACTAGATCCCATTGTACTAGTAGTTCCATAATCATAATATCCCATAAAGTTTACCTCCTAGATATATAATAACACAAAATAAAAAAAATGGGTATTATTTTTTCACATTTTTTTCATTTTTTTTAAAAACAAATAATTTGCTTAATATATAATTAGCTACTATTATAATGAATTGTACTAATAATTTAACAATTTTGTCATTAAAATGTAACATACTTACGAAAAGAAACATAAGGCCTGAATCTAATAAAAGAGTAAGTAATCTTGAAGAATAAAAAGATAGTGCTTCTTTTAATTTCTTTTGATTTTTACTTTTAAAAACAAATATTCTATTAGTAAAATATGCAAATGTAACAGCAAAAATCCATGAGATAACATTTGCGATTTGAAGTTCTAACTTATCATTTGGATTTAAAAAAGTTAGTACACATAAGTAATAAGTTCCAAGACTAACTAGTGTAGTTAATCCACCTATTATTAAATAATTAATTATTTCTTCGTATTTTTTATATAGAGAAAGTAGTTTATTCATTATAATATATCCTCATCAAAGCCATATTTTTCTTTTTCAATATATATTGGTCTATTTTTTGTTTCATTATATGTTTTACCTAAATATTCACCAATAATTCCTAAAAATATTAGGTTGATTCCCCCTAAAAATAATAGTACACACATTACTGTTGCAAAACCAGGGGTATCTTTTCCAATTAATAAAGTTTTAACAATTATATAAATTAAATATAGAAATCCTAATCCACTTATAAATATTCCTGTATAAGTAGCCGCTCTTAAAGGTTTTGTACTAAAACTAATTATTCCATCAAATGCATAATTAAACAATTTATTTGTGTTCCATTTTGTAGTACCGCTTTTTCTTTCTTCAACTTCATAATTATCATAATATGTATTAAAACCAATAAAACTAAATATTCCCTTTGAAAATCTATTTTTTTCACATAATTTTATAATTGCATTTACCATATTTTTTCTAAACATTCTAAAATCAGATGCACCATCAACAATATTCATATTAGATAAATTTTTCATAATTTTATAAAATAAGTGTTGAAAGAATCTTTTCTTTTTTTGCTTTTGACACATACAAATAGAATCATATTCTTTGTGATCATTTAAAAAATTATACATTTTAACTAAATACTTTGGATTCTGCTGTAAATCAGCATCTATTATACAAGCATAATCGCCTTTGACATTAGAAAGACCAGCGTATATAGCAGCTTCTTTTCCAAAATTCCTTGAAAAGCTTATTACCTTAACATTTTCATCATCTATTCTATATAATTCTTTTAATTTGTCTAATGTATTATCAGTAGAACCATCATTTATAAAAATATAATTATGTTTGATACCCTTTAATACTTCTTCACATTTATTATAAAAATCTTTTACATTGCCTTCTTCATTATATGTAGGCACTATTATATCTAATTTCATTTTATTAATACCCTAACTTCCCTTCTAAACTTTCATCATTATTTATTAATTCTTTAACATCAATTTCTCGATAATCATTTTTATTATCTCTAATAACAATTTTCTTTATTCCGCTATTTATAATAAATCTTTTACACATAGAACAACTCATAGATTTTTCAACATAATCTCCTGTTTTTGCATCTTTGCCAACCATATAAAGCGTAGAATCAATCATATCTTTACGAGATGCAGATATAATTGCATTTTGTTCTGCATGAACACTTCTACAAAGTTCATATCTTTCACCTCTTGGAATATTTAATTTTTCACGCACACAATAACCTAAGTCATTGCAATTTTTTCTTCCTCTAGGAGCCCCGTTATACCCTGTTGATATTATCTCATCATTTTTAACTATTACGCAACCAAACTTTCTTCTTAAACAAGTTGATCTTTCAAGTGTAGCTTCCGCTATATCTAAATAATAATTATCTTTACTAACTCTATTCATAAATACCTCTATAATTTATTGTAACATTAATTTTATATAAAATGAATATCAAACTTGTTTTTTTTAAAACTAATTTGTATAATTATTCTAGGAGAAAAATATGAAGGGATTAATATTAAAAGCATTAAAAAGTTCAAAAAAAGAGATATTTATAGAATCAATGGTTTGTGTTATTTTAAGAACTATTCTTTTAATAATACCAATTTTGTACAGTAAAACAATTAATAATGTTTCTGCTTCTTTATATGAGAATGCAGTTAAAGTATTAGTTTTATATATAATATTAATATCAATTTATAAATTGTTTGAGTATGTAAGACAATATACTTTTTATAATGTTTATAATAAATTATATAAAGAATTTACATCACTAGGAATGCAATATACATATAAGAATTCTATATTTAGTTTATCTAGATTTACAAATGGAAGTTATTTAAATATAATGAATACAGATATAGATATAATATGTTCTTTTTTCACTAATTCAATATATAGAATTATTCAAATAATAGAATTTATTTTTATATTTTATTATTTTTATTCAATTAGTACTTCTTTGTTCATAGTGACAATTTCATCTTCATTAATAGTATTTATGTTAATAATAATTTTTAGTGAAAAAGTACAAAAATTCAATAAAGATAGAAAAGATACATTTGATAAGAAAACAAGTACAATTAGTGATATATTTAGTGGAATAAAAGAAATAAAGGGATTTAATATTGGAAAGAATATTAATACAAAAGCAATAACTGATACAAATAAGTATACAAAAGCAAATTCAAAATATTCAACCGTTTATAATCTTGTTAATATTATTTCAGTATACATTATTGAACTACTTAGATTAATATTGTTAATATATGGAGTACATCAAGTTTCAAATGGTAATATGGAAATTGGAATACTTGTTATAATATACAGTTATTATCAAAAAATAATAGATAATTCATCATTAGTAACTACATTAAATTTAGAATATAAAAACCTTAAAATGTCTTTATCAAGATTTAATAAATTATTTGAATATACTAAAGATAATGATAATGATTTAATAGAGGTTAATAATATAAAAGGTAAAATAGAATTTAATCATGTATTATATGGATATAGGCATGATCCAGTATTAAGTGATTTTTCTCTTATCATTAATGAAAATAGTATATCTGCAATTACTGGAAAAACTGGTAGTGGTAAAACAGGAGTAGTTGATTTACTTACCAAAATGAATAGACAACTTCAAGGAATAATAACATTAGATGGAATAGATATTTCTACTATTAAAGATGAATCATATTATAATTTAGTTTCTATTGCGAGAAAAAATCCATTTTTCTTTAATACTAGTATCAGAGAAAATTTAATGATACTTGGAAAAACTAATGAAGAAATAGAAAATGTTTGTAAAGAACTTGGATTACATGAAAAAATTATTGGCTTAGAAAAAGGATATGATACAATTATTTCAAATGAATCAAGAGAATTATCTTCATCAGATAAAAGATTACTAGCGATAGCTAGAGTACTTCTAAAAGATACAAGAATATATTTATTTGATGAAATAATTGAAACACTGGATAAATCCAATAGAGATATAGTCATGAAAATATTAAAAGAAAAAAAGAAAAATCATACAATTTTAATTATCTCAAGAGATACAAAAATATTAAAACAAATGGATAATATAATACTTATGGATAGTGGATTATTAATAGATATAGGTACACATAATGAACTACTTAAAAAGAATAAATTGTATAGCGAAATAAGTTAACATTATTATGTTATCTTTTTTTCACAATTTATTAACAATTTTATTATATACTAATATAGTATTGAAAGGAGAAAATATGGATTATTATTTTATTAGTTATGGACTTATTGGTATTTCGTTTCTAATAACTACCATAGCGCAATTATATATTACTTCTACTTATAAAAAATATAGAAAAGAGAGAAATCAAAGAGATATAAATGGAAAAGAAGTAGCAAGAATGATTCTTAATAAAAATGGTATAGATTATGTAAATGTAGTTGAAGTTCAAGGATATTTATCTGATCATTATGATCCTAGAAAAAAAGAAGTTAGATTATCAGGTATTAATTTTAATGAAGATTCTATTTCTTCTATAGCTGTCGCGTGCCATGAATGTGGACATGCTATTCAAGATAGAGTTAATTATGCTCCATTAAAATTTAGAAGTTCACTTATTCCATTTGTTAATTTTTCATCTTATGCTGGTTATATAGCAATTATGCTTGGAATAATTTTCAGTTCTATAAATTTAATTTGGATAGGAATTATACTAGAATTAGTAATACTTTTATTTCAATTAGTAACTTTACCAGTTGAAATAAATGCAAGTAAAAGAGCATTAAAAGAACTTAAAAATTTAAATATTGTTGATGATATTGAATTAAAAAAATGTAAAAAAGTTTTAATAGCTGCGGCAATGACTTATATTGCGAGTGTAGCATCAACATTACTTGAAATACTTAGATTAGTGTTAATATTTGGAAGAAGAAGACGTTAAAATACATTTTATTTAAATTTTGGACATAATATTTATAGGTGATAAATTTGAAAATAAATTTTAAAAAATTAATTACTTATGTTATTATTCCCCTTGCTTTAGGTGGAATTGTAGGATATCTATCAGGAAGTTTTAATGGATATAAAGGGATGGTTACTCCATCATTTGCTCCACCGGGATTCTTATTTCCAATAGTATGGTCTATTCTATATATATTAATGGGAATCTCGAGATATATTATAGAAATAAATGGTAATGATAGTGATGCGAGACTATTATATAATGCACAATTATTTGTTAACCTAATTTGGCCATTTTTCTTTTTTACATTAAAATGGTTCTTATTCTCATTTATTTGGTTACTTTTATTAATAACGTTAGTAATATTAATGATTATTAAATTTTATAAAATCTCAAAAACAAGCGCATATATACAAATACCATACTTGCTTTGGATAATATTTGCATCCATATTAAATTTTTCAATTTATTTTTTAAATTAGTAATTTATAAGAATTACTAATTTTTTACTGTAAATTCTTTATTAAAACATACAACTTATAACAAAATAGTGTTATACTAACAATAGTAGTAGAGGTATTATGAAAGGTAGTAAGATAGTATTAACAATTTTGATAGTTGTATTAATTTTAATAATAGGATTATTAATAATGGTAAAACCTAGTTTAAAAGTATTTTACAATGGAAATGAAGTTTCAGATAATATAGAAATAAATTATCAAGATAATTTTAATTATCCAGTGGTAAAAGCTAAAATACTTAATATAGATATATCAAACAAAGTTAAGAAAACTGATAATATAAATATTAACTCTATAGGTGAATATAATCTTGAATATAAACTAAATTTCTTGATATATAAAAAAACAAAAAAAATAATAGTTAAAGTAAAAGATAATATAAAGCCTGAAATTACCCTTATAGGTGAAAATCCGGCTACTGCTTGTAGTGTTCAAAACTATAATGAAGAAGGTTACAAAGCAACAGATAATTATGATGGTGATATTAGTAATAAAGTTAATGTTTCATATGAAAATAATAATATAGTATATACTGTTAAAGATTCAGCTAATAATGAAACCATAGTAAAAAGAAATATAATCATAAATGATATAGAAGCACCTAAAATAAGTATAAATGGTAATGTTAACAATTTTGTTAAATTAAATGATAAATTTATTGATAGTGGTATATCAGTAATAGATAATTGTGATAGTGATGTAAAAATAGAAACCATAAATAAAGTGGATACATCTAAAAGTGGTACTTATGAAATAATATATAAAGCAACTGATTCAGGTGGAAATACGTCAAAAATTAGTAAGTATGTTTATGTATATGATCCAAATAATATAAATAAAAATAGTAAAGGTGTAATATACTTAACATTTGATGATGGACCATCAAAATATACTGAAAATATTTTAAATGTATTAAAAAAATATAATATAAAAGCAACATTTTTTGTAACCATGTCTGGTAAAGATAAATTTATAAAAAGAGAATATGATGAAGGTCATACTGTAGCATTGCATACCGCAACGCACGTGTACAAGACTGTATATTCTACTGTTGATGGATATTTTAAAGATTTAGAAAAGGTTCAAAACAGAGTATATAAAATTACAGGTGAAAAATCAACAATTATAAGATTTCCTGGTGGCTCATCTAATACTGTAAGTAAAAATTATAATAAAGGTATAATGACTAAACTAACAAAAGAAGTAAATGCTAGAGGTTATCATTATTTTGACTGGAATATATCAGTAGAAGATGCTGGAGGATGTGCTAAAAAGAAGACAAGTGAAGAAAAGCAAAATTGTGTATTTAATAATTTTAAAAAAAGACTATCTAAAGATACAAGTAATGTTGTACTTATGCATGATATAAAATCATATACAAGTGAAAAATTAGAAAATATGATTCAATATGCATTAAGTAGTGGTTATACATTTGATAAAATTACAATGGAAACAAAGGAAGTACATCATAAAGTAAATAATTAATAAAAAACTTTTAAAATCATAATATTAATGGTATAATTTTATTATAGAAAGAGGATAAAAAGTATGGCTGCAAAAGTATTTAGAACAATTGATGAACAAATTAATATACTTAAAAGTAAAGGTTTAATAATAAATGATTATGATAAAACTAGTGAAATACTTTTAAGAGAAAATTATTTCTTTTTGAATGGGTATCGTTCTCCATTTTTAATAAGTGGATCTAAAAGATTTGTAGATGGTTGTACTTTTGAAGAATTATACGCATTATTTACTTTTGATAGATATTTTAGAAATATAATATTTAAAAATGTTTTAATTGTTGAAAATAATTATAAATCTATTTTTAGTTATGTTCTTAGTAAAAAATATGGCTATAAAGAAAAAGATTATTTAAATTTTAATAATTTTGATAGAAGTAAAGATAAAATTAAACAAATAAATGATTTAATTAGGAAACTTAAAAGACAAATCAGAATCAATGGATATCAACATCAAGCTACAAGTCACTATATTAATAATTATGGTTACATACCAATGTGGGTAGGTGTTAAAGTATTAAGTTTCGGACTTATGAGTGAACTTTTTTCAATATTAAAAAATGAAGATAAAAATGAGATAGCTAGTTATTATAAAGTTGATTCTGATGATTTAGAAAGTTATTTATCAATACTTTCTAATTATAGAAATCTTTGTGCACATGAAGATATTTTATATAATCATGAAACTCAAAAAGCTATATTAGATAATCGCTTCCATGAACTTTTAAACATACCTAAAATAGATGGAGAATATATTTATGGTAAACAAGATTTATTTGCTTTAATAATTATTCTAAAAGAATTATTAACCGAAGATGATTTTAAGATGATGATGAATGAAATAAATTATGAAATAGATTGGTTAACATCTAAAATAAAATGTATTAATATTAGAAAAATATTAAATAGAATGGGATTTCCAGAAAACTATAGACAAATATCTTATATTGAATAGGAGGAATTTATGAAAAAGGCTGTAACATATATTATTACAGTTGTTTTATCTTTGTTTATTGGCTCAGCCATTATGTATATGCTTATTTATTTTTATCCAAATACTATTATTAAAACAGTAAGTAAAATAGAAAAAAATGTTACTGTGACTGAGGTTGGATTATCATCTGGCATTGAAAATGTTTATGATGCAGTTGTAGTAGTTCAAAACTATAGAAATAATAAACTTTCTGGTATAGGATCAGGATTCATTTATAGTGAAAATGGATACATTATGACAAATCATCATGTTGTTGAAAGAAGTGATGAAATAAAAGTAGTTTTAATGAATGGAGAAACTATTGATGCAGATGTTATAGGAAGCGATGAATATGCTGATATAGCAGTTATTAAAATTGATAAAAAATATGTAACTAAAGTTGCAAAACTTGGAAATAATGAAGAAACTAAAGTTGGTGATACTGTTTTTACAATAGGTTCTCCTGTAAGCTCTGATTATTCTGGAACAGTAACAAGAGGAATATTAAGTGGAAAAAATAGAATGGTAGAAGTTACTGTAAATTCAAATACAAGCGATTGGATTATGAATGTTATGCAAACAGATGCAGCAATAAATCCTGGTAATAGTGGAGGCCCTCTTTGCAATGTAAATGGAGATGTAATTGGAATAAACTCTATGAAACTTGTAGAAAGTCAAATTGAGGGAATAGGGTTTGCTATACCAATTGAAGAAGCAGTGGATTATGCTGATAAAATAGTGAGTGGGAAAGAAATCAAGAGAGCTTATCTAGGAATAAGTATGGGAGATATATCATCAAGATATAATCTATTAAGAAATGGAATAACATTAGATGAAAATATAACTTCTGGTGTTGTAGTATATGATGTAGAAAATGGCGGACCTAGTAAACTTGCTGGGATACAAAGTGGTGATGTAATTGTTAAAATAGGTGAATATAATGTAAAAAATGTAGCTCAGTTAAGATATTATCTATTTAAATATAATCCAAATGATAAAATAAAAATAAATGTTATTAGAGGAAATGAAACAAAAACATTTGATATTGTTTTAGGAACAAGTGAATAAATAAGAAATTAGTTTCTTATTTTTTTCTTGCTATTATATTCACTTGAAAAAATACTATATATAATTTATAATTATTGTATAGAATAGGAAGGTAGTTATGGAAAATTATGCTTATTATGAAGTTAAAACTGTTTTAAAAAGCCTTAAAACCTCTTTAAATGGTTTATCAAATAAAGAGGCAAAATCTAGATTAAATAAGTATGGTTTAAATGAGCTTCCTAAAGAAAAAGATAAAAACTTATTAAATATATTCATAAATTCACTTAAAGACCCAATTATTTTTGTACTTATTGCTGCATCAATTCTTTCTTTTATAGCAGGTGAAATATTAGATGCTTTTGTAATTTTATTTATAATTATAATAGATGCAGTTGTGTCAACAATACAAGAATATAAAGCATATAAAAATTCTGAAGCTTTAAAAAATTTGATAAAAGTAAATGTAAAGGTTATAAGAGACAATAAAACTTGTGAGATAGATTCATCTAAAATAGTTAAAGGAGATATTATTATTTTGGAAAGTGGAGATAAAATATCCAGTGATGCTAGAATAATAAACTCTAGTAACTTAACTGTCGATGAAAGTATTTTAACTGGTGAAAGTATAGCAGTTTCTAAAAATAATGAAAAGATAAACTTGAATGAAATTGATAAAAAATGTATGGTTTATGCTGGAACTTCTGTTTTAACTGGAAGAGCAATAGCAGTTGTAACAGAAACAGGTATTAATACTGAAGTTGGCAAAATTGCAAATAAAGTGGCTGAAACAGTTGAAAGTAAAAGCCCATTAACAATTAGAATGGAAAAATTTTCAAAACAAATATCCATGCTGATTTTAATAATATCAATAATAATTGGTATAGTTTTATATTTTAAAGGATATACATTTATAGAAATATTTTTATCTGTTGTAGCGCTATCTGTATCAGCGATGCCTGAAGGGCTTCCATTAGCATTAACTATGGCTCTGACAATAGCAAGTGATAAAATGGCTAAAAGAAATGTAATAGTAAAAAAATTAAATTCAGTGGAAAGTTTAGGAAGTTGTACTGTAATAGCAAGTGATAAAACAGGTACACTTACTGTAAATGAACAGACTGCTAAAAAAATAGTACTTGCAGATGGAGAAACATTTGAAATAGCGGGTACTGGATATAATGACATAGGTAAAATAATAAATATAAATAATTCTAATATTGAAAACGCTAAATACATAAGTAGTCTTGGTGTTATTAATAATGAAGCTATGTTAGAAAAACGTAATGGTAAATGGGAAAAGTTTGGGGATTCTATTGATATAGCATTTTTATCATTAGGTAAAAAACTTAAAATAAATAATAATTATAAAAAAATAGACGTAATACCATATGAATCAGAAAATAAATATAGTGCAGTATTTTATAAAAAAGATGAATCTATTTATTGCACTGCTAAAGGATCAATAGAGACAATACTTGAATTTTGTAAATATAGTTATTCCAATGGAAAAAGAATTAAACTTAATAAATCAAAAATTTTAAAACAAAATGATGAACTTGCAAGTAATGGATTTAGAGTAATTGCAATATGTGATGGAATAGTAAAATTAAAAGAAAAGTATAGTGAAAGAGACATCTTAAATTTAAATTTTATAGGGCTTGTTGGATTTATTGATCCAGTTAGAAAAGAAGCTGTTAACTCTATTAAAGAATGTGAAAATGCTGGTATTAAGGTTATTATGATCACAGGTGATCATGCATTGACAGCATATGCAATAGCGAAAGAACTTGAAATATGTAAAGAAAAAGAAGAAGTTGTAACTGGTAGTGATTTAGACTTTTATGATATTGATAATATTAAATTTGATGAATTTATTAAAGATAAAAAAGTATTTGCTCGTGTAACTCCACTTCAAAAATTAAAAATAGTTGAATCATTAAAAAGACAAGGAGAATTTGTGGCAGTTACAGGGGATGGAGTAAATGATGCGCCAGCATTAAAAGCAGCAAACATTGGTATTTCTATGGGTAGTGGTACAGATGTATCAAAAGAAACAGCAAAAATGATAATAACTGATGATAACTTTTCATCTATAGTTTCAGGAATAGAAGAAGGAAGAAATGCATATGCAAACATTAGAAAAATAAGCATAATGTTAATATCATGCGGATTTGCTGAAGTATTATTCTTTGTATTATCAATTATATTTAATTTGCCATTACCACTACTTGCAATACAATTAATTTGGTTAAACTTGATAACTGATGGTCTTCAAGATATGGCTTTATCATTTGAAAGAGAAACTGATACAATAATGAAACAAAAACCTAGAAGAACAAATGAGAATTTATTTGAAAAAGAACTTATAAAACAAATATTTATATCAGGCTTTTTTATAGGGCTAATTGTATTTATAATATGGTGGATTTTAATTAAAGAAGTAAATATGAATGAAAGCTTAGCTAGAGGATATGTACTTGCTTTAATGGTGTTTATGCAAAATATACATGTTATTAACTGTAGAAGTGAATCTAAGAGTATATTTGAAATGAATTTTAAAGAAAATAAATTTATAATGTTTACAATATTAAGTAGTATTATTTTACAAATAATAGTTATGGAAGTTCCATTCTTTTCTAGTTTGCTTCAAACTAAAAGCATTTCATATTTACATATGATTTTATTATTTTGTGTGTCTATTCCAATATTATTTGTCATGGAAGCATATAAACATTTTAAAAAAAGAAAATAAAATGTTATAATTATAAAGATAGGAGTTAATATGAAAAAAAACATATTGTTATTAATTAATGGTTTTGGTATAGAACAAAAAGACTCAGTTGAAATATATTCAGATAAGATAATGCCGAACATGGATAAGCTTACAAAAATAGGTATGTTTGAAAGTTTAAGTAGTAATGAGCTAGATTATATTGATGGATATAGACGTTTTAGTATTGGTATAAATGAACCATTAACATATAGCGTAGTTAATAATTCTTTAGCGAATGATAGTTATATGAATAATGATATTTTAAAATATATAATAAATGATAATAATAAAAATAATGGAAAAATACATATAATATGTTATTTAGATAATGAAAGTACAATTTATCAATTGGGTAATTATATTAAATACTTAGTTGAAAATACAAGTTCAAAAATATTTATACATTTAATATTAAAAAGTAGATCTTTAAAAAATTATAGATTTATTGAAAAAAGTATTAACTCATTAAATTATGAATATGGTGTATTTGTAAAAGTAGGAATAGTATGTGGTGAAGAATATTTGAAATCTCAAGGTGCACCTAAGGACTTTATCAAAATGTTGGTTGCTGAATCAGGTGAAAAATGGAAGGAAATTAATAAAAAATTAGATGTTTTAGTTGATTCTAAGACAAAGCCTATTGATGCTAGAACATTTTCATTTAATGGTGAATTTGGACTTAATGATAATGACAGTTTATTCTTCTTTAATTATACAAAAGTTGATATAACTCCTTTTACTAAAGAACTTATCGCACAAAGGTACAAACAAATTAACTTATCAACTATTAAATTTTATTCACTATTTCCAGTAGAAAGTCAAAATGTTAAGGTTCCAAATATGTATGATTTTGCAGTTTCTTCTACATATCTTTTAAATTCTTTAAAAAATATTAACGCAAAATGTTTAGTAATGGATAAAAAAAATAAATGTCAGAATATTAATTATTATTTAACCGGCCTTAGAAATACAATTGACAATGATTTAAAATATATGCCAACTGATAATAATTTTATATATGATATTAATTCATTATTAAATGTAATAAAAAATAGTAGTCAAGAATTAATAATTATAAATTATGAACTTGAAGATTGTAAAAATGTTGAAGAAATACAAGGAAGACTTTATAAGATAGATACAATAATAGGTGCATTATATGAGTATACAAAAGAAAATAATTTTGGATTATTTATTTCTTCATTATATGGAATGGAAAAAGAATTATATAATAATAAATATGAATTGTGTAAGATTAATTTTTCAGTAAGAGTTCCTGTTGTAATAATTGATAACTATTTAAATAAAAATACTTTTACTTTAAGAGAAGGTAGTGTATATGATTTATCAAATACTATATTGTATAATATAAATGCTAAGTATAAAAATACTGGACTTGTAAAGAAAAAAACTGCATTATCAAAATTATTTCATAAGTAAGGAGAATAAAATAATGAAAATAGGTATAGCAAGTGATCATAGAGGATATAAATTAAAGAATAAAATTATAAATTATTTACACGATACGGGATATTCATATGTAGATTTTGGAACTAATAATGAAGATAGTACTGATTATGTAGATTATGCAGTTAAATTATGTAAAGGTATAAATAATAGAGAAGTAGACATAGGAATATTAATTTGTGGTACAGGTATAGGTATGTCAATCGCAGCTAATAAAATAAAAGGAATTAGGTGTGCTAGAGTATTAAGTGTAAAAGAGGCTTCTTTAGCTCGTGAACATAATATGGCAAATGTAATTGCTCTTCCTGAAAATATTCCTGCGTGTGAAGAAATAGTTTCTACATTTATAAATACTGAATATTCTAAAGAAGAAAGACATATTAGAAGAGTTAATAAAATAAAAGCATTAGAGGAATAATTATTATAATTCTTAATAAAATATACTATGAAAAAAATCATAGTATTTTTAATAGCATTAATATTATTAGTAACAAGTTATCAACAACCAGAAAAAAAAGAAGTTGGTAAAGACAAAATTGTTGATGAAAAAGAGGAAATATTAAAAGTTAATCTTTTAAAAGATGAAAATATTATTACGCTTGACTTAGAAGATTATGTAGTTGGTGTGGTGGCATGTGAAATGCCGGCATCTTTTGATAATGAAGCTTTAAAAGCTATGTCAGTGGCTGCTAGAACATACGCCATGTATAAAATGAATGGTAAAAAAAATTATGATTTAACAAGTACAACAAAAGATCAATGCTATATTAGTGAAAATGAAATGAAAAAGAAATGGGGTAAAAGCTTTGATAAATATTATAAAATAATAAGTGATGCTGTAAGTGATACAAATCATGAATATATGACATATAATGACAAGGTAATTATTGCTTTTTATTTTTCAATTTCAAATGGATATACTGAAAATTCAGAAAATGTTTTTTCTCAAAAACTTGATTATTTAAAAAGTGTTGATTCTAGTTGGGACAGTAAATATTCATATAAAAAAAGTACCAAAGAATTTAAAGTAGAAGATTTTTTTAAAAAATTAAATTTAAAAGATACTGAAATTAAAAATATAAAAATAGATAAATATGATACTGGAAGAGTTAAAACAATTAAAATAAATAATAATAGTTTTAAAGGAACTAAATTTAGAACATTGTTAGGATTAAAATCAACCGATTTTGAAATAACATATGATAAAGAAAAAGTTATAATTAAAACCAAGGGTTATGGTCATGGTGTAGGTATGAGCCAATACGGAGCAAACGCAATGGCATTAAAGGGATATTCTTATGATGAAATATTAAAATATTATTATACTGGTATAAATTTAGTGTATAATTAATTAAAAATTGTTCACTCTATTATTAGGAGAGTGAATATGAAAAAGGTTTCTAAAGTTTTATTACCTACGGTATATTTAGGTGTCATAGGAGTTATGGTTGTTAGTGTAGTCTTAGTACTTTCTGGAGTTCAAAGTTATTTGAATGAGTATCCTAATTATCAATATACATTAGATGGAGTTTTTAATGAATATATTGTTCCTGTAGCAGCATTAGAACAAAATAATCCGGATACAATTATAAAACCATACATAAATGAGAATGTAAAAATTGGCAGATACTTTTATGACTTTGAATCAGACTCTAACAAACAAATTGACTCATTAATTGAATATGCAGGAACTTACATGCAGAATAACGGTGTTGATTATGTAAGCAATGATTCATTTGATGTGGTGGCTATTTTACCAGGAGAAGTAATCAGTGTTGAAGATAACGAAGTTTATGGTAAAGTTGTAACTATAAAACATAATGATAACTTAAAAAGTGTTTACAGCAATGTAACAGATGTACTTGTGTCAGTGGGATACCAAGTATCTATAGGAGAAGTAATCGCTTCAAGTAATAAGCCTAAAATAAAAAGCGATTATGATGAAATGTTGCACTTTGAAGTATATTATAAAGAAGAACCCGTAGATCCAGAAAGTTTATATACTTTGTCAGTTAGTAATTTTCAGTAATTAGTAAAAAGTATCTTTAAAAGATGCTTTTTTTTGGTATAATTAATTTGGAAGTGAGATTATGCTTGTAAGTAACAATTGGGAAGATTATGAATGTATTGATGCTGGAAATGGAGAAAAACTTGAAAGATGGGGAAGTGTTATATTAAGACGTCCTGATCCTTGGGCATTATGGACACATAAAAATAGTTATGATTGGTCAAATTATCATGCAATATACCATAGAAGTGATAAAGGTGGGGGATATTGGGAAAACGTAAAAAAGTTTCCGGAATTTTGGACAATTAAATATAAAGATTTAACTTTTAAAGTTAGTCCTACTGGGTTTAAACATACTGGACTTTTTCCAGAACAAGCAGCTAATTGGGATTTTATAATTGATAAAATTAAAAATGCAAAAAGAAATATTAAAGTTTTAAATTTGTTTGCTTATACTGGTGGTGCTACTATGGCGGCATCATCTGCTGGTGCTGTAGAAGTAGTACATGTAGATGCATCAAAAGGAATGAATGATTGGGCAAAAGAAAATGCAGTCTTGTCACATTTAGAAAATAATAAAATTAGATATATTTGTGATGATGTTTTAAAATTTGTTGAGCGTGAGAAAAAAAGAGGAAATAAATATGATGCGATAATTATGGACCCACCAACTTATGGAAGAGGACCATCTAAAGAACTATGGAGATTTGAAGATAGTTTAAATAAACTAATTGATTCCTGTATAGACATATTAAGTGATAAACCATTATTTTTACTTATTAGTTCTTATACAAAAGGTATAACACCAGAAATACTTAAAAATATTTTAATTACTAGTACTGAAAATAAACTCAATGGAAAAATTTCAACAGATGAAATAGGTCTTAAAATCACTAATAACAATTTAATATTACCATGTGGTGTTTATGGAAGATGGGAAAATAATGAAGATTAATATTATTTATGAAGATAATCATTTACTTGTAGTTGAAAAACCAATTAATGTTATAGTTCAAGAAGATAATACAAAAGACAGGGATTTACTTACAATTTTAAAAGAATATATTAAAACAAAATATAAAAAAGAAGGTAATGTATACCTAGGTTTAGTTCATAGATTAGATAGACCCGTAGGTGGTATTATGGTATTTGCAAGAACAAGTAAAGCAGCATCAAGACTTTCTGAGCAAATTAGAAATAAAACATTTAAAAAAACATATAATGCTATTTTAATGGGAAATATTAACAATAAAGGTACTTTAAAAGATAAACTTCTAAAAAATGAAAAAACAAATATAGTTAAAATTGATGAAAATGGTAAAGAGGCAATACTTCATTATAAAAAAATTAGTTTTAAAAATAATATGTCTTTAGTAGAAATTAATTTAGAGACTGGAAGACCACATCAAATCAGAGTACAATTTTCACATTATGGATATCCACTATATGGGGATAATAAATATAATAAAAATGCGAAATCAAAAGAACAAATTGCTTTATTTGCTAAAAAAATAGAATTTGTTCATCCAACAACAAAAGAAAAGTTATCATTTGAACTTGATTTACCAAACAGATATCCATTTAATATATTTAAAGAGGGGAAATAATATGAATTTTAAAAATGATACAAATTATTTAGATCAACATTTTTTAATTGATAAAACAGTTATAAATAGATTTATAGATGAGGCAAATATAACTATTAATGATGAAGTAGTTGAAATTGGACCAGGGAAATGTGTTATAAGTGAATTAATAGCTAGAAAATGCAAACATTTAACATGTATTGAAATAGATAAAAATTTAGAACATTTTATAAATGTTTTAAAAGATAAATATAGTAATGTTGATGTTATTTATGGAAATGCACTTGAAACGTTTATACCAGTTTGTGATAAAATAGTGTCTGCTTTACCATATTCAATAACTGAACCATTTATTGAAAAATTACTTAGATGTTCATTTAAAGAATGTACTTTAATAGTTGGGAAAAGATTTGCTGATTCGGTTGTTAATAAAGAAACAAATAAGCTTTCACTTCTTACAAATTCATATTTCGATGTAATAAAAGTGATGGATATAATCCCTGAATCATTTGAACCAAAACCTAGAGTAATGTCATCAATGATAAAGTTAATTCCAGTTAAAAGATTAGATATAAAGTCTGATTTTAAAAGATTTATATTTAGAGAAATGTTTTTTCATAGAGATAAAAAACTTAAAAATAATTTAATGGAAGCATTAATAGAATTTGCAAAATTAAATTATAAAATACTTACTAAAAAAGAAAGCAAAGCAATTATTGAAAGTTATAATATACCTAGTAGTACATTAAATAAATTAATGGAAAATTTATCTAATGAAGAATATGATTTAATATATAACAGTTTAAAATAAAAAGAAATAATTCTTTTAAGAAAAATTTCTTTTTTATTTTATCATTTTTTTAATTTCTTCAAATAAATATGGTTTAAACTCATCAATTGGAAGTGGAGTTTCATTTAATATTGCATTATAACATGTGCTACTAACAAGTTCTATAATCATAAATAAAATTACACTTGGATTTTTAATTTTTTTATTATATTTCATAAGTTCAGTTTCAAAAGTTTCTCTTATGTCTCCATACTCATTGCTAAGTGATTTTATAACATTGTTTCCATATAATCCTAAAGATAAATTTTTATTAATTAGTTTAATTAAATCCTTATTGTTTTTTAATGAATTAATTATGTAATCAATAACATTAATTAATTTATCAGGAAAGTTATCTAAATTTTTATTTTTAGTATCAATCATAGCTTCATCAAATAATAAATGTGCTTTTTCTATAATAACTTTTTCATGAATATCCCATTTGTCTTTAAAATATAAATAGAATGTTCCTTTTGCTACTCCAGCTGCTTCAGTTATATCGCTAACTCTAGTATCATTTATTCCTTTTCTTATAAATAAACTATAAGCGGATGATAATAAACTATCTTTTTTTAATGCTTTTTTATCTTCTATTTTATTTAATGTTTCCTTAATACTTATCATATTTTTCCCTTCATTTCATATACATATTAATACAAATATGACTAAAAGTCAATAATTTTGTTTTTTCATATTGACTATTGGTCATTTTGGTGGTATTATATCATATCGTTAGGGGAGAAAAGATGAAAAAGTTTAGCGAATTTATTTGTAAAAATAAAATAATTATTATTGTAATATCATTATTTCTTTTAATACCATCTATAATTGGATACATTAACACTAAAATAAATTATGATATTTTATACTACTTACCTAAAGATAATGATACTGTTAAAGGACAAAATATTTTAAGAGATGAATTTAATGTTGGCGCTTTTGCAATGGTAAGTGTTAATAATAAAGATCCTAAAAAGATACTTGAACTTGAAAATGAAATAAGAAAAGTAAAATCAGTAAATAAAGTTTTATCTGTTGATGACATATCAGGTTTAAGTATACCAATCGAGATGTTTAATAATGAATTACTTGATAAAGTTCAAAAAAATTATGATACTCTTATGTTAATAACGTTTGATGAAACAACTTCTAATGATTTAACACTTAATGCTGTTTCTGAAATTAGAAAAATATTAGATGGATATTCTAAAATAGGTGGCATGAGTTCTTTGGTACTTGATACAATGGAACTTTCAAATAGTGAATCTATTATTTATATAATAATTGCTGTAATTTTATGTTTAATAGTTTTAGTTCTTTCACTTGATTCTTATATAGTACCATTTTTACTTTTATTTAATATAGGGGTATCTATTATATATAATTTAGGAACTAATATTATATTTGGAGATATATCTTATATAACAAAAGCAATTAGTGCAGTATTACAACTTGGAGTTACAACTGATTTTTCAATATTTTTATATCATAAATATGAATTTTATAAAACAAAGTATAAAATAAAAGAAGATGCAATGAGGGAAGCAATAGGTGAAACAATAACTTCTGTATTTGGAAGTGCATTAACAACTATAGCAGGCTTTTTAGCACTATGTTCAATGAATTTAACATTAGGTAAAGATATTGGACTTGTTATGGCAAAAGGCGTTGTATTTGGTTTACTTACAGTTATAACTTTCTTTCCAGCATTACTACTTACTTTTGATAAATTAATAAAAAAAACTAAGCATAAAAAGCTTTTACCTGAATTTACACATATTAAAAATTTTGTTATAAAATTTTATAAACCGATATTTATAATATTTTTAATATTACTAATACCAGCAATTATTGGGAACTCTAAATTAAAAGTATATTATAATTTGAATAAAGGTTTACCAAATACTCTTGATAGTGTAGTTGCAAATAATGAACTAAAAGAAAAATTTAATTTAGTATCTCCACAAATAATTATTTTAAATAAAAATATCAAATCAAATGAAATAAATGAATTAATGAATGAACTTAAGAAATTAGATGGTGTAAGTCTTGTTGTAGGCACAAATGAAATTAGTAAATATGGAATTCCAATGGAAATAATAAATCAAGATATAGCTAAACTTACAAATAATGATAAATATCAATTAATAATTATTAATTCTTTATATGAAGTTGCAAGCCCTGCACTCACAAATCAAATAAATGAAATAAATCCATTAATAAAAAAATATGATAAAAATGCTATTTTAGCTGGTGAAGGTGCTTTAAATAATGATTTGATTACAATAAGTGATGAAGATTTTAAGAATGTTAATTATTTATCTATTGGAGTAATTCTATTACTAATGTTTATTGTATTAAAATCAGCATCATTACCAATATTATTAATATTTACAATAGAATTTGCTATATTTGCAAATACATCAATTTCTTATTTTGGAAATACAACAGTTCCATTTATATCATCTATTGTAATTGGTACTATACAATTAGGTGCCACAATAGATTATGCAATACTTATGACAACAAAATATTTAGAGCAAAGAAAAGAAGGTAAAGATAAAATAAAATCTGCAAAAATAACTTTAGATTCATCTGTAACATCAATATTTGTAAGTGCGATGTGTTTCTTTGCTTCAACAGTTGGTGTATATTTATATACTGATTTAGAACTAATTGGTTCAATATGTTTACTAATATCTAGAGGTGCAATAATAAGTATGATAGTTGTAATATTTGTACTACCATCATTACTTATAATATTTGATAAATTGATAATTAAAACTACGATTGGATTTAGAAAGAAGGATTTAAAAATGAAAAAAAGATTAGGAGTTATTTTAATAAGTTTAACATTATTACTTCCAAGTAGCATTAAGGGAGTAGTTAAAGATGAAACAGTTTATACAAGTTTAAATGCAAGTGGTAGTGTTAAAAAAACAGTAGTAAGTACTCATTTAAGTAATCTTAAAGATGGTGAATATGAAGACAAAACAATACTTACTGAAATTGAAAATACAAGTGGCAATGAAATGTTTAAAATAAATGGAAATAAACTTGTATGGAGTGCAAAAAGTAGTGATATATTTTATAAAGGTATTGCTAATAAAACTTTACCAATATCTGCAAATATTAAATATTATCTAAATAATGAAGAATATAAAACACAAGAATTAAATGGAAAAAGTGGACATATAAAAATAGAAATTACTTTTAACAATAATTTAAAAAATATAGTAAAAATAAATGGTAAAAAGCAAACAGTTTATACACCTTTTGTAGTAGTAACACTTGTTAATATGGAAAGAGACAATAATAAAAATGTTAAAGTAACTAATGGAAAAGTAATTGATAATGGAATTAATTATTCAATTGTAGCTTTGTCTTCTCCAGGACTATATGATAGTTTAAAAATGAATGAATTTAAAAATTATGATAAAGTTATTATTGAATATGATACTACAAATTATAAATTTAATACTATTTATAATGCTACTACATCAGAACTATTTGATGAAATTGATTTAAGTGAATTAAATAGTGCTTATAAAAATATTTCAAAACTAACAAGTTCTTATAAACAAATATTAAATGGAAGCAAAACTATTAAATCAGGAATTAATGATTTAAATAAGAACTATACTGAATTTGACAAAGGAATAAATGAATTAAATAAAGGAACAAATTTACTAGAAAATAATTATAAAATGTTTAATGATGGAATACAAGAATATAATGATGCACTTCAAGCGTTTAATAAATATATTCCTTATATTCAAAAAATAGATGAAGTAATTAGTAATTTGAGTAAACATACTGATGAGATAGCAAAGAAAAGTAATGAATTAGCAAATACTATAAATAATAGTATTGATGCGATAGATGAACATACTTATGAACTTGAGAAGATTAAAGATCAAATAGAAGATGAAAAAGTAAAAGAATTACTTGAACGTGAAATAAATAAATTAAAAAACAATGAATATATAAATGAACTTACTTTAATAAAAACTGGTGTAAAAACAGTAAATGATAAAGTTCAAGAATTAAATGGTAAAGCTGATCAAATAGCTGCATCAGCAAATAAAATTGATGAGGGTGCACAAAAATTATTATCATCAATTAATTTACTTGCAGAATCTAGTGATAAAATTTATGATGGTATTAAACAAGTTTCTTCTTCAGTTGACTTACTAGCAGGTTATTCAAAACAATTTAATAACGGAATTAATAAATTAAATAATGGATATAATACATTTGATAATGGACTTAATAAATTTGATAAAGAAGGTATTTCTAAAATAAATAGTTTAGTTAATAACAAATTAAAACCAACTACAAATAAAATAGAAAAAATGATTGATTTAGGAAATAATTATAATAGTTTTGCAGGTAAAAGTAATAATACCGAAAGTAAAACAAAATTTATAATGATAGTAAATGAATAAGTACTTAACTGAAAGACTTTTGATAAAACTGACTTATTGTCAGTTTTAATTTATACTTAATTATATAGACAAATCTTTTAATATATACTATAATACTCTTGAAAGGTGATATTATGTGTATATATAAGAATATGGTAATAATTTATACAAGTAATATCACACTTGATTAGATCCTTTAGATTTAATAAGTGTGAATTTTTTTGAATGCAAAAAATTTAAAGGAGAATATTATGATAGAAATAAGTTTAAATAAAATAAATAAGAATTATGGTTTTAATAATGTTTTAAAAGATTTATCTTTTGATATAAAAAGTGGTGAAAGAGTTTCTTTGATAGGTAGTAATGGGTGTGGTAAAACTACTACACTTAGGATTATTAATGGATTAGAAACTCCTGATAGTGGTAGTGTTAGTATTAGAAAAGGTGCTACTATTGGATATTTAACACAAATACCTAATAAGGAAAAAGAAGATGTTACTGGATTAGATGTTTATTTAAGAGGAGTATCAGAATTAATTGAATTAGAGGGTAAAATAAATACATTTACAAGTATTATGACTAGTAGTGATAAAGATATTAAAACTCTTAATAAACTTCAAGAAGAATATAGAATTAAAGGTGGCTATCAGTTAAAAGAAAAAATTGAAAAAATTAAATATGGTTTTAAATTAAGTGATGAAGTATTAAATACTAAATATAATAATTTAAGTGGTGGAGAAAAAACTATTATAAATCTTGCATCATTAGTTTTATCAAATCCTGATATATTACTTTTAGATGAACCAACTAATCATTTAGATATTGAAACATTAGAATGGTTTGAAGATTATTTAAATAATTATAAAGGAACAGTTTTAATTGTTTCACATGATAGATATTTTTTAGATAGAGTAGTTACTAAAATTATTTCACTTGAAGATGGGAATGCTGATATATATTGTGGAAATTATTCTTATTATTTAAAAGAATCTGAAAAAAGATTAATGTTGCAGTTTCAAGCATATAAAAATCAAAGTAGGAAAATTAAGGCTATAGAAGAAGCTATTGCTAGGCTAAAGACGTGGGGAACTAAATCAGATAATCCAGCATTTTTTAGAAGAGCTGAAGCTATGCAAAAAAGACTTGATAGAATGGAAAAAATAGAAAAGCCAAAAGAAAAAATTGATTTGAATATTGATTTTACTTTTAGTGATAGAAGTGCAAATCATGTACTTACAGTAGAAAATTTAGATTTAAAAGTTGACAGTAAAGAGTTGTTAAGTAATGCAAATATGAGTATTTGTTATAAAGAACGTGTTTGTTTAATGGGTAAAAATGGAACAGGAAAAACAACTTTAATAAGAAATATATTAAATAATACACATGATAATATAAAAATAGGTGTAAATGTTATAATTGGATATATTCCACAAGAAATAAGATTTGAAAATGAAGATATGTCAATATATGATTATGTAAGAACATTTTTTGTAGGTAATGAAAGTGAACTTAGAAGTAAACTTTTTAGATTTTATTTTGATGAGGAAGCAATATCTAAAAAACTTAAAACATTAAGTGGTGGAGAGAAAGTTAGAATTAAATTACTTGAATTAATTTTGAAACATGCTAATTTTTTAATACTTGATGAGCCTACTAATCATATTGATATAGATACTCGTGAAATATTAGAATCATCTTTACTTGATTTTGATGGAACTATTTTGTTTGTATCACATGATAGATATTTCATTAATAAAATAGCTACTAAAGTAGTTAGAATTGAAAATAAAAAATTAATTACTTATGATGGAAATTATGATTCAATTAAGGAAAAAAAGATTAAAGTAGAAGTAAAAAATGATAAACAAGTTATTAACATTAAAGGAAGTAATAGATTAAATGAATTTTTAAAGGACGCTAATAGAATTGAAGAAGTAGACATTGGATTAAACTCTAAAGTATATAGAATTAGGAAAAAGAGTAAAGTGTTTTATCTTAAAATTGCTAATCATTTAAGTAAAGAATCCATAAGACTTGATTATTTGAAAGATAAAATAAGTGTCCCTGAAAAAGTATTTTATGAAAAATATAATAATATGTCATATTTATTAACAAAAGAAATTAAAGGACAAATGTTATGTAGCGATTATTATATAGAAAATCCACTTTTAGGAATAGATATTTTAATTGAAGCATTTAATGCAATATATAATGTTGATTATAGTGATTGTATGATTGATGAAACTTTAGATACAAAAATAAAAGAAATTGAAAATAGATTTTCTAGTATTAAAGAAAGTGATATAGATGAAAATATTTTAAAAAGATTTCATAGTAAAGAAGCAATTTTAAAATATATAAAGGGTAATAAACCTAAACAAATAATAGGATTTACTCATGGTGATATGTCACTTCCAAATGTAATTGCAAACAATGGACATTTTAGTGGACTTATTGATGTTTCTAATGCAGGAATATCTGATATATATTTTGATTTAGTTATATGTGAAATGTCTATTGAAAGAAATTATGGTAAAGAATATATACAAATATTTTATGATAAATTAGGAATTGAAAAAGATGAATTTAAAAGTGATTATTATAGAATACTTATGAGTTTATAATTTATGCTAGATTTTTTATTAATTTGATAGTAGAATAATAACTTACCTGTAGGGGTGGTTTTGTGAAAATGAAAGATTATAGAATCAAAAAAATTGAAAAGCATTTAAATACCGGTTTAGCTGCTTTAGCAGCAATACTTTTTTGCATTGATACAATAGCTATAGGCTCATTTATTAAAAAAACAAAAGATGCAAAAAGAGATGATATAGATACATTAAAAAATATAGATTTTAGTGTTAATTATGATGCTTATGAAGTTAATGATATGCTTAATGTTGCCTTAAATAATAATATTTATTTGAAAGATAATGAAAAAGAATTAATAAGAATGAACTTTTGGGTTTTTATTGATAATAAAGATTATTTAGATCTTAAATATATTAAACAAATAATATCAACTTTAAAAATTAATTATGTACGTAAAATTAAATATGAGAATAATATTATTACTGAAACAGAATATTCACATTCTAAAAATGAAATTACTTTTTATAGTGCTAAGAGTTTAAATGATGTGGATTATTCAGTATTTACACATGAACTATATCATACTATGCAAAAATTTAGAACTTTTGATTATAATGAATATTTAATTGAAACAATTAATTCTATATTTAATGATGAATATTCTTTAGGAGAAAAAGGATTATATACCAATTATTATAATTTTACAAAAATGTTAATGGAGATAATTGGAGAAGAACCATTTAGAAAATATCAATGTTATGCATCAGCAGATTTTATAATTGATGAATTAAGCAAAATTTATGGTAGTAAAGATGATGCATATACTCTACTTATAAAGTTAAATAAATATCAAGAGATATATCTAAAATCATTAAGTGGAAATAAACAATTAATAAAAAAAGAGCGTTCATTAAGAAATGAATTAATTAATATAATAGACTTATATTATAAGACTAAATATGGCTTTTCAATGGAAAATGATTTAATTATGTTATATTATTATGATAAAAATAAATTTTATGAAATTATTAGTAATAGATTTTCAAATAATCCTAGCAATGTAGTAATAAATGATTATAATGGTATAGACTATTTTTATGGTGGTGATAATCATACTTTAATAATATATGAGTTTGGCCCAATAAAACTTAAAAAGATATCAATTGGAATTGAAGAAACAAAAGAATATGAGGAAATAATTGATGATTATGAAATGATATATAAAATAGATGAATCAAATAGATATTTAAATAATTCTTATTCACTTAAAAAGCACTTTAATTAGTGCTTTTTGTTTAACCAATTTTTTCCATCAATTATTCTTGTTACTAACATTGAGGATGCTGAGTCTCCTACAACATTTAACATAGTAGCAGGTGGATCAATTATAGTTGCGATAATTGTAAGTAGTGGAAGTGCTGCAACTGGAAAACCTAACATAGTTATTATTAGCATTTCTGAAATTGTTCCTCCGCCAATTGGAACAGCAGTAACAAGTAATGTTGCGAGTAAAGCAACGCCTAATATTTTTGATGTACTTATATTTGCATTAAATAAGTATACTAAAAACATTATTTTAAAAACACTACCTATAATTGAACCATCTTTATGAAAACTTGTACCTAGTGGAATAGTAGTATCAGCTATATCACTTGGAACACCAATCTTTTTTGCACATTCAGTATTTACTGGTATAGATGCAGCAGATGAGCATGTAGCAAGTGATGTAAATGTTGCAGGAAGAATGTTTTTCCAATAATTTATAAAACCGTTTTTACCAGCTGATATAAATGCATAAATACTATAAACTATAAAATAGAAAAGAATACTAACAATTGTATAAATTATAAATGTTTTCGTATAACCGAGTGCTATTTCTTTACCAAATGTACCAACAAGAGAAGCAAAATAACATCCAAGACCAATAGGTGCATAATACATTATAATTGAAATGAACTTTTGTAATACGTTATTAGCACTTTCTAATACTTCTAAAAATCTAGTTCCTTTTTCTTTTGAACTATTAATACTAATTCCAATTAAAATTGAAAAAATTATTAAAGCTATCATGTTATCCCTTGTTAGTAATTTACTAAAATCATTAACACTTATTGTATCAATTGTTCTTTGTAAAAAATTAACACTTTCATTATTAACACTTTCATTTTCACTAAGTGCTTCTTTAATAGATACTCCATCATTTACATTAATTAAATTAAATGATTTAGTTGTTATTATACCAACAATAACACTTACTAAAGATGTAAATATAAATACAACTATTATAGTTAAAAGTATTTTGCCAATTCTTTTTTGATTTTTCATTTTACCTATTGATGTAGTTATTGTTAAAAAAATAAGTGGAATAATAATTACAAGTAACATATTTAAAAATAAATCACCTAAAGGGCTTAATACACTTGCTTTTTCCTTAAATATTAATCCTACAATAGTCCCAAGTATTATAGATCCTAAAAGTATTAAAGTGGATCTATAATTTTTTAAAAAATTTTTCATTTGTACCTCCTAATATAAGTATATATTTTTTTTGATTATTTAGAAATACTTTACACTCCACAAGTAATCCACATTAATTTTTGCTGAAATTAATATTTAAAAATGTTATAATTTATTATAGGAGTTGATAGTGATGACTTATCACGAATATTTAAAAGTAGCATCTGAAAGTTATTATGATTTTATTGAATTATTAAATATAGAATTAGACTCATTAGAAAAATCATTAAGAAATGATGAAATAATAAAGGATGAATCTTTAAGATTTAAAGATTCTATTTCTAGTATAAATAAAGTATTAGAAAATAAAGATATGTTATCAGAAATGAATTCTGAATTGAAAGATAATATTGAATTATTAGAATTTTTAAATAAAAAAAATAATTTAGATAATGCAGCAGCAATTGAAGCATTTGATAAAATAGTAAACAATGAATATTTACTAAACAGATATAAAGTATCACCTGAAATAGATAATAATATTAATAAATATAAACAAGAAATAAATGCTATTAAAAATATTTTAGATGGTAAATATGACTTTGAGTCATTAAATAAAGTTTTAGATCATTATAACTTTGATAAAGAAAGTAAGACTAAAATAATATTTGGATTTGTTTTAAAACAAAATAATTTGTTAGTTGACAAAGCAAAAAAGGAAATAAATGAAGAAACCTTAGCTGAAAATAATTATAAAAATAAATTTATTAAAGAAGAGGAAAATGCTATAGATGAAAAACTTCTAGAAAAATACAATAATGCTCTAAATATATATAGACAAATTCAAATAGAGTATGATGATTTATTTAAGGAATACTATAATAAATATAAATCTAATCCTTCAAATAAATTATATGATTCATATGCATTACAAGGAATAGAGTATATATATAATAATTTAGACTTATCTGATGAAGAACTTTCACTTGTACTTTATAAAAAATTATTTAATGTAACTGAGGATGTTAATGAATCAATAGGGCAATTAAATATAGATAATCCAAAAAGAATAGATTATGAAACAATTATTTTTTATATAGAAGAATTTGAAGAAACTTTTAAAGAATTTATAAAGATTTCCAAATTATTAAATGAGAAAAATACTATAGATAAAGAAGATAAATCTAAAGTATATTTTATACATGATGAAAATAATAATGTATTAATACCTAATATAAAAAGTAATATTAAAAAAGTACATGCATTTATGAGTAAAGCCGATATTGGTGCTTTAGAGAGTAAAAATTTAAAAGTAAATAGACTTTTAGGAGTAGATAATGAAGAAAAATATTTATCTAAAATGATATTTATGCTTAATAATAATATAAGTATTACATATATAAAATTAAATAATGGTGGAACTTATATATTATCAGTCGGACCAGCAGAAGAAATAAAAGATTATACAAAAGAAACAATATATAAATATGGAGATATTATAAGAGAAGAAATAGAATTGCTGGAAAATGAAAATATTGATGAAATAAATAAACAAAGTATAATCAGAATGAATATTAAAAATTTACATGAAATGGTTCGTTAGGAGGATATATGAATATTGTTGAAATTATTAATAATAAAATATTTGAATTGCAGGAATCTAAGAACAGAAAAGATCTAATAAATAACGAATTAAAAGAAATAAATAAATATTTAGAAATATTAAATAAATTAGATAAAGAAATGTTAAAATTTAATTTAACTAAATTAAAAGAAATATTAGAAAAATATAATTATTATATTTCTAATATTGATACATTATTTAGTGATGTTAATAATTTAATTGAGTTTTATGTTATAAAGAAAAATCAAATATTAAAGTTACCAGCTGTCTATGAAGTTAAACTAAATGAAATAAAAAACAGCTTAAAACAGATAAAAGATAAGTTGGAAAATAATTTAACAGAGAAGTTTTTAAATGATGAAGATTTAGAAATTTTGAAAAAAATCAATTTATTAATTGAAGGCCAAGAAATTGATTTAACATCTTCAATGTTAAAAGTATTATACGAGAATATTATTGTAGATTTAAGTGATGATGAAAAACTTGAGTTATATAAATTATTATTTGAATCTAAAAATAAAAAGAAATTTAAAAATACTGAACTAAATGCTGAAACAATTAAAAATAAAGATGAAGATGATGTAATTACTAAACTTATTAAAATGTTTAAAGGCCCAAGAATTAGTGTTATAAAAAAGTATATAGAAGATAATAAGGAAGAATTACATTCAGTAATAAATATAGAAAGTGCTAAAGAAATATTAAAATTTATTGAAGAAAAACGTTTAATGTCTAATTTTGATATTCCATCATTAGTAACAATTTTATGTTATGGAAAATTAGAAAATATACAAAAGGTATATGCTGAAATCGAAAAAATTAAAAATTCAGTTGATCCTAGAAATGAAGGAATTGTTAATTTAGATTCATTTTGTAATATGAATGTGGTAGCTATGTGGTTGAATCCTCCAATAATCAAATGGAATCCAGGTAAAAAAGGAAGAAAATCAGCAAAAGAAGAAAAAATAGTTTTACCAAAAAGCATTAAAAATAAAGATATGAATATCGCTAATATTGAAATAAATGTTGAAATGATTTTATCTAATATTGATTTATTTGATTTAAATAAATTAAGTAAGGAAAAAATATATAATAATTCAATTGTTAGAACTATGCCACCATATATATTAAAGAAAAATATAGGACTTGCTAGAACATTTGGAATATATAATTTAAATTTAAGTGCTGTTAAAAATGATATGGAAAATAGAATTCATAAAGCTATTGAAATAGGCTTACTAAAGGCACCAAAATTAAATTCATATAAATATGTAAATCATGTTAGTAAGAACTTAGCCACAAAAAATGAAAAATTAAAAAGTCAATTCAAAGGTCTTTCATATTTTGAATATAACACTTCTAATTTATCTAATTTTAGTGAAAATGAATTTGCATATTATACAAGCATATTGTCTAAGAATGGATTGGATTCTTTATATTTTACTTTTTATAATTCAGACCATTCTATTAATGATCATGGTGACTTATCAAATTATGATAAAAAAAATGACTATAAAAAAGAGTTTATAACTGATAATAGCTTTAGTGAGTATAATGAAGTAATAGATGAATTTAATAGTGAATTTGCAAATTTTAATGGATTATATTTTGACCCTGAAATTGTTTATGATCCAGTTATAATAGAATTTGAAAGAGATTTTGGTATAAAAGATGTAAATACTGAAGCAGAAATGGAAAATGCTATATATCATGATGATTATGTATATAAATTTAAAAACAAATTATTATCAAGATATAGAGTTCTAAGAAATGCTAGTATTTTAAAAGAAAAATATCATGAATTAAATAGAGAATTATTACTTGCAAGTATTATTAAAGATTCATACATAACTGAAAAAGAGTACTTAGATATTAAGAATAGTCAATTTTTTAAAGAATTAAGTTTTTTAGAAAGTAGGTCTAAATAATGGATTATTTAAAAAAATATAATTTAACTGAAGAACAAATTGAAGAAATAGAAAAAAATATTGATAATAGTTGTGCTCAAAAAGAATTCTTTATATATGAATCTGAAAGAGTTATTAAAATATTAGATTTATTTAGTTCAATTGGTATTGAAAATATATATGGAATATTGATTATAAACCCTGAACTATTTGTTGAAGATTATGATTTTATTGAAAGAATGATTAATAGTTATGAAAATAAAGATGAACTTGTAAAATTAATAAATGAAGATGCTAATAATCTTAAATTAATTGGATTATATTAAAAGTCTTATCAATTGATAAGACTTATTTCTTTGCTTGTAAACTTCTATAATCTACTTTTCCAACAGCTGTTTTAGGAATGCTTTTTCTAAATTCATATTCACTTGGTACTGCATATCTAGCAATATTTTTAAAACAATATGACTTTATTTCATTTCTAATTTCAAATGTGTCATTTATTCCTTCTTTTAAAACTATTACTGCTTTTGGAGTTTGATTTTTAATTTTATGAGGTACTGCAACTACTGTACATGCTTCAACATACTTACATTTTGAAATTATTTCTTCTAATTCTAAAGGATAAATGTTATATCCATTACTAATAATCATTCTTTTTAATCTAGAAGAGTAATATACAAGTCCATCTTTAGTCATATAGCCTAAATCTCCAGTATGAAGATATCTTTTGCCATCATGATGTATTTTTATTGTATCATTTGTTTCTTTTTCTTCATTAATATAACCCATCATAACAGTAGGACCACTTATGCATATTTCACCAATCTCATTAGGTGCTTTTTCAATATCAGTATTAGGTTCTACTATTTTAAACATGGTATCTGGGTTTGGAATGCCTAGTGTAGCATCTTTAACATATTTTTCATCCATAGCAGCAGTTGTACAACTAAAACCTGTTGCTTCAGATAAACCATATCCAATTTTAATTACCGCATCACTTCCATGCTTTTTTAAATACTCTTCCGTGTCATTTTTAAGTTGTGGTGATAAATAATCTCCACCAACAACTAATACTTTTATATCTTTAAAAGCATTTTTTCCAGGATCTTTATCATTTAGAGTCATTTTTAGTAATGATGGTACTGCAGGATAAACGCTAGGTTTATATTTTTTTAATTCTTTATTTATTTTTTTTGTATTTAATTTTGGAACAATTAAAGAAGTCATTCCACCGATAAATCCAGAGTGAACACCTATTGAAAGACCAAATACATGAAATATTGGTAATGCTGATAATAATGTATTTCCAGGCACTGCTTTATTACAAACTGTTATTGTTTGTAAAGCCATTGCATTAAAATTCATATTTGAAAGAATAATACCTTTTGGTTTACCAGTTGTTCCTCCACTATATATAATCGCAGCAGGATCTTCATCATTTCTTTTAACATATGCATCTTTACTCAATTTATATGATAAGAATTCATTCCAAGACATCATTCCTTTTTCTAATTTCATATTTTTTGATGATTTAATATTATAAAGTGTTTTTAATAATCCTTGTAAGCTGGCATTTGATGGAACCATTACAAAATGTTTTATTTTAATGTTCTTTGCTTTAGGCATAGAAACATCTGAACAAAATAATACTGAACTATTTGTTTCTTTTAGAGCTCTTTCAATTTCAGCAGTTGTTGATAATGGATGAACTATATTACAAATTCCACCTATTTTATTAATTGCATATATTAATGCAAAACTTTCAGGTGTATTTGGTAGACATAAAGTAACACACTCATTTTCAACAATATTAAATTGTGTTAAAGCATTTGCAATTTTAGCTATTTTTCTCATAAAACCTTTATAAGTCATTTCAGTATTATAATATTTATATGCAAGCCTTTTTTCATTTACAGTAGCACTTACATTTAAATAATCATACATACTACCATTAAAATAACTTAGTTTTTCAGGCATATTCCCATAGTATTTTAGCCATGGCTTTTCTTTATTTTCTTGTTTATTAGATTTTACATATTTTAATAATTTATTAATATAATCATTTACTATTCCCATAATTATCTCCTTGTATATTCAATTATACCATATTTAATAAAATTGTATTATAATTAAATATATGAAAAAGAATTATATAAAAATGAATACAAATAAATATTTATCTCTTGGAAGTGTTGTTAATATTATTAAAAAAGTTGCAAATAATAAGAATGCTACTCAAGTAGAAATATTTTCATGTATTTTTAATGTTAATAATATAAATAATACTACAATAAATAATTATTTAATTGGATATAGACCTATTCCAATTGAGCTTAAGAACATTTATATTAACTTTTCTAAAGATTATAAAAATAATAAGCTTGTTTATATTGATATTGTATTATCTTTAATAAATATACTTGAGAATAAAATAATTATTAAAAATGATAAATCATTAAATGAAATAAATAATAATGTTAAACTTAGTAATGTAATTAATGAATTAATAAATATATCTAAAATAGATAAAAATATAAATAAAGAATTTATCGATAAAATAAAAAATTATAATAATTATGAATCTATTATAGAATTATTAAACTATTCAATTTTAAATAATATACAACCTATTTATACACAAGATATTAACATTAAAATAAATGAAAATGAATTAAATGATTATTTAAAAATTAAATTATATTTTGGACAAAGTTATATTAATTCACTTAAAAATTTAAAAGATAATATGTATGCTTGTGCTGAACTTGGATCACTTGAATATGATGGAATTATAAGCGGAAAACCTAATTATGACGATAGCTATAAATATTATTTAATCGCAGCAAATAAAAATCATCCTAAAGCATGTTGGATGGTGGCATATTTAATGTTAAGTGGCAAGGTTAAAATGAACGAAGAAATAATGAACAAATATTTAAACAAATCTATTAAACTGGGTAGTGCTGCAGGTTATAATACACTTGGCTTAATATATAAAAAGGAAGGAAAACTTGAACTTGCAGAAAAGAATTTCTTAAAAGCAAGTGAACTTGGATATGTTTATGCATTTAATAATTTAGGAAAACTATATGAAGAGGAAGATAATTTAGAAAAAGCTATAAATTACTATAAAATAAGTGCTGATATGAAAGAAAGTTGGGCACTTAATAAAGTAGGTGAGTATTATAGAATAAAAGGTGATTATAAAACTGCTTTTATTTATTATAGTGAAGCAATAAAATCACCTGTTAATGAAAGATGTAAGTATGCATATTATAATTTAGCAAAATTTTATTATGAAAATGGTAATAATTGTGTTAATATAGATATAGATAAAAATAAAGCAGAAAGCTATTATAAATTATCTGGAATAAAGAAGTGAGTGGGTTTATGAAAGAATCAATATTATATTATAGTGGTAATACTTTAGAAAACAAAATTAAAGAATTAAAAGAAAAATTAAAAGATGCTACAACGGAAGAAAAGAAATACTTAGAAAGTGATATTAAGAAATTTGAACTTGGTTTAAAAGGTGAAAAGAAAATACTTTATGAACTTAAACATTCCCATATGCCAATGTATATTTTACATGATTTAAATATTACTTATAAAAATTATAGTGCACAAATTGATTATGTTATATTTACTAGAAAAAATTGTTTTATATTTGAGTCTAAATGCTTATTTGGAAATGTTTTAATTGATGAAAATGGAGATTTTTTTAGAATATATAATAGAAAAAAAACAGCTTTATATAATCCTATAACACAACTTAATAGACATGTTGATATAATAAAAGAATTTATTTATGATGAGTCAGGTTTGGTAGGAAAATTATTTATTAAAAGTAATTTTGATAATTATTATAGATACGTAGTTGTTTTAACAAATGAACTTACTCAAATTAAATGTTTATATAATGAATATAAAAATAAAGTTATAAGACTTGATAAAGTGGTAGAATATATTAAAAAGGAAGACAAATTTTCACATAATCTACCAGATAGTGAAAGTAAGATAAAAGAAATATGTGATAAATTAATTAGTCTTACAAACAATAATATTAATGATGAAATTAATACTACTGAAATTGATATAGATGAAGATGTATTTAATTTAAATGTAATACTTAAAAATAAATTAAAGAAATATAGATATAATAAAGCTATTTCTTTAAAGTATAAACCATATTTTATATTTAATGATAAAACACTAAATGATTTAGTAAAAAAGAAACCTTCAAATGTAGATGAACTTAAAGGTATAATTGGATTTTCTACAATTAAAATAAATAAATATGGAAAAGAAATATTAAAAATTATAAATAATTAAAATTTGCAAGAAATATCAAAAGTTCTTATGCATGTAAATAAAAGTCTTATAATTGCTTATAAGACATTTTTTAGTTATTTTAAATTGTTTACTAATTCTTTAAATTCTTTTCCTCTAACTTCAAAAGATGAATATTGATCCCATGAAGCACATGCAGGGCTTAATAAAACAACATCATTTTCTTTTGAATTATTAAATGCTGTATCTAATGCTTCTTTTAAAGTTTCATTTACAATACAATCTATATTTATTTTATTACAAAAATCTTTTATTCTATTCTTTGTTTGTCCAAAAGAGCAAACTAGTTTTACATTTTTCATATATGACTCTAGTTCATCAAATGAGTGACCTCTATCTAATCCACCAAGCAATAAAATAGTTGGCCTTTTAAAAGCAGAAAGTGCTATTTGAGTAGAAGTTACATTTGTTGCTTTAGAATCATTATAATAGTCTACACCATTTATATTTTTAACAAATTCTATTCTATGTTCTACACCATTAAAATTATTTACTACTTTTTCTATGATTTCATTACTTACGTTAAAATGTTTACAAACCATTAACGCAGCCATAATATTTTCATAATTATGAACGCCTTGTAATTTAATATTATTAGTATTAATAATAGCTTCATCTTTATAATAAATTATATTATCTTTGTAATAACAATCTGTTTTTTCTTTTGAAGAAAAATATTCTTTTGTACTTTTTATATTTTTTGTAATTCTATATGCATCATCATTTCCTTTATTGATAATAGCAATATTATTATTTGTATGATTCATAAATATTCTAAGTTTATTTTCATTATAATATTCTCTTGTTTTAAACATATCTAAATGAGCTTCAAATATATTTGTAAGAACTGCAATATCTGCATTAAAATCATAAAAATCATGAAGTTGTGGAACACCTATTTCCATAACTATAATGTCATTTTCTTTTATTTCATCTAACACTTCACAAAGAGGATAGCCTATATTTCCAGCAAGATGTACTTTCTTATCATATGCTTCTTTTAATATTTCATATGTTAGTGTAGTAGTTGTGGTTTTTCCATTTGTTCCAGTAATACCAACTATTTTTACACCTTTTGGAAGTAAATGATAAGCCATTTCTATTTCATTAATAACTTTAATATTATGATTTTCTGCATAAATTAAATATTTATGATCAAAATGTACTCCTGGATTTTTAATGATATAATCAAAAGATTCATCTAATATATCATCAGGATGTGAACCTAAAATTACTTTTACACCTAAGTTTTCTAATTCTTTTACCCTTTCTTTGTCTTGTTCTTCTTTAGCATCATTCAATACTATTTCATTACCTCTTTTAGCAAGAACTTTGGCAGCATAATAACCACTTCTTGCCATTCCCAATATAAATATTTTTTTGTTTTCAAACATAATTATTTACTCCTTACTTTATTTTTTATTACATTGAAACCTTTTTTAGTTGCCTTTTTTAAATTTGGAAATGCATCAAATAATCTTCTTGATAGAAAATTATTTGTTAAAATATCTTTTACTTTTTCTGATATTTCTTTTGTGTTATCTAAATTTATATATTTTAAAGACATATTTTTAATCTTTAATAATACATTACAAGAAACTATTAAATCTATTATGAATATAGTTAATATTGAATAAAAAAGTATATTTAATGTAGTAGAATTTAAGCTTAAATAAAATTCTGTAAAAAATGAGTTAACATAATTTAATACTAAAAATCCTAATATACCAAAGAATAAACAATTTCTTAAACATATTCTTCCATTTAAATTAAATTTCATATTTGAGTAATCCCACCATCTTGCATTAAATATTTTTTCAAGTATAAAACTTGTTAAGTATTCGCCTAAACTGCATATAATAATTGATAAAATAAATAATAGAACGGGATTTGTAACCTTATTTAATAAAAGTATCATTGAAATAGAACATACTCCGTATATAGGACAGTATGGTCCAACTAAAAAACCTCTATTAACAATTTCTTTATCTTCTATAACCGTCACTATCATTTCCATTATCCAACCTAAAAATGAATATGTTATAAATAATAAAAACAATATTTTTATATTAAACATGTTATTTTTTCTTTCCTTTCTTAAGCCCTAAATATTGTGGCCATACTTTTGGATGAGCAAGAACGCCTAATGAACATTTTTTATCCATTATAGATACAATCCATGCTTCTTTGTATTTTGGAGGTTTTATATTTAATGGAAACATGTGTCTTAAAATAATATTTTCAATTCTTTCATTCATTAAATTTGGAAAATATTTATATGAATTATCTCTGGCCTCACTAGCATGAACAAATCCATGCTTTTTAAATAAAGATCTTTTTTCTGTATTTGTTTTCCAAGGTTTATAATAAAAATCATGAAGAAGACCACCGATGCTAATATCTTTCGTATTAAGGTTATGCTTTTTTGCATATAAATATGAAGAATATGCAACTTTTAAAGAATGATCATATACCGATTCATTTTCATGATGATCATATTTTTTTCTTTTTTGAAATTCTTTTGAGTCAAGTATTTCTTTTACATAACTTAAAAATTCTTTATCGTAATTCATGTTGCCCTCCAAAATAATTATATCAAATTTTATTATAAAGTAGTTAAAAATATGTTATACTAATGTAAAGAAAGGGTAATTATATTATATTATGGAAAAATCAAAAGTTTATTTTACTAAAGAAATAACACCTCAAAGTTTAATTAAGATTTATGAAAGTTTAGGCGTAGAATTAAAAGGGAATGTAGGTATTAAAGTATCTACTGGAGAAGATGGATCTAAAGGATATTTAAAAACAAGCTTAATTGGACCATTAGTTAATAAATTAAATGGAACAATTATTGAATGCAATACTGCATATCCAGGTGCTAGAACAAATGCAAAAGATCATATGGAAGTGGCACGTCAACATGGATTTGCTGATGTAGGAAATGGTATTGAAATCATGGACGCTGACGGTGAATTTAAAATACCAGTAAAAGTTGGAAGTCATCTTAAATATGACATTGTTGGTGAAGGTTTAAAACATTATGATAGCATTATTAATCTTGCACATGGTAAAGGACATGCTATGGGTGGATTTGGAGCTAATTTAAAAAATCAATCTATAGGTATTGCTAGTAGAAACGGAAAAGCTTATATTCATTCATGTGGAAAAGATGAAAATCCTGATACTGCTTGGGGTGTTCCTTATGAGCAAAAAGATTTTATTGAATCAATGGCAGAAGCCGCTAATGCAGTCGCAGATTATATTAAAGATAATAATAAACAAATTATATATATTACTGTCATGAATGCATTGTCAGTTGATTGTGATTGTGATGCACATCAAGGCGATCCAGTAATGGCTGATTTAGGTATAGTAGCATCACTTGATCCAGTTGCTAATGATCAAGCATTTATTGATATGGTATGGAATTCAAAAGATCCAGGAGCACATTTATTACAAGAAAGAATCGATAGGCAAGAAGGAAGACATATACTTCCATATGCAGAAAGTTTAGGGCTTGGTTCTACAAGTTATGAATTAATAGAAATATAGAATTACAAACAAATCAAACATATGATTTGTTTTTCTATTTATTGAAAATGAAATACTGATATGATATTATTTAATTAAGGTAGGTGATTAGATTGATTAATTTTGTAGTTGTTGATAGTGACAAAATCCATAGAAAAAACACTTGTGAAATAATTGTTAAAAGTATGATGTCTAATCAAATTGACTTTAAGATTCGTGAATTTTTAGATTTTAAAGAAACACTAAAAAATTATATAAATACTACTGAAGTATATTCTGTTTATGTTATTGAACTTAATCTTTCTACATGTAGCGGATTAGAAGTTTGTAGATATATTAGAAATTATATGAATGATTGGACTAGTCCAATTATAATAATGAATATTGATTCTAGTATGTACTATGACCTATTAAATCAAAAACTTCAAATATTAGATTTTATACCTAGGCTTAGTTCTATAGAGAAAAATCTATATGAAGATTTAGAAATATGTATAAAAATTCTTAATTTTTCACTAGTATATAAATATACTTATAAAAATATAGAATATAACATTCCAATGAATAAAATTAATTTTATTCAAAGAGATGGTAGAAGAACTAAAATAGTCACTAGAAATAATGTTTATTATCAAAATATAACTATTAATGAAATTAAGAAAAAATTACCAAATTATTTTATAGTATCTGCTAAAGGAACATTATTAAATATGAAAAATATAAAAGAGATTGATTGGAAACATATGATAGTTTATTTTAAAGATGGAACTAATAATTATGTAGTAACAAATAGCCATAAAAAAGAAATTGAAGCCTATAATTATATATAAAATGCATTAACATTGCATTTTTTGTTTTTTTATTCAAAAAAATGTATTAAATTTTTAAAAAAAATAATTTTATGACAAAAATATCAATGATTATAACATAAATAAAAATAATGTCGAATTTTTGGGTATTCTTATATTTGTGCACAAGGTAATGAAGTAGTATTATTAAACTATGGAAGGACGGTGTTACATGAGTAGAGGACGCGTTAAATGGTTTAACAATGAAAAAGGATACGGTTTCATCGAATATGAAGGTTTACTTAATGAAGATGTATTTGTTCATTATTCAGCTATTGAACAAGAAGGCTACAAGTCTTTAAAAGAAGGCGAAATAGTAGAATTTACTTTAATTGAAACTGCTAAAGGAAATCAGGCAATTAATGTAAAAGAAGTCGAAATGACTTCTCTTTAGGATACACTTGCAGTATTAGTGTATTTTTTTTGTAAAATTTTTGTGAATCAGTAGATAAAAGTAATAAAATATGATAATCTAGTATTAGGAGGAATGATATGAAATATAATATCAGAGGAAACAAATTAGAAGTTACAGATGCGATTAATGAATACATTAAAACTAAACTTGCTAGAGTAACTAAATACTTAGATGATAATGACGAAGTTGAAGCAAAAGCATTAATTAGTGCTAAAGGAAAGGATCAAAAAGTAGAAGTAACTATTTGGAGTGGTAAATATAATGTAAGAGCAGAAGAAACTAATTCAGATTTATATGCTGCGATTGATTTAGTTGTTGATAAGTTAGAAAAACAATTTAGAAGATATAAAGATAAAATATCTAGTTTAAAAAATAAGGTAGTAGCACCTGATATGGAAATTGAAGACTATTTTGAGGAAGATGAACAAACTATTGTAAGAAGAAAAGAAGTTTTCTTAAAGCCAATAGATGAAGAGGAAGCTATTACTCAAATGGAACTTTTAGGACATACATTCTTTGTGTTTAAAAATGTAGATACAAATAAAATAAATGTTGTTTATAAAAGACATGATGGAGATTATGGTATAATTGAAGCAAATTAATTAGAAAGGTGATATTCACTTTTCTTTTTTTTCTTGTTATAATAATTATTATGGAGATGATGTTATGGGCATATTTAAAAAATTATTTGATTATGAAACAAAAGAATTAAAAAGGATAAATAAATTAGTTGATGAAATTGAAGCATTAGATAATGAAATGCAAAATCTTGAAACTAAAGACTTTAAATTAAAAACAGAAGAATTTAAGAAAAGATTAAGTGAAGGAGAAACTTTAGATGATATATTACCTGAAGCATTTGCTCTTGCAAGAGAAGCTTGTTTTAGAGCAATAGGTGAAAAACCATTTAGAGTACAGTTGATTGGTGGTGTTGCGATACATAGAGGCAACATTGCCGAAATGAAAACTGGTGAAGGTAAAACATTAACAACAGTATTACCAGCTTATTTAAATGCTCTTGAAGGTAAAGGAGTTCATGTAATTACAACAAATGAATACTTATCAACTCGTAATGCTGAGTGGATGGGACCAATTTATGATTTACTTGGTGTAACTGTAGGAATTAATACAAGGGATAAAAGTCCAAAAGAAAAACAAGAGGCATATAATGCAGATATTACATATACAACCAATAATGAAGTTGGATTTGATTATCTAAGAGATAATATGGTTGTAAGACGTGAAAATAGAACTCAAAGAGGACTTAATTATGCTATTATAGATGAAGTTGATAGTATTTTAATAGATGAAGCGAGAACACCTCTTATTATTTCAGGTGGAGTTGCAAAAACTGCAAATGTTTATAAAGAAGCAGATAGAGTAGCAAAAGCACTTACAATAGATGATTATGTTTTAGATGAGAAAACCAAAAAAGTTACATTAACTGAACAAGGTATTAAAAACGCTGAAAGACTTTTAAATCTAGAAAATCTATTTGATATAAAAAATAGTGTAATGGTACATAATTTAGATAAAGCACTTTCTGCAAATTATGCATTTAAAAGAGATGTTGATTATGTTGTAGAAAATGATAAAGTTATAATAGTAGATACATTTACTGGAAGACTTATGCATGGAAGACAATTTAGTGAAGGATTACATCAAGCACTTGAGGCTAAAGAAAATGTAACAATTAATGAAGAAACTAAGACTTTAGCAACAATCACATTCCAAAACTTATTTAGAATGTATAATAAACTTTCTGGTATGACTGGTACTGCTAAAACTGAAGAAGAAGAATTTAAAGATATTTATAATACATATGTTGTTTGTATACCAACAAATAAACCAGTAATTCGTGATGATCAAGTAGATTTAATTTATTCATCACTTAATGGCAAGTTTAGAGCAGTAGTAAGAACTGTAAAAGAAATACATTCAACAGGAAGACCAGTACTCGTAGGTGTTGCTTCAGTTGAAACAAGTGAACTTATGAGTCAATTACTTACAAAAGCTGGTATTAAACATGAACTATTAAATGCAAAAAATCATGAAAGAGAAGCACATATAATTGAAGGTGCTGGTAAAAAAGGTGCAGTTACAATTGCAACAAACATGGCAGGGCGTGGAACTGATATTAAACTTGGAGAAGGTGTTAAGGAACTTGGAGGTCTTTTTGTAATTGGAACAGAACGTCACGAATCAAGACGTATAGACAATCAGCTTCGTGGTAGATCTGGACGTCAAGGAGATCCAGGTACTACTAGATTCTTTGTATCTATGGAAGATGATTTAATGATGAAGTTTGGTTCTGAAAGAATGAAATCTGTTATGATTAATTTAGGTATTGGAGAAGACCAAGCAATATCAAATAAATTTATTTCTAATAGTATAGAATCAGCTCAAAAGAAAGTAGAAGGATTTAACTTTGATAGAAGAAAAGCATTACTTGATTATGATAATGTTATATCTAAACAAAGAGAAATTATTTATGAAAGACGTAATGAAATATTAGATCAAGATAGTATTAGAGATAGAGTATTAGAAACATTTAAAGATTTTGTTAGAAATCAAATAACTTCACATTTAACAGACAATTCTCTTACTGATAATGATATTAATAATATAATGGAACAATTTAATTCACATTTATTAAAAAGAAAGAAATTAACTAAAGATGATTTCAAAGATAAAACAAATGATGAAGTATGTGATTATATTTATAATATAGTTATAGATGATTATAATAATAAACTTAAAGATGTTCCACAGGAAATACAAGATGATTTTGAAAAATCAATATCATTAAGAATAATTGATAAATATTGGATGGATCAATTAGATGCAATGGATGAATTAAAAGAAGGAGTAGGACTTCGTGGTTATGCTCAAACAAACCCATTACAAGTATTTGCATTAGAAGGATTCCAAATGTTTGATAATATGCTTGCAAGTATTAGTGCTGAAATATCATCATTCTTACTTAATGCAGAAGTAAGACAAAATATTGAAAGAGAAGAAGTTAAAAATATTAGAACAAATGATGGTAAAGAAGGAGTAAAATCTAAACCTAAAAAAGTAGAAAAGAAAGTTGGAAGAAATGATCCTTGTCCATGTGGAAGTGGTAAGAAATATAAGCAATGCCATGGCAAATAACTCGCAAAGCCCCTAAATTAAAGGGATTGCGAGTTTTTCTTTAGAAGGGCAAAAATTCAATATTTTATAAAAAACACGTTTTAGATACGATTTTAGATACGATTTTTTTACTGGTAAATCGTATCTAATTCGTATCTAAATGGCATATTTATACGGATTAGCAGTTAAATAATCCTTATTTTATGGGCATTTATTTAAAAAATTTCCACTGTCCCAAGATAAGGAGGATTTTTTTGTAAAAAAAGATAACTTGTATATTAGTTATCTTTTTCATTTTCAATTGGTTTTAATAAATCTCTAATATCTATATTAAGAACTTGTGCAAATTTCCATATAGTTCCTAAACTGAACGTTTGATGATATCTTTCACTTTCTATATTCATAATAAATCCATCACTATAATTGCATAGTTCTGCAAATTGACTTTGGGTTAATCCTTTTAACTTTCTTTGAATTTTAAGGTTTTTTGCTACAAGATAATAAATATAATTTTCATCATTTTTATTAATCATATAGCATCATCCCTTTCTAATATTATTTTCTCACTTATTCGGTGAAATTATTCTCACTTGTTCAGTGAGATTTGTGTTATAATAATTATAGAAAGGAGTATTTTTTATTATTATGAAAAGAAAAACATTTATAAGTATAATTATTATTATGTTATTAGTTTTAACAACAGGATGCAATAAGTCTAATGATAATATTGATGATAATACATCAATTGATTCTACACCTCAAAGAGAATTAACAGAATCCGAAAAGATGATATCAAGAATTTCAGCTTTAATTGATATAGGGTATGCATATGATGCTGGAGATTATATTAAAGGAGATATTCCTGCAGGAGAATACCTTTTTGTCAAGTTTGAAGGTAGTGGATCATATTATAGTGAGAAGGATGATGCTGGTAATATTATTGATAATGAAAATTTTGATAGCTTTGGTTATGTTAAAGTACATGCTGCTGGAAATTTGGAAACAAGTGGAGTATTAATTGATCTTTCCGTTTTAGAAACCTTAGGTGTTAAAAGTGGGAAAGAAGTATATGAGATTTTAAATGAAAAAAAAGATTACAATCAAGGTGGTTATTATAAGGTTGGATTAGATATAGAACCAGGTAAATATGTTTTAGAGAGTTTTGGTAGTGGTTATTGGGCAATTATGTCTGGTCCAGTTAGTGGGGGAGATATTGTAGACAATGATAATTTTAATGGTAGAGCAAGTGTAGCTTTGAAAAAAGGACAATATCTTTCTGTTAGTAGAGCAACAATAACTAAACAATAAATCATCAGTGATTTTGTAGACTAAAAATGGTTTTTAAATGGTTAATTGGAGGTAAAAAAATATGGCAATGATAAAATGTCCTAAATGTGACAAAGAAATATCTGATAAGGCAAAAAAGTGTGTTCATTGTGGAGAAATCTTGGTTGAAGAGGAAAAAATAATTTGTGAGGAATGTGGCTATGAATTAAAAAAGAATGCTAAAGTATGCCCTAAATGTGGATGCCCTGTTGAAACTAAAACTGGAGAAAAAAGTGTAGAAAAATCAAATGAAGATAATCACATACATGATGACAAAAAAATAAGATGTACTTATTGTGGAAGTGATAATGTACAAGTTCAAATTGTTTCACAAAATAAAAATGCTGGATGTCTAACCGTATTCTTATATATTCTTCTTGCTTTAACAATAGTTGGAATACCTATTATGATTATAATATTATTAGTAAAAGGTAAAAAAACAGTTAATAAAAAGTTCTATGTGTGTCAAAACTGTGGAAAAACATTTTCACCAGCAGTCGTAGGTGGAATCAAGAATACAAGTGCAGGACAGGTAATAGGTATAATAATTGCAGTATTATTTGGAATAGCTATTCTAAGTGGAATCATTAATTCCTTTGGAAGTTCATCAAATAGTTCATATGTAATTGAAAATGGTGAACAAGTCACTAAAGAAAAATATAAATTAAATGAAGAGATTTATTGTATGGGTGAAGTTATAACAGTAAAGAGTGTTAATTATTCTTCTAAGATTGATAATAAATGGATACCAGATGCTGGAGAAAAGTTTATAGAAATAAATGTTGTATTAAAGAATGCTATGGAAAATAGTAATAAAACATTTTATGTGTCAGACTTTAAGCTAGTAACTTCATCAGGAATAATTGTGAGTCCAAAAGATGCTTCAGAAGCTAAAGGTACTATAAAAAGTTCTACAGAAGTAACACCTGGAGGCGCAGCATCGGGGAAAATAGTTTTTTCAATTCCTAAAAATGATACTAAAACAACATTAAGATATTCTTGTGGAATATGGCCATCAGAAAGTAAAATTGAAATAGATACTTCTAAGAAATAATTAATTGAATATTTATTTAAAATCATAATTTTAGATACCTTTTTAGATACCCTCAGCCATTGATGAGCGGTGAAAAAGAGTGAAAAACCATAAATGAAAAGTGAGGTTTTGTAAGGATTTAAGGGAAATTGTTGATGAAAAAGAGTAAATTTACAAATCCATGTGGCAGTGGTAAAAAATATAAGCAATGCCATGGCAAATAACTCGCAAACTCCGATAAAATAAGGGAAAAACGCGAGTTTTTCTTTTTCTAATAATTATTCAAAGAAAGGCTTTAGATCAGTTTTAGATCATCATATTTTTAAAAGGTAAAATAAGGGAATATATAATTCATAAAATATTAATGTTATGATACATTAGACCAACAAAAAAAGCTGGTCTTTTATTTTGTTAAAAGATCAACCATCTTATTTGCTAATTCTTTTGGACTTTCCTTGCTATCGTTTATTAACCAGAAATAATACACATTAAATATTCCACCTGCTATAAAATATGATTTATAGTTTTCATATTCTTTTTGATGTAAATTTATTAGTTTATTATCAAACTCATTTTTTAATAAATTAAATAGATTTGCTTTATATATTAAATAGGCTTCTGTTTTATATTTTTCTAAGTGAGTAAATAACTTAATGAAATAATCTTTGGTAGAGTCATTTTTATAACTAATATCAAGATATTAAGAGAATGTAAAAATTCTCTTTTTCTGTGGTAAAATATTATATAGATATATTGATTGCTACAATAAGTAGCATAAATGTAAAGTAATGTTGCTGTTATTAAATGAAACATCAATGTAGAATTAAAGTTAGAAAGAAGGAGATATTATGACATTAGGTCAAAAATTGAAAGAGATAAGAAAAAGATTTGGATTATCTCAAGAAAGTCTTGCTGAAATAATGAATGTTTCAAGACAAGCAATAACTAAGTGGGAAAGTGATGAAGGACTTCCAGATGTAAGTAATTTACAAGAATTATCAAAAGTATTTAATCTTACAGTTGATTATTTATTAGATAATGATAATTCATTACCAGCTTTATCTATGAAGAAAGAATTAGATAAAGATAAATATGAAATGAATGGGAAAGGGTATAAGCAAATATTAAAGGACTATTATACTGAACCTTGGGAAATTTATGAGTTATTAAGAAGTGAAAACAAAGGAAAACTTGCATCGTTTGTAAGTGACTGGATAATTGGTGCTGGTGCAATGGAAACTGTAGATGTACTAAATGATACAACACCATATTATTTAATTAAAAAAGATGGTTTAAAATTATTGGTTAATATTCATGATTATATTCTTGAAGTAATAGAATTACCAGAAAATACAAATGATAAAAAGTTTGTTTATGGTAAGAATAAATTTAAACAATTTAAGAAATTAGAATTAACAAAATAATAGGATTTAATTTAAGGAAAACAAAAATGAAAGCTGATAAAAAAGATAAGAAGAAAAATAAATTGAAAATAATTCCAATAATTTTATGTGTTATTTTATTAATTAGTATATTTGTTGTAATACTATATGCTTATAATAAACAATACAATTTAAAAGGTATAAGCAATATATTGTCTATATATATAGATGAAGATAGAGAGAAAGAATATGTTGGAAAACTTGATGGATATGAAATATATGTAGAAAATTTAAGAGTAGAGGAACTTAATTATAGAACATTTAATGCAAAGTTTATAATGTTTAAAGATGCTTTAGATAAAAAATTAACATCTATAAATGATTGGAGAAAAGGTGCTTGGTACATATTTAAAGAAGATGATACTGAAATACTTAGATATGAAAGTTACGAGATAGCTATTTCTAAAAAAGAATGTATTATAAGACCAATATCAAAATATAAAAGTGTAGACGTTAAGTGTCATACTGATAATGCTTTTCGAACTACTTTAAAAGAGGGTAACTCATTTTCTTGCTTTATATTAGATAAGGAATATGATTTTAAAATCAAAAGCATTAACAAAAATGATATTGTAGTAACCACTTCAAAATATGGATTAACTAAAGTAAAAGATGATGGAATTGATCTTAAATCCAAAGAAAAAGAATTTATTATAGAAAAAAATAAGAAAGTAGAATTATCAACACAATTAATGGATCATAATGAATCGGTTATAATAGAATGGTATTAATATATAATTAAAATGATCACACTATTAAGACATTACGTTTAATTAGATAGTAGAAATACTGTCTTTTTTTTTGACTTTAATTTAGGGTAAAAATCAGTAAATTATATGATATAATATTTATAAATAATTAAATTAAGGAGTGATAGTTTGTGCGAAAGAAAATTTTATTAGGAATATTGGTACTTGTAGCATTATTTACTATAACAGGATGTGGTAAATCAAATGATAATGAGAATAATTCAGCAAATAGTATTGAAAAAAATGACGTTGCTTATGTAGAAATAGGGAATGATAAATATAAATTACAGAGCAAATCCGAATTAAAAGATTTACATTATTTAGAAAACTATGTAGATTTTAATACAGATAGAGTTGGTAATACTAAAATGATGAGTTTTAATTATGAAGGAAAATTTTCGTTTGAAGTACGTGTAAATTGCGAAGAAGAACATTCATATGACGAAGTAAAAACTCGTTTAAGTGAATATGAAGAAAAAACTAAAAAGATAAATGATATCACATATTTGTATTATGAATATAAAAATAATATCGGAGATGATGCTCATTATTATCTATATGAATACAATAATAAAACATATTCTATTATCTTCTTCTTAGGAGAAAATTCTGGAAACATTGAGGAAGTATTTATGAATAATGTTAGATTTGAATAATCGTAAGATTAAGATATTAGGAGAATGTAAAAAAAATTCTCTTTTTATGTGATATACTATATATGAGGTGAACTTATTATGAAAAAAATGTTACTGTTATTATTTTCTTTAATATTATTGTTTAGTGTTACTGGATGTGGTT
>Ga0247609_10000236_pt1 | contig 81538 bp, 76 predicted proteins | sample 172DNAGHGlowgp2_FD_193487 | JGI IMG/M metagenome (GOLD analysis project Ga0247609, IMG submission 193487) | Sheep rumen microbial communities from Palmerston North, Manawatu-Wanganui, New Zealand - 1728 DNA GHGlow gp2 | ecosystem: Host-associated > Mammals > Digestive system > Stomach > Rumen ...
TTTGAACTTTATTGTTTGGCGATTATAAAGTTACTCATTTTCTGTGAGTTATACAAACTTCGAAGCCTTTTTTATTCCAATTTTATGTTAAATTATGCAGGTGCGCCATCACTTGCGAAACTTTAGTGATATTATATGACTTAAAATATCTTGTAATAATATGGATAATAGCATACGTAAGAAACTCAAATCCATTATTGACGAATTATGTTCTAGCGATAATTTTGTAACCTACGAAGAGATATTATGTGAATATTATGGAGAAGAACTACCTTCAATAGGCTCTCTGCCAGAATTCCAATCTCTCAAAAATTTGAAACGTGAACTTTGTAAGAATCAGGTTATAGAGTTTAAAAATGGGAAAAATGCGAAGGAAGGATTTCGCTATATTTCTGGAAATGCAGATTTTTTTAATAAACAAGAAGAAAGAAAACTCCTTGAACAAAAGGTTGGCGATGACAGAAGACTACTCTTAATAGGCGGCTTAGAGGTCTTGCTAAATCACAAAGTGGTATCAGAGCCGCCCATACAATTAGAATGCATAAACGGCTTAAAAAATATTAAGTTAGTGAAGGATTTAGCCAATTTCTATTTGGGGAAACAAGTTATTTCGTTTAGATATGATGAGGGGTACAAGAATGAAGTAGAAGTCACGATTCATCCTCACCTGTTGAAAGAATATAATAGCCGATGGTATCTGTTTGGTTACGGCTATTATCAGGATGGAAGGCTAAGAATAGAAAACAGGCCTATCGATAGAATCAAGTATAGAAAGTTGGCGGACATAAAACCACGTAAAGACATTGAGTTCATACCCGCTCCTAAAAACCTTTACAAAAACTATTTCAAAGATATAGTAGGCGTAAGAAAGAATGATGGAAATCCTGAGACAATTACCATCAAGACTACAGATCATAAAATTCATAATTTAATTAAAACAAAACCAATACACCCATCACAAAAGGAAATTAAGGAGTGTAATGAAGAAAAAGGGGAAGATGGAGAGTTCACAATAGAAGTAATACCCAACATGGAATTGCAGAAATTGATTCTTGGCTATGGCAGTGGGGTATATGTGCCAGGTAATGGTAAGTTTCAGCAAGAAATAAGAGATACTGTTTCCAAAATGGCCCAGATGTATCAAAGCATGAAGTAACAAAAAAACAAACTAGTGTTACCAATTGTTTAAACATAATAATTTGCTGTTTCAGAAAAAATATCTAGTTTTGCACCCAGAAACCAAAGGATAGTCCTGAGGTAATCAAAAAACTGACAGATATGCCCTGGAAAGTAATTCTCACAGTGGTTGTTGTTGTTGCCGAGGTCATCATCAAGACCCTTGGTGATAAGGACTAAGTTCCTCCTTAAGGGCGTTGCGGAATGGTCACCTGCGGCGCCCCATCCACATAACACAATTGGATGGCTGGTGTGACTACTGTTCTTACTTTTCTGAGAGCAACAGTTGCTCTCAGAAACCTTAACAAAAAAAGAACTTATGGCAATAGAATATGGTATCATCAATCCGGAAAAAGACAAGGAACTTAAAGATAAAGGGGTAAAGTTCCTACCTATGATAGGTAACAAATACGAGAATGGACTCGCCTATAACAATCAGGGGGAACTTCTGCTGGATGGCAACGAATACGCCAGAAAAAAACTCTTGGTTCTTGGCGAATCACACTATATTGAGGACTATGAAGAAGGCGAGGACATTAGTAAATTTACTCGCTGGGTTGTTGGCGACTATTGCAATGCGGACTCTTACTCGTCAAGGTGGATGAACACATTTACAAAATTCGCACGAGCTTTAGCTGGCAGAGATACTTCTGTAGCGGAGAATCGCGCAATTTGGGATTCCTTCATCTTTTACAACTACATCCAAGTTCCTATGTCGGGGACTCGTATGCAAGGCAGCAACGAGGATTATGAAAAGGCCATAGAACCATTCTTTTCTGTCTTGGAAATGTATCGTCCTGACATTGTCGTGATATGGGGGAATCGCCTCTGGAATTATTTGCCAGACACCCATGGTTTTTCTTGGGAGCCAGACATAGTCATAGACTATAATGAACATAAATGGGGAAAGTACGTATTGTCTAACGGGAAAGAAGTAAAGGTTCTCCCTATTTATCATCCTTCTGTTGGTTTTAGCTGGGATTATTGGAATATTGTAATCAAGAAGGGATTCGGATATGAAAGGATATAATGTTTTTCCATATATTAAAGACGAGGAAATGGGACTGCTTGTTTCTGATTTTCATGTACTTATCTATGAAGATCTTGTAAAAATGATTATTCAGATCCAGAAAACGTTATGGAACTATGAGCCATGGAAGGTTAAAGGGACAAATAATTACATTAATAAAGAAAAATTAGTGGAAAACTACTTACAGCAAATTACAAGTAAAATCCTTGCTTGTGACCATGGTGACCAAGAATCTTTCTATGAATATTTGTCTGGTGGAGATCTCGATCAAACTACACCCTTCCGTTGTTTCAATTTAGGTCTAAAAAGACAAGGGAGGTATATGTTGTTATATATGATTTCTAAAGAACAACTTTCAAAAGAACAGAATGGTTCTAAATACTGGAATTGGGTGGGAAGATACTTGCCAAATAACAAAGATAAAATTGTTAAGTTTATGTCCGAAAATAGCTATGACTATCTTGCTTTTAAAGTGGATGACGCTTCATTTATAAAAGATTGTCCATATCAAGGTTTAAAAGAAACTGAGCCCATAGACTTTTATAAGAATGATTTGTGTAGAATGCACATTAATTTAAAAAAAATAACAAAAACAGTTGAAGATAGTGCTAATTTTAAACATATCGCTAATGATTACGATAACAAAAAACGACTTCCAAAAGAAATCAAATCAATAACCGACGATGATAAGCGTTTGTTGATAGTTAAAGAAATTGTAAGGGATGCTTTGGATAGATTAAAAAGGAATCCAAGATTAGCAATACCGTGTGGAATAAATAATGGCAATAAAGAGAATAATGTAAGAAGTCAGTTCTTAATACCAGTCTATGAGAATAAACTCAAATCAAGACCATTTGGTGCTTTGGTCGCTCGTTGCAAAGTGATAACAGATGAAGCTAATTCGAAAGCGAAAAGCTTAGAGTCTAATTTAGCAGAATTTTCTTCATGCTTTTATGAGTTCCCGACATTGTTAACACTTGAAATGGCAGTAGAAGATTCTTTGGCATACGTCAATTTTGATAAGAACCTATGGTGTAATATTCAAAAAGAATAACATATAGTAATCTGATATGTCTCGTTATCAGGTAACAACTTTTCTAATTTCTGTTACCATGTTGGATGGCAATTTATGATAATTGATAAGAAGAATTGTTGTATCTTTGCACCCGGAAATCGAAGGGTAGTCCTGAGATAAAACTAAAACAGCCTATGTGGAAAGTTGTACTCACAGTGGTTATTGCAGTTGCCGAGGTGATCATTGAAAACCTCCCCAACAAGGACTAAGTTAAAGTCCTAGAGGGCATTGCAGAAGTGTTGCCTGCAATGCCCGCCCACTAAGAATGGGAGCGAGATGTGCGACACAAGTGTATTAACCTTAAACATTCTATGCCGAGAAATGAATGTGTTTGGTTTTCTAACCCCGCAGTTGATGCGTGAAGCATTGAAGATACTACGCAGGCTAATGAAAGGCTGACCCCTTCTGAGAATGTTGTGGAGAGAACAGAGCAATCTCTCCACAACGTTAAAAAGAACAAATAACAAGACACAAAGATATCAATAATAGAATAATTTGATTATATTTGCAGAAACAATAATAGAATAATGATGAAAATAGGATTTAAGAACTTCCGCAGGTTCAAGGATTTCCCGATGATAGAATTGGGAGGGTGTACCTTTCTTGTAGGACCAAATAACTCGGGCAAATCAACCCTGCTGAAGGCTATTGTTCATATTGAAAATAATAGAGAAAGAAGATATTACGCAGGAATCACTGATCCTATCCTATGGGATTTTAGTTTTGCTCCACAGGAAGGACATGCTGAGCACTTCTATTTAGGAGACTTCCTGAGCAATCTTAATGATAATGTGCAGGAAAAGGAGATTACTTTTTCTTTTCAGTCAGGGAAAACTGATTTCTCTTTTGTTATAGACGGGAGTTCTCTCGTAGATGGTAAGCCTTCAGTTCTTGTTCCTTTAAAAAATATCACAGCATATGATAGTGAGTTAGACATTTGTTTTGAATGGGATTTCATTAATGAGAAGTCTGGAAATGTACGTTATTCCTACAATCCGAAGGTCATTATAAACTGGCTGGATAATAAGTATTGGTACGATGTAAAATACGGGCGTATTGATATTCATTCTGGTTCAATTCGTAAAAATATAGAGAATCAGTTTGGAGGACGTTTCTTTAAACCACTTTCTCCAGACAAATTAGATGCTCTACGAACAGAGATAGATGCTTATATTGCAGAATTAGAAACTGTTGATGACCAACAAACTAAAAGTGAGAAGTTTTGGGCTAATGATGTAAATCGCTCATTGAATGATGCACAAAAAAGAAATAGATTGCTTTCTTCTTTTTTGAGAGAGGCGAAAAGTGCTATTATAAACGATTTTAAAAGCACTACTACATATAAATACATTGAGACTCACAATGCATCACATAAGGTTTTGCTTAATCCCGAAGACAAGAATGACTATCTTGCTCAAACAGTACTCCAGTATAATGGGATTGATGTTAGAGAACAGGATGATGCCCATAAATTCGTTACTCACTGGATGAAAGAATTTAAATTAGGAGTTAACTTTACCATCAACCCCATTTACAATGAAGCATATATCGTAGATGTTGAAGGTTTTGATGGGAAAACAAAATCTATAGGATATCTTGGTACTGGTTCTATTCAACTTTTCATTCTGCTTCTCCATATAGCTATGGCAATTTCTTCCCATAAAAAGATAACTCTTTATATTGAAGAACCAGAACAAAACTTACATCCCGCTCTTCAGAGTAGGTTAGCAGAAATGTTCTATGAAGTGTGGAAGAATACGGACGGAAAGGTGGAGTTTCTGGTAGAAACACATTCAGAATATTTGGTGCGCCAAACTCAAGTTATTGCAGCAAAGGCTATCGACAATGGAGAATATACTACTGACGAAGTAAATGATATTTTTAAGGTATACTATTTCCCAGAGGAAGGATTACCTTATTCTATGAATTATCGCCAAAATGGCTATTTTGAAAAGCCGTTTGGAACTGGCTTCTACGATGCATCTGGTAATTTATCTCGAGAATTATATAAAATCGACAGAAGGCTCTAAGAACATGATGAGACTATTCCTTTCGCCGCAATTGTTTGAGGACTGTATTAAAAAGCAGGACTCAACAGATCCCTTATGGAAACTTATAAGGGATAAACTTGTTGATGTATTTATAGATATTGATGCAACTGCGCTTGATGAAAAAATTCAAAATGCTACTATGGATGGATGCCCACCCATGTTCTCATTAGCCGTAAGTCACAATATTCCCATATATTCGGGAAAGGAAACGATACAAAGAATAAAAAACAAAGTTAAAATTAAACCGACGCCTGCTGAAGATGTATACATTTTTGAGGGAATGACAAAAGAAAGAAGGAATGACATACAAAACAAATATGGTGTACTTTGCCTTTCAGAAAACTATAAAGAAGAGATACGTTCATTATCAGAATGCAAATTCGATGATTACATGGATACTGGAGCGGAAGAATCTATATCGTGGGGACAAATAATTACCACTTCTTTTGCTCCGTGCAACACTCTTGTTTTCTGTGATTTATATCTATTCAAAGATGATATAAATTCAAATAATGTAAGAAATATCATAGCCTCTTTCTGCAAAAATAGAATTATAGAAAGTCAACTTCAAATAGTTTTTATTTGGGACAAACGCATCAACAGTGAAGAGATTGCCAATAGTTTTGCGAAAACGATATTTGGTATACTTCCCCAAATCAATAATATTAGAATAGAGTTTATTTTATGTGACACAAGTAGCGACAAACAAAAATTGCATGAGCATGCCCACAACAGAAGGCTTCTGACAAATTATTCTATCCTTCGTTCCGATTATACCCTTGCCATTTTTGATAAAAAAGGCATACCATCAAAAGATCAAGGAGTCACATATGATTCGATTTTTAGTGGGACAAAATCCAGAGAACATGATACAATTATCAAGAAAATTGCAGGTGACATAAATCACGCAATAATCGATAATCTGGATTGCTATTCATATATGGTGTGTACAAAAGAAACACAGTTAGTAAATAAAAACAAACTTGGTAACTTAAAAAACAGACTGATTATGGACTATATTGATTTAAAAGACGGAGACAAATGCTACTATCTTTCAGTTCCTTCAGACAATGACTGGTTAAATGTCAAATATCTTTCTGGCACCTATGATTCTTCGCATTACCAAAACTGTATATGTAAAAAAGAGCCAAAGCCAATATTGACAAAAATGGTTGAAGAACTAAAGAGGTACTTTGGTAGCATCAACTTTGAAATGCCCACAGATGATAAAGAACCATTCTACTGGGTTAGTACATCTTATCCATCAGATCTTAAAACAGTAAAAGTACAAGAGAGTACACCTAAAGACAAAATTGAAAATTGTTATTCGAAGAATTGCTTTAAGAATAGGGAAGATGCAGAAAAGGTTGTTGAAGAGATTAAAAGGATTCTCGGAATATAATTTACGAATGGCGTGGTGAGTGACTATCTGAACGAATCACTGGACAGGCAGCGGTGGATGTCAACGTACTTGAAGTTCGAGCGATCGTTGGTTGGACATGAGACGGATTGGGCGGAACGGAAGAAGATCTGGAACTCCGTGGTGTTCTACAACTATCTGCAGGCGGCAATGGGCGGGCCTCGTGAGGCCGGTACGAACAGGCAGTATGAAGATGCGGCAGAGCCGTTCTTCGAAGTGCTGGAGCAGTATCGTCCGCAGTATGTCATCGTGTGGGGTTCTCGTCTGTGGGGCTACATGCCGGCAGGAGAACGGTGGTCGTGGAATGCAGACATCGTGGTGGATGGTAACATCAACAAGTGTGGCAACTATGCACTGAACGATGGTACTAAAGTGAAGATTATGCCTGTGAACCACCCATCTGTAGGCTATTCGTGGGACTATTGGCACAAGGTGATCTGCCAGTTCCTGGACATGAAGTAGCAAAATTTAGTAGGTAATTTGATTTTTTGTCGTGGCTATGCGGTAATTTCGCATAGCCACGCACTATTTTTGCACCCAAATTGCAGAACAAGTCTGCTCTCATTAGTATTAACATTAAAAAGAAAGACGTATGAAGAAAGCATTAATTTATCTTTCGCTTATCATTTTCGTTGGCGCATTTATTTATGTTAGATTAGCACCAGAAAAAGGCGATGAAATCATCAACAGTTTAACAACTGACTCTGAGCGTGTTGAGCAAAAAATTGTAGCGCCAACGCAACGGGTCTTACAAAGTCTCAGCAAATATGGTATTACCATTGATGAACAAAGATGGGATGACGAATATTGCGAACTACCATTGTTCCAGGTAAAGGCAACCAACCGTGGAGAGACCTGTATGCTCGATCTTCAGGCTGTCATATCCTTGAAAGATGGAACAACAAACACCATTAAGCTACATAATGAAGGGGATGTTTTTTATAATGGCCAGACCACGTGGTTCGATTGTTTAGTAACAGAAGAGCTCTCTGACATCAGATCCATCCAAGTGTTCTCTTTTGATATATATTAACAGCTATGGAAAAGAAAGAAATACGTAAGCAAGTAAACAAGCTGCTGGGCAGGAAAGTTAGTGAGGCAGAGTTCCAAGGTATAGACTTCAGTGGTGCCATCGAGGACCTTGAGCCAAGTTTCGATGACCTGTCACATTCAATGATCAGTCCGATAATTTTTTATGTTGGAACGGGAATGGCATGCATCCTTATGGGTATTAATGATGCCTTGGGCGTCCTTGGGATTGCTTGCTGTGCTCTTATACTATCAGTCGTTTTGGAATGGGCTTGTATTCGGAGGAAAAAGCGCGCAGTAGCGAAGGAAGAGATTTTAAAAGCTATAAAGATATGCGAAGAACGAAATAAAAATCGTAACTTTGCAGCATGAAAGATTATTTAAGAAGGCATATATGGATACTAAGTGAGCTGTATCAGCATCCTAAGGGATTGACTTACAGGGAGTTTGCGGAGCGGTGGGAACAGAGTACGCAGAATATGCAAGGAACATCCCTGCCCAAGCGGACGTTTGCCGACTGCTTAAGGGCGATAGAGGAGACGTTCGATATCGACATCTCCTCTGATGCCCGTAATGGCTACCGCTATCGTATTGTGCAGCGCGACTGGCTGGAGAACGACACCGTAAAGGACTGGCTGTTGTCTGCCTTTGCTGTAAACGGGCTCTTGCAGGATAGTCGTGGACTGAGAGAACGGGTGATGTTCGAGGACATCCCTTCGGGCAACGACTATCTCCTGGAGGTACTGAAGGCTATGAGGGAGAACCATGTGCTGGCAGTGACTTATCAGGACTATTTTGACGAAGAACCGCGCTATATTCTGCTGGAACCTTACGGCATCCGTGTGTTCCGCCAAAGGTGGTACGTCGTTGGGGTGATGGAGAATAAACCCAAGGGTAAAGAACCGACAGAGCTGACTAATCAAGGACGCATTCGCCGCTATGCATTGGACCGGGTTGTGAAACTGGAGCAAACGGATGCTACTTTCAAGATGCCGCGAGACTTTTCTGTTGACGACTATTTCGCCGATGCTTTTGGTATCATCGTGGAGCCGGAGGAATATGATGTCGAGACGATTAGGATGAAGGTCTATGATGTTAACCATCGGCGTGAATACCTACGTTCGTTGCCTCTGCATCCATCACAGAAAGAAACAGAACGGTACAGGGATTACTCGGTTTTTGAGTTGAAGGTGGCTCCAACCTATGACTTTATCAAGGAGGTTCTTTCAATGGGTGGCGAAGTGGAAATCATCAGTCCTGAGTATGTCAGGCAAGAAATGAAGCGCAGAGTGGAAGAACTACTTACTGCTTATGTGAAAGTTACAAAATAACAATAAATTGTAATTTCTTTTGTATTTCACTCGGTTTGCACTACTTTTGACCTAAAGGTCGAAGGTAGGCTGCACCTCGGAAATAAAAATAAATAACGATTTATTTTGTATTTCGCTCGGTTTGCACTACCTTTGTAGGATGAATAACAGCAGTATGGATTACATAAGTATTATAAATAAGTATTATCCGGAGGACAATGAGTTGAGGCGATTGTTGCTGAAACATGACCGTCAGGTGGCTGACCGTGCACTGAAGATAGCCGACCGGCATCCGGAGTGGAATATAGACCGTGAGTTCCTGGAGGCAGCAGCCATGCTGCACGATATAGGCATCATACGTTGTGATGCGCCGGGCATTCACTGTCATGGTACGGAACCTTATCTTCGGCATGGGCCGATAGGTGGAGAGATGCTGCGCCAGCTGGATGATGCGTCCTTGGGAAAGGATAGGGTAGAGGCGCTTGCCCGTGTTGCCGAGCGCCATACGGGCACTGGACTGCCCGGTTATGAGCCGGAGACGCTGGAGGAGCAGCTCATCTGCTATGCAGACAAGTTCTACTCGAAGTCAAGCCCCGACCGTGAAAAAACGTTGGAGCAGGCTGCCCAGTCGCTGCGTAAGTTCGGCGAGGCGGGTGTTGAGAAGTTCATGGAGTGGGCAAGGGAGTTTGAGTGAACGATGAAGAATTGAAGGAATCAGTTATCAGTTATCGGTTATCGGTTATCAGTTATCGGTTAGAGGTTATTGGTTAGCGGTTATTGGTTAGAGGTTAGCGGAAATTTCTGATTAATTTCTGGCAATTTCTTTCTAAAAGACGAAGACGAAAAAAAATAATCTAAAATAAAAAATTGATAAAATAAGGGAGTGTAGCTGCAAATTCTTCACTTTTCACTCTTCACTTTTCGCAAAATATTATTACCTTTGCAGCCGTGAGAAGAAAAACGCTCATATTTATGCTGCTTTTCGTCTTCATTTTTATGATGGCGGAATTGCCTTCCTTGCGGTTCAGAGGCATGGAGGTTTCTTCGTCGTCCCCGGAAGACACGATAAGTCCGGCACCAGTCTTAAAACCCCAGAGGGAAAGGACGCCACGGGCAGAAAACCCGCTCCTGAAAGACTCGGTAGAGGCTCCGCAGGAAACGGTGGACTCCGTTACTGCTGCTGTTGTGGACACTACCCAGATGGACTCCTTGCAGCTGCTGATATACAAGCGTAACAAGGCCATCGACGACTCCCTGCACATGGACAGCCTGAACCGTCAGCGCAAGAATGGTATTGATGCTCCTGTGGAATATACCGCCCAGGACTCCATGACCTACGATGCGTCAACGGGGACTGCCCACCTGTTTGGTCAGGCGAAGGTGAAGTATGAGAACATGAACCTGGAGAGTGACCAGATATACATGAACCTGGACTCCAACGTGGTGCATGCCACCGGTACCCGCGACACGACGAATGGTAAGATGATTGGAACGCCGGTGTTCAAAATGGGCAACGACACCTACGAGAACGATACGATGGCCTTCAACTTCAAGACAAAGAAAGGACTGATCAGTGGTGTCTATACCCAGCAGGACGAGGGGTTCCTGACGTCGGAACTGGCGAAGCGCGGTGCCAATGGCGAGTTGTTCCTGCAGCACGGACGCTATACCACCTGCGATGAGGACCATCCCGACTTCTACCTGGCGCTGTCGCGTGCCAAGGTACGTCCCGGAAAGGACGTGGTATTCGGTCCTGCCTATCTCGTGGTGGCCGACGTACCCCTGCCTTTTGCCATCCCCTACGGTTTCTTCCCCTTCACCAAGAGCTATTCCTCAGGATTCATCATGCCTACCTATGGCGACGAGAGTTCACGAGGCTTCTATCTGCGCGACGGTGGCTACTACCTGGCCATCTCAGACAAGATGGACCTGAAGCTCATCGGCGAAATCTACACCAAGGGTTCATGGGGTGTGACGGCAACCTCCAACTACAACAAACGCTACAAGTACAAGGGCTCGTTCCTCTTCAGCTACCAGAGTACGGTGAACGGCGACAAGAACATGCCCGACTATGTGAAGAATACCAGTTTCAAACTGACGTGGAACCACACCCAGGACCCGAAGGCGAACCCCTACCAGACACTTTCGGCACGCGTGAACTTCGTGACTACGGGCTATGAGAAGAACAACCTGACGTCACTCTACAACCCGCAGGCCCTGACACAGACCACCCGTACGTCGTCGGTCAACTGGGGAACGAAATTCTCCAGCCTGGGCATGACGCTCAGTTCGACGTTTACCCTGAACCAGAACATGCGTGACTCCACCCTCGAGGTGACGCTGCCTGACCTGAACATCAGCGTGACACGTTTCTATCCCTTCAAGCGCAAGAAGGCTGCAGGCGAGGAACGGTGGTACGAGAAAATCTCCTTGCAGTACAAGGGACAAATCAGCAACTCCATCAAGACGAAGGAAGACAAACTGTTGCACTCAAGTCTGTCGCGTGACTGGCGTAACGGTATCAAACACGAAATTCCTGTCGCCGCAAACTTCACGCTCTTCAAGGTGCTGAGTGTGAATCCTACGTTCAACTTCGTGGACCGTATGTATTTCCGCAAGACGGAGAAATCGTGGGACCAGGTGAGACAGAAGGAGGTGGCCGACACGGTCAGCGGCTTCTATAACGTCTATAACTGGAACCTCAACCTCGGTCTGTCCACAAAGCTGTACGGTTTCTATGTTCCCAACCGTAAGCTCTTTGGCGACAAGATACAAGCCATACGCCACGTCTTCACCCCTACGGTGACCTTCAGCTATGCACCTGACTTCAGTGCCTCGCGCTACGGCTACTTCCAGACGTACCAGAAGACGGATGCCGACGGCAACGTCTCGTGGGTGGAGTATTCGCCCTATCAGGGACAGCTGTTCAGTCCGCCTCTCAGCAAAGGTATGACGGGTAGCTTGAACATTGACCTCTCCAACAATGTGGAAATGAAAATCAGGAGCGATGAAGACTCCACGGGATTCAAGAAAATCAGTCTGATTGACGAGCTGCGCCTGGGAATGTCGTATAACTTTGCTGCAGACCGCCAGCCCTTGAGTCCGTTGAGCACGTCTATACGTCTGAAACTCTCGAAGAGCTATACGCTGAGTCTGAGCACGTCGTTCGCCAGCTATGTCTATGAGGCTGACTCGGTAGGTGCTACTCCTCGCGAGAGTGACCACACCACCTACTGGCAGCAGGGTAAGTGGGGACGCCTGCAGAATATCTCGTATAACATCTCCTATAACCTTGACAATGAGAAGGTGAACAAGTTCTTCCGATGGTTGCGGGGTGAAAGCGACGATGACGACAAGAAAAAGAACAAACGCAATACTGAGGAGGGAAATGAGGACGAGTACGAGGATGAGCTGAACCCCAATATTGACACGGACATGGAGCGCGGCAAGCGTGGCGCCAAGAAAAAATCAGGAGGCAAGGCCGAGACTGACGAGGACGGCTATATGGCCTTCAACATGCCGTGGTCGCTGCACTTCGGCTATGGCATCTCCCTGTCCGAGAACCGCAGCGGCAGGTTCAACTACAATACCATGCGCTATCCCTACAAGATATCACAGACACTCAATGTCAGTGGTAATATACGTATCAGCGACGGATGGAACATCAACTTCTCCAGCGGCTATGACTTCGAGAACAAGAAAATCTCCATGACGACGGCCTCACTGTCGCGTGACCTGCACTGCTTCAACATGGCATGTACCGTCACGCTGGCTCCTTACACCAGCTATAACTTCTCGTTCCGCTGCAATGCTGCCACGCTGACCGATGCGTTGAAGTATGACAAGCGCAGCAACTCGACCAATGCCGTACAATGGTATTGATAGAGTTGAGAGTTGAGAGGTTAGCGGTTAGTGGTTAGCGGTTAGTGGTTAGCGGTTAGTGTTTAGCGGGTAAATAGAAAATAGAAAATCGTAAATCGTAAATACCAACAGGGATGGCAGAACTGGAACCCCTCATCAAAGACTTGGCATTGATGCTTGTTGTGGCAAGCGTCGTGACACTTATCTTCAAGAAACTCAAGCAACCGCTGGTGTTGGGCTACATTGTAGCAGGGTTCCTGGTGTCGCCTCACATGCCCTTAACGGCATCAGTGGTTGACACTGACAGCATCCATACGTGGGCAGACATCGGCGTGATGTTCCTGCTCTTCTCGTTGGGACTCGACTTCTCGTTCAAGAAAATCCTGAAGATGGGCGTCTCGCCCTTTATCACTACCATCAGCATCATCTTCTGTATGATGCTGCTGGGCTTGTTTGTCGGCCAGTCCTTCGGATGGTCGAAGATGGACTGTATCTTCCTGGGCGGCATGCTCGCCATGTCCTCTACCACTATTATCTACAAGGCGTTCGATGACCTTGGCCTCAGACAGCAGAAGTTTGCCAGCATGGTGATGAGCGTACTGATCCTCGAGGACATCCTTGCCATTGTCATGATGGTGATGCTGTCTGCCATTGCCAGTGGAAACAGTCCTGACGGTGGTCAGATGTTGCAGTCGGTCATGATGATAGGCTTTTTCCTTGTGCTATGGCTCGTGGTGGGTATCTTTGCCATACCGCTGCTTCTACGCTCCGTCCGTAAACTGGTCAACGACGAGGTGATGCTCATCGTAGCCTTGGGACTTTGCTGTGCCATGGCGGTGGGCTCTACTGCTGTAGGCTTCAGTTCTGCCTTTGGTGCGTTTATCATGGGCAGCATCCTTTCAGAGACTGTTGAGGCTGAGCGGATAGAGAAACTGGTGGAACCGGTGAAGAACCTCTTCGGTGCCATCTTCTTCGTGTCGGTGGGTATGCTGGTCGATCCGGCCATCCTCGTTTCCTACGCCCTGCCCATCACGTTGCTGGTGCTGACCATCCTGATAGGACAGGGCATCTTCGGCTCATTCTCCTTTATGTTAGGCGGCGAGAGCCTGAAGTCAGCCGTACGCTGCGGCTTCTCCATGGCCCAGATAGGTGAGTTCTCGTTTATCATTGCCTCCCTGGGCCTCTCCCTGGGTGTCATCAGCGATTTCCTCTATCCTGTAGTGGTGGCCGTCTCGGTTATTACCACTTTCCTGACGCCTTACATGATACGTCTCTCCGTACCGGCATCTGCTGCCCTGGAACGTAGGCTGCCCAGTCGGCTGATTCGTGTGCTCAACCACTTCTCGACCAACCAGACCAGTGGTACGGGGCACAGCAAATGGAAACGGCTTCTTGCACAGATGACACTCGTCACCGTGGTGTATTACATCCTCAGCGTGGCCTCTATCTTTGTCATGTTCACCTTTGTGCAGCCCATGCTGATGCGTGTCCTTCCTGGTGCCGACACACACTGGTATGGCAATGCCTTGCTGGGGCTGCTTACGATATTGCTGATTTCGCCGTTCCTGCGTGCTATGATTATGAAGAAGAACCACAGCGAGGACTTCAAGGCGCTATGGGCTGAAAGCGGGCGCAACCGACTGCCTCTGCTATTTACCATTCTGGTGCGCGTGGTCCTTGCCGTACTGCTCATCTTCTATATCTGCCACCATCTCAGTCACTTCGCACCAGCCGTTTTGATAACGGTAGGCATCGTCGTCGTGGTGTTGGTGGTACTCTCACGCAGCATCAAGCACAACAGTATCATGCTCGAACGCCTCTTCATCAACAATCTGCGTTCCCGCGACATTGAGGCACAGGTGACTGGCAAGAAACGTCCGCTCTACGAGGGTCATCTGCTGGATCGTGATGTCCACATAGCAGAGTTCGTCGTACCCATGAATACCCGTTGGATGGGCCATACGTTGCGCCAGCTGGCCTTTGGCAGCAAGTATGGCGTACATGTCAGCAGCATCCTGCGTGCCAACCACCGGCTGAATATCCCCGATGGCGACTACCTCATCTTCCCTGGCGACAAGATACAGGTGATAGGTTCCGACCAGCAGCTGGCTGCTTTCGGACATGCCGTTATGGAAGAAGTGTTCGGGGAAGATCTTGACTTCGAGGCTCGTGAGATGAAGCTGCGTCAGATATCCATCACAGAAAACAGTCCTTTCATCAATAAGACACTGGAACAGAGTGGCATCCGCTCTGTCTATAGTTGTATGGTGGTGGGTCTGGAAGAAGGACGTGAGAACCTCTCACCCGTCAGTCCTACCCGTAAGTTCCGCAAGGGCGACATCATCTGGGTAGTTGGCGAGCAGGAGGCTCTCAATGCTATTATGAATGCTTAGTCGTTGAAGGCGGCAGTCAACTCACAAATCTTGATGATGACCTGCATGGCTTTCTCCATGGACTGTATGCTCACAAACTCATACGGTCCGTGGAAGTTTACCCCGCCAGCAAAGATGTTGGGGCAAGGCAGACCCTTGAACGACAGTTGGGCACCGTCCGTGCCACCACGGATGGGACGTACCTTCGGAGCTACCTCACACTGCTGCATGGCCTTGAGCACCAGGTCAATGACATGCATCTGCGGGTCTATCTTCTCCTTCATGTTATAGTACTGATCCTTCACTTCGCAGGTCACCGTTCCTTCACCATATTTCTGGTTCATCAGTTCCGCACAGCGCTGAATGAAGCGCTTTCTGTCTTCAAAGCGCTCACGGTCATGGTCGCGGATGATATAGGAGAGCTTTGCCTGTTCAATGTTCGACTGGATGCCCAGCAGGTGGTAGAATCCCTGATAGCCCTCGGTGGTTTCCGGTGTCTCGTCTTCTGGCAGCATCTTGGCAAATTCCGCAGCCAGTGCATTGGCATTCACCATCTTACCCTTGGCATAGCCCGGATGGACGCTCACACCCTTGATGCTGATCTTGGCCGATGCGGCGTTGAAGTTCTCGAACTCCAGTTCTCCCACGTCTCCGCCATCCATCGTGTAGGCCCACTCACAGCCGAATTTCTCCACGTCAAAGTGGTGGGCACCCATGCCTATCTCTTCGTCGGGGTTGAAGGCCACACGAATCTTTCCGTGCTTCACCTCCGGGTGCTGCTGCAGCCAAACCATGGCCTGCACAATCTCGGCAATGCCTGCCTTGTCGTCAGCACCTAACAGCGTGTGTCCGTCAGTTACGATGAGGTCTTCCCCCACGTGTGCCGACAGTTCCGGGAACTTCTTGGGACTGCTGACGATACCGTCAGACAGCAGGATGTCGCTACCGTCGTAGTTTCTGACAATCTGCGGTTTGATGTTGGCTCCGGAACAGTCAGGACTTGTGTCGTAGTGGGAGATGAAGCCGATGGTAGGCACCGTCTGCTTGACATTGCTTTTCAGCGTGGCATAGATGTAGCCCTTCTCGTCAAGCTCCACGTCGCTGAGTCCCTCATGCTCCAGTTCATTCTTCAGGTATTCTGCAAACACCAGCTGTTTCGGTGTACTGGGCACGCTGTCGCTTTCTTCCGACGACTGCGTGTCGAACTTCGTATAGTTTAGGAATCTTTCAGTAATATCCATTTTCTTTTGTTAATAATTAATGGTTTGTTTGAATTGATTGCAAAGTTACGACATTTTTTGTAAATATCAGCATTTTTCCCTGCTAAATTTCGTTATTACGAAAAAAGCCCGATGCATAACACATCGGGCCAACCAACTAATACCTACATCAAAAATCCTTAACCTATGGTAATCTGACGGGCTACTTTCACCTTCGTCTCTTCCACCTTCGGCAGTTCAACGGTCAGCACACCATGCTCCACCTTGGCTGAAATCTTGCTCTTCTCCACGTCGTCCGGCAGAATGAGTGTCTGCTCAAACTTCGAGTACGAGAACTCACGACGCAGGTAGCGGACGCTCTTGTCCTCCTCCTTCTGCTCCTGCTTCTGTTCCATCTTGATGATGAGGTTGCCATCGTCGTTGATGTGAACGTTGAAATCCTCCTTCTTCATGCCCGGTGCAGCCAGCTCTACGGTGTAGGCCTTGTCGTTCTCCTTCACGTTAATAGCCGGTGCGGTGCAATTGGCTTTTGGCATAAACTCAGTATCAAACAAGTCGTTGAACACTGTGGGTAACCATGCGGAATTTCTCATCATTGGCATCATAATCTTTACCTCCTAATTATTATTTTTTAAAACGTTAAACTTTAAATTTCATGGCCTTTCGGCTTCACCATGATTGTTGCAAGTAACGTACCAATGATGATTGTTCCGCCATTTTGTCGTATCTGTATGACGAAATGTCATTATATTTGTTGCAGGATGCCTAAAGCCGACTCCACCATTAGGTATGTCGGTGAGTGCAAAGCGTGTTAAGTTATATTTTTTTTTCTTGTATTATGGCTTCATTTGCAGAAAATAATGTACCTTTGCACGATAACAAAAAAATGACATCATGAAGTATGTTTTAGTTACAGGAGGTTCAAGAGGCATCGGAAGAGCAATCTGTCTGAGATTGGTCTCCATGGGTATGCCCATCATCATCAACTATAATTCCAACCATTCTTCAGCAAACGAGACGAAGTCACTCGTCGAGAATCTCGGTGGTCAGGCAGAGCTACTGCCATTTGACGTCTCGGATAAGGCTGAAGTTGAAAAAGCCATTAGCAGTTGGGAAGAGGCTCATCCCGATGACTATATCGCAGTTCTGGTAAACAATGCCGGTATTAGGCGTGATCAGGTCATGTTTATGATGTCAGACGATGACTGGCATCAGGTGTTAAATACCACGCTTGACGGTTTCTTCTATCTTACACGCTGTCTGCTCAAGCACATGATGCCACGTAAACGTGGTGGGAGAATCATTAATATTGCTTCCTTGTCAGGTGTCAAGGGACTGCCTGGCCAAACCAACTACAGTGCTGCCAAGGCTGCATTGATTGGCGCGACAAAGGCTTTGGCTCAAGAAGTAGCTCCACGCAATATCACCGTTAATGCCATAGCACCGGGATTTATTGAAACTGACATGACCAAAGATTTACCTGAGGAGGACTTGAAGCAGACCATTCCTTTGCGTCGATTCGGCAAACCTGAAGAAGTTGCTGCCCTGGTAGCTTTTCTTGCTTCTGACGATGCGTCGTACATCACGGGAGAGGTCATCAATATTAACGGAGGATTATATACGTAGTTTCTAATGGCAAGACGTGTAGTAATCACAGGCATGGGCATCTGGTCCTGCCTTGGAACAGACATAGAAACAGTCCGGCAATCACTTTATGAAGGTAAGTCTGGTATTGGTGTGCAACCGGAGAGACTTGAATATGGCTACAGGTCAGGGCTTACTGGTATGGTGGAGACTCCTGTCATTACCAAGCAGATGCTTGACCGTCATACTCGTGCAGGTATGCCTGAGGAGGCACAATATGCCTATATGGCAAGTCGTCAGGCTTTTGCTCAAGCCCAAATCAGTGATGCGTATCTTCGCGAGAACGAGGTTGGCTGTATCTTTGGAAATGACTCTTCCGCAAAACCTGTTATTGAGTCGTCCAAGATTATGGACGAGAAGCATGACTCGGCGATGTTGGGCTATGGACTGGTTTTCCAGTCTATGAACTCGACTGTAAATATGAACCTGAGTACCATATTCCATCTGCGCGGTGTGAATTTCACCATCAGTGCTGCCTGTGCAAGTGGCAGTCACTCCATTGGACTTGGCTATATGCTGATTAAGCAGGGCCTCCAGGACATGGTGTTATGCGGCGGTGCACAGGAAACCAACTATTACGCCATGGCATCATTTGATGCGCTCGGAGCCTTCTCTGTCCGCATGGACGACCCCACAAAGGCCAGTCGTCCCTTTGACAGGGACCGCGATGGGTTGGTGCCCAGTGGCGGTGCAGCAGCTCTTGTGCTTGAAGACTATGAGCATGCTGTTGCCCGTGGTGCCACCATTCTTGCAGAGGTGGTGGGCTATGGCTTCTCGAGCAACGGAGGCGGCATCTCAGAGCCAAGTGACAAAGGTTCTGTGATTGCCATGAGCCGTGCCATGAAGGATGCTGGCGTAGAACTGGATGACATTGACTACATCAATGCTCATGCCACCTCGACGCTGCAGGGTGACATGTATGAAGCCATTGCGCTCGACAGGCTGTTTCACGGTCAACGTGCACTCATCAGCTCCACCAAGTCCATGACAGGACATGAGTGTTGGATGGCGGGTGCCAGCGAGGTGGTTTACAGCATCATCATGATGCAAAACAATTTTATTGCTCCTAATATCAACTTCGAAAATCCTGATGAGTATTCCGAAAAGCTGAATCTCACAGCCAAGACTGTAGAGACAGAGGTTCATACCGTTCTGAGCAACTCTTTTGGTTTCGGGGGGACAAATAGTGCGTTGGTGATAACTCAAAAACAAAAATAATAACATGAAAAAGATTTTTATTGTTTTTTCCCTGCTAATATGTCTGTGTTCAGGTCTCTCTGCGCAAAGTGTAACGATAAACGCCCTGCCCAAGAATCCGGTGGGAGTCCACATGGATCTTGTGATGGACTTTTCCCAAGCCGTCATCTATGGTATGAGTGAGGAGGAGTTTGCTGCATACGAGGAAGACTGGTATAAAGACAAGCCGTCCATCATGGACAAGTTCAGGACAGGAGCCAATGTCATCCTGAGTGATGCCTACAAGATAGGCCATTACAAGGACATATCCTACACCGTGAAGGTAACGGTACACACCATCACAGACGAGGGATACATCATTTGCGATGTCGATATCATAGACCAGCAAGGCCAGTCAATGTTTCATATAGACCACCTGACGGGTGGAAAAGAACCGTCTTTCTTTATCGGGACAAAGCTGGCAAGAATCAAGATATGGGCAGCGCTTACGGGTAAGAACTTTGGTAGTATATTGAAAGATGCATCTGTCCGCTGAGCTTGAAAAGAAATATACAAGGGAATCTCTTTCTGCACGTGATGCCTTGCGTTTCGCAGCGTTTATTGCGTGGGGACCTGTTGTCTTTCAGGTCTCCCGCATCATGCTTAAATGGGGTATCCTCGATATGATCCGGGATTCCAAAGAAGGCTTGACCTCTCATGAAATTTGTGACCGTACTGGTTATTCCGAATATGCGATGAAGTGTCTGTTGGATGCTTCGCTCAGCATCGGATTGATACTTGTTGATGTGGACACTGACAGGTATCGGTTGGCCATGACCGGCTGGCTTCTCCTGAATGACCCTGGCACACGCGTAAACATAGACTTCAATCATGACGTAAACTACGAAGGCTGGTTTCATTTGGAAGAGTCATTAAAGACCGGCAAACCGGAAGGCTTGAAACACTTTGGCTCCTGGCCCACCATTTACGAGGGGCTGTCCAGCCTCCCCGCCCAAGTTCAGAAAAGCTGGTTTGGTTTTGACCATTTCTATAGTGATTCCTCTTTCCCGGAAGCATTACGCATCATCTTCGACGAGTATCATGTGAAGTCGCTTTATGACGTAGGTGGAAACACCGGCAAATGGGCTTTGCAATGTGTCGCTTATAGCCCGGAGGTTGAGGTGACCATTCTCGATCTTCCGCAACAGATAGTCATGATGCAGGAGATAGTGAAAGGCAAGAAAGGTGCTGAACGCATTCAGGGTTGTGGAATTAATCTGTTGGATTCTTCTGCTGCGTTTCCATTACGCCCAGGAGGTCTTGACGCTATTTGGATGAGTCAGTTCCTTGACTGTTTCAGCATGCCCGAGATTGTCAGTATCCTGCAGCGTGCCAAACAGGCCATGACTTCCCATACCCGTATATTTATCATGGAAACGCTATGGGACAGACAAAAATACGAGCCTGCGGCATTCTGTCTGACGATGACCAGTTTGTATTTCACCGCTATGGCAAATGGTAATTCCAAAATGTATAACACAGCAGATTTGCAATCTTGTATCGACGAGGCAGGTTTGGAAATTGAGCGGATACACGACCATTTAGGAATGGGACACTCGATTGTAACGTTAAAGATTAAACATTAAAGATTAAGCATTAAAAATGATGACCAGACAAGAAATTGAAGAAAAAGTAAAAGCATTCCTCATTGACGATTTGGAGATTGACGAAGAGAAAATCCATGCTGACGCTAAGTTGAAGGAAGATATGGGGATTGACAGCCTCGACTTTGTTGACATCGTTGTTATCGTAGAGAAGAACTTCGGCTTTAAGATTAAGCCTGAGGAGATGCAGGGAGTCACTACCTTGAGCCAGTTCTGCGACTATATCGATGGGAAGGTTAATGGATAGTGCTTACGGCTTACGGTTAAAACTGATAACAGATAACCGATAACTGATAACCGATAACTCAGAAAAATGCAGTGGGAAGGCACAACGTATGGCAATAGCTTGATGCACCGTTGGCTCATCAAATTATTGAAGCATATAGACATTCGGATTGTCTATATCTTTACCGATGTGTTTGTAATACCTCCCTGCCTTTTCCGTCCAGGCTTCAAACCTATATACCATTACTTTCGTGAACGATGGGGGTTTGGACCGGTCAAGGCTTTCCTGAAGACCTATCAGAACCATTGCGTGTTCGCTCAGGTGGTCATCGACCGCTTTGCCATGTATGCCGGAAAGCATTTCAAGATAGAAATCGAAGGCTATGAGCACTTTCAGCACCTGACTCATCAGAAACCGGCTTTTGTCCAGTTCAGCTCACACATCGGTAACTATGAGATAGCAGGCTATACCCTGACATCCCGCGAAAAGCCAATTAATGCAGTGGTGTTCTATGGTGAGAAACAGACCGTGATGGAGCATCGTCAGGAAATGTTCGCCGACAAGAACATTCGTATGATACCTGTCAGGCAGGATATGGGACACCTGTTCCTCATTGACCAGGCCATACAACAAGGCGAGATTGTCAGTATGCCTGCAGACAGGATTTTCGGCTCTAAGAAATATGTTAGTACGAAGTTGTTGGGTGCGGAAGTGAAACTGCCATTGGGACCATTCAGTGTGGCTACGATGAGAGGACTTGATGTGCTTGCAGTCAATGTCATGAAATGTACGACAACGGGCTATAAGATATATATCACGCCGCTGGACTACGACAGACAGGCGCCACGCCGACAGCAAATCAGTCAGTTGGTCCAAGGTTATACAGCTGAATTAGAGCGCATGCTCACCATGTATCCTACACAATGGTACAACTACTTTGAATATTGGGAATCATAGTTATGACAATAGACTATCAGCAACCGGACGAGGCGTTTCTTCGCAGCATAGACATCCATGAGCTGCTCCCACAGCAGGAGCCATTTGTGATGGTCGGCAGACTGGTGTATTTTGATGCCGTCAGGACGATGTGCGAAACGGACATCAAGGCAGATAATATATTTGTTGAAGATGGTCGTCTCAGCGCCTCAGGCATGATAGAAAACATCGCCCAGGCATGTGCTGTCCGCATTGGCTATTTCAATAAGTACATCTTAAAGAAAGCTGTTCGGAAAGGCGTTGTCGGGGCTATTCGCAACTTGGAGGTGTCAGGTCTTCCAGAGGTAGGACAGCAGATCGTGACCATCGTCAATGTCGTAGAAGAGGTGTTCGGCATGACGCTTGTATCGGCTGTCATTAAACAGGGAAGCCGTACACTGGTGACAACAGAGATGAAAATAGCATTGAAGGAGGAGTAAATGTATGGAATTAAAGGCATCAAAGATATTAGATATCCGATTCAGTGAGGTAGATTCCATGAATGTGGTGTGGCATGGTTCCTATATGCTGTACTTTGAGGATGCCCGTGAGGTGTTTGGCGAGCAGTACGGCCTTACCTACATGGGATACTTCAATCATGGCTATTACGCCCCGTTGGTAGAGATGAATTTTCAATGGAAGAAACCCATCCGGTATGGCATGCGCCCTCGCATTGACATCGTCTATCGGCCCACAGTGGCAGCAAAGGTGGTTTTTGACTACGAGATTCATGACACGGCCGACGAGAGCTTGATAGCTACAGGCCATAGTGTGCAGGTATTCATGGACAAGGATTATCAGTTGGTTCTGTATCGTCCAAAGTTCTATGAAGAATGGCAGGAGCGCTGGAAGGTGTTTGACGAAGACGAAACGCTTCGCTACGAAAACGAATACTGATAACAGATAACAGATAACCCAAGAATGGTATATTGTTTGGCAGATAATGTGATGTCACCATTAGGTGAGACAACAGCGGAGAACTATCAAGCCCTTCGTGCGGGACGTTCTGCGCTGACATCCTATGCCAGCTATCCTGGTAGAAGTGAAGACGACTATGTCGCCTCGCGATTCACTCCTCAGCAACGACAACAGCTGATGGTCTGCGGGCTGACATGGTTTGAATCGTTAGTCTATCATAGCGTAAAACAGGCATTAAAGGACTGCCGCATTGACCAGAGCAGTCCTCGCACGCTGTTCATTGTCAGTACCACCAAAGCCAATATCGATTACCTGTCTGCTGCTGATTACGGCGGTTTGCAACCTGCAGAGTCTGTCCGTCGTATAGCGTCATTATTAGGCATCACTTCCCAGCCGCTTGTGGTCTGTAATGCTTGCATATCAGGCGTGGCAGCCCTTGTCACCGCCCAACGTATGTTGGAGCATGGCAGCTACGATACGGCGATAGTTGTGGGATGCGATGTGTTGAGTCATTTTATTGTGTCAGGCTTCCAGTCGCTCAAGGCTCTTTCGCCAGCACCCTGTCGTCCGTTTGACATTGAACGCCAGGGGCTGAATCTGGGAGAAGCAGCTGCAACGATGATTCTGAGCGTCAACCAGCCTCCAGCTGATTCCTGGAGAATCGTCAGTGGGGCTATTCGCAATGACGGATACCATATCACCAGTCCATCGCCAAAAGGAGAGGGATGTGCCAGCGCCATCAGACGTGTCATCCAGGACATTGATCCCGACACCCTTTCCGCTGTCAATGTGCATGGTACAGCAACCCTGTATAACGACCAGATGGAGTCGAAGGCAATAGCAGCTTCCGGACTGTCAGCTGTCCCCGCCAACACCTTGAAAGGCTATTATGGGCATACGTTAGGTGCTTCAGGCATACTGGAGACGATCATTACCATGCATTCCGTCAGTTATGGGGAGTTGTTGGCCACTCGTGGGTTTAGTGAGATTGGCGTATCAGGGAAAGTCAACATTTCCGCCAATCCTATGCGTGTCAGCAAACAGTCGTTTGTGAAAATCATCTCAGGCTTTGGAGGATGTAATGCGGCTGTAAGGATGGAGAGGGCTTACGGGTTACGGGTTACGGGTTACGGAGCTACGGAACCACGGAGGGACAGCGTAAAGTTCCAAGTTGCCCATAGTGTCCGGATAACACCCCGTGCCGTTGTTGTTGACGAAAAACACGTGGAGATTGACGCAAAGGCAGACAATCTGTTGACCGAAATCTATAAACGTCATATAGGCTCCTATCCCAAGTTCTACAAAATGGACCGTTTGAGCCAGTTAGGATTTGTTGCCAGTGAGTTGCTTTTAAGCGCCGAGGGACAGAATAACGAAATAACGGAATTACGGAATAACGAAATAACGGCGAGACGGAACTACGGCGAGACGAGGGCAGTAGTATTGTTCAATCACACGTCGTCACTATGGGCTGATCGTGAATACGCCAGGAGCATTGCTGTTGGTGAGGATTATTTCCCCAGTCCTTCCCTGTTCGTTTATACACTGCCCAACATCGTATGTGGCGAGATAGCAGTCCGCAATGGCTATCATGCTGAGACCTCTTTCTACATCTTGCCATGTAAGGATGAAGACATGATGCACCAGGTGTTGACTTCCACGTTCCAGGATCATAGTCTGCAGAGCATTGTAGCCGGATGGATAGACTACGAGGACGGAAGTCGTTTTGAAGCAGATTTTAAACTGATAGAAAGACAGATATAAATAATAAGTATGGAAGAGTTGATTTTAGAATTGAAAAAGAAGATTATCGAGGTACTTAATCTGGAAGAGATGACGCCAGACGACATCGATGCTGACGAAGCACTGTTTGGCGACGGTCTTGGCCTTGATTCCATCGATGCGCTCGAATTGATTGTGCTCATGGAGAAAGACTACGGCATCAAGTTGGCAAACCCCGCAGAGGGCAAGGCCATTTTCAAGAGCATACGTACCATTGCAGAATATGTAAGCAGTCATCGCACAAAGTGAACAGCAATATCGTCATAACGGGTGAAGGAATAGTCTGTGCCATTGGCATGGACAAGGAGCAGGTGCTGCAGTCGTTGCTGCATAGGCAGACTGGAATAGGCACGATGAAGCATCTGCGCTCCACACACCTCGAACTGCCTGTTGGCGAGGTTCCGATGTCAAATGACGACATGCGCAGCGAACTGGGCATCACCGACCCCTATTCAAACCGTACCACACTGATGGGCATTATGGCTGTCAGGCAGGCGCTGGCAGATGCAGGAATTACGGAGCAACGGAGCAACGGAGCAACGGAGCGCATCGTGCTTGTCTCAGGCACTACGGTTGCAGGTATGGAAGTCACCGAACGTTTCTTCGATAGCCTGAACACATCCGACGAGCATCTGGCATGTCTCAGAAATCACAGTTGTGGACGTAGCACCCAGACCATTGCAGACTATTTCGGCCTTTTTGCTGACTACACCACCCTCTCTACCGCCTGTTCCTCTGCTGCCAACGCATTGGTTTTGGGTGCCAACCTGTTGAAGGCAGGCCAGTGTGACATGGTTGTCGCCGGGGGCTGTGAGGCATTGTCGGCGTTCCATCTTAACGGCTTTAACTCGCTGATGATTCTTGACCATCAGCCCTGCAGACCTTTCGATGCGCATCGTGCAGGACTGAACCTCGGAGAGGGAGCTGCATTTGTGGTGCTTGAAAGAGAGGACACTGCTGCACGACGAGGGGCAGAAATACATGCCTACCTTCGTGGTTATGGTAATGCCTGTGATGCTTTCCATCAAACCGCATCGTCAGAGAATGGTGAGGGTGCCTATCGTGCTATGACCGAAGCATTGCAAATGGCAGGCCTGGAACCTGCTGATATACAATATGTCAATGCGCACGGAACGGGAACTCCTAACAATGATCTGTCAGAGAGCAATGCACTCCGGCGGGTATTTGGAGACGCGATGCCAAAGGTCAGCAGTACCAAGTCGTTTACAGGACATACGACGAGTGCCTCCGGATGTATAGAGACCGTGATCTGCCTATTGGCTATGCACCACCATTTTGTACCTGCCAACTTAGGTTTCACTACGAAGATGACAGATGGCATTGTGCCTACCATGGGTGAGGAGCATGCTGACCTGCGTAACGTCGTCTGCAACTCCTTTGGCTTTGGTGGGAATGATACATCGCTGGTGCTGAGTCGGGAGGGACGGAATAACGGAATTACGGAATTACGGAACTACGGGATTACAGAGCTTGCAAGGGTTGAAATCACGTCGGAAGACGAGTTGGCTGAGATTCGTGACTATGTAAAGCCATTAGAAGCTCGTCGAATGGGAAAGATTATGAAGAGCTCGCTGCTATCATCGTTGAAGGCCCTGAAGAAAGCTGGTGTAGAACGGCCTGATGCCATCATTACGGGTACTGCATTAGGATGTCTGGAGAATTCAGAACTGTTGCTTCGCCAAATGATCGAAGAGGGTGAGGTCATGCTGAAACCTACGTATTTCATGCAAAGCACTCACAATACAATCAGTAGCAATATAGCAATACGTCTTGGGTGTCATGGATATAACATGACATACACGCAGGATGATGCCTCGTTGAAGTGGGCATTGCGTGATGCTGAGTTGTTATTGCGTAGTGGGAAATGTAAAACCGTGTTGGTTGGCTGCCATGATGAGACAACACCCCTGTATCGTGACTTGTTGAAGCGTATGGGCGAAAAGGAGCGGCCTGCCATCAAATCAATAGCTATAGTACTGACATGTGGAGTATAATACCATACGCAATCATACAGAGCATCCTGCTCACAGGTGGACAGGTGTTCTTGAAATATGCCCTGATGCGCATGCCTGCATTCAGCTGGACGCATGATTTTTGGGCGAGTATGCTTGTCAACTGGCAGTTTGCTGCCAGTGGATTGTTCTTTGGGGCTGCGTCGCTACTGTGGGTGTATATCGTCAAACACTTCCCCTTCAGTATAGCCTATCCCTTGGTCAGCCTGAGCTATGTCTTCGGTATGTTTTCAGCCATCATCTTCTTCCATGAAGAGGTGTCGGCTGTGAAGTGGATGGGTGTGGCATTTATCGTAATTGGTTGTTTCTTAATAGCAAAATAATAAGATGAAGAGATATTTGTTACTTCTTTTGGTATGCCTGAGCGTGGTGTCACTGTCGGCACAGACGCTAAATGAAGCACAGATACGTCAACGTGTCAATCAGGCTGCGGCAGCCATGAAAACCATGCAGTGTGACTTCGTACAGACCAAGCATCTGAAGATGCTCAACGACGTGATGGTGGCACAAGGTAAGATGTACTACCAGCAGCGTAGCAAACTGCGTTGGGAATATACAAATCCTTACGCATACACGTTTGTGCTTAATGGCGACAAGGTGTTGCTGAAGAACCGGCAGCGCAACGATGTCATTGATGTCAACCAGAACAAAATGTTCCGCGAGATAGCCAGTATCATGATGAGTAGTGTGGTGGGTAACTGTCTTTCAGACGACAAGACGTTTAAGACAACCATCGCTACTGCCAATGGCGAATGGATAGCCACGCTGGTTCCCAAACGTAAGGATATGCGACAGATGTTTCAGAAGATAGTGCTTCACTTCAACCAGCAACGTGCTGTTGTGAGTTGTGTGGAGATGGTTGAGAAAAATGGCGACAAGACGATAATAAACCTCAAGAATATTCGTACGAATGAGACCATCAATGCTGCGATATTTGCTGTGCGTTAGTCTGTTTTTGGATTACGGATTACGGATTACGGCACAGGTGACGTTCCCTTCAGCTGAAGGAGAGCGGGCACGCTATTCGGCCTATATTGAGATGCCTCGCGGTTATATCAGCGGGGTGTGCATTTTGGTTAACAATGAAGGAATCATCAAGGGTAGTATCTTCAACGAGTTTGGCATTACAGCCCTTGACTTCAGCTATGACCCTCATCGCCGGAAAGTACGCTTATATAGCGTTGTCGCCATGATGGACAAATGGTACATCCGTCGTGTGCTGAAGAAAGACCTGGCGCAACTGATGCTTCGTCTGCAGCAAGGCGAGTTCAGCTACAGCAACGAGCGTCGTCATATAACCTATCAATTTACACCCTTGCCAGATGAAGTTACTCAATAATCTATATATGATCGCTGAGAGAGAAAACACACCGCTCTCTGCACGATATGGCATCGTTCTCGACGAGAAAAGCTTTATTTATAAGGCCCACTTCCCGGATGAGCCCGTCACACCGGGCGTATGCATTATCCAGATAGCCAAAGAACTGCTGGAGGACTATGCCCAAAAGCGCTATACGCTAAAGACCATCAAGAACGTTAAGTTCCTGCATGTTATATCGCCAGTGACTACACCCCACGTAGTGTATGTCTTTGACAAGATTGTTGTTGACGAGGCGAGCAAAACCTGCCACCTGCAAGTTCAAGTACTTGCAGAAGAAGTGCTATCGGCTAAACTGTCATTCACCTGTCAAGAGGATGCAAACAGATAAAGACAAACAGCAACAGACACTTCACGACCGCGGAATATGTGTCGTGATTCCCACCTATAACAATGGCGGGACGATAACACGTGTGGTCCGTGAGACACTGCTGGAGTGTCGCGATGTCATTGTCGTCAATGATGGTTCTACTGACAATACCTCTTCTCAACTGCATCAAGTAGAGGGTATCACACTTATAGAGTATGCCACCAATCGGGGCAAGGGCTATGCACTAAGAGAAGGTTTTAAACGTGCATTAGAGATGGGATTCTCTTATGCTATCACACTTGATGGCGACGGGCAACACTATCCCAGCGACATCTGCCATTTCCTGACTGCCAATCAAAAGCATCCTGGAACGCTGATTATCGGTAGCCGACGATTGGAAGGTGTTGAGCGTTCCGAAGGCAGTAAATTTGCCAATAAGTTCTCAAATTTCTGGTTCTGGGTACAGACAGGACGCAAACTGCCTGATACACAAACGGGCTATCGCCTCTATCCACTGAAGAAACTTCGTGGACTGTCTCTCCTGACATCGCGCTATGAGGCAGAGTTGGAACTGCTGGTCTTTGCCTCTTGGCATGGAACGGAACTGGTGCCTATCGACATCAATGTATATTATCCGCCTCGTGAAGAGCGTGTCAGTCACTTCCGTCCAGGAGTTGACTTTGCCCGTATCAGTGTGCTGAATACGGTATTGTGTTTCCTTGCTGTTGTCTATGGTCTTCCGTTACGTCTGTTTCGCCTGTTGTCAAACATTGTTCGCACAGGCTATTCATTGCTGTTTGTGCTGTTTTTCTGTTTCTGTATCATTACCCCAGCCGTTTGGCTATATGTCAAGATAGGTAAATTGACTGAAAAGAAGCGCCATAACCTGCATCGGCTCATATACCATGCTACGCGTTTCGTCATGCTGCGTCATGGCATTCCTGGTACCTGTTTCAGCTATCAGGTTGCAGAAGGTGTTGACTTCAACAAGCCTTCGGTAATAATATGTAATCATCAGTCGCATATTGACCTTGCTTGTCAGCTTATCTTTACGCCAAACATGATTTTCTTGACCAACCAGTGGGTATGGCATAACCCGCTCTATGGGCTGTTGATACGTAACGCAGAGTTCTATCCTGTGACAGAGGGCATTGACGCACTCATGCCAAAGTTGCAATCGCTTGTTGAGCGAGGCTACAGCATTGCAGTCTTTCCTGAGGGGACACGCTCGAAGGACTGCAGCATCGGACGTTTCCATCAAGGCGCATTCTATATTGCAGAACAGCTGGGCCTCAATATTGTTCCGATGTATCTCTATGGTCCGGGAAAGATACTGCCTAAGAAAACATATCACCTACGCAAAGGCCCGATTTACATCGAGGTTGACGAGCCTATAACAAATGCTCAGTTGAAGGCCATGGGCGATACAAAGTCGCAGGCTTCCCTGTTGCGTAGGCATTATATAGAGAAATACGAACAGATTGCAAACCAAATAGAGCAGAATGTCTAAGCAGAGTGTTATCATCATCGGAAGTGGCATGGGCGGTTTGTCATGTGGCGTCATTTTGGCGAAAAATGGCTACGACGTTACCATCCTGGAACAAGGTGCCCACGTAGGTGGCTGTCTGCAGTGTTTTACTCGTCATGGAGCACGTTTCGAGACGGGAATGCACTTCATTGGCAGTGCATCTGAAGGACAGTCTCTCGACCGGCTGCTGCAGTATTTGGACGTAAAGAAAGACATACGGCTGTCACCATTGGATAGTGACGGATATGATGTTGTTGCGCTTAACGGACAACGCTATCGTTTTGCGAATGGTCGTGAAAGGTTCATTGAACAGATGACCAGTTATTTCCCCCATCAGTATGAGCAACTGAACCGCTATTTCGACTTGGTTGAAAAGGTGGCAAGTGCTTCGTCATTGCACGCCTTGAAACACGCAGAGAGTGATGCTGCTATCAATACCGAATATCAGTTACGTTCAATCAATGAGGTAATCGACAGTGTCATCTCTGATCCGGAACTGGCAAAAGTGTTGGTGGGTTCTCTTCCGTTGTATGCTGCAGAGCGCGACAAGACACCTTTTGCCAGCCATGCCTTCATCATGGACTTTTACAACCAGAGTGCCTATCGTATTGTGGGCGGGAGCGATGCTATTGCAAAGTCCATGGTAAGCACCATCGAGCATGAGGGTGGTCGTGTCCTTTCATCCAGCAAAGTCACCCGAATACTGTGTGACGACACGCATGCCATAGGTGTTGAGGTCAATGGATGCGAGTTCATACCCTGCGACATCGTTATTTCTGACGCCCATCCTATGCGGACTTTGGAACTGACGGACTCAAAGCTTATACGTCCTGCATTTCGCCAGCGCATCAATGCCATGCCCCAAACCGTTGGCGCATTCTCGGTGTATCTTGAGTTTAAGGATCATGCTGTGCCGTACCAGAACTATAACTTCTACGGATATAACGGGGAGACGCCCTGGAATTGTGAGCAGTACGATGCCGTTTCGTGGCCTAAGGGCTTTCTGTATATGCATTTCTGTGACTCATCACCCTCCTCCCTCCACCCCCAATACGCAAAGACCGGAGTCATCATATCGTATATGCAGATGAAAGATGTGGAGCAGTGGGTAGGCACAAAAGTTGGTCATCGTGGTGACGACTATGAAGCCTTCAAACGACAGAAAGCAGAGCTGCTTTTGGCATCAGTCGAAAAGCAGTTCCCGGGCCTGCGCTCACACATCAAACAATACTATACGTCAACGCCGTTGACCTATCTGGACTATACAGGCACAGAGCAGGGAGGAATGTATGGTGTGGCACGTGACATACATCTGGGTGCTGCATGCAGAGTTCCTCATCGTACTAAAATACCCAACCTGCTGCAGACAGGTCAGAACATCAACTCGCACGGAATCCTGGGCGTCATCGTAGGAGCAATAGTCACGTGCAGCGAGCTACTGACAGCAGAGAAGATATATCAACAACTGATTATGGATTACGGGTGATGGATTACGGATTAAAACTCAAAAACTCAAAATGAAGCAACGCGTAGTCATCATAGGTGGAGGATTAGGAGGCCTGTTTACTGGTGCTATACTCAGTAAAGAGGGATTTCATGTCACCGTCTTGGAGAAGAATACCATGATTGGTGGCGGGTTGCAGTCATTCCAGCGCTTTGACGAACATTTCGATACAGGGATGCACGTTATTGGTGGCATGCAGCCTGGTGGCAATATTTGGAAATTGTGCCGTTATCTGGGTATTCTCGATGGTGTGAAAATCCGTAATGTCGATGACGATTGTACCGATAGACTCTATTTTGCAGAAGACAGGTCTTATTTTACGATTGCGAAGGGCCGCCATGGTTTTGTCAGTTCGCTGGCACAGTCGTTCCCTCTTGAACGGAGCAATCTGGAACGTTATGTCGATGCCGTATTTGGTATTGCAGACAAGGTCGATCTGTTCAATCTGCGCCCTTCAACAGGTCAGATGAGTTTTTTTGCTGAGTCCAATGACTTCTTGATGGCTGCAGACGACTTCATAGCTAAGTATGTTTCCGACAAGCGGTTGCGTAGCGTATTGGCATATTTGAATCCGCTTTATGGCGGCAGAGCCCATGAGACGCCGGCTTATCTGCATGCTATCATCAGTTCGCTTTACATCACGGGTGGCAGCAGGTTTGTTGATGGTAGCTATCATTTTGCACAGCTTCTTTCTGAGGTGATTACTTCCAATGGTGGCCAAGTTCTTCCAGGTGATGCTGTAGCGTGGATAGAGGTGGATAGAGGAGAGGGGTGCGAGGTACGAGGTGCGAGGCGCGAGGTGGAGTATGTTCGTACGAAGCGTGGCATTCAATACACTGCCGACTACTACATCTCTGACGTTCACCCATGTACGTTGATGAAACTGATGGACGAGAAAGCATTCCCCAAATCGTACCGTGAGCGCCTTGACGCTATCCCCAACACGCATTCTGCTTTTGCATTATATATCAAACTGAAGCCAGGTACTTTCCCCTACATCAATCATTCGGAATACTATATGACGCGTTATGAGGACGTGTGGAACTTTAGCCGTACGGACAGGCCATGGCCTCTGGGATTTATGATGATGACGCCACCCAACAGCAACCAGGGCCCTTATGCCTCGAAGGTGTTGATAACAGCTCCCATGCCTTTCGACATGGTAAGACAGTGGGAGAACACCACCGTGGGACAGCGCGGTGCAGCGTATGAGGCATGGAAGACGGGGTGTGCCGAACTGCTGTTGAGGCAGGTGGAGGAGATGCATCCTGGCTTCCGCGAGTGTATTGAGGCCGTCAATACGTCGTCGCCACTGACCATACGCGACTTCTACGGGGTCAAGGATGGCAGCATCTGTGGCTTTGCCAAGAATTGTCATAACATCGTGTTGTCTCAGGTGCCTGTAGTCACAAAGGTTCGTAATCTGCTACTGACAGGTCAGAACAACAACTTACATGGCTTCTGTGGGGTGCCCCTGACAGCAATCGTCACTTGTGAAGCTATTTTAGGAGTCAACTTTATAATAAACAAGGTAAACGCATGCGAAGACTGATTATCTGCTTACTGCTTACTGCTTACAGTTTACAGAGTCCAGCTCAGGTGAATATCTGGGATGGTGTGGCACACCATAAAAGTGTTGTGATGACTCCGTATCTGTCTGACGACTCAAAACCCCAGAACGGTATCGCTGTGATTGTGTGTCCGGGAGGTAGTTATTTCTGGCATGACACAGAGAACGAAGGTCGTGAGGTGGGACGATGGTTGCAACGGAATGGTATTACGGCTTTTGTGCTGAACTACCGTACTGCGAATGTTCCGGCTTTCATCACTCACTATCGCCTGCTGGTGCGTGGAAACCGATACCCGGATCCACAGGACGACCTGCGCCAGGCATTGCGTTATGTGAAGGCACATGCTGCTGAATACCACATCGACACCTGTAGGGTGGGGGCCATGGGCTTCTCGGCAGGCGGCCATCTGGTGATGTCGGCAGCTGAACTGTTTGAGAAGAAAGACCGTCCTGCATTCGTGGCACCCATCTATCCTGTCGTCACCATGACAGCCCCCTATGTCCACAAGCGCTCACGCCGAGGTTTGTTGGGCGATTCGCGTACAAGGAACAAGGAACTTCGAGACCTGTTGTCGCTGGAAAAGCATGTGCCGGAAGACTGTCCGCCAGTATTCCTGGTCAACTGTCAGGATGACCCAACAGTTGACTACCGCAACTCAGAACTGCTTGACTCGGCTCTGACGGTGAAGGGAATACCGCATCGGTACTTTCAGTTCAAGACTGGTGGACATGGCTTTGGCGCAAGTTCAAGAAAGGGTTCTGATGAGAGTCGCCAGTGGATGCCTTTGTTTTTGGATTGGCTCAATAAACTGATGATGGATTACTGATGATGGATTACTGATGATGGATTGAAACTCATGAACTCACAAACTCAAAAACAGATACCTGATAACAGATAACCGATAACAGATAACTGATAACAGAAAACTGATAACAGAAATGAATTCAAAATTTGACGATATTCGCCCATATTACGAAGAGGAGATACCTGCTGCCATGCAGCGTATAGCTGACTGTGACGTTTTTCCGCTCCTTGCTTCTTACGTCTATCCTTCAGAGACGCTGGAGGCTGTCAGGGAACGCATACGCTCGTTTAAGACTGTACGTGAGTTCCAACATGATACTATGCGACGGGTCAATGAGCAGATTATTGCCCGTAGTATCAGTGAGTTCAGTGTCTTTGGCCTCGAGCGTCTCAGTCCTGACAAACATTACCTGTATGTCTCGAACCATCGCGATATCATGCTTGATGCCAGTCTGCTACAATACTACTTTGTGATGAATGGCTTCGATACCACAGAGATAACCTTTGGTGCCAATCTGATGACGCACCCGGTGGTGATCGACGTCGGTAAGAGCAACAAAATGTTTAAGGTCGCTCGTCCAGGTGGAGACATTAAAGCGTTTTATCAGAATTCGATGCATCTTTCGGAGTATATTCGTTATACGATTAAGGAGAAAGGCCAGTCGGTATGGATAGCCCAGCGCAATGGACGTACAAAGGACGGCATGGACCAGACCGATCAGGGCATTATCAAGATGTTCTGTATGAGTGAGGGCAAAGATAAGATCAAAGCCCTGGATGAGCTGAACATTGTACCTGTTGCTGTTTCATACGAATGGGAATCATGTGACGTTCTGAAAGCCTTGGAGTTATACGAGTCACAATTCACCAAATACACGAAAAAGCCAGGTGAGGATTTGAATAGTATTCTTACCGGAATTCTGCAACCTAAAGGTCGGGTTCACATTGCTCTGTGCCAGCCTATACGCAGGGAAGAGTTATCTGCTTTCGAAGGGCAGACGAATCATGAATATCACCTGTCTGTTGCCCGACTGATAGACAGCCGAATCAATACAGCCTATCGCTTATTCCCCAACAATTATATCGCTCATGATATGCTGTATGGCAATACGCGTTATCAATCCATGTATTCCGATGAAGAATACAATAGGTTCCTTCAGCACTTGAAGAAACTTGATCGTTACGAGGAGACCTGCGATCTGGAAGTGCTGCGTGATATATTTCTTGGAATCTACGCGAATCCGGTTAGGGGTTAGAGGTTAGTGGTTAGTGGTTAGAGGTTAGCGGTTAAATAATACTCAAATGACCAAGTTGATACTACAGCTATTTGAAGCATTAAAGTCACATTCACGGTGGCGCTGGACATCATTACTGGTGTTTACTGCCATATTGGCGCTGTTGACGGCGGGACAGTCGTACAAGGAAGACATCGCTGACTTTCTCCCACTTGAGAATGAGCAGCAAAAAGCCTTGAAGGAATATCAGAATTCTTCGAGTGCCCGTCGTATCTATGTCATTTTTGAAGAGGAAAGCGGCAAGGAGGGAGTAGAGCGTGCTGTCGATTTGTTTACGGAACTGTTGGAACAGCAAACGGCTGACAGTCCTCAGCCCTTAGCCGTGATGTATGGCGATGACCCTGAAGTGGTGCAAGACGCCATGAACACCATTTATACCCGAATGCCATACCTCCTGACAGCGGATGACTATGCCCGTATGGATAGTCTGACAAAAGTGCAGGACTACATCACCCGCCAACTGGAAAACGACAAGCAGATGTTGATGCTACCCAGTGCCGGCATGATGGCTTTGCAAATTCAGCATGACCCTCTGAATCTCTTTGGCCCTGTGCTAGAACGGCTCACCTCGCACCTCGTACCTCGTACCTCGTACCTCCTGCTGGATTCGCCCTATGGAGCCAGTGAGACGGAGCATAATGCCCAGTTGGTTGCAATGCTGCAACAGCTATGCGACAGCGTCAACACTCAGTACCCTGATGTCTCGGTACGCCTGACAGGAGGTCCTGTCATTGCTGTTGGCAATGCTCAGCAAATCAAGGAGGACAGTATCATGTCGATAGCCATTGCTATGGTCTTGATTCTCCTCCTGCTGTGGCTGGCATTCCGTGACGTCCGTAACCTGCTGCTTATTGCAGTCAGTGTCGGATGGGGATGGCTTTTCGCCATGGGCAGTCTGACGCTGGTTCACAATGACGTCTCTATCATCGTCATTGGTATCTCCTCAGTCATCTTGGGCATAGCGGTCAACTATCCGTTGCACCTCATCGCTCATTGCGCTCATACGTCCGATATGCGTTCTGCGCTGAAAGAGATTGTCATGCCTCTTGTGGTTGGCAATATCACTACCGTGGGAGCCTTTCTGACGCTTTTGCCATTGGAGTCTGTGGCGTTGCGTGACTTAGGCCTTTTCAGTTCGTTCTTGCTTATTGGCACCATCCTCTTCGTCCTTTTATGGTTACCACACATGGTACGTCGGACTCCAGAGGCAGCGCATCATGTTTTGGACAAGATAGGTGATGTGCAGGTAGAAAACAAATCATGGATTGTCTGGACGGTTGTAGTCCTGACAGCTGTGTTTGGCTATTTCAGTTTTCAGACTTCTTTCGATGCTGATTTGCGCAACATCAACTATATGACGGATGAACAGAAGCATGACATGCAATTGTTGGATATAGCCTCCCCTAACGGGGGAAGGTCGGAGGGGACTGCCCAATGGAACGAATGGCGCACAGGTAACGGAAAGGTGTTATGTCAGCAATTGAGAGAGGAAGGTGCCCGATTGGGTTTCGCAGACGATTCGTTCAATGATTTCTATCAACTCGTTTCCACGCCACCCTCCACCTTCAACCACTTGCCCTCCACTATTGTCAGTACGCTTTCCGAGAATTTCAACTATATCGGATGGGCTTGTGGATTCATTGTGTTCTTCTTCCTTTGGTTCTCGTTGGGTAGCATAGAACTGGCCCTGCTATCGTTCCTGCCTATGGCTGTCAGCTGGCTATGGATATTAGGCATCATGTCCTTATCGGGCATTCAGTTCAATGTTGTCAACATCATACTGGCGACCTTTATCTTTGGACAGGGTGACGACTACACCATCTTCATGACCGAAGGCTGTCAGTACGAATATGCTTATCGTCGCAAGATGCTGGGCTCTTATAAGCATAGTATCATGCTCTCTGCCCTCATCATGTTTATTGGTATCGGTGCCCTGATTATTGCGAAACATCCCGCTCTTTATTCCTTGGCAGCAGTAACCATTATCGGTATGTTCTCGGTGGTCCTCATGGCATATCTGTTCCCCCCACTCATATTCCGTTGGCTGGTGTATGCGCATGGAAAAGAGCGTCTGCGGCCGTTGGCCATTAAAAACCTGGTGCGAGGTAAGAATTGCGATGCTCTTGCTTATGTTGCCGATTGTTATCGTTACAGAGGCATCGAGATTACTACAGCTGTTAATAGAAGACTAAGAAGATATAAGAAAAGAGGCTATTTCCAGCTGATTGACGACCAGTTGTTGCCACAGACCAAGACCGTTGTTTTCAAGAATAGCGGGTGGGGGGAAATCGTGTTATATTATGCCATGCAAAGACCTGATGTGACTTTTGTGGCTGTAGAGCATGATGAGGACAAGTTGTGCGTGGCAAGAAATGTCGCAGAAAATCGTGCCGCTAATATTTCCTTTGTCAGTCAATATAATGGTGAGATACAAACAATCATAGAACTCTTCAAATAACAACGATATGAAAGAAAAAATAAGAACCATGTTGGAGGATGCGCTTCCTCTTGTTGATTTCGATTCTGATTTCTTGTTTAGTGAATTAGACTCGTTGGGTGTAACCACGATTCTGATGATGCTCTCAGATGAATTCAACATCAAGTTGGATGCTTCAGATGCAACCCCTAAAAATCTGAAGACGCTTGATAGCATCGTAGCACTTGTCGAGTCAAAACTATCCGCTAACCGCTAACCCCTAATCGCTAACCCCAAAATGACCATCGAGGACTATATCGAACGCAACGCTACCATTTACCCGGAAAAGACAGCTGTCGTGTGTGGTAGTGAGAGGTGTACCTACCAGGCACTGTATGAAAGGATAAAACGAAAAGCCAATGAGCTGAAGGAGGCGAACTGCCAGGAGGGCCGGATTGTATGTCTGAGAGCAATTCCTTCTATAGGTTTTCTAGTGGATTACTTCGCGCTCCACCTGATAGGATGTGTCGTTGCTCCTATGGAAAAGGATCTGCCAGAATCCTCGTTCCAGAAGATTTCCTGTGAGCTGTGTCAGCATTCCGTTCCAAAAGGTTCTGCAGATATACTATACACGACAGGGACAACCGGAAAATCAAAAGGAGTCATTATCAGTCATCAGACAATCATCGCCGATGCAGAGAATCTGATTGATGGTCAGGGGTTTTCTCATGAATTGGCATTTGTTGTCAACGGTCCGTTGAATCATATTGGTAGTCTGTCCAAGATTTATCCTGTTATCATGCTGGGTGCAACAGTCATCATCGTCGATGGACTGAAGGATTTGAATAGGTTCTTCGATGCCTTTAATGAGCCAGCACCCAAAATGGCGACATTCCTGGTCCCGGCCAGTATCCGGATACTGATACAGTTTGGAAGGGACAGGCTGGCGGCACTGTCTGACAGGCTGGACTTCCTGGAAACTGGCGCCGCAGCAATCTCCCATTCCGACATGACGACATTGTGCCAGCTATTGCCCAAGACCCGGCTTTACAATACCTACGCTTCTACCGAAACGGGAATCATCAGTACCTATAATTTTAATGATGGAAGGTGCGTAGCCGATTGTCTGGGCAGACCCATGAAACACTCCCGGATTCTGATTACCGACAAGGGATTAATAGCCTGCGGGGGAAAGACACTGATGACGGGGTATGTCGGCGACCCGGAGCGAACGGCATCAGTATTGAGAGATGGCATTCTCTACACCGCTGACATCGGAACACTTGATGCTGAAGGCATGCTGCATCTTACAGGCCGTGAGGATGATGTCATTAACGTTGGTGGATTCAAGGTGGCACCAACAGAAGTAGAGGATGCCGCCCTTTCTTTCCCGGATGTAACAGATTGTGTCTGTCTGCCTGTTGACCATCTCATTACCGGTAAGGCATTGAAGCTGCTGGTTGTCATGAAGGAAGGGAAGAAACTGAACCGAAAGGCATTGGCACTGCACCTCAAATCAAAGTTGGAACCCTACAAGATACCCATGCTGTATAGTCAGGTAGAGAAGATTGAACGAACGTTCAATGGGAAGATCAATCGGAAATATTATATCTGACTGAGCAGGGTAAGCGCCGTACCTACACTTGCCACATCTGAGATGGTCATGGAGCGCCGTCCGTTCTGTTCTCGGAAGTTACAGCGTCGAGGGTTGGCGGCCACGAAGTTCAGGATGCGGTCAAAAGCCTCGCTTTGGTAGAAGGGGCTATTGGGGTTGGAGACGAAGAAGAGGCTCATCCGTCCCTGTTTCAGCATGATTTTCTCAATGCCCAGCTGTTTGCCGATTCTTCGCAGGGGCACTACGCGCATCAGTTCCTCGGCCTGTGGCGGCACCTTTCCGAATCGGTCGGTCAGTCTGTCCCTGTAGCGTTTCAGCTCATCGTCGGTGTTGAGGTTGTCCAGTTCCCGGTATAGCAGCATACGTTCGGAGTCGCTGGGCACGTACTGGTCGGGGAAGTACATCTCCAGGTCGCTCTCCAAGGTGCAGTCGCTGACATATTGTTGAGGGTGTAGAGTGTAGAGCGTAGAGTTTGCTGCCGCCTTACCATTTGCGCTTGTCTGCCCTTGTTCATGGGCGGAAGCAAACTCTACACTCTCAGTTCTACACTCTACACTTTCATTCCTCAGTTCCACCACGGCCTCGTTCAGTATCTTCAGGTAGGTTTCATAGCCTAAGTCGGCAATGAAGCCTGACTGTTCCGAGCCCAGCAGGTTGCCTGCGCCACGAATGTCCAGGTCCTGCATGGCAATGTTGATGCCCGAACCCAGTTCACTGAAGTTCTCCAGCGCTTCGAGTCGGCGGCGTGCCTCCACGCTCAGTGCCGACAGTGGCGGAGCCAGCAGGTAGCAGAACGCCTTACGGTTGCCTCGTCCCACGCGTCCTCGCATCTGGTGCAGGTCGCTGAGTCCGAAGTTATGGGCTCCGTTGATGATGATGGTATTGGCGTTGGGAATGTCTATGCCGTTTTCTACGATGGTTGTCGAGAGCAGCACGTCATAGTCGTAGTTGGCGAAGTCGAAGATAATCTGCTCCAGCTCGTCGGGTTTCATCTGTCCGTGTCCTACGGCAACACGGGCGTCAGGCACATACTTGTGAATCACCTCTGCCAGTCGCTGCAGGTCGCTGATGCGGTTGTTGACGAAATACACCTGTCCGTTTCTGGACATCTCGAAGTTGATGGCATCGGCAATGATGTCGGCCGAGAAGGTGTGTATCTCCGTCTGTATGGGGTAGCGGTTGGGTGGGGGCGTCTGGATGGTGCTCAGGTCACGTGCTCCCACCAGCGAGAACTGCAGCGTACGCGGTATGGGTGTGGCACTCATGGTCAGCGTATCTACATTGGTTTTCATCTGACGCAGCTTCTCTTTGGTCGAGACACCGAATTTCTGTTCTTCGTCAATGATGAGCAGTCCCAGGTCCTTGAACTTCACCGTCTTGCCGATGAGCTTGTGAGTGCCAATCAGAATGTCTATCTTGCCGTCGGCCAAGTCCTGCAGTATTTCCTTCGTCTTCTTCGTGCTACGTGCCCTGCTGAGGTATTCCACGCGGACGGGCATGTCCTTCATGCGCGACGAGAACGTCTGGTAGTGCTGGTAGGCCAGCACTGTGGTTGGCACCAGCACAGCCGTCTGTTTCGAGTCGCAGGCAGCCTTGAAGGCAGCACGTATGGCCACCTCCGTCTTACCGAATCCCACGTCACCACACACCAACCGGTCCATGGGGCGGTCCTTCTCCATGTCGGCCTTCACGTCGTTGGTGGCCTTCAGCTGGTCGGGCGTGTCCTCGTAAAGGAATGAAGCCTCCAGCTCATGCTGTAGCGACGAGTCAGGGCTAAAGGCGAATCCGCGTTCCTTGCGTCGAGCAGCATACAATTTGATGAGGTCACGGGCAATGTCCTTCAGTTTCTGCTTCGTACGCTGCTTCATGCGTTCCCACTGTCCTGTTCCCAGCTGCGACAGTCGGGGCGCCTCGCCTCCCTCCTGCGACTTGTATTTGGAAACCTTGTATAGCGAGTGGATGCTGACGTAGATAGCTCCGCCACCCTGGTAGATAATCTTGATCATCTCCTGGTAGCTCTGATTATCCTGATTGTTCTGATTGATGGGCATCCTGACCAGTCCGCCGAACTTTCCGATGCCATGATCAATGTGTACGATGTAGTCGCCCACCTCAAACTGCTGTATCTCCTTCAGCGTCAGGGCCATCTTTCCTGATCGTGCCTTGTCGCTCTTCAGGTTGTACTTGTGGAATCGGTCGAATATCTGGTGGTCAGTCAGCACACAGAGCTTCAGGTCATGGTCTATGAATCCCTCATGTAGCGTTTTCTCAACAGGGGTGAAAGCCCCCCTCTCATCCCCCCCATTAGGGGGAAGCGTGGAAGGTGCTAATATCTCTTTCAGTCGCTCGTTCTGCTTCTGACTGTCTGCCAGTATATATATATGGTACCCGCGCAACTGATAGTCGGTCAGCGTCTGTTTCAGCAGGTCGAAGTTCTTATGGAACAGCGGCTGGGGAGAGACGCTGAAGGTGAGTGATGATTGGTGATTGTTGTTTGTTGATTGGTGGGTGGCGGTGGACAGTAGTATGGTTTTGAACGCCTGTGCCTCTCGTTGGAACTGTGCACCGGTAGTGAGCTGCACCTCCTTGCGCATGGCGGCCAGAATCTGGGCCTGTTCCTCTTCGGTAGCTCCCTCCGTGCGTTCCCTGATGGCCTGTTCCGAGAACCCCTCTTCGTAGGTCTTGTCAATCATCTCACGCACATAGTTCTGGTCTTTCATCACAAGGATGGTGTCCTTGGGTAGAAAGGTGAGCAGCGACTCCTTGTCCTCCACCTCACCAGACAGTTCCGGCACAATCTCTATCTGCTCCCGCTTGTCGCGCGACAGCTGGTTCTCCACTTCGAAGGTTCGAATGCTGTCAATGTCGTCTCCAAAGAAGTCGATGCGGAAGGGGTACTCACTGCTGAAGGAAAACACATCGAGAATGCTGCCACGCAGGGCAAACTGTCCCGGCTCATAGACGTAGTCCACCTCGCGGAAACCGAACTCACGCAGTGTCTGTGTGATGTTATCGGTCTTCAATATCTGCCCTGTATGTAGGGATAGCGTCCTGCTGTCAAGCCGTTTCTTGGATACCACCAGCTCTGCCACAGCCTCCGGATAGGTTATAATATACAGTTTAGAGTTTACACTCGACATGTGTGCCAGCACTTCCGTTCGTAGTATCTCACTGGCAGCATCACGCTGACCATATTTCACCGAACGGCGATAGGACGAAGGGAAGAACAGTACCTGTTGGTCACCCAATAACTGCTGCAGGTCGTGGTAGAGGTAGCCTGCTGCTTCTGCATCCTGCATGATGAAAAGGAAGGGTGCCCCTCCCGACTTTCCCTGTTTGGACGTGCTGAGTGCAGCGAAGGTCATGGCGATGCTCGATGCCACGAGTCCTTGGAGGAAAATCGTCTCATCCGACTTTTTCCCCAGTAGCTCTGCCAGTGCCTTCACCCGTGGTGACAAGGCGTAAAGCTGTTGTAGCTCCTCAATTTTCATTTCGCGCTGCAAAGGTAGTCAAAAATCACGAGATATCCTTGCATTAATCATGGAATTTTTTTGGGGGGCGTCATTGCTTTCATAAACTATAATTCTCCTATTCCTACTCCCCTTAGGTGTACTACGCGTGGGTGCTACGGTCTATCAATTTTCACAAACGACCGAACAAAATTACCACAAACAACCGGACGAATCAACGGCCAGACGGTGTGTTTGTGGTTCCCATAGGCTGTCTGAAAGACTAAGAGTAATACAAGTTCATTCCTGATAGTCTGACCAAACTTCCTCTACTCGACGTACTACATTCATGTGGCTTGTAGAGAACTTTGGATAAAGTGCCCAGAACAAAACGGGCTTTTCCATCTGGAGGTAGCCAATGTTTGTGTTGGTATTCCAATACATAATCACCTGAAGTTCATAACTATTACCTTGACCATGCAATAGTCTCACCTTGCCAAGCGACTCTTGTCCGCTCACATTGTATGTCAGACCAACCAATAATACGTGTTGGTTGAAGTCAATTTGTGGAAGTTTCAGCGCTCCTTTGTAAACAGACTCTAACTCTTCCTGACTGTGTATCGCAAGAATCTTTACCAACGACGGAGGAATAACCCCATCACCATTCACAACGCCCATATAGTCTTCAGCCGTCCCCGCTGATTCCCGGGAGACTAACAAAAGCTGCGGTTGCTTCGTTTTATATGTATTCGGATGCGAAGGTACATATTTTCCTTCACATTCCGAAAAGAATTACTGAGAATTTTATGGACTCATGATGTTCTTATACTATTCCAATTATTCTTACTACACAGTGATGTCTCTTTAGAAGTAGCAGCGCAGGCCCAGCAGTAAGGAAATGCGGTTGAAGCCCCATCGCTCGTTTTTACGCAGTTCAACACCTTCGGGTTTCTTGAAAGTACTGCTGATGTTGCTCAGGTCAAGTCCTAGTCCCCATTGATCGTTCAGCAAGTACTCTACTCTGGCCTTCAACAAGAAACCTACACCGCTCTGCTTGATGAATACATCGTCTGCGCGTGCATAGCCCAAGCCCAGATTCCATCCAAGGCCCCAGTGCTTACCGAGTCTGCTGGCATAGACCAGACTGGGACCAATATAGAACAGCGACAGGCTTCCATCGACACCGTCATCGGCCATGGAATACGAAGAATGAAACATCGCAAAATTAGCTCCGACGCCGAAGCCGCTGCGCCAGCGGTGTTCATAGTCCACTGCGACCTCCCAGCCAGTGGGATGTCTGTTCCCCCTAAAGGTCTCTACGTCCGACGTTATCCACGACGGGCCAACGTTCAGTCGTAAACTGTTTGCTGGCAGCAGGTGCTCCCTCAGCTGCCGTTCGGCTTCCTCAGCTGCCAGTCTGACACCCTCCATGGCGGCATTGGGTTTTGTCGGGTCAATAGTCGTGTCGTCAATCAGGAACATCGTACCCATCAACTGGTGACAGCTGCTGCCCCAGAAACTCGGTTTCCTGTGCTCGGTCAGCAACAGTCCGTTACCGCCATTCTCGGCCGTACGCTCCTTGGCCAATCCCAGCATGCGGTCATAGCCGCAGTTTGTCGTCAGTCCACGATCCAGCACGGCTACCTTTCCAATGGCAACGGCGGAGTTCGGCACCGTGTCTCCCACATCATACACTTTCACCTCCTCCACGCTCCGTGCTGGATAGCTCATGGTGATGTCTGTCAGCACACGAGGGGTACAGGAGGCTAACAGTATGGCTGCCAAGATTACCACCACATAGTTTACAATCCGTTTTTTCATCATTCCACCTTTATCTATTTATTTGTTCTAACCTTTTATATAGGTTTGGGAACATAGATATGTCCAAACCAGATTATTAGATAAAAAAGAATAGCTGCTACAACATATAATAGAATAATGGTAAAACCCCACATTATTTTTGTTAATCTTGATTCTTTTTCAAATTCTTCACAATATTTTATATACTTCTTTTTGCGATAGACAAAATAGTGAAATACTACCCAATCTAATATAATAGCAAATACCATCAAAACGATAGAGAACCATAGATAATTGTTAGATATACTTGCTATATTATATCCACTCAAAAATTCTCCTAATGCCAATAGAAAGATAAGTATATCTATAATATAAAAGAAGAATAATCCATGAATAATCCATCCCTGCTCAATGTTTTCTTCGTATTTTCCCCTATTTGGCACAAAGGAAATCCATGCGGTCATGTAATAAGCTGCATAATATAAATGGTTTAAGAATCGTTCTATCTCTTTCATATTCTGCAAAGATAATTTTTTTCAATAGACCAGGGGACCAGTGAGCACTTTCAATCTATTCATAATCAGTTAACTTTACGAATTAAACCATAAGAGAGTCCTGTCAGTCTTGATTTCGCTGCAAATATAACAACATTTCTCTATATCTCAAAATATTTATTTGTAAAAGTGCTCACTAAGTGCACAGCAGAACCGACGTTGTGCAGAATAGAAACTGACAGAGAGGTGCCGTCTCTCTGGGAGAAACCCCCGGGGAAACAGGGAGAAACTGCCGGGGTGACGGGGAGAAAGGGTGGGGGAAACGGGAACACGGCGGCCGCTGTTAGTTCTAACACCGCCCGCCGTTAGAACTAACAGCGGGCGGTGTTCATTCTAACAGCGGGCGGTGTAACCCCTTCTGTTCGGTGTTTCTTTCCTGATAACAGGAGACGATGGGGAACCATCGTTGTCACCTGCAAAGGTACAAATTAATTTGAAAAACACAAAATGATAATGGATATTTTTATATGTGTTTCATAGTTCGCCTTGTGGCAGGTTTTGCTTATGGAATATCTCTGCTATTTGTCCATAAACACAAGCTAACAGGCGATAGTTACAGTTAGTAGCTGTCGTATCAGCACGATCAATGGCAGTGTGATAGTAATACATACGGTCGGCTCGTGACTGTGGCACGTCCATACGTTTCAGCTGTAGTAATCTATGCTTTTCATTCAGTATGCAAAGGTACAAGAATAAATAGTACAATTGCAAGTGTTTGGCTTGATTTTTGTTTTTTTCCTGCTATCCTTTGTCAGAAAAAAAAAATGTTGTATCTTTGCAGTCAGTAAAAAAGAAACAGTAAGCAGGCAGAAAAAAGTGATGCACGAAAGCGATAGTCTCATTATCATCCCGACGTATAACGAGAAGGAGAACATAGAAAAAATCATCCGGGCCGTGTTCGGACTGGAGAACCAACGGTCGGCGACCGAAGGGAAAGCCAAGTGTTTCCATATCTTAGTCATTGACGATGGTTCGCCTGACGGAACGGCCAGCATCGTGAAACGACTCATCAGTGAGGAGTTTGGCGACCGGTTGTTTCTGGAGGAGCGTAGCGGCAAACTGGGCCTTGGCACGGCTTATATCAAGGGCTTCAAGTGGGCGCTTGAACGTCACTATGAGTATATCTTCGAGATGGATGCCGATTTCAGTCACGACCCCAACGACCTCCCCCGTCTCTACAGTGCCTGTCATGATGAAGGTGCCGACCTGGCCATCGGCAGTCGCTATGTCAGTGGTGTGAACGTGGTCAACTGGCCCATGGGACGTGTGCTGATGAGCTATTTCGCTTCTCAGTATGTGCAGTTCGTTACGGGCGTCAGCATCCACGACACCACGGCGGGCTTTGTCTGCTACAAGCGCCGCGTACTGAAGACCATCGAGCTTGACAAGATTCGCTTCAAGGGCTATGCCTTCCAGATAGAGATGAAATACACCGCCTACAAGATAGGCTTCCGCATCAAGGAGGTACCCGTCATCTTTGTCAACCGTCGCGAAGGGACATCAAAGATGAACACCGGCATCTTCGGCGAGGCTTTCTTCGGTGTCATGAAGCTACGCTTGGATGGCTGGACCCGTACTTATCCGAAGGTGGTTGATTAGACCCATAACACAAACCTCAATAACACGCAACTTTCATGTTCACCACCGTTTTGTATCGCATTTATCAGTTATTCATCGTACTGCCCGTCCTGGTGTTCGTCACCATTCTCATGGCCTTGGCAGTAGGCATAGGAACCACCCTTGGCAATGGTCATTTCTGGGGCTATTATCCCGGTCGTTGGTGGGCACGTGCCATCATCCGTGTCTGTCTGTTGCCAGTCACTGTCGAAGGTCGTGAACATCTGGAGAAAACCCAGTCGTATGTCTTCGTGTCCAACCATCAGGGCTGTTTCGATATCTTTCTGATATATGGTTTCCTGGGCCGTAACTTCAAGTGGATGATGAAGCACCAGTTAGGCAAGATACCCTTCGTGGGCTATGCCTGTCGGAAGTCTCATCAGATATTCGTTGACAAGCGTGGGCCCAAGAAGATCAAGGCCACCATTGATGCAGCCCGTGAGATACTGAAGGAGAAGGGCATGAGTGTGGTGGTGTTTCCCGAGGGTTCCCGTAGCTTCACAGGTCATATGGGAGCGTTCAAGCGTGGTCCTTTCTGGCTGGCTGACGAGTTGCAGCTGCCTGTTGTCCCGCTCACCATCAATGGCTCTTTCGACATCATGCCACGAACGCGTGACTGGCATTTCGCTCATTGGCATCCGCTGAAGCTCACCATCCACAAGCCCATCTATCCTGTTGGCCAGGGTCCGGATAACTTGCAGGCCACGCTGCAGCAGTCGTATGACGCGGTCATGTCTTCCCTCGACCCGCAGTACCAGGGCTATGTGGAGAATCCTGATCAGTAGGTAAGTTCTCACAGATCTCACGGATCTCACAGATTCTTTTAGTTTAGAGTGTTGAGTGTAGAGTTTAGAGTCAGTTCGTGAGTGGAGAGTTTTTAAGTCACACAGATCTCACAGATACTGGTCGCTACGCTCAAAATTTAAACAAAAATTTATAATATAATTAAGGGAACACAGATTATTATGGCTTACCGCTTACCGCTTACGGCTTACTGTATGATTTAAATTTTTGTTTTAATTTTGAGGACGTAAGGACGACCAAAAAATCTGTGTGATCTGTGAGATCTGTGTGAGATAATAAATAATTTCTGTGATTTCTGTGATTTCTGTGTGACCTTATAAAAATCTGTGTGATCTGTGAGATCTGTGTGACCTCAAAAACTCAGCGTTTCCGTTTCAGTGTGATGACGACAATCTCTCCCGGCATGCCCAGTCTGAAGGGAACCAGTCCCCCCATGCCCGTAGAGACGTGTATGGCACGGTCACCCCTGTAGAGCATGCCTCCCCATTCCTCTTTCATCATCGACATCGGCGACCATCCATGGATGCCGAACTGCATGCCGTGGGTATGTCCGCTCAGCGTCAGTTGTGCATGACTCTCCGGCAGTATCTTCTCGAACCATGCCGACGGGTCGTGCTGTAGCATGACGACAAATGCTGTGGTGTCAATGCCCTTCATGGTCATGGTGATGTTCCCTGGTCGTGGCATGCGTGTCACATTGCCCCGGTTCTCCATGCCAGCCAGTACCAGACTGTCCGTTCCCCGGTAGATACTCCTGCTTTCATTCTTCAGCAGTGTCCATCCCAGGTCCCGCTCGTATTGCTCTGTCAACAGACAGTTTTCTTTCTTCGTCTCCTCGTCAGCATCCTGATAGACGTCATAGTCGTGGTTGCCTAAGATGGTATAGACCCCGTCAGGTGCATGCAACTGACTGAGCATCTTGTTGTAAGGCAGAATCTCTGTTGGCCATACATTCTGTATGTCGCCAGTGAATACAATCATGTCAGCCTTTTGTGCCATGATACTGTCCACCATCCGCTGAACCACCCATTTCCTTCGCTCTCCGTAACTGCCCAGATGCAGGTCCGAGAAGTGTACGATACGGTAGCCGTCAAAGGCTTCAGGCAGGTCGGCAGACTCATAGACAATCTGACGTACCCGGAAATCCTCAAATCCAAACGTCAGTCCATAGCTGAAGAGTGCTATCGCCACACAGGCACCAGCCGCTCCCACCTTTCTTCCCCATCGCTTGGGCAACAGCCATCGACAGAGGAAGAATACCAGTAATGGTATGATGACAAACCCCATGAGGAGCGTGAATGGTATGGAGAATTTTGCTATAAACATGTTGCTGTTGTTTTTCTGCTGTTGAAATACTATAAATATCTACAGGTTTCTTTGCAGGAATTTCCGCATCTCCTCCACGGGAAGCCCCCTTCTTCGGGCATAGTCCTGCAGTTGTGCCTCGTCAATGCGTCCCACGTCGAAGTAGTGTGCATGCGGGTGAGCAATCATCAGTCCGCTCACACTGGCATGAGGCCTCATGGCTCCACTCTCCGTCAGTTCAATACCTATCTGCTTCATGTCCAGTATCTCGTCAATCAGGAAGTTGATGCTCGCATCAGGCAGTGAGGGATAGCCCACGGCAGGCCGGATACCCTTGAACTGTTCCGTGTGCAGTTCCTCCATGGGCAGGTGCTCGTCCTTGGCATATCCCCAGTAGGTCTGGCGCACCTCCTTGTGCAGCCGTTCGGCAGTAGCCTCTGCCAACCGGTCAGCCATCAGTTGCATCATCATCTTCTCGTACGGGTCGTTGTCGAAGTCATGCTCCATCCCTTCATCCACCGAGGTGGCAAAGAGTCCTATCTGGTGTGTGGCGGCAGGTAGTCCGTTCATGGTACATGGCGCTATGAAGTCAGCCAGACACATGCAGGGGTCTCCCTGTTGTTGGCGCAGGAAGGGCAGCCGGTACTCCTTGACTTCCCTTTTCTTTCTTCCCGACTTCAGCTCCCTGTAGTTTATTTTCCATACAAGGATGTCATCCCCGTCGCTGTTAGCCTCCAACAGTTCGAAGATGGCGTGAGTGTTGTAGTGCTGGCCATATTTCTGCAACAGCTGTTCTGCTTCGTGGCGCAGTGCCATTTTCTCCTCCTCGGACTTGTTGTGAATACCCCAGGCGAAGTAGAAGTAGTCCCAGTTGATGTAGGGTATGACGGCAGCGAGACGATAGTTGATAGTCATGCGTGGCGGAATTTTATTTCTTCTCCAATATAGTCGGTGTCAACCTTCTTGTCCTGATAGACGGGATGTCCGTTACACAGTGTCTGTTCCACGCGCCATTGGTACTCATGACCTTCCATCGGACTCCATCCGCACTTGCTGCGTATGCAGTCCTTCGTCACCGTCCATGGGCTTTGCGGACGTACCATGACCAAGTCCGCCTGATAGCCCTTGCGTATGAATCCACGGTTCTGTACCCCAAACAGCCTGGCAGGGTTGTGGCACATCAGTTCCACCAGCCGCTCCATGGTCAGTACCCCTTCGTCCACCAGTTCCAGCATGGTCACCAGCGAGAACTGTATCATCGGCATGCCCGATGCAGCCTTGGCACAGCCCCCCTCTTTCTGCGACAGCAGGTGTGGGGCATGGTCGGTACCAATGGTTGTCACCCTTCCGTCCGTCAGTCCCTCACGCAGAGCCTGACGGTCACGCAGGTTCTTGATGGCGGGGTTCACCTTGATTTTCGCCCCCAAGCGTTCATAGTCCTCCTGTGAGAAATAGAGGTGTCCCACCGTCGCTTCTGCGGTGATTCGGGGCCATGCCGGTGAAGGGTGAAGGGTGAAGGGTAAACTATCCTCCGTAAACGGTAAACTGTAAACTGTAAACAAATCAAGTTCCTCCTCCGTTGTCACATGGGCTATGTGCAGTCGGGCGTCATGCCTGACAGCCAGTTCTATCGCTTTCGTGGTCGATGCCATACAAGCCTCCTTGGAACGAATCAGCGGATGCATCCTCACGTCAGGGTCCTCGCCCATCTGCTCTTGGCAGGCAGCCATGTTCCGGTTGATGATGTCCGTGTCCTCACAATGTGCCATCAGCGGCAACTGTGCCGAGGCAAAAATCCTGTCGAGGGCTTCCTCCCTGTCCACCAGCATATTACCCGTCGAAGACCCCATGAAGAGTTTGATGCCCGGTATGCGGTCTGCAGGCAATTGGTCAAACAGTGTATAGTTGTCGTTGGTAGCTCCGAAGAAGAAGGCATAGTTCACGTGGCTCTTCTTCCGGGCAGTAAGGTATTTCTCTTCCAGTGCCTCCAGTGTAGTAGTCTGGGGCACGGTATTCGGCATGTCAAAGTAACTGGTTATTCCACCGGCGGCAGCAGCCTGACTTTCCGTGTCCATGTCGGCCTTTGCCGTCAGTCCCGGTTCACGGAAGTGCACGTGACTGTCAATCACGCCCGGCAGCACATAGCATCCGGAAGCGTCTATCACCTCGTCCTCGTCTTCGTTTTCGTTTTCGTCTTCGTTTTCGTAAACCCCAACGATAACACCTCCCTCAATGACGATGTCACCACGAAACACACATCCTTCATTGACAATCGTTCCTCCTTTGATAATCATGTTGTGGCTTTATTCTTGAGGTACGCGTAGTATCGGAGCACTGGCTGTCGTGTCGTTATGTACCGTGGTGTCGTTGGTTTGTGGCGCCGTGGCGGTGTCTGTTCCGTCCACGTCAAACCCCTGCATGCGTTTTTCGTTTTCCTGTGCTGTGGTATAGTAGTCGTTCACGTACGGGTCGTTCTTGAATTTCTTGGAAGCCTTCGACATGATGTATTCTATCTGGGGCGTCAGGATAGGGTAGCGATATACGCTGGTCAGCATCTCAAACAGGTACGGTCCCAGTGGGTTGTCGAAGTTCTCTATGATGGAGTTCGTCATCAGCTGCTCCCGTTCCTGTGCTATCTCTTCGGCTTCTGCCTGCACCTCCTGCAGGATTTGTGTCTCGTCAATCCCCTCCAGAATCATCTGGTTCTGCTTGTGTCCCAGTTCATTCATGCGGTTGTCCAGCTGGTTGTGCTTGTCAATGAATCGGTATAGGCTGTCGTTGAGCACCGTTCCGCTGACGGTCTGTTTGGCTCGGTCTATCTGGATGTTGATCTCACCCTCCTCCAGTACGATGGGCATGAGGCTCTCATCGTCCATAAACAGACTGGCAACGCGTACGGTGTCCAGCACTCCTGAGAAGCGGAACTTACCATGTACCACGTCGCAGGAGTCAAGATTTCTCAGTTCCTGGTTCTGTATGGTCTTCAGGTAGAGTTTACTTCCATCCAGTGATGAAATGGAAGATGACCCCTCTACATGATAGGACGTAGAGCAGGAAGTCAGCGCTGCCACGGCAGCCACGAGAAATAGAATTTTATTCATTGATATACTATTGTACTTCATTCTTTTCAGCAAAAGTAGTACGTTCTATTGGAATAGAAAAAAAAATTTGCGCAATTTAAAACATTTGCGCAAACTTTTAGCGTTTTTTTGCCATCATCGTTCTTTTTCCAGTTCTTTCCCTAAGCGGTAGGAGGTGAATAACTGCAGCAAAGCCCCGATGAGCAGTGCCACCACCCAGTTGTTTCCGATGTACTGCACATAGGTTATCTGGTCCAGTTTAAACGGGTTTCCGTTTCCGGCATACATCAGCAGTGCGCTCAGTAGGAGCAGCACGTCACTCATTAGCATGATCCGCCTCAGTCGTTTGATGTTGATGTCATCCCCCTCATAGCGTTGCAGCATCTGCATGGAGACGAACATCACCACACCGGGAATGAACACCAGTGGTGCCACGCTCATCCGCAGGATGGCCAGCAAGGCTCCTGCCACCATCAGCAGTCCGCCAATGGCGTAGATCACGGTTTGTGTCTTACTCAGTTGCTTCATGCTGTGTAGTGGTGTTATGGTTCTCTTCTTTTTCGTCTTCTTCTTTCTCCAGGTCGTCACTCAGAATGAAGATGTCCTCATCGTCAGCCTTCATGAAGTACCGTTCCCGAGCTATCTTCTCAATGGCCTTCGGGTCCTTGTCCAGTTCTCTGATGCGTTGCTGGTTCTGTTTATGCTCCGCCTCGTATTTCTCTATCTCCTCCTCCAGGTCGCTGATGGTCTGCTCGTTCCGGAAATGGCTCCATACGCTATTCTCGTCCACGAATCCGATGAATACCACGGCAAAGACGGCCACGACAGTATATTTCAACCATGTCGAAACCTTGATAAACAGCCATATTTTCTTAAACAACTCTTTCATCCTCCTTGTCTTTTGTTATCAGTTATCTGTTATTTGTTATCTGTTATCAGTTGTCTGTTATCTGTTTTCGTTTTCGTTTTCGTTTTCAGTTTCGTTTTCGTTTTCGTTTTCGTAGCTTCGCTAACCGCTAACCGCTAACCTCTCAACTCTCAACTCTAAAGCACATGCATTGTCCCCAGCAGGTACAGCAACCCGTAGCCCATGACCATGGACAAGATACCCACGATCAGTCCAATGCGCACCATGTCCTTCTGCTGCACCAGGTTCGTGGCGTAAGCCAAGGCGTTCGGCGGTGTTGAGATAGGCAGCACCATGGCACTCGAGGCTGCTATAGCCACACCAATCAGCACGGTAGGCGTACCCCCGATAGGAGCCAGCGTGTCACCCATGGCCGCACAGACGAACGACAGGATAGGCATCAGCAGGGCAGCAGTGGCCGAGTTGGAGATGAAGTTCGACAGCAAGTAGCAGATCAGTCCCGAAATCAGCAGAATGGCAATGGGCGAGAACGTTCCGAAGGGTATGCTCTCCACGGCATTCTCTGCCAGTCCCGACTTGTTCAGGCCATAGCCCAGGGCAAAGCCACCGGCAACCATCCAGATGACCGACCAGTTGATTTGTTCCAGGTCACGCTTGGTGATAACCCCCGTCAGTGCAAACACCACAAACGGTATCATGGCCACCGTATAGCTGTTGATGCCCGTCACACTGTCCAGCAGCCACAGGGCCACCGTCAGGAAGAACGTCACAATGACAATATATGAGTGGGCATTTTTCTTCATCTCACCCTCTATCTCCAGTTGTATGGTCTTCTGACTGAAGGGGAAGAGCGTCTTCAGCAGCCACCAGCCAATCAGCAGGAGCACAATCACCAGTGGCAGCATGAACATCATCCATTCACCGAATCCCAGGTTCATGTTCAGCCCTTCAGGGTCGTTCAGGTATTTCATGGCGATGGTGTTCGGCGGCGTACCGATTGGTGTTCCCATACCGCCAAGGTTGGCAGCCACAGGAATCGACAGTGCCAGTGCCACACGTCCCTTTCCCTCGGGAGGCAACTGCCTGAACACCGGTGTCAGGAATGTCAGCATCATAGCAGCCGTGGCAGTATTCGACACGAACATCGAGAACAGTCCCGTAATCAGCAGGAATCCTAACAGCACCATGTTGCTCTTCGTGCCGAAAGGCTTCAGCAGCACCTTCGCCAGTTGCACGTCCAGTCCAGTCTTCGTGGCAGCGATAGCCAGGATGAAACCACCGATGAACAGCATGATGACGGGGTCGGCAAATGTTGCCATGACACCCTTGTACGATAACAGCTCACCCACCTGTTCGGGGTTACACATCCATTTGATGCCCGAGTCGCTCGTGAAGAGCAGCATCATGCCAATGACAGCCACCGACGTAGCCCACGACGATACAATCTCCATGATCCACATCATCGTGGCAAAGGCAAAGATGGCAATGATGCGCTGTTGCACCACCGTCAGGTTCTGTATGCCGTACCAGTCGGCAGGCATGTTCCACAGTGTCAGCGTTACTGCCAACACAATTAATAGTTTGATAAAACGGCTGAACAGCTTGTCAGGGCTGTATTTACGTGCATGACGGAACTGTCGTCCACTCTCGATGATGTCTGCTCCTGTCCGGACAATTCTCGAGCTTCCAGGGAAATGAAACATGATATTTATTTACGATTTACTGATTTTCTATTGACCTATTTTCATTTTGGCTGCAAAATTAATAATAACCGAGCGAATCACAAAATAATTTCTGATTAATTTCTGGTAATTTCTTTCCTTAAAACCATTTCTTTTCATTTTTTATTTGTACCTTTGCATAAAATATTACGAAACCCATGGAAGAATATATTGTATCAGCGCGAAAATACCGCCCCATGACCTTCGATGCAGTGGTAGGCCAGCTTGCCCTTACCACCACCCTGAAGAATGCTGTCAAGAGCGGTAAACTGGCACATGCCTACCTCTTCTGCGGTCCCCGCGGAGTAGGAAAGACCACCTGTGCCCGTATCTTTGCCAAAGCCATCAACTGTCTGACACCGACCGACGAGGGCGAGGCATGTGGTCATTGCGAGAGCTGCCAGGCATTCAACGAACAGCGTTCGCTCAACATCTTTGAACTCGATGCCGCCTCCAACAACTCCGTCGAGCATATCAAGACCCTCATGGAGCAGACCCGCATCCCACCGCAGGTTGGTAAGTACAAGGTGTTCATCATCGACGAGGTCCACATGCTCTCCACGGCAGCCTTCAATGCCTTCCTCAAGACCCTTGAGGAACCACCCCAGCATGTCATCTTCATCCTCGCCACCACCGAGAAGCACAAAATTCTGCCCACCATCCTCAGTCGTTGTCAGATATACGACTTCGAGCGTATGACCATTCAGGGCACCATCAACCACCTCAAGTATGTGGCCGACAAGGAAGGCATCCAGTACGAGGAGGAGGCCCTGGCTGTCATTGCCGAGAAGGCCGATGGCGGCATGCGCGATGCCCTGTCCATCTTCGACCAGACCGCCTCGTTCTGTCAGGGGAACATCACCCTCCAGAAGGTGCTCGACGACCTGAATGTCCTCGATGCCGACAACTACTTCAGCATCATCGACCTCGCCCTTGAGAATAAGGTGACCGACATCATGGTACTCCTAAACAAGATCATTAATAAGGGCTTCGACGGCGGTTTGCTCATCGGCGGTCTTGCCAAGCACGTGCGTAATGTGCTCATGGCGAAGGACGAATCGACACTGTCCCTTCTCGAAGTCAGTCAGCAGCAGCGTGAGCGCTACCAGCAGCAGGCCAAGAAGTGCGACACCCACTTCCTCTACCAGGCTCTGCGCTTCATGAACCAGTGTGACATCAACTACCGGCAGTCAGGCAACAAACGCCTGCTTGTCGAACTCACACTCATTGAGATAGCACAGATCACGCAACCCGACGACACCCCTGCCGCGGGGCGTAGCCCTAAGCGTTTGAAAACCCTGTTTAAGAAACTCTTACAGCAGCCGAAGCCCCAGAACGTGACCCCGCAGGTAGTCACGGCTAAGCCTGCTGTAGATACCCCGACTCTCAACTCTCCGCTCGGCTCTGCCGCTTTGCCCGGCAAAGAACTCTCAACTCAGCAACTGTCTCTAAACTCTAAACTCTCAACTCTCAACTCTCAAGAATCCTCAACTCTAAACTCTAAACTCTCAACTCTAAACTCTCAAGAACCCTCCACTCTAAACTCTCAAAAACCCTCCACTGTTCTCAAGGGCAGTGCTCGTCCAGCCCTTAAGCGAGCCCTCGGTAACTCTTGGAATAAGATTCTCAACAAGGACAAAGGCATCATTTCACCATCTGCACTTGTCAGCACTCAGCAGGAGTCACAGCCCTTCACCGATGCCGAGCTACAGTTCCAGTGGCTCTCCATGTGCAATCGCATGCCTCAGAATCTCAGCGGCATAGCCGCCCGTATGAAGAACCTGTTGCCTCACATCAGCACCTTCCCGGCTGTAGAGCTCTTTGTGGAAAACGAACTGGTCAAGGAGCAGATAGAGCAAATACAGGGTAAGATTCTCAGCACCCTCAAGCTCTATCTCCACAACAGCGACATCACCCTCCACATCTCCGTCATTGAGCACAAAGGTCCTGTGCATATCCTCACCCGCACGGAGCACTACGAGGCATTAGAAAAAGCAAATCCCTCAGTCGCTAAACTGAGGGAAGTCTTCGGCCTCGAACTCGCCTGATCTCTTTCTCAAACGGATCCCACCGATTTTTTTGTCACACAGAAATCACAGAAATATTTATGTCACACAGATCTCACAGATCCCACAGATTTCTTCAATTCTTCAATTTTTCAATTCTTCAGTATTTTTTGGTCGTCCTTACGTCCTCAAAATTCTTAAGACTCGCGATGCTCGAATAAGCGGCAAAGCCGAGCGAAAACAAAAATTTAAGTCATACAGTAAGCCGTAAGCTGTAAGCCGTAAGCCATAATAATCTGCGTTCCCTTAATTATAAATTTTTGTTTTAATTTTGAGCGTAGCGACCAGTATCTGTGAGATCCGTGAGATCTGTGTGACTTAAAACTCTAAACAAAAGAACTGTCTCTAATCTCTACACTCTCCACTCTAAACTAAATAAGATCTAAGATCTTAATCTTTCTGTGATTTCTGTGTGACATTAATTTTTGTTTAAATTTTGAGCGTAGCGACCAAAAATCTGTGAGATCTGTGTGAGATTTTAAAAAACTAAATCAGCGTCATGCCAAGCTCCTTGCACTCCCTCCGCATATCCTCCGGCCAGATGCTCGCCTGGATCTCACCGATGTGCGCCTTATGCAGCAGCACCATGCACAGGCGGCTCTGCCCGATGCCACCACCGATAGACAGCGGCAGCTCACCGTTCAGCAGCTTCTGGTGGAAGTACAGCTGCTCACGCTCCTCCTGATGCTCCAGCTTCAGCTGACGCAGCAGACTCTCCTTATCCACGCGGATGCCCATCGACGACAGCTCGAACGAACGTCCCAGCACAGGATACCATATCAGGATGTCACCGTTCAGTCCCAGCTGACCGTTCTCACCCTCCGTTGTCCAGTCGTCATAGTCCGGCGCACGACCGTCATGCTTCTCACCGTTCGACAGCTTCCCGCCGATACCGATGATGAATACCGCACCATATTTCTCGCATATCGCATCCTCCCGTTCCTTAGGCGTCTTGTCCGGGAACATCTGCAGCAGCTCCTCACTGTGTATGAAGGTAATCTTCTCCGGCAGGAACGGCTTGATCTGCGGATACGTCTCACATGTCAGATACTCCGTTCTGCGTATGGCAGCATAGATACGCTCCACCACATCCTTCAGGAATGCGATGCTCCGCTGTTCCTTCGTGATGACAGCCTCCCAGTCCCACTGGTCCACGTATAGCGAGTGCAGGTTGTCCAGCTCCTCGTCGGCACGTATGGCATTCATGTCCGTATAGATGCCGTAGCCCGGCTCTATCTGGTACTCCGCCAGACTCAGACGCTTCCATTTCGCCAGCGAGTGCACCACCTCAGCCCGTGCATCCCCCAGGTCCTTGATGGGGAATGTCACAGCCCGTTCCACGCCGTTCAGGTCGTCGTTGATGCCCAGTCCCTGCAGCACAAACAGGGGTGCAGTCACCCTTCGCAGTCTCAGTTCCGTGGAAATATTCTGTTGGAAAAACTCCTTAATCAGTTTAATGCCCTGTTCCGTCTGCTTCATGTCCAGCAGCCGTTCATAACCTTTGGGTTTAATCAGTTGACTCATCTTGTATATTTTCGATTTACAAATTTACGATTTACAATTTAGGGCGCAAAGATAATAATTATTATCGAATAGACAAGCAAAAAGTCCATTATTTTTGCAAAATGTTACCATTTTTCTTGATTTACTTTCATTTTGCACAGTAAAACAAGCCCCAAGCCTATCAAACATCCTATGCTGTTATGTATCACATCATCTATTTCGCAGTACCCTCTCCTCATGATGTACTGCATCACCTCCACGATGAGCGACACCCCCATGCCCGCCAGCAGCACCTTCCACCACCTCATCCCCTTCAGCACCATGGCCAGCAGGATGCCGATGGGTATAAACACCGCCACGTTCATGATGTGCTCCTGTATTAGCACCCTCGTCCCCTCGGCAATCGCCTTATAGCTCCAGAACGGTATCAGCAGCAGCTCCCGCTCCCCTTTCTCCGGTCTGATGAACACCGTGAAGTACATCAGCAGTGCGACATACTCCGCCAGCAGGAACCCCGAGGCATAGCGCACCCCATGTGCCACCCCCTTCCACAGCATCATCAGCAGCAGTACCGCAAAAAACGCGCCCAGCCCCCATCCATAGACGGAGGCTGGAATATAAAGGATATACCACTCTATGTATTCAGCGATGGTCATAACTCATAATATACTGTTATGCATGAAAAAGGTCGTCAATATGCTTTTATTTTGGGGCAAAGATAATATTTATTATTGGTAAAAAGAAGAAACAATTCGTTATTTTACTTAAGTTCCAACTTGTCCAGCTGTTTCGTCAATTCATTAAAACCATAATGATATTTCGCACAGTCTTGGATGCTTTTTTTATTCTTCAGATTCTTAAGTATTTTATTGTACACGTTTCTCGCGCTTGGAGAATTCTTGTCTGTTTCAGGAATACCTCCAATATTTTTCCTTCCCAAAGCCTGATTCAATGTGTAAATGCAATTGTTCATCTTACACCTGTTATTGTCACTATAGTATAACGGAAGCAGCCAGCACTCAATTTCGTTCATACAGATAGCAAAGATAATCCTGCCCTCATATTTCTTCTGTACCTCCGGACTTATGTTTTTTAGCAGCCTATTTTTTACATCTTGATAAAATACCTCAACAGTCTTCTGCTGTCCATCGTCATCCATTTGCTTGACATCATACCCTATCAGGATGGAAGTATCCGTATCAATTTGGATAACCAGATAGTCGTTATACTCAAGAATCCGTTCTATAGTCTCATCATTACAATGATTCAATACCTGTTGCCAACCTCCATAACCATTTTGCACCAATGCTCCATTCTCCATTTTGGTCTCTGGTTCTATTGGGTTCACAAAAACTTCATCTCCCAGATATTTCGATATGATACGTGTCATCACATTTATTTCTGACACGCCCTCACAAATAAGTCCAATACAAGCCATAATTTTTAAAAGTTATTAGGCAGTCCACCAATATACCCTTTCAGCCATGCTTCTGAAAGGGGAATAGAACGGGATTTATTGCTTTTTATTTGATTTACGACTGTATATCCATCAGAATTTCTACTTACTACAAGAAGTCGTTTAGTCTCTGACAACTCATCAAGGCCATCCAATACAAAGGGACTATGGGTCGTAAGAATAACTTGTTTATTATGTTTCTCGGCCAATTCGGCCAATTTCGAAACAACTAATTTACACAGTTTTGGGTTCAGCGACGATTCTATATTGTCTATTGCAAAAAAAGAAGGAGTTTCATCAGAAATAAACAGGGTGAAATAAAAGAGCAGATACAAAAAAGCTTCATTAGCACTACGCTGGTCAAAGAAATCTAAAGACTCATCCACATATCTGTCTTTCAATTTCAGTGTCGAATCTTGCGAGAGAACAGATTCAGGCATTTCCAAGTCCTCAAACCAATCAATTACCATAAGATTCTCTTTTACTTCGTTCAGAATATTAATGCCGTCTTCTGTTTTCGATAAATCTTTTAGGTATGGTAAAAGCCCTCTTCCGGTTCTTCCAAGTTTTGTGCTAGGCATTTGGTCAAGACTTCTTAGTTCTGTTTCTTCCAAAGAATAAATCGTAAAATTCTTCAAGCCATTCACTCTGGATCTAGCCAAGACTAAAGAATGATTATCTTTTTCAAAAAGATTCACGTTTAGCGTATTATCTTCATCCAATTTCTTGGACATTTTTTCAATAAAGTCCTTAAGATCTTTCACTTTAAACTGCGAACCATTTTCTTGGATTGTTGACAATAATATCTTCGTTTCCTCCTCTACAACGTCCTCCCATTGTGCGGGCTTCTGTTCTGCATTATAATGAATCCTATAAACGGACTCATCACCATCAGAAGTCTCAACCTTTACAGAAATGAATTCTTTATCTACATCTTCAAATGCAGATCTCATAAATCGATTGTCCGACAATCTAATGCCACGATTTTCAAACATCTCTGGCAGCAGAGCCCCAGAACTAGAAAGGCCTGCCATGGCAATCGCCTCCAGCAAGTTTGATTTGCCGCAGCCGTTTGCACCAATAACAACGTTAAACCTACCCAATTCGAAAGTCTGGTTGACCACCGATTTATAGTTTTCTATTTTGACCTTTCTAAGCATATGTAAAAGCGAATATTTCTTCTGCAAAATTACAAATTATCTTCGTAATATTATAACATTCCATCTTTTTTAACGTTTTTCGGAAGAATCTAATGGTATGCTTCTTCTACCGCCAAAAACGCGCCCAGCCCCCATCCATAGACGGAGGCTGGAATATAAAGGATATACCACTCTATGTATTCAGCGATGGACATTATTTGATTTCCATTAGGTAATCATTTTTGGCAAACATCTTTCCGTATTGCGGCATAAGCATAGTAGTGTCAACTTTCTCTCCTTTCAACCATTGTAAGATAGCTCTCGGAAGATTAACACCAGCTTCATACGAAAAAGGAAAACCCCCACCAAAACGAGGATTCAGCTCCAGAACACAATAATCACCGTTGGCACGTTGCATGATATCCATATCAAGATTGCCGATGTGCTTCAGTTTACGTCCTACCGCAGCACCAATCTCTCGAACTTCTGGTAGATCTACAGTAACGGCTTTGTCTGTTTCCCCGGCTCTCATTGATAATTTTTGTTTCACGGAAACAGCCACTTGATTACCCTCAAGGTCATTCATGACGTCAAGCCCATATTCATTTCCTGTCAGTTTTTCCTGTATGAGGATATATTCGTTGCCAATAGAAGCATTTGATAGGATGGTTTTCTTGATTCTTTTGGAGAGCAGATGGTAAAAGATGTCTAGCTCTTCCATGTCAGCGATACTCTCCAACCCGATGGAACCTGATCCCCAACGGGGCTTCATGAAAAGTGGGAAAGCAATTTCTCCAACTTTCAAAGCATCTTTCACATCTTGAAGATGAATGTATGTCTTAGGAGTCTTTAGTCCTATGGATTCTATCCATTTTGATGTTTTGTATTTGTCGAAGCAAATGTCAATGACTTCGGGTGAAGAAACGATAGCTTTCACTCCCATAGCTTCAAATTTTCCTCTATTGTCAGCCAAAATGGGAAGTTCTAGATCATTTAGTGATATGAGTGCATGAATCTGGTAATCCTTACAGATGTTCAATAGGTCATCAACATAGTTGTTATCATAGACAGCAGGAACATGTAGTTTGATGTCTGCAACCTGTAGAGCAGGAGCTGACAGATTCATGTCAGTAGCGACAATTTTGTCGCCCTCTTGCATGTTATCTTTAAAATATCTTAGAAGGTAAGTGCGTCTTCCTGCACATGTAAATAGAATGTTCATAGATTGTATATGTTTGTTATATCTGCTAACTCTTGTCGTCTTCTTATCACTTTTATTCCATCATTTTCATATGATAAAATAGGAGCAAGATAATTAATGAATGTAGGAGTAAGTGATATGGTGTACGCTCCGACACCTCTGATTTGTATATAATCATTGGCTTGAATTTCCGGTAATTCAACATCATGTAGGATGATGTCTTTCTCCATACAGGTAGAACCTACAACATCATAGGTCACCTTCCCGGATAGAGTCCTGTTTGTTATGATATCATGTGGAAGATTATTCGCATGCATGGTAGGTTTCACGTCAAAAACAGTACCATCAACCATAATGAAATTCTTGGTTCCAATGTGTTTAATTTGATATACTTTTGTATAATACGTAAAAACATTGGATACTACGGATGATCCTGGTTCAATAACTATAGATGGCTGCCGCTTGATAAACCATTTGTTGTTAAGAACTTCATCCAATACGATGTCCGCATAATCTTGATATGTGGGCTTTCCTGTCAGATTCAGACCTTCAGGAGCAGCACCAAAGAAACCACCTCCGATATCAAAGTATTCGAGATCGTTTAGTTGGAATTCTTCACATACAGTAAGCATATAGTTTGTGATAATCTTGTAATTCATCACTGCTCTGTCTGAAGAGGACGTATGACCATGTAAAGAGATGATGTTAATCCCATTGTTTTTTAGTTTGTTGATGGTGTTCGATAAAAGCGGATATGGAAATCCAAAACGTCCCTCTCGTAGTCCACATTGTATTGTAGAATGGCCATTTTCATCATTCAAATGAATATTAACTCTTAGTCCAACTCTCATACTGGTTTCCGGGTGCTCTTTTTTGTAATTGCAGAGGAAATCTACCTCATACTCGGAATCAACATGAATGATAGCATTGTTTTTGATGGCTTTTACTAAAGCGTCATTTCTTTTGATTGGCCCGTTAAATATGATATCTTTGAAACCAAGAGATAATGCTAAGTCCATTTCCATTTCAGAAACCACCTCTGCATAACATCCTGCATCCTTTGCAATCTGGCATAAAGCCGGTACGTAATTCGTTTTAAACGAATAGCCTACAATAATTTTTTCATACCTTTGTTTAAAAGCATGTTTAAAAGCATGGATATTATGAAGGTAAACCTTACCATCCATCAGATAATAAGGCGTTCCATATTTACAGGAAAGTTCATCTATTTGTCTGAAGTTCATTTGCTATTTTTTATTTTGTCTTCTTCTTCAACAGGTCCCCACATCAGTTCTATGGGGTTTTCAATACTCTCAGTCCTCATGTCCATGCAAGCTTTATCCCATGTCCATTGAGGCTCCCAGCCAAGAACCTCCTTGCTTTTTTTCCCTGATAGAAGGATCTGAGGCGTGTCAGGCATATCTTTTCTATGTATCTTTTTAACATCCTCAGTGGCAAAAGCCTCCATGATACCATCAACCATTTCATCTAATGAGTATGGCTTGTATCCTGGTAAGTTGAAAATACCGCATATATGCGTTTCTGCAGCTCTAACAACAGCAGCTGCAAAATCTTTTATATAAAGTAATTCCTTTAAGCGTGACGAATCACCATATACTTCTAAGTTTTGCCCATTGATACATCTTCTAATCATATAGCGCCATGGGAGCATCCTTTTCTCTCCATCTAAATAATAATAGGCATCAGGATGCCAACCATATACCATGAAATGTCTGAAAACACAAGGTTCAAAACCATCAGCAATCATCTCATGTTCTAGAATGTCACATGCAGCTCGTTTGCATATTGCATATACAGCGTGATCGTTTCCGTTCTTCGGAAATGAACGGATAGCATCATCATCTATAGGTTCTGTAGTTCCCCAGTAATCCACGACATCACTTGGTGTTGTGTTAAAAACAATACGCTTTATGGACAACTCCTTCATCCAGTTGCAAAGATTAACTGTTCCAACAACAATACTTTGAACGTAAGGCATCATCTGCCTGTCTGCATGTGCAGGCATTGTGCCTGCCATATTAACTACTACGTCAAACTTCTCTCGTGGTAGCAGATTAAAAGATTCAGAATCAGAGATGTCGAATCCTCCTACGAACCTAATACCTTTTGTTGCATAGAAACCTCCATCTGATTTTCTTCTACCAACAGCGACGACATCGTAGCCATTTTCTTTAAGGGCAAGAGCGCTGTAACAGCCTAACTGTCCTGTTGCACCTAATACAATAGCTTTCTTCATAATAGTGATTCTTATTTTTTTTGTTTCATTCTACATACATCCAATGCTTCTACGCCAGCGACTTCTACCGACTCACGTTTCAGCACAGATATTATAGTACGTATAATTATCTTAATATCAACAATCATAGACACATGCTGAACATACCACACATCCATTGCTAATTTTTCATCCCATGTCACATCATTCCTACCATGACATTGGGCATAGCCAGTGATACCTGGGCGTACATCATGCCGATGCTTTTCCTCTTCTGTGTACCATGAAAGATACCTTACCAATAGCGGCCGGGGTCCTATCAGTGCCATGTCACCCTTGAGGACGTTGATCAACTGGGGCAGCTCGTCGATGCTGGTGGAGCGTACGAACTGTCCTACCTTGGTCAGTCGTTGCTCGTCGGGCAGCAGCGCTCCGTTCTCGTCCCGTTCGTCGGTCATGGTCTTGAACTTAATGACCTTGAAGATCTTGGCATCCTTGCCAGGGCGCTCCTGCAGGAAAAAGGCGCCTGCGCCTTTATTGGCGAAGTGCAGCCAGATGGTCACGACAATGAGTATCGGGCTGATGCAGATGAGTGCAATCAGCGCGATCCAGAAGTCGAAGAATCGTTTGAAAAAGTTTTTATACATAATTGTCTTCCACCCACATTTGGAATAATTGATCGTAGATGTAGTATACCCCTTTGTCTTGCGTGACAAAATCCTTTTCTAACAGTCCACGCATGGCAGATACAGCAGAACTCGGAGAAGAGAGGTGATATTTATGTGTAAATTCTGCACTTGAGATGCTCTTAACGCTCTTCTCGGAGGCAATCGCAACAAACAACAGACGTTGCTTTTCTGACAATTGAGAAAATAAGGTCTCGTAATGTTCAGAATTGAGACCAATGAGGTAATGAATGGCATCGTCTATCATGTCTGGCGAACAGGCTTTTCCTTGTTCTGTATTAAAGAATAACACATTCATGAGTCTTTGTAAGTACGCTGTTGTTCCATGAAAACGTCGATAAACTTGTTGAACGACCTCAAGAGGAAGGGTCTTGTTGTTCTTGGCAAAAAGCTTCATGGCGAAGTCTGCATAACGGTCTTCTGGTATCGGCCCCAGCCCCATTGTGACAACCGACTGATAAAAGGGACGTGCTGGCGACGTGAATATCTCTGACATGAGATGCCGCTTGGAACCGCTAAACAAGAACGTGGCATTATTACACCGCTGAATGTATGTCCTGAGTAGTGCTTCTACGTTTTGCCCGTTGGGATACTCTGTAATTCTCTGGAATTCATCAATGGCCACAAGGCATGGCTTGTCGGCGTTCCCTAAGTACTTGAAGATTTCATCAAGTGTTGTTGCAGGATTAGATGCCGTTCCCAATCCGATGCCCCATACTGGGTTACCGTTGATGTCAAACGATATTTGTTGTTGTATGGACTTTATGGCGGAGAAGAACTGCTCCCAGGCCTTTCTTCCTAACGGTTTCAGTTCTTCGAGGATAGCTCTTCCGAAGATTTCGACGAAGTCTGACAAAGAGTTTGTAGCATAGATGTCAATGAGGAAAGTATAGTATTTTGTACTTATCTCAGGTAGCGAGAAGCAATGTCGTATAAGGTCTGTCTTTCCCAGTCTTCGTGGGGATATCAGTGCCATGTTGTTCTCGTTGGTAAGTAGTCTTACCACATTCTCTGTCTCCTTTACCCTGTCGCAGAAATACTCTGGACCAGCGTATCCTTTTGTTACGAATGGATTATTCATTGTATTATTGACCTTAATTCGAATGCAAAGTTACGCCTTTTTCTCAAATTATCAAACTTTTGATAATCATATTTATGATAATTTTATTTATCTCACACAGATCTCACGGATCCCACAGTTTTTTTTGTCACACAGATCTCACGGATCTCACAGATCTTTATAAGGTCACACTTTAACCACAGAAGGCTGCGATTAAGCGAGAGAAGAGTCAAACTTGTTTGAACTCTTCCGAGCGTGAGCAGACTCGACGAAGTCAAATCACAGAAATATTTATGTCACACAGATCTCACAGATCCCACAGATTTGATTAATCAAAACCCATAAAACCCTTCTATGTTGTTTATGGTCTTTCGCCCATTCGTTTTCAATCCGTGTGTCATTGAATCCAAGTAAACTTGCCTTCTCTGCCTCACGAATCGAAAACCGCCTTGCAGGCTTAAACAACCGAGAAGCAAAACCCCGCGCTTCGCGCTAAAAAACAATGTAACCAGTACCAGTAAGCAGAGCGGTAAACTGTTTTCTTGGTTTTTCCTGACGATGGTATAACCTGACGAAGGCAGGTGCAGTAGTTCAAGTGCTAAAGACTTGGGAACTTGTTCACAAAGGCTGTAGCACTTGAAGTGCTGCAAAGTCTGACAGACTTATAGCATCGACAGGTGTTTTGCTGTTTTTTGTTTTTAATTTTTGTTTGAACGTTAATTGCCGCTAATCTGGTCATTAATCTGACGTTAATATATTAATGGTCATTAACGGATTAATTAGTGGTCATTAACGTTAAAAGAATATCCGTATCTCCGTAGTTCCGTCAATCCGTGAGATCTGTGAGATCTGTGTGCCCTTAATTAAATTTTAAATTTTTGTTTCAATTTTGAGCGTAGCGACCAGTATCTGTGGGATCTGTGAGATCTGTGTGACTTAAAAACTCTCCACTAAAGTACTGTCTCTACACTCTACACTCTCCACTCTAAACTAAAAAATCCTCGTCGCAACCACATCCCACAGCCACGAGCGCATGAAGCCCGGGGCCAGCGGATAGAACTTCACGAAGTGCGCCGTCTTGATCCCCACCGACTCCAGCTGGTGACGCCAGCCATGGAAGCCCCCTCGCTTGTTATATTTCCCCATGTTCCCACGGTAGAACACCACATCCAGGATACGACGCGCATAACGTCGGTCAGCAGCGGTCAGCCGGTACGTGAACGCTTCGGCAGGCAACCCCAGCTCATCCATGAGGATGCAGCCACAGGCACGGTACGCCCTCTCCAGTCCCAGTCGCTTCAGGTGCTGCCGTATCGCCTCATGGTCTATCTCGTTGCGGTAGTGGTGCAGCAGCATCGCCCAGTCACAGAACTGTCGCAGTCCCACCCCCAGCTCCAGCAGGTGGTTGAACAGGTGCAGCCATACATATAGCGTGTGCAGGGTAGGGCATAGCGTCTTGATGTGCTGTCCCCCGATGACCACTGTCGCTGCAGGCGTCTCTCTCAGCAGCTGTGTCCAGTAAGCATCCTTTCGGACGCTGTGGAAGTGCACCAGCGTATGGTGCATCTCCAGGCTCACCCCCTGGTGGTCGAACCCCTCGTGGAACACCGTCTTGTCTTTGAAGTCGATGCCCCACGCCTTTGCGAGCACCTCTACGGCGTTGCCGTAGTTCTCTTTGTCGCAGTAGAAGTCGATGTCCCCTGCCTGTCGCAGTTCCGGGTGGGCGTAGCAGGTAGCCACCACCTGTCCTTTCACCACCACATAGTCCACGTCATGCTCCTGCAGCAGCGTTGCCAGTGCCACCGCCTCCTCATTCATTTTCCTGTTCTGCTGTATGGCCTGCTGTCGCAGCACCATCTGTCGCAGCACCACGTTCCTTGGCAGTGTCACCTTCGCCCGTTCCATGGCCTCGAACACCAATGGTGCCACCGTCTGCTTCTCCGCCTCCTGCAAGATCTCAACAAGCGTTGGAGCATCGAATGAGGTCTTGATGGGAGTGAGCCATAGTGCTGACCTCAGTATCTCACACAGATTGTTCATTATTTTTTTCTCACACGGATCATTTTTAGTTTAGAGTGTAGAGTCAGTTTAAGAGTTCTTAGTTCTTCCTTCAATTCTTCAATCCTTCAATTTTTCAATTCTAACTGGTCGCTACGCTCAAAATTAAAACAAAAATTTATAATATAATTAAGGGAACACAGATTATTATGGCTTACGGCTTACAGCTTACGGCTTACTGTATGACTTAGATTTTTGTTTTAATTTTGAGGACATAAGGACGACCAAAAAATCTGTGAGATCTGTGAGATCTGTGTGACCTAAAAAACTCTCCACTAAAGTACTGTCTCTCAACTCTACACTCTACACTCTAAACTAAAAATGATCTGTGTGACCTTTTCGTTTTCGTAGCGCAGCGTTTCGTTTTCGTTAACCTCTAACCGCTCACATTAACTCCTTATAGTATTCCAGCCAGGCTTTGCTAACCAGGTGGCAGTCGAATAATTTGAATACACGTTCGCGCCCAGCCTTACCATGAGCCTTACGCAAGTCTGCATCATTAGCGTAAACCTTCATGCACTGATATAATCCTTCGGGGTCATCAACATGACAACGAAGACCCGTCACGTTCGGAACAGACGCATCGACAACACCATACGCATCACTTGTAATAACAGGCAGTTCAAGGGCCTGCGCTTCAATCACACTACTGCCAAATCCCTCCCTCCATGTCGGTAGAACAAAGACATCCCCGCCTTGTAATGCATCATAGGGAGTTGGCGTACTGCCAGGGTAAAAGAAATTCTCACCACGCTTCAGGTTTGGCCAGTCCTTGGCCCTTGCTTCATATCCCTCCTCATCAGCTCCATACAAAGATAGTTTGGCTTTTGGACACTCAGGAACCAGTCTGTTAAATGCCTCATACAGTTCCCCAATACCCTTGTCGTGATTCAGTCTGCCCAGGAAGATAAATACCACATCATCATCCTTGAAACCAAATTTCTCACGCTCTCTCTTACGCACCTCTTCGCTGATGCAGAAACGCTCCAGCTTCACGCCACAGATGCTGCCATGCGCCAGCACCCGACTCTTTTCAGCCTTCACCACTCCCTCCTTGATGAGGAACTGCCTTTGGCTCTCGCCATCCACAAGAATGTGCGTGTCAAATGTTGCGATAATTTTATCCATCCATTTCAGGATAGTACGCATGATGCCCTTGCGAGTTGCCCACACCTGTCCTGTGTAGATGTGTATTCTTATTTTCACTCCTGCCATCCATCCGGCCACGGCAGTCAGCAGTCCCGCCTTAGGAGTCACCGAGTGAACACTGTCAAACTTCTCCTTCTTGAACAGCTTCCTCAAGGCTGCCAATGCCTTCAGGTCGTTTCCCAGGCTAATAGGCCGCAAGATAGGAGCCCCATGGCATGTCACCCCCATCTCCTCAAACTCCTTTTTGCTCTCCTCATCCGGGAAGTTTGCCACAAGATTCACATCATATATTTTGACCAGCTCCTCAAAATGGTTCTTCAGAAATGACTGTGCAGAACCTGGAATTGCAACAACAAATGCTATTTTTTTCTTCTTCATCATGAAACAGTTTTTTTCATGCCCTCCTCAAAAGGTGTTACCACATAATTCATATTAGGCATTTCACTCAATTCACGAGCATACGAGATACCCCCATACGCCTTGTTCACCAATGGTATAAAACTGACCAGACGTAAGCACCTTCCCAGTAGTTTCGAAGTGCGATACTTCTTGCCAATACCTTCACTGATAACCTCCAGCAGTCGGTTTGCATTAGGAATCTCATCATCTTGCGGGCAGAACACACCACCCATTTCGTTCTCAACAATCAGACGAATACATTCACTAAGGTTATCAATATAGATGAAGCTCTGTCGGGCATCAAGGTATGCCAGTGGAATCACCGGCAGCATCTTTGCAATCTTCGTAAAGCCCGTGATATACCCCCCTCTGCACCCCTTTCCATATACCGATGGCGGACGCACGATACTGATGCGGAAATTCTTGTCTTCCAGTTCTTTCAAACCGTTTTCCGCTAACAGTTTACTCCTTCCGTACATAGAGTCGCTATTTGTCAGCAATGGCGTATTCTCGTCTATCACGTTAAGACGTAGTTCCTTTCCTACTCCATATACCCCCATTGTACTGAAGAATACGTATTGCTTCACCCCCTGCTGCTTCGCCAGTGTGGCTATCGCAACAGGCATGTCCGTGTTCACACGCTTATATAGTTCCCAGTCCTGGCACTGTGGGCGATGGACGATTCCTGCCACATGGATGATGGCATCATAGGGCGAGTAGTCAAACTCCTTCCACCTGTCATCCAGCACATTCAGTTGTTCCACTTGGTGCCCATGCCTTGTCAGCCATTCATCTACATGATTACCTATATAGCTGTTCTTTCCAATTATGAGAATTTTCATGTGTGTTTAAACATACTATTTTGAATTAGTCTGATACAGACTTTCATATTCATCAACCATTTTGACAATGTCGTACGACTGAGCCTTCTGCCAACAGCGATTTGCAATGTCATCATAATATGATTTGTCGGTATCAAGTCTCAGTATTTCGTTTGCGAGTGTTATTTCATCGAGGTGAGGCACCAGTATGCCTGCGTCAACAACAATTTCGTGCAAGCCATCCACATCCGTTGCTATAAACGGCTTGCCGACGGACATCCCTTCAATACTTGACAATGACAGTCCTTCGTAGTGCGATGACAGGACGATGATATCTGATGCATGCAGAATCTCTGGAATATCTGGTCTGTTACCCCAGAACACAACAGAGTCAGACATGTTCATCTCCTCCACATACGAATGTATTTCGTCATGCAATTCTCCATCTCCCACAATCCATAGCTCAAATCGTTCCTTTGGCAACCGTTTCATGGCCTTTATCAGTGTCTTGTGGTCTTTTTGTGGTCTGAATGCAGCTACCATGGTCACAATAGTTTTCCCCGTGCTGTTTTTCTCTTGTAACGCTTTAGCATCCCTGAACCTACGAATATTGACACCATTGTAAATGAGACATAGGTTTTTCATGCCAGGCATATAACGATCAAGATTCTCATAAGTCTTATCTGAAATGCAGATTACTTTCTTGTATCTTGAATACATCCATTTGTCAAATAACCAATACAACTTACTGTCTCGCCGTCTGTTGGTGGTATTATGTTCTGTTGTAAACAAGGCTGGTTTTCTTGAGAAAAGACTTCCTATTGCTACGAACAATTGTGCGGATGTAAGATGCGTATGCACAATGTCATAGTTCCTCATGATACCGATAATCTTAAATAAGAATTTCGGATGATAAGGATTGCATTTTTCACCAAGTGTAATCACCTTGAATCCTTGACTAAGCAGTGTGTCAAGGAAATAAGTTTTATCCCCATCAATGGCAAGAATATCCACTTCATGTCCTTTTGCTCTTAGCAATGGCGCTATTTCTGTAATCAGTTTCTCTGCCCCACCAATGTGCAAAGATGTAATAACTTGTAATATTTTCATTTTTCTTTTTTTATTTCACACCGAAATTTTCAATCCTTCAATCCTTCAATTCTATTTATCTCACACAGAAATCACAGAAAACACAGAAATTTTTATGTCACACAGATCTCACAGATCCCACAGATTATTTATTTCACACAGAAATCACAGAAGGCTGCGATTAAGCGAGAGAAGAGTCAAACTTGTTTGAACTCTTCCGAACCGAGTAAACAGCGAGTGCCATGAGAGCTTGCTTTCTGAGGGCCGAGTCGCGTTCGAGGTCGATGAAATCATCGTGAGCATACTTGGCGAAGTCAAATCACAGAAATATTTATGTCACACAGATCTCACAGATCCCACAGATTTTTTGGTCGTCCTTACGTCCTCAAAATTCTTAAGACTCGCGATGCTCGAATAAGCGGCAAAGCCGAGCGAAAACAAAAATTTAAGTCATACAGTAAGCAGTAAGCGGTAAACAGTTTTCTTGGTTTTTGTTTTTATTTATTTTTTGAACGTTAATGGCCACTTATTAATCCGTTAATATTAATATACTCAACTTTCGCAAGAACTCCCCAAAGTGGAGCGCAAGAAGCTATAAGTTTAACGTTCAGATGCAATCATTGCATCACTAACATAGGTGTTAATTCTTTTTACATACGTCTCAAAATCAGTGACGCTAAACTTGTTCACTAGGATATATAAAGAAAGAGGATCATTTCGAAAATGAGTAAACACTTTGTCTGTTATGACTGACAAAACAAAATCTGCATAGAAGTTGAATCTTCTTGTTGCCCTCCCTTGAATGTCTTTTTCATCTTCTGCGCCAATGAAGAAGAAGGATGCCTTCTCGTCACGTCGATACACGTCAAGAAGAACATTCAGGACTGTACTGACGATTTTGCGTGGTTCAAATGTGTCTGTACGTAAACTGTATTTGTTTTTGCTAAGCATGTTAGCTTTGTCGAAAAACTTCACACAGTATGTGTGTTCTATATATCGTTCAACATAAACAATATAAGTGTGATTGGACTTTGTGGATTTAAAACGATACTGCATGGTGTATTCTAACATGTTGTCAGAATACGAGTAATCATTCATTTGGAATATGAAGGGATACCCATCCAACATTATATAATCTCCTGGTAGAAGGGTACACGTCTTCTGTCTCTTTCTTCTTTGGTAATAAGGACAGGCTCATTAGATGCGTCGTAATAATCAACAGGACGTCGAAATTTGCCATTAGGCATAAGGATGGTAGTAACCCTCCTAATAAGCCTTAATCCCGAATTAGTGGTGATGGGCTTCTCTTCTATATCCACAACATTTCTCATAACCTAATTATTACTATTAATCATCGGGGACAAAATTACGGATAATTTCTGTAACCTCCAAACTTCTACCTCTTTTTCTTTATCTCACACAGAAATTTTCAATTCTTCAATCCTTCAATCCTTCAATTCTTCAATTTTATTTATGTCACACAGATCTCACAGATTCCACAGATTTCTTCAATTCTTTAATTTTTCAATTCTTCAGTATTTTTTTGTCGTCCTTACGTCCTCAAAATTCTTAAGACTCGCGATGCTCGAATAAGCGGCAAAGCCGAGCGAAAACAAAAATTTAAGTCATACAGTAAGCCGTAAGCCATAATAATCTGCGTTCCCTTAATTATATTATTTAAGTTTCGCAAGCTCCACTTTGTGGAGTTAAGGGGAGTTCTTTGCAAGCAAAGCGGCATAGCCGAGCGAAGGGGAGTTATCGGCCTTCGGCCTTGGGAAGTTAAAGGGACAATAGACTTTTCGAAAGAGATTATTCAGGGAAAAGACATACGTCTCTTAACTCCCCGAGCGGTCCATAGACCGCGATAACTCCCCTTCGCTCGGCTATGCCGCTTTGCTTGCAAAGAACTACTCTTAACTACTCTACTTGCGAAAGTTGAGTTATATTACAAATTTTTGTTTTAATTTTGAGCGTAGCGACCAAAAAATCTGTGAGATCTGTGAGATCTGTGTGAGATTAAAAAAACATTAATTAAAGGTAACGAGAAACATCCCTTCGGTACATCGCGAAGCCCACCGGCATCACCCAGTTCCACCACCACCTCAGTTTCGGATACCTCCCCTTTCCGTCTTCGTTTTCGTAGCTCCGCGTTTCGTTTTCGTTTTCGTTAATTATCCGTGAGATCCGTGAGATCTGTGTGCCATTTAAATTCCTGTGTGAGATAAAACAAAAACGGAATCGCCAGTAGTTGATGGCCGCTTTCACCTTCGAGACAAACGGAATATCGTAGCCATTCAGCTCCGCATACGTCATCATTGCAGCAATAGGACTCGTCATGCGGATTTTCACAATCTTATCCGTCAGTCCACCCTCTAAGTAGTCCCGGTAATACACCACCTCATGGAACACCCGCAGACGGTACTTACAGGCTATGCGGTTCCATACCAACGCCTCCGATACGAATTTCTCCCCGGGAATTTCTGGGAAAGGAATCTCCCGCATCACTTCAGTGCGGAACACCTCCAGCATATCCCCCTGGATGTTGTATTTGTAGCGCATCTCTATGGAGTTCGCATCCAGCACCGGCATGTCACATCCCCGTCCGATGATTGTCCCGTCGTGGTGTGCCATATAGCCACATACCCCGCCGAACGACCTGTCATCCTTAATCTGCTGGTAGTAGTGGTTAATTGTCTCTAACGACTTCTCCGGCAGTGTGTCGTCACTGTCCAGAATCAGGAACAGTTCTCCCCGTGCCTCCTTCACTCCCCGGTTAATCGCCCGGTGCTTACCCCCATTCTCCTGATAATAGTAGCGTATAGGGAAGGGTTTTAGTTTAGAGTTTAGAGTGTAGAGTGTAGAGTCAGTTCCAAGTTTAGAGTTCTTTGACCTAAAGGTGCAAAGCGGCAGAGCCGAGCGTAGAGTGTAGAGTGTAGAGTTTTCGTTTTCGTTTTCGTTAATTATCTGTGAGATCCGTGAGATCTGTGTGACATTCCCGTTTTCGTAGCTCCGCGTTTCGTTTTCGTTCGGCTGGAACAACTTCCTTGTTCCATCCGTACTCCCATCATCCACTACTACCCATTCAAAGTCCCTGAATGTCTGCTTGCACAAGCTCTCGTACACCCTGTGCAGCAGGTGTCCCCTGTTATATGCAGGTGTAAATACTGTAATCAACATAATATTGTTTATTGTTTAGTGGTTAGCGGTTAGAGGTTAGCGGTTAGTGGTTGGTGCGCATTGTTTTTGAAAGGAGGCACGAAGTCCAGATAATTGCTTGCCTATGACATTGATTCTGTCTTTTTCGTTATTAAACTCTTCGTCTGTGATATAGCCTAAATCATGGGCAATATCAAGCTGACATAGAGTTTCAGTAAGTGAGCCATAAGCAATTTCTATGAAGTGAATCTTTTCCTTAATTGAAAATCTGCCGGACCCTTCTGCAATATTCGAAGGTACAGACACAACAGCCCTACGTATTTGGTCACTCAAGGCATACACCTCATACTTTGGAAATTTGCCAATGAGTGCATAGACATCCTTCACCAGTTGCTTCGCATCCTGGTAAACGCGTAAATCAAAGAATGTAAATTTATCCATTATCAGATCTTTTAATACTCTAACCACTAACCTCTAACCACTAACCTCTAACCACTAACCTCTAACCTCTAACCGCTAACCCATTCAAACCGCTAACCCATTCAAACCGCTAACCCATTCTAACCTCTAACCTCTAACCGATTCAAACCGCTAACCCATTCTAACCTCTAACCCATTCTAACCTCTAACCCATTCAAACCGCTAACCCATTCAAATGAATCAATTCCCAAACGCCGGCCGATAGAACTTGTCGGTATCATAATGAAGATCATACTCATATTTCTCGTAAATAAATTCCGCAGCGGTATGTCCGGGAGTTAGGAATGTCTTATAGGGTGTTAGGTTAAATGCCCATGCATCTAATATTCTATAATACAAAAAGAAGGACACTATCAGTATCAGTGTTCCATGCGCCAGCAGTTTCTTTCCCCTCACGCAGATATTTGACAACGTACACATTACGCCAATCATATAATACCATCCAAGGCGTCCTCCATTCTCTGAACGTATGAACACCAAGAGTATGGCACAGAACACCAAGGCAATATTCAGCATTACCACATCCTTCGTATGATTTGTGATGTTTTTGTAATTTCTGAGAATCACAAATAGGAAGAATGTCGCCTCTATCAGATATGCCCATCGGAAACCTGCATCCATTGCGTAGGTGTCTACATTCGCTCTGTCCGCATCAGACTCACCGTATGCAGCAAACAGCGCCTGTGGAACAGGTGACAGTCCAATCAGCAATGCTGCTGCCATCACCGTCAATATCTGTTTTTGTGAGAACTTTCTGACAGGTACCCAATACATGGGCAGGAATATGAGGGCAGAGTTATGGAACGAATAGGCGATGAACATCACCAAGAGGAACCGCTTCCAGTCGCGCTTGATGATGTATTGGATAGACAGCCAAGCAATGGTACAGCCTATTACCTGACGCAGATAGGTGAAGGTAAAGAAGAACCACAGTCCCATGAACATCACCACGGCAAATGGCATATTATCCACGTACTTGGTGAGCGACCGGATGAGCAGTCCATAGATGACCATCGTCGCGATAAAGATAAAGATATACCGGTTACTCGTGACGTAGGTCAGCAACGCACAGAATGTGCCATAGCCGAACTCGTTGTCATAAAATTCAAAGGAATACGACAGCCACGGATTACCACCAGCATGGTTAAAGTCTGCCATATTGTCAAATAGCTCACCATAGATATAGCGGTCGAACCCTCCCAGCATATCTCCCAAGCCGACAAAGATGCCTAAGGCTAACAGGAATAAGGCCGATAACTGAACCTGTACCTTCTTGCTCGCTTTGAGTGTACCATAAAAGATGAGTACACTCAGGAAAAACCAAACTAAAAAAATAAACATAATAGATGATTCTTTGTTATCTCACTTTCTTTAAGAATAAATTTTCAAGACTTTTCCATATCATTTTTCTTATCTGATCTAATAATATAGATGCAGCCGCAAATGATGAAATCCACAATATACTATATGTAAAAGTTTGCATAATGGTATTTTCATTAGCCCATTGTTTAATTTGCCCGAAATAATATGGTCGCAATACCAGTTCATTAGCATGCAGCAAATAAATTGCCAAACAGGATGCTGCTACATAATTGATGAACTTACATTGAATGTTCAGTTTACTAAAGAAGATGACCAAACATACCCCTTCTATGATTACCAAAGGGTCTGTATAAGTAAGCAGGCGGCCATAAATTTTAATGTCAAATGCAGCTAGCATGAATGAAATAAGTCCTAAACCAAACCCTATAATCAAATATACATACAAGAAAAAATATTTTCCTTTATTAATACTCAGATGTAATCTTACATATCGTGCTAATATGTATAATCCCAAAAATGAAACCATGGAAAAACCTCCTTCAAACCAATGTGCACCGTATAGATTCAACCATCCATATATGGTTTGGAAAGAATAAAAGACAATTATAAAGTATCTTAGTTGTTTTTCGGTAGCAGTATCGATGTATTTATTCAGCAAGGGTGCAAAGAGATACATCCCAATATATGCCTTGATGAACCAAAGGTCTTCACTATGGAATAGGATAATGGTTGACAAAGCATCCAGATTTAAATATTGAATTGGTTTCCATATGGCTAATGTCGTATATACCAGTACGGTGAAAAATAATGTTTGGAATACCAGCGACAACAAGCGTTCTGCCTTGTACCGAATGCCAAACCATCCGGAAATCAAGACAAATACATCTACACTGCAGACAGATAACCCTTTAAATTGAAACATCAAAAAAGGAAGCATCGGAGCATTTCCTATCTGTTGACTATCAGGGTAATTAAAAAACAGCGCATGCCCCACCAAAATCATCAGCATTGCGAGTAAACGCAACAATTCCATGTTCGTCTGGCGTGGAGATGTTGTTTTATTATACATCATTTCAGTACTCATAACTTAATTCTTTCAAACGCTGCCCCACCTATCTTTGCTGCATATTCAGGGAAGGCACTGGGCCACATGCCTTCTCCGACCAGGTTGTAAACTTTCTTTGCTTTGCTAATCAAATAGTAGTCCAAGAACATCTTGATGTTCTCGGCATCATTCGTTTCTCCTGCTGTGTCAATATGCTTGACCTCACCAGGCACGACATATACATCAGGCATTTCCTTTTTCATATAGCTGATAAAGGTCATGCTGTCTGATGCCAACATCAGCCTGACGGCATTCCCCTCCGCATCAACATGTTTTGCCGATAATTCCTTGATTTTGTCACATATCTGCTTCATTAAAAGCGCCTTCCGCTCTTGATCCAGTTCCGGATTAATGGCTGTCTCCACCTTGTCGCCCAAAAGATTCAAAAACCGCGTGTGGATAACGATATAGTTCTCCCCGATATCCTTCTGGTAGTGGTCAATGTATTGCTGTAGATAAGGCGTGGGCTTGAATAACTCCCGGTACAGCTGCCCCCATTCGTATGTGGTGCCGTATTTTGCATTGATTTTGTCCAACGAGTCATAGCCATAGTAAAAGTGTGCCTCTATGCTGCGTTTCTTGAACAGGCGTACTGGGTTGTAACATTCCCCATACAGGAACAGAGGACGGGAGTGTGGGTACGAATATACCACCTCGTCTTTGTCTGTCAGCCAGTTATACACATTGGGCACCAAGTATTTTTGGAGCTCAAAAGGATAGCCGAAGAATATACGAAAGTCCCTTTTGTGGACTTTGGATATCGCATACACCGATATGGCCCCTTTCAGTCGGTCAAACATCCCTCCATGACCGACTTTGCCGTCAACCATGAAAATGTTTTTGGGACTTTTGGGCTTTGCTGTACGCTGCAGATAATATTTCGCTATCATCCGAGGCTCACGCCAAAATATGTCAAGTAGTTTTACGAGATATTGTCGCATGATGATGAGTTGTTATGAATGAAGAGGAATATTAATACTGCCCTCCAAAGAATACAAAATTAAGTGTCTTGTTCTTGGAAGTCCAACGAATTAGTAATAGACATAGCGTTAAAAACACTATTGACAACAAAGGCGCAACGACTAAACTTAGCAGCCACTCACTTTCCACGTACCATGCCAAGGTATCATGGAAAATGTTTTCAACGATTATCGTCTGGAGGACATATACCCCTAAGGTCCATTGCCCGTATTTTGCTATTTCCCTAATCATGCTGCCCCTCTTGCTGCAATAGTTATATAGAACTGATAACAGCGTGATGGTGGCCAGACACCCCGAAAAGGCTACCACGTACCTTAGTAAAATGAAGTGCCATTGACTTTGCAGACTGTCTATGTTGATGCCAATATAGTTTGGAACGCCCAAATACCGTTGAAGGGAATAGCAGCCAGCAAATGCAGCAACAAAGAAAACTGCATATTTCCATTTGAAGGATACCTTCTCCAAAACTTGGAATCTCCTTAAAAGATATCCTCCCCAGAAATAGGGGAATAACAGATTCACCTGGAGCGTCGTTGCGTGAGGAATGACAAACAGCAGACCACAGGAAACAATCAGTAGTACCCAGTCGTTCATTGGAATCTTCTTTATCAGATAGAATAAGACATAAAAGACAAACAATGTCTTCAAGAACCAGGAATTTCCGATGATTTCTGATCTCACATCCACATGCTCCCTAACGAGAAACAGGTATAGCAGACAGATGGCAGTACATGTAATTGCTGGCAGAAGCAGCTGCTGGGCTTTTGTCAGCAAGAAGTCGGGAACAGTTTTGCTTAATGTCTTGTTGCTGATAAAATAGCCACTCAGCATCATGAACAGCGGCATGTGGAAAGAATAAATTAATGCATACATCCTACCTCCTACAGCATAGCCATTTACCATTCTTGCAATAACATGCCCCATGATTACCAAATAAATAGTAAAGAGCTTTATCAAGTCAAGATATACGATTCTGTTTTTCCCCCTTTTTGGATAAATATGTCTTGTTTGCTCATTCCATATTGTTGTTCTTCTGAATACCGATACTTAATTCACAGCTACACATACTTCTATACAGAAATATATTTTTTAAATCATATTTGAATTAGATTTTTGCTCCATAATCCAACCTTTTTAAAACTTAGAAATAATCGTTCGTGATTGGCCAGTCGGATAAACAGGTCCGACTTCCGGTTGCCGGTAGGCTTTAGCGGATAGAATCCCATGTCACGATAGATGGCAATAAACCTTTTGATAGTTCGGGCATTATCAAAGCGCATCATGGTGTATAGATGAGCAGCAATAGAAAAGTTCAGCTCTTTGTTCAGATATGCTTTCTTATCTTCATCCGTTGTTTGATGCAGCTCCTCATATATATTCCTATATACGATGAGCGTGTCCTCATTGGCTTTGATGCGGTCGCGTAGCCGTTTGTCATGAGAGATGGAGTGGATATTCTTTCGGTTATAGTAATACCCCACGTCCGGGAGCATCATCACCTTGTTGAAGTTGATGACGGTCTGGATGTTGAAACAAGTGTCTTCTATATGCCTGACACCATTCACAAACCGGTGTGTGCCGATGGACTCCCTTTTGTATAGGTGGTTCCAAAGATAACCGCCACCATTGATTTTCAAAAACTCCAACCCATTACATTCCTTGGGCGACTCTACTCGTCGGTGCAGAATCTCCCTGTCGGGATATTGCTCTACGTATGCGAAAGCGAGTAAATCGGCATCTGGATGCTCTTTGATGGTAGCTAATAGCGTAGGAATAAAGTTCGTCTCGATAAGGTCGTCAGCATCAATAAACCAGATGAAATCTCCCTTGGCATGCTCCAGTCCTGTATTCCTGGCAGTGGCAGGTCCGTCATTCTTCTGATGAAACAAATGAATCTTGTCATAGCGTTCCGCATAGCTCTTGACCATCGCTGGTCCTTGGTCCTTACTCTCATCATTGACGATAATAACCTCATACTCGTCTTCGGGTATTGGACTCCCGAGTATGGTATCCAGACAGTGAGAAATATATTCCTCACAGTTATATAGTGGTATGATAAAACTCAACAACATATCAGTTATCTGTTTTCGTAGCGCAGCGTTTCGTCTTCGTTTTCGTTAAGTATCTGTGAGATCCGTGAGATCTGTGTGAACTTAAAAAGTTTTCGTTTTCGTTTTCGTTTTCGTTAAGTGAAATCTGTGTGACATTATATAGAACTTTCTTGCCCTTTCATGACAACGTAGCTGTCATGGCTGTTTCTACAGTTTCCGTACCTTCGCCGCCGATAAAATGATTAAATACTTATTTACAATGGAAAAGAATGAATTTGAAAGCACGTTGGCAAGTCTGATACTATCTATCGTGAGAGACCCTTCATCCAAGGGTCGTGTGACCCGGCTGACTCTTATCGGCCATTTCAACGGCAGGGTGTTCAACCCCGTCAAGTTCCTGGAACAGAACTTCATGATGCTGGTACGCATTCTGGTCAACATCTCCATGGAGGTGACGGAAAAGGAGTTCCTCGCCTGGTGGAACGAGTTAGGCCGTACCATCTATGACTTCGGCGATTCCTTTGGTGACGCGTTTAACAGCATGCATCGCCGCAAAAAACGTTTCTAATGTCCCACAGAAATTCTATATTATGTCACACCGAATTCTTATTAACCTCACACAGATCTCACAGATCCCACAGATTATTTATTTCACACAGAAAATTTTTTATCTCACACAGAAATCACAGAAATCACAGAAATATTTATGTCACACAGATCTCACAGATCCCACAGATCTTTTCAATCCTTCAATCCTTCAATTCTTTATGTCACACAGATCTCACAGATCCCACAGATCTTTTCAATCCTTCAATTTTATTTATCTCACACAGAAATCACAGAAATTTTCAATCCTTCAATCCTTCAATTCTTTATGTCACACAGATCTCACAGATCCCACAGATTTCTTCAATTCTTCAATTTTTCAATTCTTCAGTATTTTTTGGTCGTCCTTACGTCCTCAAAATTCTTAAGACTCGCGATGCTCGAATAAGCGG
>Ga0247609_10000237_pt1 | contig 81537 bp, 77 predicted proteins | sample 172DNAGHGlowgp2_FD_193487 | JGI IMG/M metagenome (GOLD analysis project Ga0247609, IMG submission 193487) | Sheep rumen microbial communities from Palmerston North, Manawatu-Wanganui, New Zealand - 1728 DNA GHGlow gp2 | ecosystem: Host-associated > Mammals > Digestive system > Stomach > Rumen ...
TAGAACAACACCATATTTACGTCCTTCTTTAGTAATTCTATCAAAAATATTATAACCTATTGTATTTATATCATTATCATTTTGAACATATCTATGTGCTTCTTCTAATACTATTTGTATTGGAAAACCTCCCCTATCTTCTAATGCAATAGCATAATCAAAAAACAATTTTGAAAATATTTTAGTTAAGTTCTTAGCAAATCTTTCATCGACATAATTTAAATTAAAATTAACTATTTGTGCTTTCATACCACTATTATGAGTAAATAATCTTTTAATATATTCTTCTTTAGAAATATATTCATCCATTTCAAAATACATAGCATAATTACTATTCATGATAGTATCTAATCTAACTTTAAGAATATTATTTAAATCATAAATCTTATCACTTTTAAGAACCCCTTCACTTATTAATGCAAATTCAAGTGCATTATATAAATCTCTTAATTTATAATTTCTTGGTTTCATAGATGAATTAAGCTGTAATTCATCATTTATAAAAGTATCTAAATAATCAATTACTAATTGTATTGTATTTATTTTACCTGTTGCATCTACATTTAAACACTGTCTTAGTGTTCTTACATAACCAGGCTGCACTATTTTACTTTCTAAATTAATATCTTTTGTATAAAAATTTGAAAGTACAGCTACTACTTGATCTCTTATTTGAGTAGATGCTTTACCACTAGTAAGTATATCCATTATAGCTTTTGCTATTATATTGTTTTTATAAGCAATTACTTTATTTTCCTCTTCAGTAAATAAATAAACATAACGAAGTGCTTTTTCAATTAATGGAAGTTGACTTGGACTCTCAACATTTAATAAAAGTGCTAAATCGTCAACATCTAAGTAATAAATTGGTAATTTGACTATTTCACTGCTAGATTTTCTAGTATCAGTTGTAATTTGTTTACATCTACAATATTTAGTTTGATTTATCATATCAAGGGCTGGTTTATATTCACCATAAACATCAAATAAAATTATATTAGCTTTAGTTGGAACATATTCTTTTCTATAAAATAAATTTTGAAATATTCTTGCAACACTACAACTCTTACCACTACCTGTATTACCTATAATCGCAAAATGATTTGAAAAAAAGCTATCTATGTTAGCTGATACATTAAATCCATCATATATTAGTGATTTTCCTATGTATAAATCTGTTGGAGTATCAACTTTTTGATTTCCAAGCAATAAAATAACTTCATCTTTATTAATCATTCTAATTTTAGAATCATAGTTTGGTTTATGTATAATTCCACTTAAAAAACCTGAATTAGTAAATTCACCAATCATAATACAATTAATTTCTTCTTTAGTTATTGAAAGTATTTCACAAACTACTTTATAATTCTTTTCAAATACAATATGCATTCCTACTAGAGATGATTCTACTTTATGGGAAGCATTTTCTATTTTAATAAATTCATCTATTATAGATATAATATTTCCAAACATATATTTCCCTCTATTCTTACTATAAAAATTATAACATAATTAAAAAAAAATAGAAACAAGTTTTAAAATGTCTCTATTTAAAAATTATAAACATTTCTTAATATTCCGTATAGTAATGTTATAATTATTACTATTATTAAATAAATATTTGGTATTTTAATTAGTATTTTATCCTTTTTATTATATATGTATAAATAACTCAAATAAATAAAATAAGCACATATAAAAGGTAAATATATAAATACAAGTGGATTATCATAAAATGCATCTTTAATTTGTAAATTAATTAAATGAAAACATAATCTTGTAATACCACATCCTGGACAATCATATCCAGTTATTTCATGAAATAAACATGGTATATAAAATCCTGTATATTTATTGATAAAATAATAGATAATTAATATTAAAAACAATACTATACATATTTTAATTACATGTAATAATCTTTTATTCATTTGAAAATTTATTTAAATCAGATTGTATTAAAGCATAACTTACCAAATCAAATTTAAATAAAGATAACAATAAGTATACAGTTGAATTATCAGATATTTCAATATTATATTTTCTACCAGCAACTTCCATTCTTTTTCCTGCTTGATATAACCATATAATTCCATAAATTCCACAAGTAATTATTGTTAGTAAAAATACCATTCCACTAGATTGAGTTGATTTATCATCATCGCATACTTTATTTACATCATTTACTAAATTAATATACCAAATTATTCCACAAATACCACATGTAACAAGAGTTAAAATAACCCAAAGAGCTACACCTCTATTTTCGACTACTGGATGAGAGCCACTATATTTAGGCGTTTCATTACCACTAACTCTATTACCACAGTTTGAACAAAAAGTTACATTTTCCTTTAATTCAGAACCACAATTTTGACAATATTTCATACCTTCTACTCCTTCCGAAAATATTATATCAAATTGAAAATATATTTACAACGTATTAAAATTATTTAGTCAAATTATAACTTATATCAACTAATTTAACTATTTCATTATCTTTGATGGTATCATCTAAGACAATAGTTATCCAATTTTTTTTACTCATGTGATATGCTTCATAAAAACCATCTTTTTCTAAATAAGTTTTTACTTTATCATCTAATTTAACATTAAGTATTTCAACTTCACCTTTTCTTTTCTTATCAAGTTTACTTCTATCAACATTCATTATAATCATAAACCATTTGTTATTATCATTATGTCTAAATACTGCAAAATTAGGAGCACTTTCCCATAAATATTCAGCAACAACATTATATTCATCTTTAACTAAAGATACTACTCTATTTGTTTGTTCACTTATAAATTCATTATTTATATAACATTTATCTAAAATATCATTTAAAATATCTTTATATTTATTTTTTATACTATTTGAAAATAATCCTTCATTATTAGTTCTAAAGTTTAAATATTCATCATTAAATTCTTTATCATAAACTTTACCAGTTATTTTAAGATTTTTATCAACACAAATAATGGTTTTAAAATTATCATTTAAATCACATTCATAAATATATTGATTTTTATCTTTTTTAAAACCATATTTTATTAATTTTTTAATATCAACTTTAGCTCTTTTAAATATTTCCTCTTCCATAAATCACTCTAATATCCATTCAATTAAATCAGATATATTGTTGTTGTTAGAATCAGTAGTAAATGCCTTTTCTTGAACTTCGTCATGAGTTACTTCTTTAGGAAACACTATTAAATCACTAGAACGTCCAATTTCATTAAATATTCTTTCCATTCCAGTATTTCCATCTCCACCACCATTAGGATCAGTAGCTCTAGCTGGATTACTAGTCATATATCCTTTTAAAGGAATCTTTTTATAATAACTAGGTGCAGCATTGAAGCTTGCAAATCCAGACATTATAACAAGTTTTGAAAATAAATCTTGATTATTACGAGAAACATATATCACTCCACTTCCACCATCACTATGACCCATAAGGACAACTTTATTCACACCATATACATTTTTAGCATATTTAATAATGGCTTTAATAGTTTCTACTGATTTCTTACTACCCCAATTTGTACCATTTGGATCACAAAAGCATGGAGCCATAATAATGGCAGTTATTGGCTCTAAACCTGTTGATCCCCAATTAGAAATTACATTTATAATTCTATGTCTATTGATACCTTCGGCATGACAATAAAAATTAGCCCCAACTCCACCATGTAACCATATGATTAATGGAATAGATTTTTTATATAAATCTCTAACATCATTAGGACCCCAAACCGCCAAAGGCATTGGATCGCTATAATAATCTAAAAGTGGAGAAGAATCTTTTTCATAATAAGTCCAACCAAATTGAGAATAATCAATTACTCTATTTGCTTCATCTATTTTCTCTTTAATGGTTTTTAATCTGTTTTCATATTCTTTTATTTTATTTTCATCTTTTATGTTACTTAAATAGACTAAAGCATTAGTATAGTCATTTATATTTAATGTTTCTTCAACTTTAGATACTAATTGTTCTTCTTTTTGTACATATAAAACATTTATTTCTTCAACACTTTTAATTGTTAAACAATTATTATAATCACTATTTGGAAAAGAAACTTTTACAATTAAACTTACTATTGATGGTATTAAAAATATCACTACTGCAGCTATTATATTTGATGGAGCATTCTTTTTAACTTTAGAAAGACCATCCTCATTTCCACTAGTCACAGCTTTTATTAATTTAAATGTTAAACTAAAAATCAATAGTATTGGCACTACTATTCTTATTATTGTTATAAATATATTTATATATCTCATTACTTCCAATACTTTTGGATTACTACATATACTTGCTATCATTATATACCTCTACAATATATTATACATGTTTTAATTTTTTTTTCAAATTGTTTTCTATTATAAATTTTATTCTTTTAATAATTCAAAAAATAGATATACTAAATATCTATTTTTAAATTTCTGCTACATACTCCAATAATTTCAAAAACATTTTAACAAACACATCATCTAAACCTTTTCTCTTTAATCTTCTAATAGCGATTCTTTTTTCTTTAATTGATTTTTTGCTAAATATTATTTTATCTATTTCAATTTTTAATTCTGTAGTTATTCTTAAATCACTAATAATACTTTCTAAATCTTCATTTATTACACGTTCAGCATCTATTTCAATATTACTTCCCTTACAATGAACATATATTTTACTACTTGTTTTTACGTTATCAAATTTTACAATGAAGTCAGTATCATCAACATAAGATTCAAATGGAATGCTCATTTCATCAGCAAAAACTTGAACATCTTTTGTATATTTAGTATTTCTAAATCTTATAATATAATTTCTAAGTTTTGGAAGTACAGATAGATTACCTCCATCTTTAGGTTCTATTGAAACAGAAAAATCATTTTCTTTGTAATAGTAATTAATCTCAGTTATATTACTATAACCTTCTTTATACATATCTGTTATTCCATCATCTTCATATAATTTATAAGTGTTGCTTCTACCAGGGAATATATGAACTTCTAAGTTTTCTGGATTTTTTGTGTTATTTAAATTATTTTCATCAAGTATCATCATCGGTATTATCGCACCAGTTCTTGCATAGACAGGATAATCTTCATCTTTATAGAATGTTACATATCTATGCGCACCAGGAAACTTTTTACCTGTTTTAAAATCATACCAAACACCATTTGGTAAAAATACTTGATGAACTACTCTATCCATTACGTTATCTTTAGGATCAACAATTGGACATACAAATAATTCTGTACCAAAATAATATTCATTTCTATATAATTTTTCATCATATGTTTCAGGATATTTATAATAAAGTGGCTGTATAAGTGGAGAACCTACACTAGAATATTTATAAGCTTCACTATATAAGTATGGTATTAATCTATGTCTAAGTCTTAAATAATCATGAACAACTTTAAATGTTCTAGCATCCCATTTCCAAGGTTCTCTTTTATAATATTTTCCAAAATTACTTGAAAGTCTTAATATTGGACTATAAGTTCCAAATTGAACCCATCTCATATAAAGTTCACTGTCTTCAGTACCGTTTTCAAATCCACCAATGTCATGACTCCACCAAGATACACCAATGTTTGATGCATTTGCATTATAGAATGGTAAACTTCTAAGAGTTTTCCAACTAACATTAGTTTTTCCTGAATATAATATTCCAAATTTATGAGGTAAATATCCAAAGTTACGACTCATAATTATATTTCTTTTTTGTTTATTTAATCCCATATAATTAAAAATATAATAATTCATTACAAAATCTCTTAATGCATTTTTCTTATTATCATCATCTATCCATAAGAAATCTATTCCACTATTAAACATAGAATTTATTATTGTATTTAAAAAACTCACCATGAATTTCTCATCATAAACATTAATTGGCAATGTTTTATTTATTCCATACATTTGACTAAATAAAGGAAATTTTTCTTCATTTTGACTTAAATTTCCATCTGTTTTAGTATTACAACCTAAATAAATATTATTACTATGTAAAAAGTTACTTAAATTTTCTGTACTTGGAATACCTATTTTATTTAAACTAAAACTCAAATTAGAATCTTTGTTTTTTGTTCTTTCATATTCACCTAATAATAATACTGATAAAGGAATATTATTTTTCTTAAAATGTGTAACTATTTTTTGTAAATCATTCACATTATAAGCCTCATTTTTATACCACCAGTTTCCAAGAAGATATCTTGGTATTAAAGGTGCATGTCCAGTTAAATTAAAATAGTCTCTTAAAGCAAGTCCAAAATCTTTATTATATACAAATAAATATGTATCAATATTCTTATAATTAGGTGCGATTATATTACCATTTTCTGTAAGAATTGGAGTTCTTGAATCATCAATAGAAACAAATCCATCTAATGAAAATAATCCCTTATCCATAGGTGGATCATTTTTTACTCCATCTAAACTATAAAAAGTACCTTTAAAATTTCTTACTTCAGGATGATTAAAATACCATATTTTATCAGTATTATTTATAGTTACTTTTAAATTTTGTTCAGGAGCAAAACGACTTCCTACAAAAGGCTTTTCTTTAATATATTGAATAGTAAAAATATCATTATTTAATAAAATTACATTTTGATCTTCCCTAAATGTAATTTTAGGTTTAGAAAATGAACGATTAGAAGCAAACATTGTAGGATAGTCATTAAAAGTTCCATTTTCACTATATTCAAATCTAATTAAAACTTCTGAAAGTATACTTATTCTATATTTTTTTCCAGCATAAATATATGCATCAGTTGTCCTTGATTTTGTTATATCCATATGAAAGCTTTCACCAAAATCGTACATTCTTTTTGCCTCCTCAATGTATTTCATAGGAGTAGAATACACTCTCAAGCATATAAAAAACCTACCTCTCTATTCTAAAATAATTTTAACATAAAAGTAGGTTTTAATACAATATGTTTTATTTAAATTTAATGTTTTCCAAGTAAAGTCCACATCCATTTATACACTCACCTAGAGAACATCTATTTTTACTTTCAAATATTTTATCTATATCATTAATATTCTTTTTATTATCACATATATCAATTAATAGTCCAACTATATTTCTAATCATATATCTTAAGAATCCACTTGATTCAAACTTTAAATATAATATTTTTTTATTTATTTTATAACTTATTTTAATATTTCTTACATAATTTGAATTATTTTTATCTGAAGTAAAACTTTTAAAATTATGTTCTCCATTCATTTTGAATATAAATTTATCTAATAATTGTTTATCTATTTTTTTATTATATTGATATACATAATCTTTCTCTATTGGACTATACTCTCCTATATTTATTTTATAAATATAGCTTTTCTTTATAACATCATATCTAATATTAAAATTTTCATTTACTTTTTTAATTTTTTTAATATAAATATTATCATTTATTATACTATTTAAACTATGTTTTAGTTTATTTAAATCTATTTTTTTATCATAATCAAATGTACAATATTGATTTAATGCATGAACTTTTGCATCTGTTCTAGAACTAGCTATTGTATTTATCTTAGTATTAAGTATTTTAGATAAACACTTTTCAAGTTCACCTTCTACAGTTTCTTTATCACTTTGTATTTGATAACCATAAAATTTATTTCCATTATAACTTAAATTAATTAAATATTTCATTTCTAACCTCTATATCCTATATCCCTATATATTGCTTTTATTAAATCAAGTATATTATTATAATCATCTATTTCATTACTATATTTTTTATATTCTTTTGTAAATTTAATAATTTCTGGAACTCTTAAATTGAGTTTATTTATTAAACTAGTATTTTTAAGTATTTCAAAACCACCTTTTTTAACTATTACACTATCATTAACCAAATATATATAACTGCCTATTTCATAACAAAAACTACTATCTTTTGTTATTAATATAATCATTTTATTATATCTATTTTTTAATAATTTAAGTAATCTTATTAAATCTTTTCTATCATTATAATTTAGACATTCTGTGTAACTATCAAGTATTATTAAATTAGGATTATTAATTATCGCACAAGCAAAAGAAAGCTTTTTAGCATTTACATAATCTAAATCATTATCAATTATATCTATATATTTTTTATTTAAATTAACTATATCTAATACTTCATCTATTCTTGTATCTATTTTTTCTAACTTATATTTATGTCTTTTCAAAATTAATTCAAGATTCTTTTTAACAGTTTTATTTTTAAAATTTTCATAAGGATTACTACTTACATATCCTACTTTTAAATCTTTACTTACTATCACTTTTCCATCTTTACATAATTTAGGATTATTAATATATTTCCCAATTAAATTATTAATACTATTGGTATTTCCTAAAAATGAATATATATTACTTTCATCTATTTTAAAATTAATACATTTGTTTACTTTATTAAATGTTATTCCCATAAAGCACCTACCAATTTTTTATTAGATAAATGATAATCACTTATAAGACCATAATCCATTAAATATTTATTAAGTTCAACTATAAAAGGAAGGCCTAATCCAATTCTTTTAATTATTTTTTCATTATTTAAAACTTCTAAAGGTTCATCATTAAATAATAATTTATTATTATATATAATAAGTAATTTATCACTAAATAATGTTTCTTCAGCTATATTTGTTATATTAAAAACAATATGGTTCTTTAATGAATATGATTTTAATGCTTTTAACACTATTTTATAATCATCAATATCAAGTAAATTAAGCACATTATTTATAACTAAAATTTTATTATCTAATATATTAAATATTATTTTTAATTTAATTTTATCACTAATACTTTTATTATCTAATTTATAAGTTTTAATAATTTCATTAGTTTTATTTTTATTATTTATTACACTATTTATTTCATCAAATACATTATTATATTTAAAACTAAATATATCTTTATATGAAAGAACATTTATATCAATATTTTCTTTAAAACTATTGTATATTTCTTCATTAGAGTTACCTGAAATAGATATAAAAGAACCATTATTTATATTTAAAGTTATATCATTATATTTAAAAATAAAACTATTTCTTTTCATATAAAACCCTCTAATAAGATTATATCAAAAAAGTGTGAATTTGAACACACTTTTTATTTATTATCAACTATATCATCAGTTATCATTTTTGCTACTAATTTATTTGGATTATTATATAAATTATAAACACCCATTACTCTCCACATAACACTATCATGCCATAAATAATTATTAACTGCATCTCCTGATATAATACATGCATCTACTGAATTAGTAGTTGCAATAAGATTACCATTTGCATCTTTATATGCTTTATATAACCCTTTTGCATTATTTCCACACATGCAATAATCATTTGCCCCATTTCCAAATTTTCCTGCAAAACTTCCATCTTTAAATTTTGAGCAAACTTGTTCAACTAAAGTACCACTAATTACTGTTTCTTGATTTTCAGATGATTCACTACTTGTATAATATTCTACATCTACTCCAACACTTTCTTTTTTTATAATTACATAATCACTATTCATAGATGTTTTATCAACTGGATTTATTATACAACCATTATTTCCATTTGCATCATTCGCGATGCAATTACTATCATTATTATCTATATCTGAAGATAAAAAACCACTTGCGATTAAGTCTCGTACATATACTTTTACTTCATTACTATTGTTAAAAATATTTGGATTATTTATAGCATAAATTTCAGCTGCTGCAACTACAGTTTCTTTCTTTCGTTCATAAGTTCTTTTATTCATATTTTTATTTATAGCTAATATACTAGGAACAGCTATTAAAACAATAATAGCTATTATTGCAATTACAGCCATGATTTCAGTTAAAGTAAATCCTTTTTTGTTCATATTATTAACCTCTATTCTAAAAATATTATAATAAAAAAGCAGTTTATTTTCAACTACTTTTTAGTATGTTTTCTATTATCTCATATATTCTATCTTTACCTAGTTTAGTTATACTAGAAAAATTAATTATTTCATCTCCTAATGCAGGGTTTAATGTAGTTTTAATTATATCATCTTGTTTTTCTCTAAGAGACCTATTAACTTTATCATATTTAGTAGCAACTATAGTAACTGGAATATTATAATACTTTAAAAATTTATACATTAGTATGTCATCTTCAGTTGGTTTATGTCTATAATCAACAAGCATAAATACATGCTTTAAATTTGGTCTAGTTTTCAAATATTCTTCTATCATAATACCAAATTTTTCAATTTGTTTTTTACTTCTTTCCGCATAACCATATCCAGGAACATCAACTATATAAAATTCATTATTAATCAAATAGAAATTTAATGTAGTAGTTTTACCAGGTTTAGAACTAGTTCTTGCCAAATTTTTCCTGTTAATAATTGTATTTATAAAACTACTTTTACCAACATTACTTCTACCCAAACATAGAAATTCACTTTTTCTATCTTCTGGATACTGAGATATTCTAACAGCAATAATTGGATCATTTACACTAATTATCTCCATTATTTTCCTCCTTATATTTACGTGTTGCATCTTTTAAGTCTTTTAATAATGCTTCAATTACATCATGACTTTCAGTTCTTACACCACTTGCAAATTTGTGTCCTCCACCACCATGAAGTGAAGCAATTTCATTAATTTCAGGACCTCTACTTCTAATATTTACTCTATACATATTATTTTTATCTTTTGAAACAAATACCCAAACTAATACTTCATTTATATTATTAAAGTCATTTATCATATTAGAAGCAGCTGTAGAATCACTTCCAAATGATGCCATTACATCATCATCTAATTCTACATATGCAAAACCATATTTATCAACTTTTAATGTTGATGCGATATGTCCTTGAAGTCTTAATTCACTTAAAGGTTTACTATACACAAGTCTATATAATTTTTCAGTATCTAATTTATATTTTTTAATTAAATTAGTCACATTATTTAAAGTTTCATAATTGGTATTAAATAAGAATCTATTAGTATCACTTACTATTCCCATAAACAAATTACCAGCTATTTTTTCATTCATCTTAAGCTTAGTATTTTCAATTAATAAATAAACTAGTTCACTTGCAGAACTACTATTAGTGTTTACAAGTTCAATGTCACCAAATTTATCTACTGATGGATGATGATCTATTTTTATTACATGTTTAAAAGATAAGAAATTATCTATATCTACACGCCTATTATCAGGAGTATCAGTAACAATTAATAAACTATTTTCAAAATCATAATTGCTAACTTTATCTAAAATACCAAAATATTTAAATCTTGATACAGTTGCTCCAACTGCATAGACTTCCTTTTCTGGAAAAGTAAGTCTTATTGAATCTCTAAGGCCTAAATTACTTCCAAAAGCATCAGGATCAGGTCCAATATGTCTTGCTATATAAATTTTCTTATACTTTTTTATTTCATTATAAATTAACTTGTATATATTATTCATTTAAATCTCTTTTCTATTATTTTAAATCTTTTACTAAATCATAAGTATCTTTTGCTATCATAAGTTCTTCATCAGTTGATAATACTACTACTTTTACTGTTGAATCTTCTGTACTAATAATACCATTTATTCCTCTAGTATTATTTTTCTCTTCATCTAATTTAATTCCTAAATATGCAAATTTATCAATAACCATTTTACGAACTAAAGGTGAATTTTCTCCTATTCCAGCAGTAAATACAATATAATCAGTTCCTTCAAGTAATGTATTATACATAGAAATATAATTAGCAATATGTTTTGAATACATATTCATTGCTCTTACACTTCTTGGATCTTTATTTAAATATGCTTCTTCTATATCTCTCATATCACTAGATAATCCGCTAAGAGCAAGCATACCACTCTTTTTATTTAAATCATTTAATACTTCTTCAGCACTTTCTTTAGTTTTACTCATAACATAAGTTATAATTGAAGGATCCACATCCCCACTACGAGTTCCCATAATAACTCCTGGAAGTGGTGCAAATCCCATTGATGTGTCTACACATTTACCATTTTTAATTGCGCAAAGTGAAGCTCCATTTCCTAAATGACAACTTATTATCTTTTTATCTTCTCCGATTATTTCTTTCATTTTTGTTGCTATAAATCTATGAGAAGTTCCATGAAATCCATATTTTCTAACTGCAAACTTTTCATACCAATCCATTGGTACAGGATATAAGAATTCTTCGGCATCCATTGTTTGATGAAATGCTGTATCAAATACTGCAACCTGTGGAACATTTGGAAGTATTTCTTTAAAGCTTCTAATTCCAGTTAAATTTGCAGGATTATGAAGTGGTCCAAGTGGAATTAATTCTTCTATTTTATCTTCAACTTCAGGAGTAATAATTATACTTTCAAAATATGTATCTCCACCATGAACAACTCTGTGTCCTACTGCTTCTAAATCATCATATGAATCTAATATTTTCATATCAATAAGTTCACTCATAAGAGTTTTAACTGCATCTGTATGATTTTTAAGCTCTTTTTCTTTTCTAATTTTTTCTCCATTATACTTAATTGTATAAAAACTTCCATCAATTCCAATCTTTTCGAAAGTTCCACTAACAATTACTTTTTCAAAAGGAAGTTCCATTAATGTAAATTTTAATGAAGAACTACCTGCATTAACAACTAATATTTCCATAATTAATATACCTCTTCTTTCTATTTGTATTATAACATGTATATTTTAATTTTTAAATATTTTTATTAAAATAATATAATTAAAAAGAAATCCATTTTAAATAGATTTCAAACATATTATTTATTATCTTCCTTGTAACTTGTTTCATAAAGATCAGTATTTTCAGAAGAATCTGTTTTATTAAATATAATTTCTGGTAAATCATTTTTTGATGATAGACCAAAATAATCTAAAAAATCATCTGTTGTTTTATATAAATTAGGTTTACCAATTGAATCTTCACGTCCACATATTTTAATAAACCCTCTTGCTAATAATCTTCTTACAATTTGTGCAGAATTGACACCTCTTATCTCATCTACTTTAAGTCTTGTTATTGGTTCATTATATGCGATTACTGCCAAAACTTCTAAAGCAGCATTTGATAAAGTAGTTGTTTTATTATCTGTTATTAATTTTTCATAATACTCTCTATGTTCTTCTTTAGTTGTTAATTTAAATGAATTTCCAAGATATGATATTCTAAGACCTCTATCATCATTTTCATAATCTTTTTTTAAACTCATTAATAATTCTTTAATCTCATCATCATTAACTTCTAAAATATTTTTTATTTCATCTATTTTTATTCCTTCATCACCAACAATGAATAATATTCCTTCTAGTATTGCTTTTTTATTCACTTTAATCCACTCTTTCTAAGTATATATCAGAAAAATTATTATCTTGTTTAATATTTATTTCTCTACTTTTAACCATTTCTAACACAGATAAAAATGTTACTACTACATAGCTTTTAGAAAAATCATCAAACAATTCTATAAATTTTAATTTCTTTTTAACTTTTAATATCTCTCTTATTTTAGCACTTCTTTCTTTTACAGACAATTCTTTTCTAGTTATTTTAGTATTTATAGGTTTATTATATTCTTGTCTTTCTAAAAGTTTTTTAAATGCTTCAATTAAATCTACTACTCCAACACTACCATCATTTTCTAATTTTTCATTAGAATATTTTTGTAATATTTCTGGTGCTTTTGTATAGTAATTATTTCTTTTAGCTTCAAGTTCTTTAAAAACTTCAGTACTTTCTTTATATTTTTTATATTCAACAAGTCTTCTTTTTAATTCTTCTTCAGGATTTAATTCTTCTTCCACTTCTTCTTCATCTTTTTTAATTGGAAGTAATTTTCTACTTTTAATTTCAATAAGTTCAGCAGCCATTACTAAATATTCACTAGCAATATCTAAATTCATATCACTCATTTCTTTAATATAATTTAAATATTGATTTGTAATTTCAGATATTTCTATATCGAATATTTCTACTTTAGATTTTTTAATTAAATGAAGGAGTAAATCAAGTGGTCCTTCAAAATCCCCTATTAATAATTTATCCATTTTATTTTCCCCTCTGATTATTTTAATTTAATTAAACAATAATAAGCATCATTATAAATAGATTCTTCTAAATTTAATTTATATTGCCTTGATACATTAGCCTCTATACTTCCATAAGCATTAAAATCTTCAGAATATATTTTTTCTTTATTTTGATTATAAAGTTCAATAACTATTCCAAGTGGAAGAGATGCTGTATAATTTTTATCAGAAATATATGTTATATAAACTGAATTATTTGTAGATTTTTTAACATTATTAAATGTTATATTTTTCAATTTTATATAACTATTAGTTGTATCTATTTTAATATATCCATCAACCAAATTAGCTTCACCACTTTCAGTTACTTCATTTTTAATAACTGGGCTAAAGCTTTGATTAAAATATGCAAGTATATCATCAATAAAATAAATAAATGCTCCGATTAAAATAATTAATATAAACCAACCAATACTACTAGTTCTTTTATTTCCAGTATTAATAATTGTTTGTGTTGGCGCTATTACTGTTTCTTTATTTTGAATATTTGTTTGTTGTGGCTTTACAGTATTTACTGCTGGTGTCTGCACAGGAGTTTGAATATTTGGCGTACTAGTAAACGTATTATTAACTTTAGGTTCTATTACTGTGGTAGGATTGTTCACCTCTCTATTTACATTATTATTTGGAATATTGTTATTTATATTTGAATTTATTTGATTGTTAATAACTTGTCCACTATTATTTACATTATTTTGATTCACATTTACATTCCCTTGATTCATAATATCACCTATTCTTATTTCTAAAAAAATTATATCAAAAAAAAATAAAAATGTATATAAAAAAACTCAATTTAGTGCATTCTTTCCACTTTATCAATTGAGTTTTCTTTTTCTTCATAATATTCCATGTTTCTAGTATTTAAACATTTCATTTTGTATAAATAATTATTTTTTTTACTAAAATTATTATTCAAAAGCATAATATCACCATTAAATATTATGCTTTATATTTAAAAATATATACTATAATAGATCACTATAATTATTATTTTCTTTTAAATCAATTATTTCTACATTATTAATTGCTTCTTCTAACATATCATTAAAATCAACTTTACTTTCCTCATCTAATATATGTTTTAAGTTTGGATTAATAACAGGATGTTTAGGAACAAATATAGTACAACAATCTTCATATGGAAGAATTGATATATCATATGTATCTATTTTTTTAGATATTTCAATAATATCAAGTTTATCAAATGAACAAAGCGGTCTTAATATAGGATAGTTTGTTACATTGTTTACAGCAAGAATACTTGATAATGTTTGACTTGCAACTTGTCCTACACTTTCTCCATTAACAATAGCTAAACATTTATTTTTACGTGCTACTTTTTCAGCTATTCTATACATCATTCTTCTCATTATTGTTATTAAGTATGTATTATCTAAATTTTTATATATGGATTCTTGTATTTTGGTAAAATTTACTATAATTAATTTACCATTTGAATTATAACGTTCTAATTTCTTAGCAAGTTCTATAACTTTATTTCTAGCTTCAAGACTTGTATGAGGTCTACTTTCAAAATATAAATAATATAGTTCTACTCCTCTTTTAATAGTAAGATATCCAGCTACAGGGGAATCAATTCCACCACTTAACATAAGAAGTGCACGACCTAAAGTACTAACAGGATATCCTCCTAAACCCACAACACCACTTGTATAAAAATACACACCTTCATGTCTTATTTCAATGTGAAGTAAAGTATCTGGATTATGTACATCCACTTTAAGATTATTATTATTTTTAAGAATAAATCCACCAACTTCTCTACTTAAATCCATAGATTTAATTGGATAACTTTTATCGCTTCTATTAGTTTCAACCTTAAATGTACCATTTTTTTCTTTCATTATTTCTAAAGAAATATTTTTAATGGTATCTAAACTATTCTCATCACTCATTAAGCATACACATATTTCATGAATACCAAATATGTTAGAAAGTATTTCTACTATTTTATCTATATCATTATCATTTGCATATATGAACATTCTATAATAATCATCTTTTATTTCTACATTAAAAGAAGATAATTTATTTAAAATATTTTTCTTTAATGTTTTTATAAAGAAATTTCTATTATCTTTTTTAGTTGTTAATTCACCATATTTTATTAATATTACTTTTTTCATTTTAATAATAACTCATTCCAAACTATATCAAATATTTTTAAAAATTCATGTATGTCTTCCATACTTGTTAAATGACTTAAACTTACTCTAATTGAAGTTGTTGATACATCTTTATTACCATGAGAAAGTTCTCTTAATACAACGCTTTCTTCAAGTGATGAACATGCTGTAGTAGTAGATACATATACTTCATGTCTTTCAAGTGCATGCACAAACGTTTCAGATTTTATTTTAAGTAAACTAAAGTTAACAATTTGTGGAACACAAAGTTCATTTGAATTAATTTGTATTGGATATTTTTCAAGTCCTTTAATTAATTCTGCTTTTAATTTTTCACATTTTTTTATATTGGCATCTAATTTATCACTAATTAGTCTCATAGCTTTTGAGAAAGATACTATTAAAGGAAGGGCTGGTGTTCCACCTCTAAATGGACAATTTTCAGTAGTTCCGTATATTAATGTATCTATTTGTAAATTTCTTCTTTTATAAAGTATTCCACAACCTTTAGGTGCATATATTTTATGTGATGAAAATGATGCAAGATCTAAATCACTTAAATAAAATTTAGTTTTACCAAGTGCTTGAGTTAAATCACTATGAAATATAACATTAGGATTTTTCTTGTTAATAACTTGTCTAATGGTTTTTAAAGGTTGTTTAAAACCAGTTTCACTATTAACTGCACAAATACTTATAAGTATTGTATCTTCTCTAATAAGTTCTTCTAAATTTTTCAAATCAATTTGTCCATTATCAAGAATATTTACAAAATCAACTTCATACCCAATATTGCTTAAAAATCCCATTACTTCAAGAACACTTTTATGTTCAAGCTTTGAAGTTATAATATGTTTACCACGATTTGCATATTTAAAGGCAACACCTTTTATGGCAGTAGTATTACTTTCAGATGCACCACTAGTAAAAATAAGCTCTTTTGGGTGACAATTTAATATATCAGCAATTTGATTAGTTGCACTCATTAATAATTCTTTTGATTTAACACCTAAATTATGTATAGAATTAGCATTTCCTATAAAGTCTCTAGTCACTTTACAATAAGAATCTAATACTCTTTCATCAACAGGTGTTGTTGCACTATAATCTAAATATAACATATTATCAATTCCCTTCACATACATATAAAAATTATATCATTAAAATTATAGCAAATTTATATAATCAATACAAATATTTCCCACCACTTTTTTAAAAATTTACAAATATTTCCCATCACTTTTATATTTAAAAAGAAGTTTTTATAAACTTCTAATTATTTAATTCAACTTTTTTATTTGTTTTTATTATTAAGAAATATCCACCAGTAAATATTGCTAATGTCACTATAAATAATAATCCAATATTAGGAACACCAGTATTTACATTTACTAATATATCTAATGTAACACTTGCACTTGCAGATTTTATTACTCCACCACTTACCACATTTTGTACAAGTGGACTTACTGAATAATAGATTCTACCTCTATTACTTGATGGTTCAAATGTATACCCATTTGTAGCAGCAGCAGTTAAAATAATACTATTTGATTTATTTGTTTTATTAACAACTACATAAAATTTTTCATTTTCATTAACTTTACTTATTTTATTATTATTTGAATCTACTATTTTAACATTTTCATTTGTGTTTAATGAAAGTGTTATATCACCAGTACTAATCATGTCACTAGTTATTGTATATGGACCATATTTAATACTTTCTGTTGTTTCTTCATATATTTCATTGCCTTTAGGTTTAGTCACTGAAATATTTGATGTAAATGTTTTACTTCCATAATTAGTATAAATACTTCTATCTTTTATTAAATATTGATATATTTTATTAAGCTCACTACTTCCTTCAAGTGTACTTCCTATAGTATTTCCTTCAATTTTTATATCAAGCACTTTCCATATTGCATATTGAACTGTTGAATAAATATATCCATCTATCTTTTCTTCATTTGTTAAATCATCATTACCACTTAATGCTAGTAACTGACTATTTAATGTTGCTTCATTAACACCAGCATCTGAATATAATCTTGATAAAGATAAAGTTGGATAACTATGTTCTATAATCCATAAAACTCTATTATAATTAACAGTATTTCCTAAGTTTCTTGTTAAATAATGATCAAAATAAATATTTTCTACTGTTAAAGACACTTCATATTCATCACCTGTTTTACCTAATAGTTCATTTATTTCACTACCTGTTAAACTAACACTATTAACTAAATCAGTACGAGTATATTTTTTAAATCCAATTTTAACTTCTTCACCATTAAGTACTGCTGTTAACATATCTTTATATTTAGTTTCACTACTTTCATATTCACTAGGAATTGTATATTCAAAATCAGAATCCATAGAGTATTCATTTATTCTTTTAAATAAGTTATACATATCATTACTATTAACGCTATTAAATAATGCAGCTAAAACAGCAGCTTCAAAAACATTTTGATCATTTGGCATTTCAGTTGCACTTTCAGAAATTCTTCTACCAATACCATAAATTGGATATTTTAAATTAGGATCTAAACAATATGCAGAAAACCAATTATTATTTAGTTTTTTACTGTAAGAACCAGCATTCACATATCCATCAGATAATTTAATTTTATAAAGTTCATTTTTTCCACTTAAAGTTGAACTTCCATCTTTAAAACTAATAGCACTAAAATCAAATTTATCATCATTACTTCTAGTTCCATATAATTTACTATCTAAAGCGGGTATAGTTGATGGAGCTTTAGCTTTATCATATGCTTTTACTCCCACTATTGAAATTAAAAATAAACTTATAATAAATACTATATTGAAGAATCTCTTTTTCATTTATATCTTATCTCCTCTATCTTACGTAATAATTTTATCATTTTTATTTTATTACTTCAATAATATTTTGTAAATTTATTATTTGTATAATTTTTAATCAAATAAAAAGAAGAATTTTATATTATTCTTCTTTATTATCTTTTTTAGATTTTTCTTTCACTTCTTTTTTAGGAAGTAATTCTTTTCTAGATAAATTTAATTTGCCTTTTCTATCATATCCTGTCGCTTTGACAACAATTTCATCGCCTACTTTAAGTATATCACTTGGATGATTTACACGTTTATTATCAAGTTGGCTTACATGAACAAGTCCTTCGCATCCTGGCCATAATTCTACAAATGCACCAAAATCTTCAATTTTAACTACTTTAACTGTATATACTTCACCAATTTTAACTTCTTTAACAATATCTTCAATCATACCAATTGCTTTATCAAGCACATCTTGATTCATATGATAACATATTACATTTCCTTCATCATCTATATCAATCTTAACTGCATCTTTATGATTTACAGAATTTACTCCACTTGATTCTAAGATTATCTTAGTAATCATTTCTCCGCCTTTACCGATAACATCTTTAATCTTATCAGGACTAATTTTCATAGTTCTAATTTTAGGAGCATATGGTGAAAGTTCATGTCTAGGTTCAGGAATAGTCGCTTCCATAACATCAAGTATTTTCATTCTAGCATTATGTGCTTTTTCTAAAGCTTCTTTTAATACTTCACGAGTTACTCCTTTAATTTTAATATCCATTTGTAAAGCAGTAATTCCTTTTCTAGTTCCTGCAACTTTGAAGTCCATATCACCCATATGATCTTCAAGACCTTGAATATCAGTAAGAATTGTATATTTTGAATCACATGTTCCATCCTCAGTAATTAATCCCATCGCTATACCTGCTACTGGAGCTTTAATTGGAACTCCTGCTGACATAAGTGACATACATCCAGCACAAATACTTGCTTGACTAGATGAACCATTACTTTCAAGTACTTCAGATACTACACGTACGGTATATGGAAATTCTTCTTGACTTGGCATAACTTGTAATAAAGCTCTTTCAGCAAGCGCACCATGTCCAATTTCACGTCTTCCAGGACTGCCATATCTTCCAGTCTCACCAACACTAAATGCAGGGAAATTGTAATGGAAAATAAATTTTTTACTTTCTTCTAAGCTAAGTCCATCAAGAATTTGTTCTTCACCTTGAGCACCTAAAGTTGTAATAGCAAGTGCTTGAGTTTGACCACGTGTAAATAATGCACTACCATGAGTTCTTGGAAGTAAATCAACATCTGCAGATAATTCACGAATTTCATCCATTTCACGTCCATCTGGTCTTATATGTTCATTTGTAATAAGTCTACGTACTTCAGCACCTTCAATTTCATCAGCAACTTTTTTAACAAGTTTAAGATTTTCTTCAAGATTTTCTTCTCCTTCATGTCTTTCAGTATACTTAGTAAGTGCTTCTTCTTTTACTTCATCTATTCTTGCATATTTTTCTAATTTATCTTTAATTTGAATAGCTTCAATCATATCTTGTTTGATATCATCTTCTACTTCACTTCTAAGTTCATCAGGTATGTTTGCAAGAACAACTTCTATTTTTTCTTCTCCAATTTCACTAATTATATCTTCTTCAATTGCACATAATTCTTTAACAGCTTCATGACCAAACATTAGTGCTTCTAACATTTCATCTTCTGAAACTTGTTTAGAACCACTTTCAACCATGTTAATAGCATCTTTAGTACCAGCAACTGTTAAATTAATTGTACTTCTTTCCATTTCTTCACAAGTTGGATTTATTTTAAGTTCTCCATCAATTTTACCAACAATAACTCCAGCTACAGGTCCTTCAAATGGAATATTAGAAATTCCTAAACATAATGATGTACCAAATAATGCTGTCATTTCTGGAGTCTTATCTGGATCTACACTAAGAACTGTATTTACAACTTGTACTTCATTTCTAAAATTTTCATTAAACATAGGTCTAATTGGTCTATCAATTACCCTAGCTGTTAATGTAGCTGCATCAGTTGGACGCCCTTCTCTTTTAATAAAACCACCAGGGATTTTACCTACTGAATAAAGCTTTTCTTGATATAAAATTGTTAATGGAAAGAAATCTGCAGTTGATACATTATTGCTCATACAACATGTTGATAAAATAACTGTATCATCATATCTAACTAATACTGCTCCTCCTGCTTGTTTAGCAAGTTCTCCATGCTCTACTATTATCTTCCTACCTTGAAAATCATATTCAAATACTCTTTTCATACTTCCTCCTTACAAAAGTAAAAGACACTTAAAACAAGTGCCCTACCTATTTTCTTAAATTTAATTTTTTAATTAGATCACGATATCTTTGAACATCTTCATTTTTTAAATAATCTAATAAACTTTTTCTTTTACCAACCATTTGAAGTAAACCACGATTAGTATGATAATCATGTTTATGTTCTTTCATATGTTCAGTTAATCTATTAATTCTTTCAGTTAATAATGCAACTTGTACTTCAACACTACCAGTATCATTATTACTTCTTTTAAAAGAATCAACGATTTTACTTTTTTCAACTTTACTTAAAGCCATAATAATTTCCTCCTTTTTTCAATTTATCCGTTAATTCTGAGTAAAGAAGCGGAGACATCTAAACTAAGAATAAACTTCTAGTTAATAATACTATAAAATTTAGAAAAAATCAACCTTTTTTCCTATCTTTTCACCATATTTAACAATTGTTTCTATGTTTTCTTTTGAATTTTTCAAAATATCATCATCAATATTTACAATATCTTTTTTTAATAACAACACAATTGTTGAACCACCAAATTCAAAATAGCCTTTCTCTTCTCCTTTTTTAAAATTATAATTTTGATGGTGATTTTTAATTTTACCTACTCCTAATGCACCCACATCTATATCTATAACTTTATCAAAATTTTCTGTATTTAAAATTGTATATTCACGACAATTCGTTTTAAAGAAATTATAATGTTTTAAAGAAATTGGCTGTACTGTATGAAATTTGCCTTTTATATAATGATTTTCACTTTTAATACCATTATCTATATAACAATATCTATGATAATTATCAGTTGATAGTCTAAATATTAAAGCATAACCATCTTTATATTCATTCATTATATTATCATTTACAAGAGTATTTATATCATAATATGAATCTTTTATTTTTAATGTTAAATCTTTATTAATTTTATAAACTAATAATTTAGCATCACAAGGAGAAATTAATGATTTTTTATTATTATCAATTGGTCTTTCTTTTAAAATGATTTTTCTTGTAAAAAAATCATTATATGATATATATTTCTTTTTTTCATAAATACTCATATCTATATTATTTGATTTTATAAATTTATTTATTTTATGAATAGATAGCTTACTATTCATATAAATACCAATTAAATTAGTTACTGGCTTTGTTATAAATAGTTTAAGTATTATTCTTCCAAATATATTATCATACAAAAAATTAAGAGTTTTTGAAGACTCTATAATTATGTTTTCTAAACTATTTCTATTTCTAACTATATATTTCATGGTACTAATTTCTTAATTGTTATAATTAACAATATTTCTATGACTCCAATTATTATAAAAGCAATCATTACTTTCATACTTGGCTTTTTAATTTTTATTTTACTAATAAATAATACTCCAACCACTAAAAGTAATAAAGCATAAACAAGTGGAAATACTTTTCCTATTAATTTTTTAAAAGCAAATAATAATGGAAAAATCAAAGCAGAAGATGTAACAGGTAGCCCAGTATAACTTTTTACAGGAATAATACTATTTCTAATAATTTCAAGTACATTAAAATATGCAAGTCTTATTACAGCAGCAAGTGGATAAAATATTAAAAGTGGTATTAAATACATTTCTTTTATTCCTAAACTATATCCTATCATAGCTGGTAATATTCCAAAGCATACTAAATCAGATAGACTATCTAATTGTATTCCAAATTGTCTTTCTTCAATAGTTCTTCTTTTTTTAGTTCTTGCAACCTTTCCATCAAACATATCACAAAGACCAGAAAACATTAAACATAATATTGCTTTAAAAGGGTCACCTAGTATCGATAAGTATATTCCCATCATACCTGATGCAAATCCTAAATAAGTAAGTAACACTGTATAATCATAAAAACCTATCATACTATCCACCTCTATTTCATTATACATATTTTTTATTTAAAAATCAACAAAGACATAAAATCAATATGCTACTATTTTTAAATGTATTAAATAAGGATAAGCATAATAAAATATATTGGTGATTATATGTTTCAAAGTGTACAAAATAAAAGAATTAAATATGTATTTTATATATCTTTATTAGTATTTATTTTGATTTTATTAAAAGTTTTTTATATACAAGTAATTGAATACAAAAAATTGAACAAACTTGCAAATGAACTTTGGAGTAGAAATTTAACTGTTGGAGCCGATAGAGGAAAAATTCTTGATAGAAATGGTAAAGTTATAGTTGATAATGTTACTACTGTAGGACTTTATTTAGTTCCAAATCAAATAATAGATAAAGAAGATACTGCAAGAAAACTTTCTGAAATAATTGGAAATACATATGAAGAAATGTTAAAACACGTAAGTAAAAAAACATCAGTTGAAAGAGTTCATCCTGAAGGAAGAAATTTAGATTTTGAAACTGCCGGTAAAATAAATGATCTGAATATTGAAGGCGTTTATCTTTTAAAAGAAAGTAAAAGAAATTATAAATATGGAAATGTTTTATCACATGTAATTGGCTTTACCGGTATTGATAATCAGGGCCTTAGTGGTCTTGAACTTAAATATGACACTGAGCTTACTGGAACAAATGGTAGTATAAAATACTATAGTGATGGAAAAGGAAAAAGACTTGATATTCCTGAAATATATGAAGAACCAATAAATGGAAAAGATGTTACTTTAACAATTGACTTAGATGTTCAACTCTCTTTAGAAAATGAACTAAATCAAGCATATAAAAAATATAATGCAGACGGAGCTATTGGAATAGTAATGAGTCCTAAAACTGGAGAAATACTTGCAATGAGTAGCATTCCATCATTTAACCCTAGTAATTATAAAAATTATAGTGAAGAAATAATAAATAGAAATCTAGCAATATGGTCTAACTTTGAACCTGGAAGCACATTCAAAATTATTACCCTAAGTAGTGCAATTAATGAAGGAATTGTTAATATATTTGAAGATCATTATTATGATTCAGGTAAAATTAAAGTTGCGAATGCTACTCTACATTGCTGGCGCCATAAAGGTCATGGCGATCAAACTTATGTACAAGTTGTTGAAAACTCTTGTAATCCAGGTTTTGTAAATCTAGGTCTAAAACTTGGAACTGATAAATTATTTAATTATATTGAAAAATTTGGTTTTGGGAAAAAAACTGGAATTGATTTAAATGGTGAAGCCACTGGTATTCTTTTTAAAAGGGATAAGATTGGACCAGTTGAACTTGCAACAACTGCATTTGGTCAAGGAATAAGTGTTACTGCTATTCAGCAAGTAACCGCAGTTTCTGCAGTAATTAATGGTGGTAATTTATATCAGCCTTATATTGTTTCAAGTGTTGGTGAAAACAAGTTCTCTCCTACTTTAAAAAATTCTAATTTAATAAAAAAAGAAACTAGTGAATTAGTCAAATACGCTCTTGAAAGCGTTGTTGCTAATGGTAGTGGTAGAAATGCTTACATTGAAAATTATAGAATTGGAGGAAAAACCGGAACAGCACAAAAAGTAGGAAGTGATGGAAGATATATGAGCGGAAACTATGTTCTTTCATTTATTGGTTTTATGCCTGCAAATGATCCAGAGTTTGTTGTTTACATTGCAATTGATCATCCTAAAGGTGTAACACAGTACGGTGGCGTTGTTAGTGCTCCTATTGCTAAAAATGTATTCAAAGACATTATTTCAATTTATGATTTGAAAGAAGATTCAGAAGGACTTCCAAAATCTTATAGATGGGATGATATTAAATATATAATGATTCCAAATGTTATTGGAAAAACAAAAAAAGAAGCAAAAAAAGAGTTAAAAGGTTTTAAAATTGAATATGTTGGAAACGGTGATAAAGTAATTGATACATCTCCACAAGTTAATACTAGAGTTAAAGAAGGTTCAATTATTAAAGTACTTTTAAATTAAAATTTCTTTACAACCAATTGTTTGTATGATATTATTAAATTAGGAAGTGATTTTATGGAAAAATTAACTGATAAACAAACAAAAATATTAAATAGTATTAAAAAATTTATTGCTGAAAAAGGATATGCACCTACTATTAGAGAGTTATGCGATTTATGTAATTTAAGTAGTACTGCTACTATGTTTGTACATTTAAAAAATCTAACAAAAAAGGGATATATTAATCAAACTGAAAATAAATTTAGAACTATTGAATTAAATGTACCTAATGAATTTGATGAAAAGCAAGATAATGTTGTTTCTATTCCTCTTCTTGGTAAAGTAGCAGCAGGTAATCCTATTGAGGCAATTGAAAATCCTAATGAATACTTTTCAATTCCTAAAGAATTATTACCTAAAAATCATGAAGTATTTGCTTTAGAAGTTAGTGGTGAATCTATGATAAATGTTGGTATATTTGATGGTGATATAGTAATAGTTCAAAGAGAAAAAAATGCAAATAATGGTGAAATAGTTGTTGCTATGACAGAAGATAATGAAGTTACATTAAAAAGGTTTTATAAAGAAAAAGATCATATTAGATTACAACCTGAAAATGACACAATGTCACCAATTATATTAAATAACTGTTCTATTCTTGGAAAAGCAGTTGGACTTTATAGAACTATATAATTAAAAACTTGTTACAAACAACAGTAACAAGTTTTATTTTGTAAATAATATATATCCCATAGCAGCTATTAATATGATTGTTAAAATAATTCCATTAATTCTATCTTGATTTCTACCTTTATCCCCTATTCCAATTGCCATAGTTACAAATATACCACCAATTAATCCACCTATATGTGCAAAAATATCAATTCCTGGAATAATAAATCCAAGAGCAAGGTTTAATAAAATTGTTGGCAATATATTACTTCTTAAAAGTCCTTGTAGTGTAGCTCTATAATAATAAGTAAAATATGCAATACTACCAAGTAAACCAAATATAGCGCCACTTGCTCCATAACTTAAAGTATATCCATCCATAAATACACATGAAAACAAATTACCAATAATTCCACTTATCAAATATATTAAAGTGAATTTTGTTTTACCATAATATTTTTCAACAACAGGTCCAAGTACAAATAACGCATACATATTCATAAGTATATGCCAATAATCAACATGTAAAAACATAGAAGTAAACAATCTATATATTTGACCAGAAACAACAAAATCACAATTATCTGCTAGTAATATTCTTAAAGCATCAGCACCAAATATAAATGTAAGTATAAATACTATCACATTAATAGCAATCATAATATAAGTCATAATAGGTTTTTTAGGACTAAAAATCTTTTGCAATTTTTTTTCATTTTTAATTGTTTTTTCATTCATATCTTCAGTTAATCTAAAAAACTCTACTGGATCTACTTTTTCAGTTTCAACTATATCTTTTACTTTAGGAAAAAATTCATTAATAAATTTATTCTTTTTAAAATCATTTATTTTATCTATTTTAATTGTTTCTATATTTTTAGTATCTACTACTTTAACAGTATCTCCTGTATCAATTAATATATTTAACATGTTCATTTTAAATGAAAATGTATTTCTTTTAATACTTTTCATAATAACCTGTGCTTTATATGTATCATTTTTTAATTGCTCTGCATTATGAATATAATTTGTATTAATTCTAATTAATTTTAAATCATTTTCCATATTTTCAAGCCATATTTCATTTTCGACACCATTTATTATTACAGGTTTATAATCTTCTTCTGTTATAAAATAATGTAATATTTTTAAAACAATATCATCTTTTTGATTAATTTTAATATTCATAATAACTCCTTTTTTCGTATAATATTTTACTATTAATCATAAAATTAGTAAAGAGGCGATGATTATAAAAAAATATATAAAAGATATCTTATTATTTATAATTATTTTATTTTTTTGGTTATTAAGTGGTCTTATTTTTAAATATAATTCTGAATTTTATAATATGCTTTCATTACCAATATTTTCATTAGATGGAAGAATAATTAGTATTATATGGTTTATTATCTATATTTTAATAACTATTAGTATTATTTTAATTATTAAGAAAACAAATATATTAAAAAATAATGATTACTTATATATACTTCTTACTAATTATTTATCCAATCAATTATTTATGTATTTTTTCTTTAAATTAATGAGTCCATTTTTAGGATTTGCAGTTACTACTGTAACTTTCTTATCTAGTATATTTCTATTTATGGAAACAAGAAAAATTAGTATAAAGTCTTCTTATTTTTTAATACCATATATGATTTATGGACTATACGCATTTATATTAATGTCAACTGTTTATTTTATGAATTTTTAAACATTTGTAAAATATCATTAAATTCTTTTTCAGGTTCACTATAAAATTCTAAAAATTTTTTAGTAATTGGATGATTAAATCCTAAATATTCAGCATGTAACATTTGACCATAATCATTTATTATTTTTCTTTTTCCATAGATTGGATCATTAACAATTGGATGATTTATGTATTCCATATGAACTCTTATTTGATGTGTACGACCAGTTTCTAAAATACATTCAATTAATGTAGCATTTTTATATCTTTCTAGCACAGTAAAATTGGTAACTGCACTTTTACTATTTTCATCTGTAACACACATCTTTTTTCTATCAATTTTGCTTCTTCCGATCGGAGCAACTATTTTACCTTTATTATTATCAATTACTCCATGTACTAAAGCAAGATATTTTCTTTTGATTTTTTTATTTTTAAAGTCATCACTAAGTATTCTATGTGCTTCATTTGTTTTAGCAATTAAAAGTATTCCAGATGTATCTTTATCAATTCTATGAACTATTCCTACTCTATCTACTCCGCCTTCATCTGATAAATCATCTGTATATCCTTTTAATGCATTAACAAGTGTTCCACTATAATTTCCATTACCTGGATGAACTACCATACCACTTTTTTTATTAACAACCATTACATCATTATCCTCATATAAAATATTAAGTGGTATATTTTCTCCTTTAATAGAAGTATCAATTTTTAAATCACCGATTTGTATTTTATCTCCAGTTCTTAAAGCATATCCACCTTTAACAACATTACCATTAACAAGAATATTTCCACTTTTAATATTTTTTAAAATAAAGTTTCTAGATTCTTTTGTATAATCTGTTAAATAAATATCTAATCTTTTTAAATTATCATTTTCATTAACTACTACTTCTTCCATAAAACATCTTCCTTTTTAATTAATAATATTATTAGTAAAAATACACCAATTGTTATATATGAATCTGCTATATTAAATACAGCCATTTCTTTATTAAATAATGTGAATGATATAAAATCAATTACATATCCTCTAAATATTCTATCAATTAAATTACCTAAAGCACCACTTAAAATAAGTAAATATGAAAATAATATCCATCTATTGTTATAATTATTTTTAACTTCTTTAATTATATATATTAATAATATTAATGTAACTATTATTAAAACAATAATATTTCCACTTAAAAAACCAAACGCAGCACCTGAATTTTTAACATATATAAATTTTAAAAAATTATTAATAATTATTATAGTTTTATTATTAAGTAAATTAATTACTAAATATTTACTAATAAAATCAATAAATATCAATATTAAACAAAATAAAATAATAAATATATTTCTTTTTTTCATATTTATATTTTACCATAAATCTTAGTTAATATCTATTAGTATTACATCTTCACCTAATTTTTTTATTTGTGTAAATTTAATTGTTAATACATCATTTTGAGCAAATAAATTTTTCATAAAATGTGATGACTCAATAATAAATTTAATCATATAACCATTACTTGTATCAAATTCCACATCTACAATTTTACCTATTTTTTTACCATCTTTTATATTAACTATATCTTTTCTTTGTAATTCTGATAATTTCATATTAAATTATATTAAATAACTAATTTTTTTATACTATTAATCGCACTAGTTTCTATTCTTGATACTTGAGCTTGACTAATATTTAGTTCACGTGCTATTTCAGACTGAGAAAGACCATTTAAATATCTTTTTACTATAACTATTCTTTCTCTATCTTTAATTTTATTTAATGCCTCTTTAAGTGCGATTAAATCATTTAAATCGCTTTTACTTTTATCTTCTAATTGATCTACCAAAAGTATGGTATCATTTCCATCATTATAAGTACTTTCAAATATACTTACAGGTTCAGTTAAAGAAGTTAAAGCAATTGAAAGATCATATGGTGTAATATCAAAGTATTTACATATTTGTTCATTACTAGGATATACAAAATTCTTTTTAATATATTCTTCCTTATAATTAACTATTTTATAAGATAATTCTTTTATTGTTCTAGATACTCTAATTTGATTATTATCTCTTATATATCTTTTAATTTCTCCTTCAATCATAAATACTGCATATGTACTAAATTTAACACCAAAAGATAAGTCAAAATTATCAATAGCTTTAATTAACCCTACTACTCCTATTTGAAATAAATCATCTAAATTATCACACCTATTTTGATATCTTTGTAAAATACTTAAAACAAGTCTTAAATTACCTTTAACAAGTTTATCTTTAGCAGATTTTATTCCTTTTTTATATTCCTCAAATAAACTAACCATTTCACTATTTTTTAGTGTTTTTAAACTACTTGTTTTAATACCTGTTATTTCAACTTTATTTTTTGCCATAAAAAAAATCCTTTCACTTTAATATTGAAAGGATTTATTTATTTTTATTCATAAATTAATCTAATTTAATATTTTGAGCAAGAATATTTAATATATCTGGATCAGTTACTTCTTTTAAATAAAATGTATCATTTTCATTAATCTTTTCTAAAAATGAAAATTCATTTTTAAAATTTTGTTCATCTTCTGTAACTAATGCTGCTAAAAAATATGTTGTTCCTTTATATGCTGCTTGCCTTAATATAAAATATTTTTTACCATTGTTTACTTCTAAAATTTGATTTGTTAAATTTTCCATTCTTTTTTCCTCCATTTAAATTAAGCAACTAACTTATGACTATAGCCTTCATCTTCAGCTACATCCTCTAAAGCACTAAAATCTGGCATTTGAGGCATTAAATCTTGTTTTTCTTCTAATGCTGGTAAGCTTATGTCTTCTTTATTTACAACTGAAACATTTTCACCATTTAATGTACTTTCATTAAGATTTAAATGTTCGGTATTTAAAACATTTCCATCACTATCTTTTACTGTTTTAGTTCCATCTGCTTCAATTTCAACAGTTTTCTTTTCACCATTTTCATTAACTACTTCTGCTGATAAAGTTTCTCCTTCTCTTAAATGATATTGATTTTCATCATTTTTAATATCTTCTACATTTGATTCTTCTTTTAAATCTTTATTATATTGTTTCATATAATTAGTTGCATTTTCTAATACTTCTGGAGTTACATTTTTTAATAAATTTAAGCTTGCTTCTTTTTGATTAACAACTTTTAATTTATCATCGCTTGTATAACCATCTAATTCATCCCTAAAATTTCTTAAGGCAGTTAACATATCAAATGGTTCTTCTTTAGCCTCTTCAGTTACATTATTTTCTTCTTGCATTAATGGATTAAAATCTGGTTGATTTTCTTCTAAATTTTCCTTTACTTCAGTATTTTCATTATTTAATACTTCTGGTTCTACAGGAATTTCAGTCTCATTAACTGTTTCTTCTGTTTCAGTTTGGGCAAAATAATCACTGAAAGGATTAACTACATTTTCTAAAGTTTCTTCTGCTTCAGTGTTTTTATCTGGTTCTACAGGAGCTTCTACTTCATTAATTGTTTCTTCTTTTACTTCATTATTTTCTTCAGCTAATGCTAATTCTTCTGCAACTTCATTTCTTATATCTTCTATATTTTCATCTTCAACTTTTTCATTAACATTTCCTACTTCTTCTAATGGTTGTAATTCAGGAACCGTTTCATCAAAATTAAACATCTCTTCATTTTCAGACATTACATTACTAATAACATCTTCATCTTTTATTTCAGGAATTGTTTTTTCTTGTTCAATTTCTTCTTCATTAGAAACTAAATTATTATCTTCCAAATGATAATTAGGTTTACCACCATTTAATAATAATTCTAATTCAGCATCATATCTATTATATAAATCATCAATAGGTCTTCTTTCCTCACCTAAATCATTTTCATATTCTTTATATACATTTAATAATGATTCATGATATTTTTTATCAACTAAAGAAAGATCCATTCCTAACACTTGATTCTCTTCATTAATTTTTTCTAAAGTATCATTTAATTTAAAATCAAATTCATTTCTTTTAATATTTAATGCTTCTTTTTCATCATTTATTTTATTACGAAGTTTTTCTCTTCCTCTTTGCGCATTTCTAAATTCATTAGACATTGATTCTAATGATTTAATAAACATAGAAATATCTCCTAATAATTCTCCATCGCTTACTAAATCTTCATCATTAGTGTTAGATTTTACTTCTTTAGCAAGATTTCTTACAGTATTATTAAGTTCAACTAATTCTCCTATTTTAGTATTTAATTGTTTAATTCCTGCTTCTTCTAAATTAATATCCTCATTTTTAATATTTTCAAATGTTTCATTTAGATTAGTAAATCTTTCTTTAAATGTTTTATTTTCTGAATCATTCATATTTCTTACTCTCCTTCAATCTATATATTGATAATGATGCTTTTTAATATATAGACTTATCCTCTCTTTATCTTATATCATATTCATTTTATCATAATTTTATATAAAAATACAACTATTTTTTATTAATTTTTTCTATATTTTCATAAGACTTCTTAATCTTTTTATTACCTTCTTTTCTATTCTTGAAATATATGATTGAGAAATATTTAATTTATCTGCAAGTTCTTTCTGTGTTAGTTCTTTTTTTCCAAAAAGCCCGTACCTAAGTTCAATTATTTCTTTATCTCTTTCACTTAATTTTTTAACTTCGTTTTCAAGTAAAACTTTATCATCATATTCTTCTATACTTTTATGAACTATATCTTCATCAGTTCCAAATACATCTTCTATATGAAGTTCATTTCCTTCACTATCTAAATTAATTGAATCTTCAAAACTAACTTCACCTTGTCTTTTTTTATTTTTTCTTAAAAACATTAATATTTCATTATCAATACATCTTGATGCATATGTAGCAAGTTTAATATTTTTATCAAGTTTATATGTTTTAATTCCTTTAATTAATCCAATTGTACCAATACTTACTAAATCTTCTAAATCATATATAGTATTATCATACTTTTTAGCAAGAAACACTACTAATCTTAGGTTATGCTCTATTAATTTGTTTCTAGCTTTTAAGTCACCATTATTACTTCTTTTAACTAAATCTTCTTCAATATTTTTTTCTAAAGGTGGTGGTAATATATCAGTACTTCCTATAAAGAAAACTTCATCTTTCTTAAAAAACTTCTCTAATATTTTTTCTAACATTATTTATCCTCCATTAATTTATAATTTAATAAACAATTAAAACCTATAAACTTTTTATTAACAATTCCAACTAATATATCATTTCTTTCTCCAATACCATCTATATATACTTTTTTAGGTTTAAAGCATTTTAGTAATGATTCATCACTAATTGTTTTATATGGAACTAAAATAAATTCTGTTTCTATATTTTTATTTATAATTATTACTTTTTTATGAGTATAAGGATCTATTAAGTTATTACCAGTATCCATAAGTCCATTTAAATAAAGTATTTTTCCATTATTTAAATATATTGTAACTTTGTATTTAGTACTTATTATATTCTTAAAATCATATGCAAATCTTTTATAAATATTCATAAATAAAGGCACTAATAATAAAAAATATTGATATTTAATTAAATTTTCTATTTTAAAATAATATAATGTACCACCAAGTAAAAATGAAAATATATAAAAATATATTAATGTTTTTATAAATGTTTTTAAATCATTATATCCAAAAGAAACTCTAATTAATAAAACACCAATGAATAGTTTAAATAATAATAAAGTAAAATTATTAAAATTAATAAACAAATATAAAATAGATATTTCTCCAAGTAAACATCCTATTAATTTTCTAATAAAATTAATATTAATTTTAAGAATATTACTAGTAAAATCAATAAGTACATAATCAATAACAAAATTAAGTATCAATATTTCATCTATATATATCATATAATCACCAAAACAAGTATATAAAAAAAAGATAAGTTTTTTTGTCGAATTAACTTATCTTTTTAATTTTAAATTATATTCATCAAGTATACTTCTTTGCTCTTTATTTAATTTTTGATTATATTTTGTTGGTAATATTCTTTGATCATATGGAACATCATAATTTTTAGTAAATGAATAAAAATCTCTAAGTCTTCTTCTACTAATCATTTGTTCTTGTTTATTATTTCTTTCTAAGTCTTTTTTAGAATTTCTTTCTCTTATTAGTGTATGAAATAAATTACCAGCATGTAAATTAATAACTGCCATACATTCTTGAAAATACCCTTTTACATATTCATTATCTTTTCCTGAAAGTTCTTTAGCAAGTTCAATTCTCTTCTGTATAATTGAAACTTCTTTATTAACAATTGGATTAAATGAAAATTCATCTAACATTTTTTCAAAGAAATCTATATTTCCAAATAATGCTTCCTTTCTAAAACACTTATCAATATATTCAATATTCAAATTATTATTATCCTCTTTAAATAAAGTTCTTATATATTTAATTCTTTTATCAAAATCTTTGTTAGTCTTTTCATTACTATTTTTATCTTCAAAATACATTATATTAATATCAGGATTAAATTCTTTTTTAGTTCTAATAGCATATTTAAAGTAATCAGCAAGTTCCTTTTCATTTTCAAATTGCATTGTAAAATCATCTAATTCTGTAATTGTCATTTTTGGAGTTAATTTATTATATACATGAATTGTTACTTTATAATAATTAGTTTCATCTAATTTACATGATACGTTTCCAAAATAAAATGGGAATGTTTTTCTATTATTATATTTAGTAATTATATCTAATATTTTTTCATATTCTTCTATACTTTTAACATATCTTACTTGTATACCACAATATTCTACTAAAGAGTATCTTTTAGTTTCTTTTTTCATATTCTCTCCTAACGTCTAATTGTTAATCTTAATCTATCTAATGCTTTTTGTTCTATTCCTTTAACTCTTTGACGACTTAAATTATATAATGAACCAATTTCTTCTAATGAATGAGTTTCATCATCAATAAATCCATATCTATATAATAAAATAAATTTTGCTTTGTCACTTAATCTTGAATTAGTTATTTTATTTATTAGAAATTCCCTAGTTGTATTATTAATTACATTTTCTATGTTTTTATCTTCTATACTTAATTGCTCACTTTGATCTATATCAAAAATATTTAAAGAACTATTATTTATACTTTTATATAAACTAACAACATCTTTTTTCACTTTTAAATCTCTTATAATCTCATCATCTAATGCTTCTCTTTCATTAGTCATTAAAAAGTTATCACAATATTTTTTAATTCTTTCAAGATTATCAATAGTGCTAGAACCATAAACATATTTTTCTTTTATTATGTTACGTTTAATATACCAATAAACATATTTACCTAAATAAGTAATAAATTTAGTAGAACTGTTTACATCAAAATTTTTAATAGCCCCTATTAAAGCTTCATTAGCATATGATGCTAAGTTCAAAGTATCTTCTCCAGTTTTTTCAAACATTTTTGCTATAAATAAAACAAATTTTAAATTATGGTTTATAACTTTATTTCTAGCATTTTCATCACCATTTTGTGCTTTTGTTATTAAATCTACAATCACTTTATTTGGTAATGCACAAAACCCTTGAATATTTTTTTCATATAATTCTAAATAATCAACTGTTTCATTATTATTCATATATGCCCCCTAAAACTATACAAATTATATCATATTTGATACATAAAGTCAAATACAACTCACATTTTTTTAACAAGTTTCTTTACTTCATTAATGTAATAATTTGCATTACAAGAAAAAGAATTAGAATAATACTCATTTATTAAAGATAAAAATTCATTATAATTATTCTTTCCAATAAGAGATAAAATATGATTTTTATTTAAATTAAATCTCGAATAATTTATATCCACCATATATTTATTATAAAAGTCTATAACAAAAGGGATATATTTATCATACATACATTCACTCTTATATAAAGGATAAAACTTATCTAAAAATATATATTTATTATGTACTTTTTTATATATTTTTTTAGCATCTATTTCAGTTAAACATTCTTCTAACAAACGTTCCATTTTAGAATCACACAAGGTAAATCCAATTTTAAAAACACATTTTCTACCTTTAATATCAGTATAACATAATGGGCTAGTCATAATAGTATGGATCATTTCATGTATTAATGATTCATCATGACCATTGAATAATGGTACATAAATAACTTTCTCTATTTTATTAGTTATTTCATTATAACAATCTAAACACGTCCTATTAGAATCAATAATTTCTTTTAAAGGAAATATTCTTTTATCTGAACTATATATAGCATTATCATAATTATTTTTTAATATTTCTTTCTTTACTATTTTAAATTCTTTTTTAATATTATTATAACTATTTTTACTACAATTTATTTTATAAAAAGGAAATGAAAAAAATGTACGTAAATTAGTGTTTACGTAAAATACAAAATTAGTATCATTTAATCTACTAATTATTTCATTTTTATATTCACTTCCATAATAATTAATAAATTCTTTACATACTATTTCTTTAAAATCATTGATATTATTACTTAAATAATTCTTAATTTCATAATATTTATCCATAATATTTCCTTCTTTTAATACAATATTTTAATTAAAATAACATAAAAAGTCAATTTTTACTTTACTTAATTCAATTTTTATGTTAAATTATATTTGGCTTAAAAAGAGGAGGCAATGTAAAAATGGCAAAAAATGTATCAAATAGAAAAAATATGAGCGCACAAAATAGACCTTTTTCACTAAAGGCAACTAAAAAAACTCAAAAAGTTAATTTACAAACAGTATTAGTTGATGGTAAAAAAGTTAGAATGTCAACTAAAGAAATTAGAGCTTCTAAAAAAAATAAATAATTGGACAAACCAATTATTTTATTATTTCTTGTTCTAAAACAAGATCGACATTATAGATATCTTTGATATCTTTTTTTATTTTATTTATTAAATTTATTATATCTTCACCAGTTGCATTTCCATCATTTATTATAAAATTTGCATGTATTTTACTTACCATCGCATCCCCTATTTTATATCCTTTAAGTCCTGCATCTTCAATTAATTTACCTGCAGGAGCAAGTTCAGGATTTCTAAACACACTACCACATGAAGGATGAGATAAGTCTTGTGTTTGAATTCTTCTATTTGTTCTATCAGCAATTGTTTCTTTTAAAGCATTTATATCACTTTTTGTTAATTTAAGGTTACAAGATAATATAATTAAATCTTTATTCTTTTTAAATATTGAATCTCTATATTCAAAATTTAAATCTTTATTTTCTAATGTTTCTATTTTATCGGTTTTTAAATTATAAGCATCACAACTAATAAGAACATCAGATATACTACTATTATAAGCTCCTGCATTATTATAAACACATCCACCTATAGTTCCAGGTATACCACTTGCCCACTCTAAACATGAATATCCAAGATTTACAAGTTCTAATGCAAGTTTATTAATCATGCAACCACATTCAGCATAAACACAATCATCATTAATTTCATATTTATTAAAATTATCAAGTTTAATTATAACGCCATCATAAAATTTAGGTAATATTACATTTGAACCATTACCAATAATAAAGAATTTTTCATTATTTTCATTTAATACACTAATTACTTCTTTAAGTTCATTTAAATCAGATGGAAAAACAATACATTTAGCTTTACTATGTAGTCTATATGTATTGTAATTTGTTAAATCAACATCTTCAATTATTTTACAAATATTCTTTAATGTTTCTATCATTAATTAAACTTAGCCTCAATATTTTCAGCACCAGTAATATATTCTGCAATCTTCTTATTTTTAATTCTAATAACAGTTACATCATTAATTTTAAGTTCGCTAGCATCTTTTGCATTAGGATTACTTGTATCTGATTTAAATAAAGCGTTTTCACTTTTACTCATATCAACTTTATAAACAGGTAATTTTTTATTTCCAACTATATCGCTAATATTAGCATGTAAATCTTTTTCAAAATCATCAAATATTACATAATAATCATTTTCATTTCTATTAAATACTGTTCCAATTAAAATATATTCATAACTAATTTCAGTGTTTTTAATTGGTTTTGTATATCCTGCTTCAAACACACCTAAAGCTTTTAATCCAAGTACTCCTAAATATAAAACTCCAATAAATGCAACAACTATTCCTAAAGTAATTAAAAATGATTTTACTTGGCTTTGAACTGTCTCCTCTTGTTTATTCTTATTTCTTTCCCTTTTTGCTCTTTTATACTTAATTTGCATCTTATTTTTTGCCATTTCTGTCCATCTCCCTATAAAATTGTACCAAATAAAGCCAAAGATATCAATTATTTATTGACTTTTTTTATATTTTTGTTATATAATTTACTAAGTATTTATTTGGCAGTGCCATAATGAATTATAATGTGTTTCTTTGAAAAAAGTATAAGTAACTTCTGCCAAAGCGAAAGTAAATAAGAAACTCCCTATGATTCTAATGGATAGCCTTTAATACAAATATTTGTAAAGGAGGAAAAAAATACTATGTCAAGATATATCGGACCTGTTTTTAAAAAGTCTAGAAGATATAGTTTTTCAACACTTGAAACTGGTAAAGAACTAAGAAAAAAAGCTCAAGCTCCTGGAATTCACGGAACTAGTAGAAAGAAACTTAGTGAATATGGTGTTCAATTACATGAAAAACAAAAAGTTAGATTCTTATATGGACTTTCTGAAAAACAATTCAGAAAAACATTTGAAACAGCTGGTAAAATGCAAGGAATTCACGCTCTTAACTTCTTATTACTTCTTGAAAGTAGATTAGATAACCTAGTTTATAGAGCAGGATTTGCAAAAACTAGAAGAGCTGCTAGACAAATGGTTAATCATGGTCATATCTTAGTTGATGGTAAAAAAGTTGATATTCCATCATTTAGAGTTAAAGTTGGAAGTGTTGTTTCTGTAAAAGAAGCTTCATTAAATCATCCAGTTATTGTTGAATGCACTAATATGGATATTAAAGTACCTGCATTCTTAAATGTAGATAAAGCAAAAAGAACTTTCACTTATGTAAGATATCCAGAACGTGAAGAATTAAATTCTGAAATTAATGAATCATTAATCGTAGAATTCTACAACAGATAATAAAACAAAAAGCCTTGAAAAAAATTCAAGGTTTTTTGTTTGACATTTTAATTTAAAGAACTTCTATAATATTTGTAAATAATTTTTTTGAAAAAAGTTTACAAAAAAAGAAGTGTTTTTGATTATTTTTCTTGTATATAAATTATAGAGAGATAAAAATATTTTTTTAGAAAGTTGAGGTTTTTATATGCAAGAAAAAGAATATTATAATGAAATTAAAGATTTAATTATTAATAATGAAGTTAATAAAAAAGTTAAGAACTACTCTATTAATAGAACTGATTTAGAAACTAAATATAATATTGGTAAACTCTTAAGTGAAGCTGGTAAGCATTATGGAGAAAAAATAATTAAACAATTTTCAATTAAGTTAACTCAAGAATTTGGTAAAGGGTATGGCATTTCAAGTTTAAAAAATATGAGAAATTTTTATATTTTTCAAAAAAGCCATCCAGTGGTTGGCTTTTTGACATGGTCACATTACCTATATATTATAAATATGAAAGATGAGGAAAAAATTAATTATTATATTAGTCAAGTTAAAGAAAGAAAATTAAGTAAACGTGATTTAGAAAAAATTATAAATTCAAAAGAATATGAAAGATTACCAGAAGATACTAAAAATAAATTAATAAATAATGAATCATTAGATATAAGTGATAATATTCCTGAACCAATATTAATTCCTAATAGTTTTAATCAAGATATGGAAACTATAAAAGAAAAAGAATTACAGTCAATTATTGTTGAAAATATTGAAGATTTTATGAAACAACTTGGTGATGGATATTGTTATATAGATTCAGAATATAAAATCAAAATTGATAATAATTATAATTACATTGATATTTTACTTTATAACATAAAATTTAGTTGTTACGTCGTAGTTGAACTTAAAGTTACTGAACTTAAGAAAGAATATTTTGGACAAATACAAGTTTATATGAATTATATAGATAAACATTTAAAAACAAATAATCAAAATAAAACTAAAGGTATTTTATTAGTTAAAGAAAATAATAATTATGTTTTATATTCTAGTGATGGAAATATTATTACTAGATCTTTTAAATTAACATAATAAAAAAGATACAAATAGTATATAATTGTACCTTTATACTTTAATTCTTTTTAGTTAATGTTAATACATCAACTACTCCATTTTGTTTTTTATATGCTTCAAAAGTATTTTTAAGAAGCATTACTACTGTCATAGGTCCTACTCCTCCAGGAACTGGTGTAAGATATGAACAAACACTTTCTACATTTGGATTAACATCTCCATAAAGTTTTCCATCTTCGCGATTTATTCCAACATCTATTATAACAGCATTTTCTTTAATCATAGTTTTATCAATTAAATATTTCTTACCAACCGCCACTACAAGAACATCAGCATTTTTAGTATATTCACTTAAATTTTTTGTTTTAGAGTGACACATTGTTACAGTAGCATTTTTATTTAAGCATTCTATTAACAATGGTTTTGATACTAAGTTACTTCTACCTACTATTACAACATTTTTAGATGTTAAATCTATATTATAATATTTAAATATTTCCATTATTCCTTTAGGTGTACAAGGTAATATAGAATCACTATTATTAAATAGTTTTCCTTGATTTATAATTGTAAGTCCATCTACATCTTTAATAGGATCAATTGCATTTAATAATTTTTCTTGATTAAATCTTTTAGGAATTGGAAGTTGTATTATAATTCCATTTATATTTTCATCTTTATTTAATTCATCTATTTTATCAAGAATTTCTTGTTCTTGTGTATTTTCATCATAAGAAAGATGTAAAAAACTCATTCCTACATATTCACAAGCTTTCTTTTTGTTCTTTACATATACTTTGCTAGCTTCATCTTCTCCAATAGTTATAACTGATAAAATTGGTGTTTTAATATATCCATCTATTTCATTTTTAAGTTCATCTTTTATTTTAGCACTAAGCCCTTTACCATCAATTAATTCCATTTTTTATTCACCACCATTTACAAAATACATAGTTTTTATTTTTATATCAGTTAAAGGCTTATCATTTTCATCTGTTTGAACAGTTGCGATAGAATCTACTACATCCATACCTGCGATAACTTTTCCAAATGCAGCATAATTACCATCTAAATATGTAGAATCTTTATGAACAATAAAGAATTGGCTTGATGCTGAATTCATAGTTTCTTCAGTTTCAACTTTTGCCCCTCGCCTTGCCATTGAAATTGTACCTCTAACATGTGAAATATTATTATTAACTCCATTTAATAAAAATTCACCTTTAATATTCTCGTTACTTCCACCTGTTCCCGTTCCGGTTGGATCTCCTGCTTGAATCATAAAATCTTTAATAACTCTATGAAATATAATATTATCATAATATTTTTCACTTACTAATTTTTGAAAATTATCAACTGTTATTGGTGCTGTAGTAGGATCTAACTCCAATATAATAACACCTTTATTATCAACATCAATTAAAACATAGTTTGTTTTTTCATCACTTAATGTATATACTTTATTTTCAACTTTAAAAGTAATTTTACCATTAATTTTCTTTTTCTCATAGTTGTACATACTACAACTACATAAAACAAATATTAAACTAATAATCATAAAACATTTTATTATTTTTTTCATAAATTCACATCCTTTTCATTAATTATTTTACCATAAGCAAAATAAAAAGTCATTATTTATTCAGATAACAACTTTATTATTTCATTTACTTTTAAATTATTATTCTTGGAACATTCTTTAATTTTTAAATATTTTTCATTTAAATAATTTAAATAATTATTATACATATTTTTATCAATATGATTTAGTCCCAACAATAATTCTTTTCTATTATAATTTTTATTTCCTTTTTTAAACATTATTAAATTATAATATTTATTATTTTCTTTAATAATTAACTCTTTATCAACAATATAATTTAATTTATTCATTCTTTCTCTTAATATATCATGATAATTATTTGAAATAGTTATTATTTTTTTAAATCTAATATTTGTATTATTTAAAATTTCTAATATGGTATGTGTCCCTATACCAGCAAGTACTAAAGTATCAGCTTCTCCTTCTTTGACATTAGATAGCCCATTAGATACTCTTAAATCTATTAATTCATTATTGATATTAGATTTAGCTTTATTAATAACTTTTTCACTTATATCACAGGCAATAGATGATTGACTTCTACTTGCTAGCATTATACTAAGTTTTGCTTGATCACACCCTACATCTACAACTTTATCATTTATATCTATTAATGAATATATTGCTTCTATTCTATTCAATTAAGAAATCTCTTAATTTTTTAGCTCTAGAAGGGTGTCTTAATTTTCTAAGAGCTTTTGCTTCAATTTGTCTTATTCTTTCACGAGTTACTTTAAATTGTTTTCCAACTTCTTCAAGTGTATGAGATGAACCATCAAATAATCCAAATCTAAGTTCTAATACTTCCTTTTCCCTAGTAGTTAGAGTATCTAATACTTCACGAAGCTCATCTTTAAGTACTTCATAATTAGCAAATTCTTCTGGTGACATTGTTCTTTCATCAGCAAGAAAATCACCTAAATGAGAATCATCTTCTTCACCTATTGGAGTTTCTAAGGATACTGGATCTTGACTAATCTTTCTAATTTCAGCAATTTTTTCAACAGATAATCCCATTTTTTTAGATAATTCTTGATCAGTAGGTTCTCTATTTAATTCTAAAGTCATTTGTCTTTCAATTCTAGCCATTTTATTAATTGTTTCTACCATGTGAACTGGAACTCTTATTGTTCTTGCTTGATCAGCAAGTGCTCTTGTAATTGCTTGTCTAATCCACCAAGTTGCATATGTTGAAAATTTATATCCTTTATCATAATCAAATTTTTCAACTGCTTTCATAAGACCAATATTACCTTCTTGAATTAAATCTAAGAAAAGTAAACCTCTACCAACATATCTTTTTGCGATAGAAACAACAAGTCTTAAGTTAGATTCCGCAAGTATATTTTTAGCTTTCTCATCTCCTGCTGCTACACGGCGAGATAATTCTTGTTCTTCTTCTAAAGAAAGAAGACTAATTTTACCTATTTCTTTTAAATACATTCTAACATTATCATTTACAGACATATCCTTACTTTCATCAGGTACATCATCAACAATAATTTCCTCATTTACATTTACTTCTCCACCTGTTTCTTCATCTTCTGCTCTAACTTCAATATTATTTTCTGTAAGAGTGTTATATAACTTATCTAAATCATTAGCATCTAATTCTAAATCAATAGTTTTTTTAGCTATTCCTTCATAAGTTAAATAACCTTGCTTTTTCCCTTCACTAACTAATTCTTCTAAAATTTCATCAAAACTTTTTACCATTTTAACACTTCCTTTTTTATATTCTCTATTTTCTTTGCTATTTCAATTTTTTTACTAACATCTAACGTTTGTCTCATTTCTTTTTCTAATGTTTCTTTTCTCCTTTTTACTGAATACTCTTTAATTGTATTTATATAACTTTCAAGTTCACTATCTGTATATTCTCTATTATTTGGATAATCATTAATTTCATTAAATGTATTAACTAAATCTTCATCATCTAATATATAATTTTGAAAATCAAAATAATCAAAATATCCAAATTCATTTTTAAATTCAACTATCTTATATGCTAATTTAGACATATTGTCATGAATTAGGTAACCAAGAGAATTTTCGAAATATAGTATAACATCATCATAATGCATCATCAAGTATAAAATTCTAATTTCACTTATATCATACTTATTATATCTTTTTACTTTTGTTTCTTTAGTATCTTCTTTATTTTTAACATTAACTTTTGTTTTGTTTCTAATTACAGACTCATCTATATTAAATTCTTTTGATATTTCTTTTATTTTCAGTTCTCTTAGAACATCATCATACACTTGATTTAATGATTTAATCGCATCATTGATATATTTACTAATTTCTACAGAATCTTTCATATTTTTATTAGATTTCATATGCTTAAGTTTAAAATCTATAAAAGGTATTCTATTATTAAAAACTGTATCAAATGCTTCTTTTCCTTTATTAATTATAAATTCATCACTATCTTTATAATCATCAAATACAATTACTGTAGGTTCAATACCTAATTTTTCAAGTTCATTTCCTATCTTTAATGTATTATTAACTCCTGCTTCATCTTGATCTAAATTTAATACTACATCACATTTCCATTTAAGTATTTTATCTAAATGTTCTTTTGTAAATGCTGTACCCATCAGAGCAACTGTGTTGTTATACCCTATTGAAACCATTCTAATAGTATCCATAAATCCTTCTGTTAAAATTATTTGATGAGAAGTTTTAATATTTAAAATAGCATTATTTATGTTATAAAATATATTACTCTTTTTAAAAATATCACTTTCTTTTGAATTAACATATTTAGGTAATTCATCATTTTTAATATCATCTTTCAAATATTTTCTTCCAGAAAATCCTATTACATTATTATTTTCATCAATAATTGGAAAAATTATTCTATTTTGAAATGTATCATATATTTTTCCATTTATTTCTTTTATTATTCCTACATTTAATAAATCATTTTCATTATATTTTTTTTCTAATAAATTGTTAAGTTTATTATTTGTTGAAAGTCCTATATTAAATTTATTAATTAAATCTTTATCTAATTTTCTATCACTTAAATATTTTAAAGCACTTGTTCCTTCTTTAGAAAATAAATTATTTTTAAAATATCTGTTTGATAAATCATTTATTTCATAAAGTTTTTGATATTTATTATTTTTAGGTTTAGTAATATTAGTTCCTAAATCTATTCCAGATCTTTCAGCTAAAATTCTAATAGCGTCAAGTCTAGATACTCCTTCTTTTTTTTCAACAAATGTAAATACATCGCCAGAAATATTACATTTACCAAAACAACTAAATATTTGTTTATCAACTTGAACACTAAATGAAGGTGTTTTTTCATGATGAAAAGGACATAAAGCTTTATTTCTACTATCAAGATCTACTCCATAACTTCGAATAACATCTTCTATTCTATTTTTAGCTTTTATCTCATCAATTATTTCTGGTTTGATAAATGCCATTTCATTCCCTCCTATAATATATATACAAAAAAACTTTCAAAAACACTTCTTTTTTTTAAAATTTTTTTAAATTTTTTACATATTTTAACACTTTTTATCATATAATTCAAATTTATATCAAAAAAGAAGCACTTTTTGTGCTTCTAATTATCTTTTACTTATAACAACTTCAATTTTAATTGTTCTAGATGAATATTTAAGTTTTAAATCACTTCCGGTTACAACTACAGGTACTTGATATGTACCAACATCTAAATCAGACAAATCTACATAAGCTTTAATATCTTCTTGTTTTAATTTATCTAGAAGTGAATTAACGCCTCTAACAACTACATCTACTTTTGTATCTTCAGCTTTTGTAGCCAATGCTTTATACTTAGATGTATCTAAGTTTTGGAATTCTAATTGAATATCTTTAAATTCTTTAGATGTTTCTCTTTCCATTTTAACACTTATTGTAACTGCTGTATCTGACATTGATCTTACACCGTTAGGTTTAACAATTGTTTCTTGATATGACTTATCTTTACTTAATCCACTAACATCAATATTTACATTGATTTCATTTATTGAGCCAAGAACTTCTTCATCACCATATAATGTTACAGTACTTACATTTGATGTAATTGATGCTATTGCGCTTCCACTTGCAACATCTCCAATTGGAACAATCTTAACTGGTACAACTTTACTTGGCGATGATATTACTACAGTTGCAGTAACAGTTTCAGGTATTATCTCAATATCTTTTATTTCAGTTCCCTTTTCATCATATGCTACCAATTTTACATTATCAAGTGTATATGTTCCTGCTTTTGTTGCATTTAATGCATTAACATCAACTAATGCTTTTACATTTGCTACAGTTTCAAGTTTTTCTTTATAAGATTTAATAATTATTTCATCTTTATCAAGTTTAACAGAACTTATTACTAAAGTACTTGCAAGTTTATCAGTATTTAATATATCTGTTGTTAATGTTTTTGATTCACTAATTTTTGGATATATAACTAATGTTATTGTAGAAGGATCAACTTTATAATTTAATGATTTAATTGGATTATTGTATTTAATTTTAACCTTATGTGTTCCAGCAGAATAATCAGTTAAATCTAATGTTAGTTTATGATCTCCTAATTGTTCAGCTAGATATAAATCACTTTTTCTTCCCATCAATACTATATCAGCACCTTCTGGAACTCCTTCAACAACAAATGCTTCTTCATTGTATTCAGCAGTTACTTGTTGATTTGATAATATAATTGCTTCATTTTCTACTAATGTAATTACTTTTAAATCTACTGCCAAAAACATACCAAATGCACAAATTAGTGATACATATATTAATGTATTAGGTTTATTTAAAAACTTATCAATTCTACCATTCCTATTGCTTAATTTATCACTTATAAAATATGCAAATTTTGAAAGTGGAGTTATTATAAATCTATCTAATACTTTATATAACCATTTAAATATTGCTGCAAAGAATCTGAAAATACCTCTAATTATTTTCTTCATTTTCTTCACCTTCACTTTCTATATCTGCTTCATAGAACGTTTCTTTCTTTGGTTGCAAAGCATCAAGTAACATAATTCTTACATCTTCCAAAGATAAATTATAATTTAGTTCACTTTGCATAGCAATAGATACTCTTCCAGTTTCTTCACTAACTATAATTGAAACACAATCTGATACTTCACTAATTCCAAGAGCCGCTCTATGACGAGTACCAAGTCTTTTAGATATATTTTGATTTGTACTTGTTGGAAATACACTTCCAGCACAAGTAATCTTATTTCCCTGAATTATAACGCCACCATCATGAAGTGGATTATTTTTCCAGAAAATAGATATTAATAATTCACTAGTAATGTCAGCATATAATTTTGTTGCAGGTTCTATATATTCTGCTAAACTATAATCTCTTTCAAGAACTATTAAAGCTCCAATTTTATTTTTCTTTAAATAATCTAATGCATTAACTATTTCATAAACCATTTTTTCACGTTCATCTACAGTTAAAGTTTTATGTCTTCCTAATAATTGAGTTCTTCCAATACTTTCTAAAGCATTTCTAATTTCTGGTTGGAAAATAATTATTAATGCAAGTGGTCCCCATGAAATAATATATTCAAGTATTGTTCCTATAGTATTTAAATTTAATAAGTCACTTAAAAATCTAAGTAATACTATTATTATTACTCCTTTAAAAATTAATGTTAATTTAAAATTATTTCTAGAATATTTAAGTAACTGATAAAACATAAACCATACTATCGCAATATCCAATATTTTAGAAAGTAATTTTAATATAGTTGTAGTATAAATCATAACGCACCTTCCTATCTAGAAATATTATACACTAAATATTGCTTCTTTTCTATATTTTTAATTCATTTTACACTTATTTATATCTATTAAATGGTATGCCAAATAAAAAGTTATAGAAAGTAATAAATACTTTTCTTATAAAATTAAATCTTTTACTTCTCTTTAAATAACTATTATACTTATTTGAATCATTATAATAATAATCAAATATTTTATAATTTCTATCTTTATCTAATATAACATAATTAATTTTATTCTTTTTTAAAATACTTTTAATGTTATCTAAATATTTATATTTGCATATTAAAACATTCTTTTCACTAATCAGATTAGAATTATATTCAATTATTTTAGCATCCTCATCATATATTCTAAAATAATTACCACTTAAAATTATTATTAAACAACTACTATGTACTTCCTTTAATTCTTTTAAAGTTTCTTCCATAATAATATCCTCACATTTAAAAAGATTTACTGCTTTTTAATTATACAATAAATCTTTTATATTTGTAAACTTATTTTTTAAATAATGTACTAAATAATCCTCTTCCTAAACTAGCACCAACATTCCCACCAAGTGTTTTTCCAAAACTACCAAAACTTTTACCAACGCTCTTACCTACTTGTCTTCCAACAGTTCCAGTTATTGAATTACCTATACTTTTAATAGTTCTATTTTTTACTCTTTCTTCTTCTTTTGCTTTTTTAGCGTCTTCTTTAGCTTTCTTTTCTGCTAATTTAGCATCTTCCTTTGCTTTTTTTTCTGCTTCTTTTTCTTCAAGAATTTTTCTAGCTTCTTCTTCTCTAAGTGCCGCTTCTTCAAGACCTCTTCTTTCTAAGAATTCATAAGCAGAATCATTATCTACTGATTTATAATATTTACTATAAAGTAAACTTTCTTTTATTTTCATATCTCTTGCTGATTCGCTTACTGATCCAAAACTACATCTAGGAGGAAGAATATATGCTTTTTCTGCTATTCCTGGTATACCATCTTCTCCTAAGAATGATACAACTGCTTCTCCTGTTCCAAGAGCAAGTATAGTTTCATATGTATTAAATTCAGGATTAACCCTAAATGATTCAGCTGCTGCCTTAACTGCTTTTTGATCAGCTGGAGTATATGCACGAAGTCCATGTTCAATTTTATTTCCAAGTTGAGAAAGTACTCCATTTGGAATATCTTTAGGATTCTGTGTACAAAAATATACACCAACTCCTTTAGAACGAATTAATTTAACCATTTGTTCAATCTTATCAAGCAATATTTTTGGTGCATCATCAAATAATAAATGTGCTTCATCAAAGAAGAATACCATTTTTGGTTTACTTAAATCTCCTACTTCAGGTAAATTTTCAAATAGTTCACTCATCATCCATAAAAGAAATGTTGAATATAATTTTCCGTTATTTATTAGTGTTGAACTATCTAAAATATTTATAACACCTTTACCATTATCTTGAGTTAACCAATCACTTATATTTAATGCAGGTTCACCAAAGAATACATCTCCTCCTTCTTTTTCAAGAGTAACAAGACTTCTTACTATTACACCAATTGATGCACTACTGATTTTTCCATAATCTTTTTCAAAATCTTTTGAATTATCATCTACGTAAGCTAAAATTGATTTTAAATCTTTAATATCAACAAGTAACAAATTATTATCATCAGCTATTTTAAATACAACACTTAATATATCACTTTGTAAATCATTAAGACCAAGTATTCTTGATAAAAGAAGAGGACCCATTTCTGATATTGTAGTTCTTACTTGAATACCATTTTTACCATATATATCCCAAAATGCAACTGGAAAACCTTTAAATTCAAAATTATAATCATTAAGGCCAAATTTTTCTATTCTTTTTTCCATATCCTCGCTACTACTACCAGGATTCATAATACCAGCAATATCACCTTTAACATCTGCCATAAATACTGGAACACCCATTTCACTAAATGTTTCAGCCATTACTTTTAATGTTACTGTTTTACCTGTACCAGTAGCTCCAGCTACTAAACCATGACGATTTGCCATTTTAGGAATAATTGATAAAGCTTCACCCTTATCATTATTTGCAATCCATATTTTTTCATCTCTTAACATAATAACACCTCTATCTATAAATAGTATAAAAGTTATTTAAAAAAATTACAAGTTATTTTTAGACATTTGAAATTATAATTCAATAATATAAGAAACAAAAGAATGATGAATCAAAATCTTCATCATTCTATTATAATTTCTTTAATAAATTAACATTATTTAATATATCTTTATGAATAAATGATGCAGATACTAATATATTTGCTCCTGCCTCTTTACATAAGAGACCTGTTTCATCATTTACTCCACCATCTACTTCTATTAAAGTTTTAACTTGTTGATTATTTATTTCATCTTTCAACATTTTTATTTTTTCTAAGGAATTATCTATAAAAGATTGTCCACTTTCACCAGGATAAACACTCATTATTAATACTATATCAATATCTTTTAAATATGGAAATAATACTTCTATCTTTGTATCAGGTGATATTGCAACACCTACTTTTAATCCATAACTTTTAACAATATTAATCATTTTATTAATATCTTTAACAGATTCATAATGAAATATAATATCATTTGTATTTAATAATGCATAATCTTCAATATATTTTTCAGGATTATTTACCATTAAATGCACATCTAATGGTAAATGTGAATAACTTGTTATTTTCTTTATCTCAGAAAAAGTCCAAGTTTTATTTTGCACAAATTTTCCATCCATTATATCTATATGTATATAGTCACTTTTAGTATTATCTAATTTTTTAACTATATCTTGAGGTTTTATACTATTTGATAATATTGATACACTTACTTTCATTTAAGATACCTCCTCTAAAAATTTGATATAATTTTCGTATCTCCATTTTGGTATTTTATTTGAATTTACAAGTTCAATTATCTTGCATCCATCTTCTTTTATATGTAAACATGTTCTATATTTACATGGTTTATTAAAATCTGGATAATATTTTTTTATATCTTTTTTATCTATATTTAAATCAAGTGAACTAAATCCAGGTGTATCAGCAATAAGTCCATTATTTACTTCTAATAATTCTACTAATCTAGTAGTATGTTTACCTCTACCTAATGAAAGAGAAACTTCACCAGTTTTTAATTTTAATGATGCATCTATTTTATTAAGTAAGCTTGATTTTCCACTTCCAGTTTGTCCACATAATGCTACTGTAGATGATACAAATTCTTTCTTTATTTTACTTACACTGGTATTTATATATACTTTAATACCCAATTTTCTATAATAATTTATATATTTTTTTATCTCTAATTTTTCTTTTACACTAATCATATCTGTTTTAGTAATTATAATAATTGGTTCAATATTATTAGCCCAAGCTATTAAAAGAAATTTATCTATTAAATAACTAGAAAAAACTGGAATTGAAGTACTCTCAACAATTAATAGTTTATCTATATTTGCTATTAGAGGCCTTTCCAGATAATTTTTTCTTGAAAAAACTTTTTCTATAGTTTTAGTACTAATATTTACTTCTACATTGTCTCCAACCACAGGAAATACTTTACTATTTCTAAGTTTACCCCTGGTTCTAGTTTCAATTATAGTATTATTTTCTAAAAGTACTTTATGTATGGATTTATTAATACATATAATTTTACCATTCATAATTATTCTCCTGCATTTTCATCATCATCAGGATTTTCAATAACTTCTGGTGCTTTAGCAACTGTTATTACAAGTGTTGCACCTGGAGTTACTACTGATCCTGCAGCTCTACTTTGTTTTAATATTGTTCCTTCTTCTACACTAGTTGTTTCTTGATATTTATAATCTAATTTAAGTTCATGTTTTTTAGCAAATTCATCTATTTTACTAATTGTATATCCACTTGTAAAATCAGGATACTTATATTCTACTTCAGGAATTATTATTTTAATTTGATTTCCAAGTTTTGAAGATTCTCCTGCTGCTGGTTCAGTTCTTAATACAGTATCTTCTTTTACTTTTTTATCTTCACTTACAGTTTCAGTTTCAACAACAACATTACAATCACACTGTGCTTCTATTTTACCTTTTGCTACTAAATAGTTTTCACCTGTAAAGTCTTCAACAAGATAAACACCTTCACCAGAAGAAATATAAATTACTATATCTGTTCCTGTTCTTTTCTTTGTACCAATATCAGGACTTGTTTTAACTACTAAACCTTGCTCAATTGTATCACTAGAAATATATTTATATTCTGTTAATACATTAAATCCTAAATCGGTAAGTTCATTGGATGCTTCAACTACTTCTTTTCCACTTACATCAGGAATTACAACATTCTTAACCTCAGTTTTCTTAAAATATAAAAGCATTCCAACTGTTACAACTAATACTAAAGCAGTAAATATACTAACTAATACAATTAAAGTTTTATTAGTTTTTTTCTTTTCTTCATATATTTCTTCTTCAGTTTCTTTTACAACTTCTGCTTTCTTTATTTCTTTAACTTCTTTATCTAAAACTTTAGTTTCATCTAAATCATTTTCAGGATAAGGATAAACATATCTTTTTTCATCTTGTCTTGATTCATCTAAAGCAGTTTTAATATCTTCATGCATTGCTCGAGCATCTGCATATCTATTTTTAGGATTTTTAGCAGTTGCTTTAATTATTACATTTTCTATTGATTGTGGAATACTAGGATATGTTTTTCTTACACTAGGAAGTGGTTCTTTCAAATGTTTTAATGCTATTTCAACAGCACTATCGCCTTTGTATGGAACAAATCCTGCAAGAAGTTCATACATCATTATACCCATTGAATATATATCACTTCTTATTGTTGAACCTTTACCACTTGCCTGTTCTGGTGGTAAATAATGTACTGTACCCATTACAGAATTAGTTTGAGTAAGTTGAGTAGAATTCAATGCTGTTGCTACACCAAAATCAGTTATTTTAATCATACCATTAGGTAAAATCATTATATTTTGAGGCTTAATATCTCTATGAATAATATATGCATCATGCGCATGTGCCATTCCATCAGTTACTTGTAACATAATATCAACAACTTCACTAACTGATAAATGTCCTCTTTGTTTTAGCACTTGTTTTAATGTTTTACCATCAACATACTCCATTACTATATAATATTGGCCATCATCTTCACCAACATCATACATTTCAACTATATTAGGATGAGATAAACTAGAGGCAGATAAAGCTTCTCTTTGAAATCTTCTTACAAATTTTTCATCGCTTGCAAGGTCTCCTCTTAGTACTTTAACTGCTACGTTTCTATCAAGTATTGTGTCATGTGCTAAATAAACATTAGCCATTCCACCTTCTCCTAATGTTTTAATTATTTGATATCTATCATTAATTTTAGAACCCTTTACTATCACACTATTCACCACCTATTGCTCCATAAGCAATTGTTATATTATCATTACCCCCACGCATATTTGCTTTCATTATTAATTTAGAAATTCTTTCAGATATTTCTAAATCTTCATCATTTAATACTTTTTCTATTTGCTCAGTAGTTAACATATTTGTAAGTCCGTCACTACATAAGAATATACCATCTATTTTATCGCTTTCTTCATTCATTATTACTTCAAATATATCAATATCTATTACTTCAGCAGCACCAAGTGCTTTCATAAGTACATTTTTTTGTGGATGTGTTTTGGCATCACTTTCAGTAATTTCTCCACTTTCAAGTAATATATTTACTAAAGTATGATCTTTAGTTACTTTATATAATTTACCTCTTTTAAATACAAATCCACTTGAATCACCAATGTTTCCAAATAACAAGAAATTATCAGTAAGTATTGAACACACGCATGTTGTTCCAAGTCCACTTGCATCTATATGTTCTTCAGCATATCTTAGTATTTTAACATTTATTTCTTCAATTATTTCTTTTAACCATACTACAGCTTCTTCTTTAGAACCAACTGAAGATAATTCTGAAAACCTTTTACTAAGTTCATTTACAACTAAAGAACTCGCAACTTCTCCTGCTTTATGTCCACCCATGCCATCTGCAACTACAAAAAGATATTCTCCACTTAAATTTTTAACAATATTTACTGAATCCTCATTATGACTTCTTACTTTTCCTGGATCAGTTTGATAATAAGTTATCATTTTTTATCACTCTCATTTCTTGCTCTTAGTTGTCCACAGGCAGCAGATAAATTACCACCCATTTCCTTTCTTATTGTCACATTTATATTGTTCATTTTAAGTATATCATAAAAACTTTTTATTTTAAAGTCATTACTTCTTTTCATTTGAAAATTTGATGTTTCATTATAAGGTATTAAATTAACATACATAAGTTTACCTTGTATTAAATTTGCTAATTCATATGCACAAGAATCACTGTCATTAATTCCTGCAAGCATAATGTATTCAATGGTTACACGCCTATTTGTCTTAGAAATATAATAATCAAGTGCCTTCATTATTTCTTCTATTTTATATGCATGATTTACTTTCATTATTTTATCTCTTATTTCATTATTTGGAGCATGTAAACTAATTGCCAAGTTTACACCAGTTTGTAAATCTGCAAATTCATATATTTTAGGAACTAGTCCACAAGTAGAAATAGTTATATGTCTCTGACCAATATTTATCATTTTATTATTAGTCGCAACATCAATAAATCTTTTAATATTTTCAAAATTATCAAATGGTTCACCAATCCCCATAACAACTATACTATCTATTCTAATCTTTTCATAATTCTCTACTTCAATTATTTGACCAACAAGTTCATCTAAATTTAAATCTCTTACTTTTTTAAGTCTTCCACTTTCACAAAATGAACATCCCATATTACATCCAACTTGACTTGATATGCAAAGTGAATAACCATAGTCATGTTTCATTAAAACACATTCTATTTTATTATTATCACTAAGTTCTAATAAATATTTATTTGCTAATGTACTATTTTCTACTTTAATTATTCTAGGCGTTTCAATAATAAATTTTTCATTGCAAAAAGAAATAAGCTTTTTACTTAAATTACTCATTTTGTTAAAATCAAATTCTTTATGTTCATACATCCATTCTATTATTTGAGTAGCATTGTATTTCTTAAATCCATTTTCTATTAAAAAACTTTCAAGTTCACTTAATGTAAAATTATAAATATTCATATTTTATTCCTCTTATCTTTCATTATCTTTTTTTCACCATATTTTATCTCTAATTTATAAACATAGTGAAATTCAAACAATTATTTAGATAAATTATTCCAAGATTGCCTTAATTCTTCTAACTCCAGCACTTGATGCTTCTTCTTTAATTATTTTAAAATGACCTAACTCACTTGTGTTTTTAACATGTGGCCCACCACATAATTCTTTTGAAACATCTCCAATACTATAAACAGTTACAATGTCAGGATATTTTTCAATGAACATGCATTCTGCTCCACTTTTAATAGCATCTTCTTTTTTCATTTCATCACATCTAACATCAATGCCTTCTTTAATCCATTTATTAACAAGTTCTTCTGTTTTTTGCTTTTCTTCATCACTTAATTTATGATCACAGCTAAAATCAAATCTCATTCTTTCACTTGTAATATTGCTTCCTTTTTGATGAACATCTTTTGATACTACTACTTTCAACGCAGCATTAAGTAAATGAGTTGCTGTGTGATATTTAGTTTCTATTTCTCCATTACCGGCAAGACCACCTTTAAATTTACCAGCAGATGCTGTTCTTGATAATTCTTGATGTTCCTTAAATTTGTTTTTAAATCCTTCTATATCTACTTTAAGTCCTTTTTCACTTGCAAGTTCCTCTGTTAACTCAATTGGGAAACCGTATGTATCAAATAAATGAAATGCAGTAACACCATCTATATCTTTATCACTTACCTTATTAAATTCACGAAGTCCTTTTTCTAAAGTTCTATTAAATTTAACTTTTTCATTTTCAAGTACCTCAATCGCTGTATTATAATTATCAGATAATTCTTTATAATAAACTTTATATTTATCAAGAATTATTTTAGCAATGCGTGTCATCCAATCACTATTAATATCAATATTTAAGTTTTTAGCATGTCTAATTGCTCTTCTTATAAGTCTTCTTAGTATGTATCCTTGGTCGGTATTACTTGGCTTTATTCCAGAATTATCAGCAGCAATAAATACAGCAGTTCTGATATGATCAGCAATTACTCTCATACTTTTTTCATTACCAGAATAATCTAATTTAGATATTTCGCATATTAAATCAATGACATCTTTCCATATAGATGACATATAATTATCATCAACACCTTCAAGTACAGAAACGGTTCTTTCAACTCCCATACCAGTATCAACATTTTTTTTAGGAAGTTCAGTTATTTTACCATTATCATCTTTATAATATTGCATAAATACATTATTCCATATTTCTACCCACATTTCATCTTCAGGATCAAAAACTTCTGGAACATTTTGCCCTCTATAATAAAATATTTCTGTATCAGACCCACATGGTCCAGAAGATCCTGCTATCCAGAAATTATCTTCAACTGTTTTTGCAATATGATTTTCAGAAATACCTAAACTCAACCATTTATTATAACTTTCTTCATCAAATGGTATCAAATCGTTACCAGCAAAAACTGTAACTGCAAGTTTAGAAACAGGAATATTTAAAACATCAGTTAAAAATTCAAAACTCCAACCAATACTTTCATCTTTAAAATAATCTCCAAGTGACCAATTACCTAACATTTCAAAAAATGTATGATGCTTTGTATCTCCAATAGAGTCTAAATCATTAGTTCTTACACATTTTTGATAGTCACAAAGTCTTGTTCCATATGGATGTGGTTGCCCCATTAAATATGGAATTAACGGTTGCATACCTGCAGTATTAAATAAAACACTTGGATCATTTTCAGGTACTACTGGAGCACTTGGTATTTGTTTGTGTCCTTTACTAACAAAAAATTCAATAAACTTCTCTTTTAAATTCATAAAAATCCCTCCAAAATAAAAAGAATAGTACAAGGAGTCAAAAGACGGTACCATCCTTTATTTAACTTAATTAATTATAACGTAATTAACGTGAATTATTAATTCATAAGAGAAAGTAGCTTCAAATAATATTATTGTTAGTTTCCATCAACCACTAACTTTCTATAAAATAATATTTATTTTACTCGTCTTTCAATAAAATAATTTTATCAAAAAAATTAATGTTTTTCAATAGAAAAAGACTAACAAGTAGTCTTTATTGTTGAATTGTATTATTTAATGATGGCATTTCAGGTGCTTGTGTTTCTTGAACTGGTACTTCTGGTGTAGGTGCAGACACTTCATTTTGTACTGGCACTTCTGGTGTCATTGATACAGGCATTGGTTCACTTGGTGTTTCATTTGCTTGAGGTACTCCTAAATCTAACGCTTCCATTGTAGGTTCAGTACTAGGCGTTTCAAAAGTTAATGTTTCATTATTTTGATTATCAACTACTGGTGGTTCTGTAAATATTGATTCATTATCATTAGATGAAATTGGTCCAAAAGTTAATGCTTCATTAGGAGTTTGATTACTATTTAAATTATCAATGCTTGGCTCACTTACCGGTGTTTGATTCATCATATTTGCTTGAGTACTAAATTCAGAAAATCCAGTTGTCATACCATTAGTTTCTGGTGCTTGATTTTGAACTGGTTCAGGATTATTAGCTGCTTGATTTTGTGGCATATTAGGATTTTGTCCAAATTGCATTGCCTGATTTGGTACTTGAGGCATTGGATTTACATCATCAGTTTTCTTCTTCTTTTTACCATCTACAGCAAACCCAATTAGTGCAAATAAAAGTACCACTGCTCCTATCATAAAATATAAATAATTATCTGCTAAAAAATTTAAAATATTTTCCACTTTAAGTTCCTCCTTATTCTACTAATATCATTCTATCATTTATAAAATGATATTTCAATATTTTTTTATAAATTATATGTAACAACTTTTTTAACTATTCTATTTTTAATGTTTTATTTTTAGGTTGAATATTTATCCATGTATTTCCCTCATTTATTAACAATGGGCTTCCATCTATTCTATAATACTCAGTTTTATCTTTTCGTGATTTTTTAATCCATTTTATTTTAGTTGCTTTACCATTAGTTATATAATAGCCATATCCTTCACCTATATTTTCTAAATTTTGTCTTCCTTTAGAATCATTTAAATTAACATTTTTAATTTGATAAGTTATTATATTTTTAACAGTATATTCTTTTTGAGACACTAAGTCCTTTTGAATTTGATTATTCATATACAATTTATAAACTTTATTTTCACTATCATAAAAATAAGATGTTGTTTGATAGTTGGAATATTCTATTTTTACCATGTTGGCTTCTATACTATTATAATCATTAAGTACTATATTTTTTGCATAATTTAACAATTTTACATCACTAGTAGTTCTATAATTATTTCTTTTAATTCCCTCTTTTATTCTATCTATATTTGTAAATGCAGTGTGCTCTAGTTTTCTATTAAGTGTTTTATCTCTATAAAATGTTTTGGAATCATATAGTCCATTTATATTATTTATATTTAATGATTTAATATCTTTCTTTGCTTGAGGTGAAAATCCATAATGTACAAGTATCGCATCATTTTCAAGGACATAATCTAAAAAATAATGTCTTACACTTCTAACTGAACCTATTTTAGAAGTATTTGTATTTTTATAAAATGCAAGTATTCTTGTAATGCCACCTTCAGCTATCAATTCATAACAAAGATATGCATCTTGAAGCCCAGAATGAGGCCAAGCACTATGATGATTATTAATAGACACAACAATTGGTCTAGAATTATCAAAGACTTGAGTTTCTTTTTCTACAATTTCATTATCTTTTTTAAAATAAGAAGAAATTAAAATAAAAACTAAAGATATTACTATTAAAGAAATACACAAAACAATGCTATTTAATTTATTTTTCATATTAAATACTATGAAAAAAGAATATAGATATTTCTATTTTCTATATTCTTTAATTAATTTTTTCAAGTAATTTAGTTTTTGCTTCAACAGGATTTGCTTTTCCTTTTGATTTTTTCATTACTTGACCAACCATATAATCAAGCATATTTGTTCTACCATTTTTATAATCATTAATTGCTTTTTCATTTTCATTAATAACTTCTTCAATTAAACTATTAATTAAATTATCATCACTAATTACTTCCATATTATATTTTTTAACAATTTCACTAGGAGTTAATTTTTCTTCTAACATTTTTGTAAATACTTCTTTGCCTTGATTATTAGTTATCTTTTTATCTTCAATTAATTTAATAAGTTCACTTAACATACTTGGAGTTATGAATATATCATTAATTGTAAGTGTTTCTGATTTATTAACTTCAGCAAGTAATTTAGTTGTAATCCAGTTACAAGCACTTTTAGGATCACTTCCAAGACTAACACATTCTTCAAAATAATCTGATACTTTTTTATCTTTAACAAGCACTTTAGCATCATATTCACTTAAATTATATTCTTTAATGTATTTATCTTTTCTTTCATGTGCAAGTAGTGGTATAGTACTTTTTATTTCATCAAGCAATTCTTTAGTAATTTTATATCTTGGAATATTTGGTTCAGTAAAGTATTTATAATCTATCGCATCTGCTTTACTTCTCATATGTTTAGTAGTTCCACTCTCATCATCCCATCTTCTTGTTTCTTGAACTACTTCATCATATCTGCCACTCTCTTTAAGTTCAGTTTGTCTTTTAATTTCATATTCAATTGTTTTTCTAATTGAATCAAAACTATTAACATTTTTAACTTCTACTTTAGTTCCAAGTTCTTTATCATTTTCATCCATTATTGATACATTAACATCAGCTCTTATTTGTCCTCTTTTAGTATCACAATCTGATATATCAGTATATTCATATATTCTTTTAATATGTTCTAAAAATTCTATTGCTTCATCTGCAGAATTTAAACATGGTTCTGTTACAAGTTCAAGTAAAGGTACACCACTTCTATTATAATCAATATTAGATGTATCATAAAAATGATCTAATGATGCAGAATCTTCTTCTAAATGTATATCATGAATAAGAACTTCTTTTTCATTACCATTAACATCAATTACTACTTTTCCATTTACTCCTACTGGATTAAAAAATTGAGTTAATTGATATCCTTTAGGTAAGTCTGGATAAAAATAATTTTTTCTATCAAATTCCATATATTCTGGAATTTTACAATTTAATATCATTGCCATTTTAATAGCTTTTTTGACACATTCTTTATTAAGTACTGGAAGTGTTCCAGGAAATCCCATATCAAGTGGAGATACTAATTGATTAGGATATTTTGAAAAACTATTTAGGGCTCTTGAAAATACTTTTGTATGTGATTTCATTTCACAGTGAAATTCAAGCCCAATTACAGGTTTTATCATTATAAGTCACCTCCTGCAATTTGATTTTTATAAGGCATTATGCTTTCAAGTGCATATGCTATATTAAGTGCATTTACATCATCTTTTACTTTACAAGTTATATTTACACCTACTGGCATTTTGTTTACAAAACCATTAGGAATAGTAATACTTGGATATCCACCAAAATTACCTATTTGCAATATTTCATCAAGAACAGATAGTTCTTTATCATGATTATTTTTAGAATCATCTATATATTTAGCAGGGCCAACACCTACTGGCATAATCATTCCATCAAATTCATTAAATAATTCATTCATTTTATTAACAATTAATCTTCTTACTCTTTTAGCATTTAAAAAGAATTTTTCTTGATTTTCTCTTTGAAGAACATAAGATCCAATTACAAATCTTCTTTTAATAAGTGGACTAAACCCTTTTGTTCTATGATTTTTAATAATCTCATCTGGAGTTTTTCCTTCTCCTCTAGGTCCAAAAGAAATACCAGTAAGATTAGCCATATTACTTGTTGCTTCTGCACAAGATATAACTACATATGTAGAGTATAATGCATTAAGTAAATTTTTATCTATACTAACCCCATTAACACTCATTCCTAAGCTTTCACATTTTTTTAGTGTTTCTTTAAAGTTATCTAAATGATTTTTAAATTCATCTGTAGGATTACTATAATTTTCTATATCACATAATTCTTTAATATAAAATAATTTTTTCCCTTTAACATCAGCATTCAATGATTCATATAAATGAATATCACTTGAATCCCAAGATGTCATATCATTTTTATCTTTACCTTTCATTGCATCAACAACTATAGCTGCATCTTCTACACTTCTTGATAAAACACCAACTGTGTCTAAAGAACTTGCAAACTGAAACATACCATATCTTGATATCATTCCATATGTCGGTTTATATCCTACTATTCCACAATATGCTGCTGGTTTACGAATTGAATCTCCTGTATCACTTCCAAGTGCAAAAGGATAAACTCCACATGCTACTGAAGATGCACTACCTGCAGAAGAACCAGCTGTTTGTCGTTCTAAGTTCCATGGATTATGAACAATACCTGTATGTCCTGTGGTTCCAGTTCCTCCCATACCAAGCTCATCTAAAACAGTTTTAGCAACTCCAACACATCCATGTTTCTTTAGATTAGAAACACAAGTAGCATCAAAGAATGGAACATAATTATTTAAAGTGTTAGAACTTCCTGTTGATAAAATATTTTTAGTAGAAAATATATCTTTAATTCCATAAGGTATTCCTGAAAGTAAATCTTCTGTTACTTCGCTTCCTAGAGCTTCATCAATAATAGTTACAAATGAATTTGTTTTATCTTGTATTTTATGACAAGCATCAATTGATTTTTTAACAAGTTCATTACTAGTTATTTCTTTACTTACAAGTTTTTTATGTAAATCAACTATTCCTTCGCTTATCATTATCCCACCACCTTTGGAACTTCTACTTCTCTTCCATCTACCTTACCAGCATTTCTAAGTAATGTATCTATTTCAATTTCATCATCTACTTCTGTATCATCTCTTAGATCATTTACTTCCATTTCAAATGGATAACTTTGAATTTCAACATCTTTAATGCCTTCTATTTTATTAATAAGTTCCATGTTCTTTTCTATTTCATCAAATTCTTCCTGTATCATAGTTCTTTCTTCTTCAGTAAGACCAATAAGTAATTTATTTGCATAATCATCAATCATTTCTTTTGTAAAATTACTCATAAATACCTCCTAGTAATTACAGTTATTTGGTGTTCTTGGGAATGGAATTACATCTCTAATATTATCTACTCCAGTTAAATACATAATAAGTCTTTCAAAGCCAAGGCCAAATCCACCATGATAACATCCACCAAAACGTCTAAGGTTAGTATACCAATCTAAATTTTCAAGTGGAATATTCATTTCTTTCATTCTAGTTACTAGTTTTTCATAATCATCTTCTCTTTGACTTCCACCGATTAATTCTCCTGCTCCTGGTACTTCAAGGTCAACTGCAGCAACTGTTTTACCATCTTCATTTTGTTTCATATAAAATGCTTTTATATCTTTTGGCCAATCAGTTATAAATACTGGACCATTATAATATTCTGTAATATATTTTTCATGTTCTTTTGCTATATCTTCACCATATTCAGGAGTAAATTCCCATTTAACATCAGCTTGTTTTAATAAAGTAATCGCATCATGATGAGTAATACGCACAAACTTACTATTTAATACTTTATTAAGTTTTTCTTTAAGTCCTTTTTCAACAAATGAATCAAAGAAATCAATTTCTAAAGGACATCTATCCATAACATATTTAACAACAAACTTTAACATTTCTTCTTCAATATCCATTATTCCATTTAAATCACAAAATGCTATTTCAGGTTCAATCATCCAAAATTCATTAGCATGAGTTTTAGTATTAGAGTTTTCAGTTCTCATAGTTGGACCAAATGTATATATTTTTTTATAAGCAAGAGCAAATGTTTCACCATGAAGTTGTCCTGATCCTGTAATATATGCTTGTTTACCAAATAGATCTTTTTTATAGTCTACTTTTCCTTCTTCAGTAAATGGTAAATTATCCATATCAAGCGTTGTTATTTTAAACATTTGTCCACTACCTTCACAATCTGCTCCTGTTATAATTGGACTATGAAAATAAACATAGTTATGACTTTGAAAATATTCATGAATTGCGTGAGCTGCTACACTTCTAACTCTAAATACAGCATTAAAAAGATTAGTTCTTGGTCTTAAATATGCAACTTCTCTTAAAAATTCACGTGTATGTCTTTTAGGTTGAATTGGATAATCATCTGTACAGTCTCCAAGTACTTCTACACTACTCACTTTTACTTCATGACTTTGACCAGATCCTTCACTTTTAATAAGTGTTCCTTTAACTCTAAGAGCACTTCCTACTTTAATCTTACTTATTTTATCAAAATCAGATAATTCTTTATCATAAACAAGTTGTAAATTTTTAAAATAAGTTCCATCATTAAAATCAATAAACCCAAAGTTAGATTGATTTCTATTATTACGAACCCAACCTTCAAGTGTTACTTCTTTTCCTTCAAAGCTTTCAATTTCTTTAAATAAATCTTTAATATCCATATTTCATCTTCCTTTCTTAAAAATAAAAAGGATAGTACAAGGAGTCTATTAAGACGGTACCATCCCTTTATTAACTTGTTTTTTATAACGGTTATACCGAAAATATCTACTATTAATTCGATATTTCACTCCGTGGTGTTCTTTCATATATCATTTTTATTAGTTTTCACCAACCACTAACTCTCTTAAAAAATAAATATATTACTTTTCCACATCAAAGATTTACTAATCAAGTATAACATATTTATTTAATCATTTACAAGCATATTTTAACTTTTTACCCCTACTAATATATATTTTAATTTTATTCTTTGTCTTAATTCATTTTAAACTTAGGCTAATGTTAATATAATAATTTAATTTATTAATGTTTCTTGCATATAAAAGCCTCAACTTTCTAAAAAGATATTTTTATCTTTCTATAATTTATATACAAGAAAATAATTAAAAACAAAAACATATAAAAACTGATTTAATATCAGTCTATTACTAATTTAAATAAATATAAGATTGTGGAGCATTTTTAATGTTTAAATCAATTAATTTTAATGGTTTATCATATTTAGTAACTTTTCCTAATTTATAAGCAACCGCTTTTTTAGAACTTTTATAATAGTTATAATAATCTTCTCTACTTATTCCTGAATAATCTTTTGTAAGATTCCACACATTATTAACATCATCATAAATAACATCTAAAACTTCTACTTCCCCTACAACTAATTTAATTGGAGTTGTTTCATAAATAATTATTTTATTTATTTCTTTTTTAGTTTTAACTTTTCTATACTCATATTTCTTTTTGCCTAATAATATTTCTTCTGTAGGCTTTGGATTTATTGACATTAATACCTTATACATAAGAAATCATCTTCACTATAATAATAATTGATAAAATAATTATTAACAATAATAAACCAATAATCCATTTGTGTATTAATATTGAATCTCTAACAACATTAAAATGTGATTCATTATCTTCATCATATATTGTATCTATATCAATTGTTTTTATTTTAACTTTATTTTTAGCTAGATTATAAAGAAAATTCATTTCATATTCATATCTGCTTCCTTTAGTGGATAATGCAAGGCTTTTATATTTAATATTTATTCCTCTAAGACCAGTTTGTGTATCATTAAGACTAACACCTGTTTTTAATTTAAATGTAAGTGCTGATATTTTATTACCAAGTCTATTTTTCTTTGGGACATTATCTAAATCAAAATTTCTAACGCCTAATACTATATCATTATCATTTAATGCTTTTTTAATTTTAATAACATCTTTAACTTTATGTTGACCATCTGCATCTACTGTTATAAAGCCATTACTATTAACTTCTTTAATCGCACTTTTTAAAGCTTCCCCTTTTCCTTTATTAACATCATGCTTTATAAGTCTTACTTCATTAGGAAGATTATTAAATATTTTATCATATTCACTACTACTTCCATCATTTACAACAATAATATCATCAAAGCCAAAATCAATTAGTTCATTCACTAATTTTATAAGTTTCTCATTTGGATTTAATGACGGTATTATAATTGTATACTTCTTATTATTTTTCATATTTAAAGTATATCACACACAACTTAAAATAGGAACAATTAGAATTAATTGTTCCAATTACTTTACATAAAATCTACATCCTCATTTCTTAAATATTCGCTTTCACAAGTTAAATTTATTTTTAAACCTTTTAATGTTTTTTTATCACCATTATCAACAATATATGTGGCATGTGCCTCAGCATTTTCAAGTCTTTTCAAACAAGAAAGTGCTTTTTCAGTCATAGCATTAGTAGCAGAACATATACTTAAAGCTGTTAAAACTTCTGGTAAAGTTAGTCTACTATCATTATTTAATTCTTTTTTTAATTTTAACATTGGTTCAAGTACTTTAGGAGATAAAAGCTTTATATCATCAGGTATTTTACTTAAATATTTAATTGCATTTATTACTACACTACTTGCTGGAGTTAATATATTTGTTTGTTTACCTGTAATTATTTTTTTACCTGCTTTTAAAGCAATCACAGGAACATTTTCTTTATCGCGTTTTTCTAAAGCTGGTTTTATTATATCTAAATAGTTTTCATCAACACCAACTTCATTCATTAATAATTTTACTTTTTCAGGAGTATCTGCATCAGTAAGTCCTAATTTATAATTATTTTTCTCATTATAATATCTTCTAACTATTTCTTTTTTAGCAGCATCTTCTACTACATCATTATCATTAATACAAAAGCCTATCATATTAACTCCCATATCAGTAGGAGATTTATAAACATCTTTTCCACATGCTTTATGTAAAATGTTTTTCAAAATTGGAAATGTTTCAATATCTCTATTATAATTAACAGCAGTAACTCCATAAGCATCTAGATGAAAAGGATCAATCATATTAACATCTTTAAGATCTGCAGTTGCAGCTTCATATGCTAGATTAACTGGATGTTTTAAAGGTAAATTCCATACTGGAAATGTTTCAAATTTTGCATATCCTGCATTAACGCCACGTAATTGTTCATGATAAACTTGTGATAAACAAGTTGCAAGTTTACCACTTCCTGGACCTGGAGCATTAACTAAAATTAATGGTTTTGTTGTTTCAATATAAGGATTAGCCCCGTATCCTTCACTACTTACTATTGTATCTACATCAGTAGGATAACCTTTAGTAAATGTATGTATATAAGTTTTAATTCCATTTCTATTTAATTTTTTTATAAATTTATCCACACTAATTTGATTTTTATATAACGTAATAACTACACTATTTACAGAAAAACCTAATTTTTTAGAATTATTTATTAATTTAAGTATTTCTGTATCATATGTAATTCCATATTCTCCTCTTATCTTATTTCTTTCAATATCACCCGCATTAATACAAAAAATTATTTCCAAATCATCTTTAAGTTCTAAAAACATATTAATTTTAGCATCGCTTTTAAATCCAGGCAATACCCTGGCTGCATGTGAATCATCAAATAATTTTCCTCCTACTTCGAGATATAATTTATCAAATAAACCAAATCTCTCCCTGATCTTAGCGCTTTGTATTTTAACATACTTAGCGTTATCAAATCCTTTCTTCATATTATCTCACCATTTTAATTATATAAAATGCTTCCAACGTAAACAATAAATCAGTTTTATTTTTTTAAGATTTCACTTTTACTTTACATAAAATTTGTAAAGTAATTAAAAATATTAAAAAAACCTAAAATTTAATTTTAGGCCTTATAATTTAACTTATGTATATAATTTTCTCTTAGAGAATTTTTAAATTTTAAACTATTTTTACTGTAGAAAATTAAATTTTATCTATTTGACTAATTTTTTTTGATAATTAAAATAGTTACTTGAACAGCTGGAATAAATTTTATTTTCAGTCATTGTATTTATTAATTATTAGTTCACTTAAACTTCCTTTTATTTTTTAAATCATTTATAATATTCTTTTGATCCCCTATCCAGCTGTTCAAATATTAATTAAAGTTTAAATTCTTCAAAGAAATCACTCATAGTAAGTTGTTCCTTATTCTTTTTAGGTTCTTCTTCTATTACTGATTCTTTTTTTTCTGCTTTAATTTCTTCATTTTGTTCTAGAGTATTATCATTTATAAGTTCTTTAACATCTTTTAATTTACTAACTACAAATACATCATCAACATTCTTTTTAGTAAATGTACTACCTACAGAAGATATATCCATTATATTTATATCACTTGCTTTCATATATCCTATCAAACCATCAAGTATTCCAAATATTGTTTTACTTCCAGTACCAAAGCATTTAAATATATTATACTTTTTAGATTTAGGACTCTTTAATATAAGTGAACCCTTCTTAGCTCTAGAAGTTTTATTTATTTCATCAATCTTTATTCTTTTGGCAGTATTTTTATCAGTAAATACACTTATATATTCTTTACTTTCATTTATTGTAAATGATGCTACTACTTCATCTTTATCTCCAAGTTTTATTGATTTAACACCACTTGTTCTAAGACCTACTAAAGGTATCTCATCCCTATCATATCTAAGAACATATCCATCTTTAGTTACAACAATTACATCATTTCCTTCATCTATACTTACAGAAAGTAATTCATCATTATCTTTAAGTTTAAACATAGAAATTGGTTTAGTATAACGTGATACTTCAAAATCTTTTAGTTCCATTCTCTTAACCATACCATATTTAGTAAATGCAACTAATCCGGTATTATTAAATTTATTTACACAAATAGTTCTAACAATTTTTTCTCCATCACTAACTTTAATAATATTTGATATATGTTCACCAATATCTTTAAACTTAGCTTCATTTATTTCTCTTACTGGAACATATAAGTAATTTCCTAAATTTGTAAATATTAGTATAGTATCTAAATTATTTACTTTATAGAAACCTTCAATATAATCTCCTTCTTTAACAGTAGGATATTCATTTTTATTTGCTTCAAATACTTTTAACGAATGTTTTTTAACATATCCAGCATTTGATACACAAACTATAAAATCATCTTTACTTACCATATCAAGCTCATCTATTTTAATTTCAGTAATTTCATCTTTTATTTGTGTTTTTCTATCTGTATTATAATTTTTCTTTATTTCACGTAATTCACTTTTCATAACATTTTTAAGTTCATTTTCATCTTCTAAAATATGTTCACATTCATGAATTAATTCTTGTAATGTTTTACTTCTTTCTTCTAATGTTACTATGTCAGTATTAGTAAGTTTATATAATTGTAACGTTACTATTGCTTCTGCTTGTTCTTCAGTAAATTTATATTTATCAACTAAGTTATATTTAGCATCAATTTTATTTTTACTAGCACGTATTGTTTTAATAACTTCATCTAATATTGATATTGCTTTTATAAGACCAGATACTATATTATATTCTTTCTTATAAGCTGCTAGATTAAATTCAGTTCTTTTAGTAATTACTTCTCTAAAATGATCAATGTAAGCATCTAGTATAGGAATAATTCCAAGAGTCTTAGGTGTTCTATTAACAATCGCTACCATATTGTAATTATATGATACCTGTAAATCTATATTTTTAAGTAAATAGTTAAGAATTAAATCTTTATTAGCACCACTTTTTAAATCAATTGCTATTCTAAGACCTTCTCTATCAGTTTCATCTCTTACTTCACTTATGCCATCTATTTTTTTATCAATTCTTAAAGCATCTATTTTTTGAACAAGTAACGCTTTATTAACTTCAAAAGGTATTTCAGTAACAATTATTTGTTCTTTTCCTTTTTCTTTTTTAAATTCACATTTACTTTTAACTACAACTTTACCACGTCCAGTAGTAAATGCATCTATTATACCTTCTTTTCCTTCAACTATACCTCCAGTTGGAAAATCTGGCCCCTTAACTATTTCAAGTATTGTATCAAGTCTGCAATTAGGCGAATCAATTCTTTTAATAGTTGCATCTATTATTTCACCTAAATTATGGGGTGGAATGTTTGTTGCATACCCTGCAGATATACCATTTGTTCCATTAACAAGTAAATTTGGGAATTTTGCTGGAAGTACAGTAGGTTCTAAAAACCTATCATCAAAGTTAGGCGCCCATTTAACTGTATCTTTATCTAAATCACATAATAATTCACTACTAATTTTTGCAAGTCTTGCCTCTGTATAACGGTAAGCTGCTGCTGAATCACCATCAATTGATCCATTATTTCCTTGAATATCAACTAGTATTGCATTTTGTTTCCACCACTGACTCATACGAACCATCGCATCATATACACTTGAGTCTCCATGTGGGTGGAACTTACCAAGTACATCTCCTACTGTGGCAGCACATTTAATATAACCTTTATCCCAAGTATTATTTGCTTTATACATCGCATAAAGAATTCTTCTTTGGACTGGCTTTAAACCATCTCTAACATCAGGAATTGCTCTATCTAAAATAATTTCTTTAGCGTAAGAGCCAAATCTATCACCCATTATTTCTTCTAAAGCATAATCTTGTATTCTTTTAAGTATTTCATTTGTATTTTTCATGTATACCACCTTTAGTTCCTATAATCATCTTCCATGGTAAATTCAACATTTTCATTAATCCATTCTTTTCTAGGTTCAACTTTATCTCCCATAAGTACACTAACTCTTTTTTCTGCCAAAGCTGCATCAGTTATATTTACTCTAATCAAACTTCTAGAATCTGGATTCATTGTTGTTTCCCATAGTTGATCTGCATTCATTTCACCAAGACCTTTATATCTTTGTATTGAACATTTTCCACTATTTTGAGCTTTTAATTCATTTAATTCATCATCTGAATATGCATAGAATCTTTTGCCTTTACCATAATCAAGTTTATATAATGGTGGAAGTGCTATGTAAAGTTTACCTGTTTCAATTAATGGCCTCATATAATGATAAAAGAATGTAAGAAGTAATATTTGAATATGTGCTCCATCTACATCTGCATCTGTCATTATAATAACTTTATCATAATTAGATTCACTAGCATCAAAGCTTTGGCCAACTCCAGCACCTATAGTATAAATAAGTGTGTTTAATTCTTCATTTTTATATACTTCATCCATAGTAGATTTACTAGTATTTAAAACTTTTCCACGAAGCGGAAGTATGGCTTGAAATTTTCTATCTCTTCCACTTTTAGCAGAACCACCTGCACTATCACCTTCGACTATAAAAAGTTCATTTATCTTTGGATTTTTACTTCCTGCTGGTGCAAGTTTTCCAGATAAGTTCTTTTCTACTTTTGATTTATTTTTACCATTTCTAATATCAGCTCTTGCTTTTCTTGCTGCTTCACGTGCAAGTTTACTTTTTAGTGCTTTATCCATTATTGTACCAGCACTCTCTTTATTTTCTTGCAAATAATAACTTAATTTTTCATAAACTAAACTTTCAACAACTGTTTTTGCTTGAGGTGTACCAAGTTTTCCTTTGGTTTGCCCCTCAAATTGAAGTAATGCTTCTGGAATTTTTAAACTTATAATCGCACTTAATCCCTCTCTTGCGTCACTTCCATCTAATGTATCATTTCCTTTTAATAAATTATTCTTTTTAACATATTCATTAAATGCTTTTGTAAGACCACTTTTAAATCCAACTTCATGTGAACCACCATCAACTGTTTTTACATTATTTACAAAAGACATAATATTTTCATTATAAGTATCAGTATACTGCATTGCGATATCAACTACAATACCATTTTTTTCACCAGTAAAACTTATTACTTTGTGTATAGGATTCTTTCCATCGTTAATATACTCGATAAATGAAACTAGGCCATTTTCATAACTAAATACAGAATGTTTATCATCCTCTTCATCTATTACTTCCATGGTAAGTCCATTTATTAAAAATGCACTTTCTTGCATTCTTTCACATACAGTTGTATAACTAAATCTAGCATTACCAAATATTTCTGGATCAGGATAAAATTCAACTGTAGTACCAGTTGCTCTTGACGTACCAATTTGTGTTAATGGTTTATCCACTTTTCCGCCATCTTTAAATGTAATTTCACTAATTTTACCTTCTCTATAAATAGTTACTTTCATCCATTTAGATAGTGCATTAACTACTGAGGAACCAACACCATGAAGTCCACCACTAACTTTATAACCATCAGTTTCAAATTTACCTCCAGCATGTAAAACAGTGTAAATAACTTCAGGAGTACTTTTACCAGAAGCATGTTTTCCAATTGGAACTCCACGTCCTTCATCACTAACTATAACACTACCTGCTTTTGTTAAAGTTACTACTATTTTATTTCCATAACCATTTATAGCTTCATCTATTGCATTATCAACAATTTCCCATATTAAATGATGTAACCCTCTTTTATCAGTAGAACCAATATACATACCAGGTCTTTTTCTTACTGCTTCTAAGCCTTCTAATATTTTAATTGATTTTTCATTATATTCTGCCATATCTATCATTTCTCCATAATTAATTATACAAAATTAAATAAAAAGTGTAAACACTACTTTACACTTTATAAGTCAATATATTCAACATCATCTTTTTTATTTTTACTTGTTTTTGAACTTTTTTCTTTTATATTTATTTCCTTTTCATTATTTTGCTTTAATTTATTTAAGCCTAGCACATCTATTCTAACTGCCTTATATGGTTCTGAAGCCTGCTTTTCTTCAATTTCACTTTTAAAAATTGAATCAACTTTTGGATCTTCTTCTGTTACATTTTTATTAGGCTCTTCTACTTGTGGAGTCATAAGATTAATTTTTTTCTTTCTACTACCATCTAAAAGTTTAAAGTATTCTTCATCAGCCGCTTTATATTGTCTATTACTAAATGCAAGAATTGGATAAAATATTATTGGTAAAATTGCTAAACCTAATTTAAATGGAAAACTAGTATTAAAGAATATTCCTAATCTATAAAACATTATTATAAGTACTAAAACATTGACTATTGGAACAAAAAATAATATTCCCCAATATATTGATGTTTCAGTTATTTCTAACATAATAAACAAATTAATTAACGGATAAAATATACTAGATTCTTTTCTAGAGGCTTTTTTGAATATTCTTTTTCCACCTATCATTATAAAAAATGAAAACGCTGCGGTTAAAAGTAAACAATATAATAATATTTCAGCCAATTTGTTCATACTTTCTGCACTCATATTTTTTCTCTCCCATTTTATTATTAAAATATTCTAAGTAATTTAAATAATATAATTAAAGCAATTAAACAACCTATACCTTTAAAAATATTAACTATTAATTGAGTTGTACTATCTTTTTTTAGTTCTTTATCATAAAGCGGTTTTCCTTTTTCAATATAAAGGTTATAAGTTTTTTCTAAATCTTCATAATTTTGAATGCTTTTTTCGCATTGTAAATTCTTTTCAATACTTAATAAGTTTTCATCATATGCAATGTCAATATAACTTATATTATAAGTAGCACTTACTATTCCATCAAAAGTTAAATCAGTTAATTGATTAATTACATATCTATCTTTTCTATCATTATTGACACCATGCATAACAGAAAAATTTTTACCATACCAATTAAAACATTCTGATAAAATATCTAAATATTTATCAAAAAGATTTGCACTACATGATCTCATATAATTATAATGAGTCTTAAGTACACTGAAAAATTCCTTTGCAAGTTCTTTTCCTTTTTCAATATCTTCTTTTATATTATAATAATTATCTATATCTTTTTTAAATTCACTTAACGTAGTTTCATAACTTTTAGATTCATCAATTTTTTGTAATCTTTCATAAACTTCCAATGTTTCTGTAAAACATTCTTGATATAGTTTATTAAAATTATTACTTTTTACAGAACAATACGGATTATAATTGTTTTTTCTAATTAACATAATATTACATTTAATAAGCATTACATATGCATCAATATCAAATGTATCTTCACTAAGAATATTTTTTAAAGATGTTCTAGCTTGATTATATTCTTCCACTTTAAAGTGCTTTTCTGCTTGAGATAAATGATCATCTCTATTTTTAATTCCCTCTACTTTAACACTTCCAGACAACTCAACTTTATATTTTTCCACTGCATCACTTACAAGTATTGTTGTACCACAAAATTGACAAATTGTTTTTTCAAGATTTTCATTAACTTCAATACTTGCTCCACATTGAGGACAAGTAGCAGCTTGTAATTTTATCATATCAAAACTCCTTATTTTTCATACTACAATAAGTATAACATTAAAAAAACTATAAGTAAATATAACTTTTTATCATTTTTGACACATTTTTGAAAAAAATTCTTGCTTTTTTATAAAAAATAGTATATTATTAAGTAGTCAAGCAAAAAAGTGCCTTGATTTGGGCTTGTAGCTCAGCTGGTTAGAGCGTTCGTCTGATAAGCGAAAGGTCGATGGTTCAAGTCCATTCAGGCCCACCATTATTTTGGCCCGTTGGTGAAACGGTTAACACACACGCCTTTCACGCGTGCATTTATGGGTTCAAATCCCGTACGGGTCACCATTAAAAAATTAAATCTCATTTGAGATTTTTTTTATTATTAAAAAACACTCACCTGAGTGTTTTATTCATTTTCATCATATTTTTCTTCTATTTTTACATTATTAATTGAATCAAATCTTTTAGTTATCTTTTCGGTTGTTTTATGAATGTTTTCTACATCATTATTTACAGTTTGAATACTTCTTGATAATTTATCCCATCTTTCTTTGTATCTTCCAAATTCAATACCTAATTTATTTAATTCTTCATGTATAACTGATGTATATTTATCTCTTTCTAATCCCATTAAAACTGATTGTATAATTGTAAGCAAACTCATTAAAGTTGTAGGACTTGTTAGCCATACCCTTCTTGATGCAGCATATTTAATTAATGATGTATGATATGCATTAATTTCAGCAAATATTGCTTCTGCAGGTAAGAACATAATTGCTTGATCAGTAGTAACACCATTAATTATATATTTATTTGCAATAGCATCTATATGTTTTTTTACATCACTATCAAAAGATTTACTTCTAATTTCCCTTTCAACATCACTAATTCCTTTCTCCACTAATTTTCTATAATTCTCAAGTGGAAACTTTGAATCAATGCATATTGTACCAAGTGGTTCAGGTCCAAAAACAATACTATCAGCTATATATCCATTAGGTAAAGTATATTGTGTTTGATATATTTTGTCATTTTTTTCACCAAATATGCTGGCAAGTATATGATATAAATTGACTTCACCAAATATACCTCTACTCTTCTTATCAGTCAATATTTCCTCAAGTGACATTATATCACTACCAAGTCCATCTATTTTCTTTTGAGCTTCATCTATTCTAGTAAGTCTATTCATTACTTCATTAAATGTTTTATTTGTTTTATCAAAACCATCTTCTAATTTTTCATTAACACGTTGATTAATCAAATTTAATTTATGCTCAATTCTATCATTTAAATCATTAAAGTCTTTATTTAAATCACTAGAAAAATCATGTTTAAAATCTCCTATTTCTTTAACAACGCTTATCTCTGTTTTACTTATTTTATCAAATAGCCTACTATTATCTGGCTTTTTAAATAATAATATTATTAATAATATAACTATTAATATTAATAATCCTAAAAATACATATTCCATACTTTCACCTCTACATTATCTTTAAAAACTTATTTACAGTATAACTTACTATATAAGTTATTATAAGTATTATTGCAATCTTTAAAAGTATTATTGGATTTCCTATACTTTCAACAAAAGAAGTTCCAATAAAACCCCAAAAATAAACAAGTGCTATCTTGCCTATTATTAAACTTATTAAATATTTCTTAAAATCCATTTTAACAAGTCCAGCAGCAATATTAATCATAAATGCTGGAGTAAATGGTATAGCAATTAATAACGTAAGCTTACCTATGCTAATATCTTTAAATATCTTTTTATATTTTTTTAATAATTCCTTATTATCGGTAAGTCTTTCAAATTTATTACCAAAACCTTTTTTAAATATAAAATATGACATAATACATCCAAGAATAGTGAAAAACCATGACATAAAAAATCCTAAAACATTACCAAATACTAAAAAGTTAATAGTAATAAATACCATTAAAGGAAGAATTGGAAATATTGATTCTATTAAAATAAATAAACAACCTATTAAAGCACCAACACTTCCAGCATTTTGTATAAACTCTACAATATTATTTAATAAATTTATCATACAATAATTATATTACTTTTATTTATTTTTGTAAATTAGAAACTTTATATCCAATTGAAGATAAAACCATTACTGCTCTTTTACTCAATTTTCCACTTTTACAGTAAAGTAAATATGTTTCATTTTTATTTAAATAACTTCTATAGTTATTAATAAGCTCATCATAAGGAATATTTATACTTCCATTAATATGGTCATTGTTATATGTATATCTATCACTAACATCAATTATTTTCAATTTAATCACCTAATTTATTGTATGAAAAAATAATTATTAAGTGAAATGTGATTGTTAAAAAAAGCACTTAAAAATATAAGTGTTTTTTTTTATTCAACAATCAAAATAAGAAATTATTCATCTTCGCTTCCAAAGAAATCATCAAAGAAATCATTACTTGCCGGTTTACCACTTTCAACAATACTATCAACATCTACGTTAACGGTTGGTGTATTTTCTACTGGAGTTTGATTATTAGATTCATGATTGTATTCTAACGTTTCTAATTCTTCATTATTGTTTGTTTGTGATTTATTGCTTTCATCAACTTTAAATATCTCATTTAATTCTTTTTCAATTTGTTCTTCTGTTTTTTCTTCAACTTTTGGAACTTCTACCATATTTGGTTCTATTGTAATAGTTTTAGATTCAGGAATATTTACATTGATGTTTACATTTTGATTTTTTGCTTCTTCTTTATTTGCTTTTTCTTGTGCTTCTCGTTCAAGTTCTTCTTCACGTTCAAGTTCAGCAATTTTTTCATCTAATCTTTTAACATAATCATCTAAACTGATGCCTACTCCACCTGCTGGACCACGCCCAGGAATCATACCAGCTGGCATAAATGGATTTCCCATTTGCATTCCAAAGTCAGGCATTCCACCTGGAAGAGCACTTCCATCTTTTTCTTTTAATTTATTAACAAAACCTTTTATATCAAACACTTTAACTTCTCTTTTTGGTCTTTCAGTATATGTCATTTTAGGATAAACTTTACCCCAATCAGTTTTATAATCATACATTAATTTAGTCTTAAATGGAAAACTTCTAAATCTATTAATTATTACTTCTCCTTCTTTTAGCGCTTGCAAATCACTTACAGTAAATAATGGTCTAATTGGAGGAGCTGGTTCATCCTTTTTAGGTTTTTCTGGCTTTTTATCACCAAGCAATTTACTTATTTCTTCAAGTGCTGAAAGTTCAGTACTCATGATATATACAAAGTTTCCACAGTTTCCTTTAATAGTTTCTGCAACATCTTTTCCATAAACTTGATTTAATTGTGAAAAGTTTTGAATAACAAATGAAAATCTAATATTTCTACTACGAGATGCAGTTATCATTGTACCAACATCTTTTAATGCTGGCATATTAGCAAATTCATCAAGTACAAAATTTGTTCTATAAGGTAATTTTAAATTAGGACAAGTTTGAGCTGTTGCGATTAATGCTTCATAGGCTTGCTTTACAAATATAGTTGCAAGAGCATGATATGTAGTCTTTTCATCATGTACTTTTAAGAATACCGCAGTTTTTTCTTTACCTATATCTCTAATATCAAAATCACTATAAGAAAGCATTTCAGAAAGTCCTTCTTGTGATGAAAATATTCTTGTCTTTGTTCTAAATGTAGACATAATTCCACCACGTGTTTCATTAGGCGCATTAATACATGAAGCTGCAGCTATATAAGCTGGTGATAGTTCACCTTTACTTTTAAAATATTCTTTAATATAATTTGATGCTCCAAGTCTATCTTCACCAACTTCTGCCATCATATTGATACTATTAATATTTATTTCATCTTCTGTTGCATCATCAAAAAGTCCTAATGAAAGTCCTGTAAAGAAGTTTGACGCAGTTTGTTCCCAGAAAGGCTCTGCTTTATTATTTGGATCTATTAATATATTACTTGCTAAATCTTGTAAAAGTTCATTTGCTTTATCAACATTTCCTTCTTTATAAATTCTATATGGATAACTAAATGGATTCCATGCTGCTCCTTCTTTTGGATCACGGAAATTTATTAATATTATTTTATAGCCTTTTTCTTTCAATAATTCACCACAAGCTTCATAAAGTTCTCCTTTAGGATCGGTTACTATCATACTTTCACCATGACGACCTAAAATTTTAATCAAAGGAAACATAAATGCTTGTGTTTTACCTGAACCAGATGCACCCATAATTAATGCATGAGGTTCACCACTATCATCTACCCAAGCATCTTTTCCATCATTAATAACTGGAATGCCACCAGCGTCATAAGAGTCATCTTTTAGATGGACTTTTTTTATACCTCTATCTTTTTTCATATCTTTTTCTGTCATTAATTTAGAGTATCCTTCAATTTTAACTTTCTTTTCTGTTGTAATTCCAAATCCTTCTTCTCTTTCAAAAAAGTAAGAAGATGAAGAAACAAATATAGCAACTAATGCAACCACATAAAATACAATTGTTGTAAATAAATTTTCACTATTAAATGCTGGGAAAGGATTTAATCCAGTAAATTCCCCATCCACAAATACACTATGTAAATTAACAACAGCAATTGCAATTAAATATAATAAAACAATACAAAAGATTATAAATATAACTATATCTTTTTTATCTGCTCTAAATTTGAATTTCATTTAAAATCACCTCAGTCAATAATATTATACAATATTATATTTTTTTTTCAAATATTATTATGATTCTACAGTATTCTCATCTAAATATACAGTATAATCCATAATGCCCTTTTCTTTAAATACATAAGTTCTACCATTACTATCTTTTATAAAGAAAAATCTATAATTATTGTCTTCTTTTATATAATAAGAAGACAATGTTACATTATAATAATTTTCATTTTCAAGTTCATTTAATAAATTATTAAAATCATCAAAAGTTCCTAGTGTTCTTTTATAATTATTATCAAGTAAATCATATGCATCTTTTCTATTATTTACAGTTGTTTCTATAAAATCTGTTAAATATATTTGTGCAATATCATCATATTTAACTTTTTTATATATTATTTGGTTATCTTTATATTCAATATTAGCTTTATCACTAAAAACTTTTAAACCAATATATATACTAATTAATAATATCATTAAAATTATAGTTATAATTCTCGTTTTATTATCCATTTATTTCACCTTCAAATGTACTTGAATCGCAAGGCATTATATCAAATGTATCACTACCTTTATCAACATTAACTATTACATAGTATTCTGTTAAAAATGTTGTATCTTCACTTGTCTCACTATATACTTTTCCATTAACATAATAAGTTATTTTAGTTGATGATATATTTTTTTCATAAGTTTTTAATGATTTAAAGCTAATAACATTATCTCTTAAATTTGAAAAATCTAAAATATTAACAACATTATCAATGTTAATGTTATTTTCTTTAACATAATCTGAATTTAAAACATTCATTAATTTATCACTTTCACCATCTGAAATATAACTAAAATATCTATTAACACAATCCTCAATAGTAAAAAACATTGAATAATCAGTAGTAAGTTTAATATTATTTTTTTTAGTATCATTATTTTTTGTATTTAATGAAGTTAAAATAACAAAAGCAATTAATACTAAAACAAAGGCAATAATTATAATAATTTTAATATTTTTTTTATTATTATCCATATTATTTTCTCCTAATCACACCTATTTTTTAATATATAATGAACTAAGTTGTATTACAATAGTTTTTGTATCCAATGTTGCAAGAGATGAATTTTCTGATATAACCCTATTAGATAGAATTGTATCCTCTTTTCCTAATAGCATATCAAACTGCGATGATAGTCTTGGATTTTTTGTATCAACAAAATTCAAAGGATTAGTTCTATTTTTAGCATTTGTTCTTACTTCAAAATGTAAATGTGGGCCTGTAGAATTACCACTACTACCAACTTTAGCTATTACTTGTCCTTGTTTAACAACATCATTCTTTTTAACCATAAGAGTATTTTCATGTAAATGCGCATATAATGTATATTTTCCATCACTATGAGATATCATAATATAATTGCCATATCCACCACCACAACTTTTATTTCCGTAAGATTTACATGAGTTTACAGTCTTGATTACAACACCACTTTGTACTGCGATTACATTAGTTGTCCCTACTGCACCTACTTCTCCTATATCTATACCATTATGTTTCTTTTTAACACCACTAATAGGATGAACTCTACTGCCATACTCACTAGTAATTTTTGTTGAAACTGGATTTCCAGTAGCAAATACAACTCCATTAATTTCAGTTGTTTCCTTACTACCAATTGGCCAATAATATTTAGGATTTGATATATCTGTATATGAGTCTTGATTAATAGAAAGATTTTTTAAATCATTTTCATCAGCACCACTTATAAAGTATGTAATTGAAAATGCAACTGCTGCAATTACCCCTATAATAACCAATATAATTAATAGAATTAATGATGCCCATAAAATAATCTTTATTTTTAGTCCAAGCCCAGCTTCTTTTGCAACAGTTTCTTCTACAGCTTTTTCAGCAGTCTTTTCTGCGGCTTTTTCGGCTGTTTTTTCGGCAACATTTTCAGTAACATTTTCTGTAACCTTCTTTGCTGTAGCCTTTTGTGCTTCATTACTAGTGGCATTTGCTGCATCGCTCATAAGATTTGATGTTTTTGGTTCGCTTAGTCCATCTTTTTTTTCTAATGTTGTTCCTGAATTAGGTATTGTGCCTTGATTAGTAGTATTTTGATTGCTATTAGCATTTCTTCCATTATTTATTCTTTGCCTAATATTTTCTATATCACTATGATTAAAGCTATTTGAATTAAATGAATTTTGATTATAAGAAAAATCACCATCGCCATAATCAGCGCTGGAATCTTCATAATCACTATCTTCTTCATCTTCTAAATCATCATAAGCTTTTAGTGATTCATCTTCTTCAATATAATCATCTTCATCATAATCCATAAATAACTTCCTTTATTGCTTTAAAAGAGGACTATTATTATAGCCCTCCTCCTGAACCAAATGATTCTAATTCTTGTTCTGTTGCTATAACATTAATATGCATTCTTCTATGTCCACAAACAAATAATGCTTGTCCTTGACTATATCTTTTAATACTCTCTTTTTCTCTTTCATTCAAATCAACTAGTTTAGATAAATCTTCAACTGCTTGTTTTCTTAATCCCATAACTAGATAATATGATGCATTATCAAATATAGCTTTACCATGTACTACAACACTAGGTGCTGCAAAATCTGTTGGCTGTTGTGTAATTATAATTGTTCCAGTATTATATTTACGGCTACGTCTTTGAATACGAGCAAGGAATTCAGCACCTAATGAGTTTTGATCAGCAAGTAACATGTGTGCTTCATCTACATATAATATTGTATTAATTGTTTTATCAAGAGTAAGTCCCCAAGCATACTTTAATATATTAAAGAATAATGCATTTCTAATATTACTATCAGCATTCATAATGTCACGAATATTAAATACTATAAAGTCTGCAGTACTATCAATTGTAGTTTTTCCTGTAAAATAATATCTCAATTCATTAGTTAATGGTCTTATTTTAATTTCTAATTTTTCCATTATTTCTCTTTCACGAGTATGCTCCGTCATTGATAAAAGTCTTCCTTTTATTGTTGCATAAACATCATCAAATGTTGGATACTCATGAGCAGTTATTTTAGTAAAATCAGTATTAAAATCTATTTTATACCTTCTATATGTATCTTGAACAACTTCGCTAAACATTGTAAGTACATCTTCTTCTATATCTGGACTATAGTATTTCATAAATGCTTTTAAAGATTGAAGTGTACTTGTCAAAACAGAATAACCCATTCCTTCACTTAATTCTTCTTCATCTGTATCAAGAACAACTTCAAGTGGATTTATCATTCCAAAATCTCCACCACGTCCTAGATCAATAAAGTCACCACCATAAAGTTTTGTCATATCTTCAAGCTCACCTTCAGGGTCGATTGCAACTATTTTGTGTCCATTCCTGATATTACTTCTTAAAAGCACTTTGGCACTAGTAGATTTACCACTACCAGATGTACCTAAAATAATCATATTAGCATTATTTCTATTATTTTCTTTTCTAATTTGATATAAAAATTGATTAAATAAAATTACTCCACCAGAATTATCTACACCAAGTAGACATGAAAGGCCTGGATCCTTAATACTATCAAATACAAATGGATACATTGCTGCTATAGAAACAGATGGTATTGGAGTTCCTATTCTTTCTTCAATATCATTAGGTTCAAATATTGGGAGCATGCTCTTTAATATTTTTTCTTGTTCAAATCTTAAAACAACTCCATTCATACCCATTGCATCTAAATAATTTTTAACTTCAACTTTTTTCTTTTCTAATTCTTCATGGCTATCAGCAGAAACTAACAAATGCATTTGAAAATCAAATATTCTTGCTTGTGTTGCAACTAACATTTCAACGAATCCTTCAATACTTTCATAATCTTGACGGATTTGTTCTTGCATTGTTCTATCTCTTTCATTTTGATATCTAGCCTTTAAATCAGCTATTTCTTTATTTAACATTTTCTTTAATACAGAAAATGCAATTGGAATATGTTTTATACAAATTTTAACTCCACCCAATTGGGATAAATTAGCAAGATATCCTTCATATATTGATTTTGGATAACTAACAATTGTAAAAATCGTACAATATTTATCACTAATAATAAATTCATTAGATTTAAAATCTAAACCTTTTGGAGCTATTTGACTTTTAAAACTTAAACTCATTGTACCATCACCGTCCCAAAATTAGTAGTGTTT
>Ga0247609_10000238_pt1 | contig 81230 bp, 68 predicted proteins | sample 172DNAGHGlowgp2_FD_193487 | JGI IMG/M metagenome (GOLD analysis project Ga0247609, IMG submission 193487) | Sheep rumen microbial communities from Palmerston North, Manawatu-Wanganui, New Zealand - 1728 DNA GHGlow gp2 | ecosystem: Host-associated > Mammals > Digestive system > Stomach > Rumen ...
AGTTGATGGTCTCCGGCTTGGTCACTTCGCCAAAGCTGCCCTCGAGGATATCCTCGGGTGAAGCAAGTCCGATGGTAATCTTAGTGAAATTACTCTTTGTCTTATTATCTTTTTTGAAAGCCATAATCTTAATTTACAATTTGACGATTTACGATTTACGATTTCACTTAGTCCATCGTGATGCTCAGGCCCAGACCACGGAGCTCGTGCAGCAGCACATTGAGCGATTCGGGAATACCCGGCGTAGGCATGGGGTCGCCCTTGACGATGGCCTCGTAGGCCTTGGCACGGCCCACGGTATCATCAGACTTGATAGTAAGAATCTCCTGAAGCACATGGCTGGCACCGAAGGCCTCCAGTGCCCAGACCTCCATCTCACCGAAACGCTGGCCACCGAACTGTGCCTTACCGCCGAGAGGCTGCTGTGTGATGAGAGAGTACGGGCCAATGGAGCGGGCGTGCATCTTGTCCTCAACCATGTGGCCAAGTTTAAGGAAGTAGGTGATACCCACCGTTGCTGGCTGGTCGAAGCGCTCGCCTGTCTCACCGTCATAGAGGTGTGTAGAGCAGAGGCGCGGCAGACCGGCCTTGTCGGTCCATTCTGCCAGGTCGTCGAGCTTGGCACCGTCGAAGATGGGGGTTGCGAACTTCACGCCCAACTTCTTGCCGGCAGCACCAAGGATGGCCTCGAAAATCTGTCCGAGGTTCATACGCGAAGGCACACCCAGCGGGTTGAGCACGAGGTCGACGGGACGGCCGTCCTCGAGGAACGGCATGTCCTCCTGGCGTACGACCTTCGACACGATACCCTTGTTACCGTGACGACCGGCCAGCTTGTCGCCGACACCAATCTTACGTTTCTTGGCCACATAGACCTTAGCCATCTGCAGGATGCCCGAGGGCAGCTCGTCGCCGATGGTGATGGCAAACTTCTTGCGCTTCATCTCGGCGTCGAGCAGCTTGTACTTCTTCATGAAGTTGATGATAAGCTGGGCAATGAGCTGGTTGTTGTGCTCGTCGGTGGTCCAGTTGCTGATCTGTACGTCGCCGTACTCCAGGTTCTTCAGTGCCGTCACCGTGAACTTGGAGCCCTTGGTGATGATCTCTGCACCGGTATAGTCCTTCACGCCCTGTGAGGTCTTACCCTTGGTCAGCGTCACCAGCTTCTCAATGAGGATGTCCTTCAGGTCGCCCACCTTGGCATCGTACTCCTCGTCAATCTTCTCCAGAAGCTTCTTGTCCTGCAGCTTGGTCTGGCGGGTCTTGATGGCCTTGGCAAAGAGTTTCTTGTCGATAATAACGCCACTGAGCGACGGGTTGGCCTTGAGTGAAGAGTCCTTCACGTCGCCGGCCTTATCGCCGAAGATGGCGCGCAGCAGCTTCTCCTCAGGCGAGGGGTCGCTCTCGCCCTTCGGCGAGATCTTACCGATAAGGATGTCGCCGGGCTCTACACGGGCACCGACGCGGATGATGCCGTTCTCGTCGAGGTCCTTGGTGGCCTCCTCGCTGACGTTGGGGATATCGGCAGTGAACTCCTCAACACCGCGCTTGGTCTCGCGCACGTCGAGTGAATACTCGTCAACATGGACGGAGGTAAGGACATCCTCGCGGACGATGCGCTCGTTGAGCACAATGGCATCCTCGTAGTTGTAACCCTTCCACGGCATGTAGGCCACGAGCAGGTTACGGCCCAGAGCCAGCTCGCCATTCTCGGTGGCATAGCCCTCGGTCAGTATATCACCGGCCTTCACGCGCTGTCCCTTGTTGCAGATGGGGCGCAGGTCGATGGTCATATTCTGGTTGGTACGGCGGAACTTAGAGATGCGGTACTCCTTCAGGGCAGGCTCAAAGGACACGAACTCCTCGTCCTCGGTACGGTCATAAAGGATGCGGATAGTGGTGGCGTCAACATACTCGACGACACCGTCGCCCTCGGCGGTGACCATCGTGCGGGAGTCCTCGCACACCTGCTTCTCGATACCGGTACCAACGATAGGAGCCTCGTTGTGCAGCAGGGGCACTGCCTGGCGCATCATGTTCGAGCCCATCAGGGCGCGGTGGGCATCATCGTGCTCCAGGAAGGGGATGAGCGAGGCGGCGATAGAGGCTATCTGCTGCGGCGACACGTCCATCAGGTCGACATCCGTGGGAGGCACGACAGGGAAGTCGGCATCCTGGCGGCATTTCACCACCTCGCGGATGAAAGTGCCGTCGTCATTAAGCGGTGCATTGCCCTGACCAATGATATGCTCTGACTCCTCTTCGGCCGTCAGATAGACAACGTCGTCGTTGTTCAGGTTGGCAATACCCCCCTCCACCTTACGGTAGGGAGTCTGGATGAAGCCCAGTTCATTGATCTTGGCATAGACGCAGAGCGACGAGATAAGACCGATGTTAGGACCTTCAGGGCTCTCAATAGGACAGAGACGGCCGTAGTGGGTGTAGTGTACGTCACGCACCTCGAAGCCGGCACGCTCACGAGACAGACCGCCGGGGCCGAGTGCCGAGAGACGGCGCTTGTGGGTGACCTCAGCCAGCGGGTTCGTCTGGTCCATGAACTGTGACAGCGGGTTGGTACCGAAGAACGAGTTGATGACGCTGGAGATGGTCTTGGCGTTAATCAGGTCGGTGGGTGTGAACACCTCGTTGTCGCGGACGTTCATGCGCTCGCGGATGGTGCGGCTCATGCGGGCCAGACCGATGGAGAACTGGTTGGACAGCTGCTCACCGACGGTACGCACGCGACGGTTCGACAGGTGGTCGATATCGTCGACGGTGGCCTTCGAGTTGATAAGCTGGATGAGGTACTTGATAATCTCAATGATATCCTCCTTGGTCAGCACGCGCACATCCATGTCGGTGTCGAGACCCAGCTTCTTGTTGATACGGTAGCGGCCCACGTCGCCCAGGTCGTAACGTTTGTCTGAGAAGAACAGGTTCTGAATGACCTCACGTGCCGAGGCATCGTCGGCAGGGTCGGCATTACGCAGCTGGCGGTAGATATAGAGCACAGCCTCCTTCTCAGAGTTCGACGGGTCTTTGGCCAGCGTATTGAAGATAATGCTGTAGTCCTGAGCAGCCTGCTCATCCTTGTGTATGAGAATGGTCTGGGCACCGCTCTCAAGGATGAGTTCCAAGTTTTCCTCAGTAATCTCCGTCTCACGCTCGATGATAACCTCGTTACGCTCAATGGAGACAACCTCACCGGTGTCCTCGTCGACGAAGTCTTCGTTCCATCTCTTCATCACGTTACCGGCCAGTTTAGAACCGACAACGGCCTTCAGCGTCTTCTTCATGACCTTCACCTCCTCGGCAAGGTTGAAAATCTGCAGAATGTCCTTATCGGCCTCGAAACCGATGGCACGAAGCAGCGTCGTAACAGGCAACTTCTTCTTACGGTCGATATAGGCATACATCACATTGTTGATGTCGGTGGCAAACTCTATCCATGAACCCTTGAAAGGAATGATACGGGCAGAATAGAGCAGCGTGCCGTTGGCATGGACGCTCTGACCGAAGAACACACCGGGAGAACGGTGCAACTGTGACACCACAACGCGCTCGGCACCGTTGATAACAAACGTGCCGTTAGCAGTCATATAGGGGATGGGGCCAAGGAACACGTCCTGAATGACAGTACCGAAATCCTCGTGATCCGGGTCGGTGCAATACAGCTTCAGCTTAGCCTTCAGGGGTACGCTATACGTAAGACCGCGCTCCAAACACTCATCAATGGTGTAGCGGGGCGGGTCGATATAGTAATCCAGGAACTCAAGGACGAAGTTATTACGCGTGTCGGTGATAGGGAAGTTCTCGGCGAACACCTTATACAGGCCGTCGTTCTTGCGTTCCTCAGGCGGAGTGTCCAACTGCAGGAAGTCTTTGAAAGACTTTAATTGCACGTCAAGGAAATCAGGGAATGGCAATGGATTCTTGACGCTGCCAAAGTTTACTCTGTTGTCTATTACTTTTGATGCCATAAAAAATTATTTTCTGATGTGTCTTATAGGGCCTATAGGACTTATAGGACCTATAGGAGAATGTCCGAAGACAAGAAAAGGTTAGGAACCCTCGACTGGAGAGCTCCTAACCAAATGATATTGATGGATGACTGATTACTTCAGCTCGACCTCGGCACCAGCGGCCTCGATGGTCTTCTTCAGGTTCTCAGCCTCTTCCTTAGACAGGCCTTCCTTCACAGTAGCAGGAGCACCGTCAACGAGGTCCTTAGCTTCCTTCAGACCAAGACCGCAAGCCTCCTTCACAGCCTTCACAACCTGGAGCTTAGCAGCACCGGCTGACTTCAGGACTACGTCGAAAGAAGTCTTCTCCTCAGCAGCGGCAGCCTCGCCACCAGCGGGAGCAGCAGCAACAGCAACAGCTGCAGCAGCGGGCTCAATTCCATACTCATCCTTCAGGATGGTTGCCAACTCATTTACTTCCTTTACAGTAAGGTTTACCAACTCTTCTGCAATAGCTTTAATATCTGCCATTTTATTTAATTTTTTTAATTGTTTTTACTTTATTACCTTTTTACTTTTTTACCTTTACAGGCCGCTTATTGGTTACGCTCAGCGATAGCGTCAAGCAGACCATGAATCTTGCCACCAGCATTCAGGCCAGAGACAATATTCTTGATAGGCGACTGCAGCAAAGCCACAACGTCGGCAATCAGTTCGTTCTTGCTCTTGATAGCAACCAGCTCGTCGAGTTTGTCGGCACCAACGAAGAAACTTTCTTCTGCGTAAGCACCCTTCAGAGCGGGCACACCCTCTTTCTTGTACTCCTTGATAAGCTTAGCGGGAACATTAGCCACCTCAGTGAACATGATAGCCGTATTACCCTTCAGGCACTCGTACAGCGGAGAGTAGTCAATCTCAGAAGTTTCAAAGGCTTTATGGAGAAGCGTGTTCTTCACCATCAGCAACTTGATGTCGCTCTTGAAGCACTTGCGGCGCAGGTCAGAGGTCTTCTCAGCGTTCAGTCCGGTAAGGTCTACCAGATAGAAGTGAGGGAAACTCTTCAACTGCTCACCAAGCTCTACGATAATAGTATCTTTTACTTCCTTTTTCATTTGTCTAATCTTTTAACGAGTTATTCAACTGATTTAGGATCTACCTTGATACCCTTACTCATAGTGCTCGACACAAAGATACTCTTAATATAGGTACCCTTGGCAGCAGCAGGCTTCAGCTTGATGATAGTAGCAATGAACTCCTTAGCGTTCTCGAAAATCTGGTCAGCAGTGAAAGTAACCTTACCAATAGACGTGTGGACAATACCTGCCTTGTCTACCTTGAAGTCAATCTTACCCTGCTTCACTTCCTTCACTGCCTTAGCAACGTCCATAGTCACGGTACCGCTCTTCGGGTTCGGCATCAGGCCACGGGGACCCAGAATACGACCGAGAGGACCCAGCTTACCCATGCAAGACGGCATGGTGATGATGACATCAACATCAGTCCAACCCTGCTTGATCTTGTCGATATACTCGTCAAGACCAACATAGTCAGCACCTGCCTCCTTGGCAGCAGCTTCCTGGTCGGGTGTACAGAGAGCCAGAACACGCGTTACCTTACCAGTACCGTTCGGCAGCGACACAACGCCACGAACCATCTGGTTGGCCTTACGCGGGTCAACGCCCAAGCGCACATCGATATCAACTGAAGCCTCAAACTTGGTGGTGGTGATTTCCTTCACCAGCGCTGCGGCTTCCTTCAACGTGTAGGCTTTCCCTGCTTCAACCTTATCAGCTACCAACTTTTGATTTTTTGTCAGTTTACTCATTGTTGTAATTGAAGTTATTTGTTATTTACCAGGGAACTCCCCTTGTACAGTGATACCCATACTACGGGCCGTACCGGCAATCAGCTTCATGGCAGACTCCAAAGTAAAGCAGTTCAGGTCAGGCATCTTATCCTCAGCGATGGCACGCACCTGATCCCAGGTTACGCTTGCCACCTTCTTACGGTTAGGCTCAGCAGAGCCGCCCTTGACCTTGGCTGCCTCCATCAGCTGTACAGCTGCGGGAGGAGTCTTAACAACGAAGGTGAATGACTTGTCGGCATAGTAAGTGATAACGACAGGAAGTATCTTACCTGCCTTATCCTGGGTTCTGGCGTTGAACTCTTTGCAGAATCCCATGATGTTAATACCCTTAGAACCTAGAGCAGGACCTACAGGGGGAGAGGGATTTGCAGCGCCACCTTTAATCTGTAATTTGATTAATCCAGCAACTTCTTTAGCCATTTCTGTTTTGTATAATTATAATTTGTTATATAAGCCACGGGAGTGGAAGCCTCCCAGACCGTATATAAGAAACGGACGTACCGTAACAATTACGTCCTATTCTTTCTCTACTTGATTAAATGACAATTCCAAAGGTGTCTTGCGACCGAAAATCTTAACGTTGACCTTGAGCTTGTGCTTCTCAGCATTGACTTCCTCAATGATACCGGTGAAACCACTGAACGGTCCATCAGTAACCTTTACAGACTCATCAACCATGTATGGCACGCTAATCTCCTCAGTTCTGATAGCGGTCTCCTCAGCACTACCGAGTATGCGGTTGATATCAGACTGACGAACAGGACTAGGATTATCCAAACCACCCAAGAAGCCAAGTACGTTAGGAGTAAAACGTAGGGTATGGGCTACCTCACCCTGAAGGTTAGCCTCAACAAGCACATAGCCCGGAAGGAAGAGCTTCTCCTTGACAACACGCTTGCCGTTGCGGAGCTGTGCATACTTCTCGGTGGGCAGCAGAATCTGACCAACATTGGCCTCAAGTACCTTGTCATGCTTCATCAAAGCCTCCAGATACTCCTTGACCTTGGCCTCCTTACCACTTACAGCGCGAAGCACATACCACTTCATTCCAGTCTCTGCCATGTCTTTTCTCTATTACATTCCAAGTGAATAAATACCAGTCATCACAAACTTGAACAAACTGTCCATAGCCCAGACAACCAGGGCAATCACCAAGGATGCCGATAACACAACAACGGCGCTGTGAGTAAGCTCAGAGCGCGTTGGCCATGTCGTTTTGTGGGCAAGCTCGTCATAGCAAGCCCTACAGTAATTGATAAACTTTTTCAACATCTTTAATTCAATCTTATCGCACGGGAAGGAGGACTCGAACCCACGACCCTCGGTTTTGGAGACCGATGCTCTACCAACTGAGCTATTCCCGTAAGTAAGCCCCCGCCCACAGACGGGGGCCCTGTTATATCTTTGTCCCTCTATGCTGCAACCTCGTTGCAGCCAAGAGAACAATTAATCCTCGTAAACCTCGGTAATCTGACCAGAACCAACGGTGCGGCCACCTTCGCGGATAGCGAAACGCAGACCCTTATTCAGAGCAACAGCGTAGATCAGCTCAACAGTGATCTCAACGTTATCACCAGGCATTACCATCTCAACGCCTGCGGGCAGAGTGATTTCACCTGTGCAGTCCATGGTGCGGAGGTAGAACTGGGGACGATACTTGTTGCCGAACGGAGTGTGACGGCCACCCTCTTCCTTCTTCAGGACATAGATAGAAGCCTTGAACTTCTTGAAAGGCTTGATCTGTCCGGGATGGCAGAGCACCATACCACGCTTGATCTCGTTCTTGTCAACACCACGGAGCAGCAGACCAACGTTATCACCAGCCTGACCCTCATCCAGAATCTTACGGAACATCTCAACACCGGTAACAACCGACTTCTTGTCCTCACCAAGACCGAGCAGCTCAACTTCGTCACCAACGTGGATAACACCAGTCTCAATACGGCCAGTAGCAACAGTACCACGACCTGTGATTGAGAACACGTCCTCAACAGGCATCAGGAAGGGCTTGTCGGTAGCGCGAGGAGGCTCCTGAATCCATGTGTCGCAGGTATCCATCAGCTCCATCACCTTCTGCTCCCACTTCTCAACACCGTTCAAGGCACCGAGGGCAGAACCACGGATAATAGGAGTATCCTCTTCAAACTCATACTGCTCCAGAATCTCACGGACCTCCATCTCAACGAGCTCCAGCATCTCCTCATCGTCAACCATATCGCACTTGTTCAGGAACACCACCAGACGGGGAACGTTCACCTGACGGGCAAGCAGGACGTGCTCACGGGTCTGAGGCATAGGACCATCAGTAGCAGCAACAACGAGGATAGCACCATCCATCTGAGCAGCACCAGTTACCATGTTCTTCACATAGTCGGCGTGTCCCGGGCAGTCAACGTGAGCGTAGTGACGCTTTGCAGTCTCGTACTCAACGTGGGCAGTGTTAATGGTGATACCACGTTCCTTCTCCTCAGGAGCATTGTCAATCTGGTCGAAAGACTTCACCTCAGAGAGACCCTGCTTAGCCAGTACGGTGGTGATAGCAGCAGTCAGAGTTGTCTTACCATGGTCAACGTGACCGATAGTACCGATGTTCACGTGCGGTTTGGTGCGCACAAATTGTTCTTTTGCCATTGTTTTGTTTGTTTATTAATTTATATTCTGAATTACAATGTTTTTGCTCCTCCTCCAAATCAAGAGAGCTGTAACTGAGAGTTGAACTCAGGACCTCTTCCTTACCAAGGAAGTGCTCTACCACTGAGCTATTACAGCGTTTTGTTCATAGAGCGGAAAACGGGGCTCAAACCCGCGACCCCCAGCTTGGAAGGCTAGTGCTCTATCAACTGAGCTATTTCCGCATGCACGGTATCTCGGCTTCGCCTTGACAAAAAACGAGCTTTTGGCTCGGCTTGCTCTCAATTCCGCAAAAACACCTCTTGAGAGTGGGTGGAGATGGATTCGAACCACCGAAGGTAAAAACCAGCAGATTTACAGTCTGCCCCATTTGGCCACTCTGGTATCCACCCAAATCAGACTTTCGCCTGTGTCCTCCTACTTTCGAGCCTCTTGTCGGATTCGAACCAACGACCCCGAGATTACAAATCACGTGCTCTGGCCAACTGAGCTAAAGAGGCTTTTCAAAGCAGCCGTTCTCTGTTTCAGATTTACGACCTGTCGGAAAACGGCTGCAAAGTTACGACTTATTTTTGAATTACCAAAACTTTTCGGAGTTTTTTTTAGTAATTTCTCAATTTTTCCTTAAATTTCTGCAGTTGTGCCCTCATAGAGTCGACACAGAGGTCGATACTTTCCTCAAATGAGTCGGTAGTCTTCTCCACAAAAAGGGTGGTGCCGGGGACGGCCACAGACAGGCTCGCTTCCTTGTTCTGGGCGGTAGCAGGCTTCACAACTTTCAATTGCACCTCTACTTTCTGTATGTCTTCAAATGATTTTTCTAACTTGGCGACCTTCTTCTCGATGAACGCCTCTAATTTCTCGGTGGCGTCGAAGTGAATCGACTGAATCTTAATTTCCATAGTTACCTCCTATTTTTTAATAGTTATTAATTAAGGTTATGCCCTGGGATGGGCTTCATTGTAAACTCGTTTCAACTGCTCAAACGTGGTGTGCGTGTAGATCTCTGTCGTTTCAAGGCTTTCATGCCCCAGCAACTTCTTCACGCTTTCCAGTCCGGCACCGTTGTTCAGCATGGCTGTGGCAAAGGTATGCCTCAACACATGGGGCGAACGTTTCTTCAGCGTAGTTACCTCTGAGAGATATCTGCGTACCAGGCCCTGAACATGACTGCGACTGATGCGCTCGCCTCTCTTGTTGAGGAACAGAGCCGTCGTCTGCCGCTCTACCTCCTGGTCGCGCAGCTCCAGATAGTGCTGCAACAGTGCGGCCAACTCCTCACCAAAGGGTATCACCCGCTGCTTGTCGCGCTTGCCGGTAACCTTCAACTGCAGGGCATCCAGATCGACATCCTCGTCATCAAGCCCTACCAGTTCTGCCAGGCGGATACCCGTCTCATAGAACAGAATAATAATGGTACGCGCACGTACATCTTTATAATCGTCTGTCCAATGCCGGTCGTCAAGCAGCTCGTCCATATCCTTCTCACGCACAAACTGCGGCAGCGGCTTGTCCTTCTTAGGACCGGTTACCGCATGAGCAGGATCCTTGGCCACCAGATGCCGCGACAGGGCGTATCGGTAGAACGTTCTGACACCACTGAGCGCAAGGTTGACGGTAGTGGCTTTCTTGCCCTCGTCCATCAGGTGCTCTACCCAGCCTCTTACGACATCTGTATCTGCAGTTTGCAACGAAAGACAATCGTCCACCCCCTGAATATACGCCTCAAAGTCACGTAGACTCTCTTCGTATAACTGCACCGTCCGAGGGCTTCTGTTCCGCTCGTAGCGCAGATAATTCAGGAACTGGTCGATCATCATAAGCGTTGCCATTCAGTTTAAGGTAAATCGTTCAGGTTCGGCCATTTATGAAACTTGTTTCATCACGGCTTTCACCTATTTACGATTTTCGGCAACGAATTTACGGAAATTTATTGAATCCACCAAATTTTCGGGGAACTTTTTTTATTCCTCGTTCGTGCGGAGCTGCTGTACGTAGATGGCGTGCTCCATCTTCAGGCGCTTCAGAACAGAGGGCTTGTCGAACTGCTGGCGGCGACGGAGTTCCTTCACGACACCAGTCTTTTCAAACTTTCTCTTAAACTTCTTGAGAGCCTTCTCGATGTTCTCACCTTCTTTTACAGGTACGATAATCATTTTGTTTTTGCTTTAATTTTTAATTGTTAAACTTAGTGCTTCGGACCAGGGGTCACGAAAAGCGGCTGCAAAGTTACGACTTTTTTACAGAACGACCAAATATTTAGGCAAAAAAAGCTATTTTTCTTACTATCAGGAGACTATCACGACGCCAAAGGAGCCGTTGCATCACGCAACCAGGCCTGTTCAGCGGCGTCAAGATGGGGCGACAAGCGGTCGTAGACCATGCGGTGGTAGTCGTCAAGCCACTGTCGCTCCTCCTGCGTCAGCATGCTGACGATGATGGGTGTCTTGTCAATAGGACAGAGCGTCAACGGCTCAAAGCCGAGGAACTCACCAAACTCCGTCGTCATGTAAGGCACAATGAGCAGCGTGTTCTCCGTGCGTGCGCCGCAACGCCCCTCAAGATAGATGCCTGGCTCGTCGGTGATGGTCATGCCGGCAACCAGCGGGGCCGGCTTCCACTCCATACGGAACTGATGAGGTCCCTCATGCACAGAGAGATAAGTGCCTACGCCATGGCCCGTGCCATGCAGGTAGTTCAGCCCCTGGCGCCACATGTCCTTGCGTGCCAGGATGTCGATCTGAGTGCCGCTGGCACCGCTGGGAAACTTACACAGTTCTATCTGTATGTGGCCCTTCAGCACCAGCGTGTAGACTGTCTTCTCCTCATCTGTCAGCGGTCCGAGGGCGATGGTGCGGGTGATGTCTGTCGTACCATCCATATACTGAGCACCGCTGTCAAGGAGCAGCAGCCCATGCGGCTGCAAGGGGATGTCCGTCTCGGCCGTCGGCTCGTAATGGACGATGGCGCCATGGGTGCCATAGCCGGCGATGGTGTCGAACGAGATATCGCGAAACAAGGGCTGCTCGGCGCGCAGCGATGTCAGTTTCTTGTCAACGGACACCTCAGAAAGGGTGCTGATAGCTGATTTCCCGATATAGTCGGAGAGCCACGTCAGAAACTTCACCAGGGCGATGCCATCTTTCAGCATCGCCGACCTAAAACCCGCTATTTCCGTCGCGTTCTTCACCGTCTTCATGCGCTTCACCGGCGACTCGGCCTCAACAATATGGTTCACTCCTCCCCCACTCCACTGTTCCTTGTTTCTCACCACCTGATAGAGTGTGTAGTTCACCTCATCAGGATCCAGCAGGATATTATACTCAAAATAGTCTTTCAGTCCACAACCGATGTTTTCATAGTCGTCAATGCCGATGTCTTCTGCCTTCAGGTAGGCTTCCACCTCAGGCGTCAGCTTCTTCCGGTTGACGAACAAGGTGACTGCGGTGGTCGAGAGAAGCAGGTAACTGACAAACACTGGCGTACAATGCACATCAGTACCACGCAGGTTCAGCGTCCAGGCGATATCATCGAGCGACGCCATCAGCATACCGTCGGCATGCTGCTGGCGTAGAGCCTTGCGGATGCGGTCAATCTTAGAGCCCACCCCCTCGCCGGCGTATGTCAGGGGAAACAGTTCTACGGGATGATCGGGAATCGGCGGACGGTCGTTCCATATCAGCCGCAGGGGGTCCAGATTGGTACGCAGCGTCAGTCCGCCCTCGTTACGAAGGTCGGCTATCAGCTCCTTCACGGCGTTGGCCGAACTGCATGTGCCGTCGATGCCCACCTCGGTAGACGGAGACCGTGAGGCGGATAACTGGTAATGTATCCACTGGGCAATGGTGGGTGTCCCCTCTATCTTCAGCTTCATCAGCTGGAACTCCGTGCCACGCAACTGCTCTTCGGCAGCGATGAAGTAACGGCTGTCCGTCCACAGGGCCGCACTGTCCATGGTGACGACGGCGGTTCCGGCAGACCCGTTGAAGCCTGAAATCCATTCACGTCCCTTCCAATGGTCGGGCACATACTCTCCCTGATGGGGGTCGGTACTGGGGAAGATGAACGCTGCGAGGTGCTCGCGCTGCATCACCTCTCTCAGTTTTTCTAAACGTTGGCTGATATGACTCATAGTTTCGTAGTGTTTTCTATCGTTAGCCGCCGATGACGACTTTCAGTCCATAGGACTGCAGCTGCCGGGCACAGCGCTGCTGTACCTCCTCGGCAGGCACGGCCATAGGCATCGCCTCAGGATTATAGCGGCTCCACATGCGGCAGTGCTTGTCGCGCCCCACGTCATGGTAGGGCAGCAGGTGGACTTGCAGAGGACGCTGCAGCGAGGCGAGGAAGCGGGCGGTGAGTTCGATATTTTCCTCATCGGTGTTAACACCCTCTATCAGCGGGATGCGCATCCAGAACGGTGTCGTGAGACCGGCCAGCAGACGGATATTTTGTAGAATCAGTTCATTGCCAACGCCCGTATAGCGGCGGTGCTTATCGCTATCCATCAGCTTCAGGTCGACCAGCAGCAGCTCACACTCGGCGGCAACAGCTCTGACGGTCTCCGCCGAGGCATAAAGGGTGGTGTCCACCGTGCGGTGCAGTCCGCGCCGCCCCAGTTCGCAGAGCAGCGTCAGCGTGTAGTCGCCGTGCATCAGCGGCTCGCCGCCACATAGGGTCACGCCGCCTCCACTGTCCTCCATGATGACGCGTTCCTTCTCGATTTCTGCCATCAGTTCATCGTCAGCATACTCACGACCGCACATCTCCAGGGCCTTCGTGGGACACTCATCGGTACATCTGCCGCAGAGGGTGCAGTCGTTGCCGGTAGGCACGATGCCGTCGGCAGTCAGCAGGAGCGCCTGTTGCGGACAGACTTCGACACACGTCTGACAGCCGATGCACTTCGACTGCTTGTACAGTTTTTGCCGCCCCGGACTCCAACTCTCGGGGTTATGGCACCACACGCAGTGCAGCGGACAGCCCTTCATGAAGATGGTTGTCCGTATGCCAGGACCGTCGTTGATGGCGTAGCGTTTGATATCGAAGAGAAGAGAACCCAATTTTCTATTTACGATTTACGATTTACGATTTTCTATTTACGATTTTCAATTCACAATTCTCAATTTTCAATTATCAATTCTCAATATGTCTCGTTCTCGGTGCGGGCGATAATCTCGTTCTGCAGTTGGGCGGTCATGTCGTTGAAGTAGTCGCTATAGCCTGCCACACGCACCAGCAGGTCGCGGTATTCGTCAGGATGCTGCTGGGCATCGTGCAAGGTAGCGGTGTCGATGATATTAAACTGGATATGATGACCGCCAAGCTTGAAATAGGTGCGGATGAGCGAGGCCAGCTTCTTCTGATCCTCCTCGCGCTTCAGCAGCTGCGGCACAAAGCGCACGTTGAGCAGCGTGCCGCCGCTCTTCGTCTGGTCGAGTTTTCCGAGCGACTTGATGACCGCCGTCGGACCGTGGGTGTCGCTGCCGTGTGCCGGCGATGTGCCGTCGCTGATGGCAAAATGAGCCAAGCGGCCGTTAGGCGTAGCACCGCAGACACTGCCGAAGTAGTTATGACAGGTTGTCGACAGCATGTTGAGGTGGGTCTGTCCGCCACGGGTATTGGGATGTCCCTCAATGGCCTTCACCAGGTCGTCATAGACCCGTAGGGCAATGCTGTCAGCATACACGTCGTCGTTGCCGAAGAAGGGGGTGTGGTTACGGATATACTGCCGCATCTTCTCCTCACCGTCCCAGTTAGCGGCACAGGCCTTCAGGATGTCATCCATGGTATATCTGCCATCCTCGAAGACATGCTTCTTCAGCGTCGTGAAGCAGTCGGTAATCGTACCAAGACCGGTACACTGTATATAGGTGGTGTTGTAACGCGCCCCACCGCTGTAGTAATCCTTACCTCTTTCTATGCAGTCGTCGATATAGAGACTGAGGAACGTGGCGGGCGCATAGAGCGAGAACATGCGCTCGATGTAGTTGTTCATCGACAGCTTCAGGTTGACGAAATACTCCATCTGCCGGTGCCAGGCATCGTAAAGTTCATCAAAGGTCTTGAACTGCCGCGGATCGCCCGTCTTCAGGCCCAGCAGTTTGCCGGTCTCAGGGTCAACGCCGTTGTTCAGCGTTATCTCCAGAATCTTCGGCGTGTTCAGATAGCCCGTCAGCAGATAGGCCTCCTTGCCAAAGGCCCCCACCTCGATGCAGCCTGAGCAGCCACCCTCACGGGCATCGCCAATGGTCTTGCCGGCGCGCACCATCTCCTTGACGTAGACATCGGGGTTGAAGATACTGGGATAGCCATGACCCTGACGGATGACCTTGATTCCCTCAAGCAGGAACGCGTCGGGGGTATTCTCAGCGATGTGGATGCTGAGTCCGGGCTGCAGTTCGTGCAGTTCTTCCTGAATCTCAAGAATCATGTACGACAGGTCGTTGACGGCGCTGTTGCCCTCGCGGTCTACACCGCCTATATTGATATTGGTGAAGTCATTATACGTGCCGCTCTCCAAAGCCGTCACACCCACCTTCGGCGGTGCAGGCTGGTTATTGAACTTAATCCACAGGCACGACAGGAGTTCCTTGGCCTTGTCGCGTGTCAGCGTACCGCCGGCCAGGCCCTTCTGGTAGAACGGCCACAGATGCTGGTCAATATGTCCGGGATTCATCGAGTCCCAACCGTTCAGCTCGGTCACGGTGCCAAGGTGTACGAACCAGTACATCTGGACAGCCTCCCACAGATCACGGGGAGCATGGGCGGGCACCCAGTGGCAAACGTCCGCAATCTTCAGCAGCTCGTCCCTACGCTGCGCGTCAGCCTCTTTAGCCGCCATTTGCTCAGCCAGAAGGGCATGACGCTCGGCAAAAAGGATGGCAGCATCACACGAGATAGCCATAGCTTCCAGTTCTTGCTGTTTGTCGGTAGCCTCAGGGTCGTCTATATAGTCGAGGCTTGCTATCTTCTTCTCAATACGGGCCTTCACGTCGAGCAAGCCCTCATGGTACATTTTGCCGTCCATAGCCGTATGCCCGGCAGCGCGTTGCTCCATAAACTCGGTAAAGACACCTGCATGGTATGCCTCCTCCCACTCTTTCGATACGTGATTGAAGATACGCTCACGCTGCGTCCTGCCTTTCCAATAGGGGATAACCTCACGCTCGTAGGTATCGATATCGTCCTGCGAGATATTGTATGGCTGCAACTCACGTTCGTTCAGTGTATGAAGATCCTCAACGGAGTGGCAGGTCAGTTCGGGGAATGTAGGCACAGCCTTGGGCTTGGGGCCTCGCTCCCCTACTATCAGCTCGTCAGCGCCGATATAAATGGCTTTCTGCTTGCAGATTTCATAGAAATTGCGGGCGCGCATCACGGGTGTCGGCATCGTGCCATAATACTCTTTATAGAAAGCGGTCTCTATCAGGGCACGCTCAATGCTCAGCGTGGTGGGGGTGTCCATATTCTGCTGCCGCAGCCGCTTGATGCGGTCGTTCATGCCCCCGTTGTTCTCGGGGTGCTTAATACTATAATTCATCCTATTTCCCTTTTTACTTTTTTACCTTTTTACCTTTTTACCTTTTACTTTTCCCTTCCTTCGCCGCATAGACCTCCTCTATGCTCATGGGTTTCTTGATGGTGCCAAGCAGACGGGCACCGGTGGGGGTCATCACGTAGTTCAACTCATTACGCAGACCGGTAAAGTCGCGCCAGGCATGAAGCTTATCGTAACAGATGAAGTCCTCAAAGCGGTGCTCGGCCTGCCATTGGTCCATCAGTTCCGGGATAAAGTAGATGCCTGGTTCGATGGTAAAGACAAACCCCGGCTCCAACGGACGGGCAAGGCGCAATGACTTGAACCCGAACAGCGTGCTCTTCACCTGATTCTCCGCGTAGCCGACATACTGCTCGCCAAGGTTCTCCATGTCGTGAACGTCAAGGCCAACCATGTGTCCCAGTCCACAGGGAAAGAACAGGGCGTAGGCTCCTGTCGCAGCAGCCTCAGCCGGGTCGCCTTTCATCAGTCCGAGTGCCTTCATGCCCTCGGCTATCTTGGTGGCGGCAGCCAGATGGGCCTCACGGAACGGCACACCGGGCTGCAACTTGTCAACAGCAGCCCAGAAGCTGGCCAGGTGTATCTCGTAGACAGCCTCCTGACGGGCAGAAAACCGCTCGCCGACGGGCATCGACGACGACAGGTCGCCGGCATAGTGCAACCGGGTCTCGGCACCGGCGTCAAGCAGGAAGATGTCGCCCTCCTTCAAGTCATGGATAAACCCATGGTTGTGGAGCACCTGCCCTTTGACGGTGGCGATGGTGGGGAAAGCCAGGGCATTGCCGTGACGGCAGGCCACCTCTTCGACAGCGGCGGCCACCTGCGACTCATGGATGCCAGGGCGAACCGTACGGTAGGCGGCCAGATGCATCTCCGTGCTCAGGTCTACGCTCTCTTCTATCAGCCGTATCTCCTCCTCGCTCTTATGGTTACGCTGCCTGACAATGGCCTTCACCAGCGGCAGAGAAGCCTGCGCCGCCTGTGCGGCAGGCTCGATACCGAGCAGTTCCCACAGCCACACCTGGTGGTCGCCACGGTAGGGCGGCAGGTAGTGTACGGGCTGTCCCTTGGCCGCCGCCTTGCCGACATAGTCCTTCAGACTGCTCAGCGGCAGCGTCCTGGTGATGCCCACCACCTCTGCTTTCTCTTTTAGCGTCGGCTGGGTGCCGGTCCACACGATGTCATCGATGGTCAGTTCGTTGCCGAAGATGATTTCTGCATCTTCATCGATATCAATGACGGCGGCCAGTCCGCTATAGTCCAGGCCGAAGTAATAGAGAAAGGTGGAGTCCTGGCGGAAGCGGTAAGTATTGTCGGCATAGTTCATGCCTACCTCGGCGTTGCCTAGGAAGAGCAGCAGTCCGCCACCCATCTCCCACTTCAGCTCCGCCCGTCGCTGCCTATAGGTATCCTTACTGATTGGCATATTTCGAAATATTGTTTATCTTGGGATGCTTACTGATTTGCAGCGAGGTCTGGGGGAAGTACTCTGAGAGCAGCTGGTACAGGTCGGGGTCAAATTCCTTCAGTTCCTCACGGGTGTTACACCAGTTATGCTTGCCGTCGGCACACGGTGTCTCAGCGTTGACGTTAAACCAGTCCTGGACCGCCTCAGCCAGATATTCCTCCTTGTCAGTCTCGCGGTAGGTACCGGACAGCAGTCCCTTTGCCTTGGCGGCCTCGTAGCAGGTCTTCAGGCGCGAGTCGAAATCGGGCACGGCAAGCATCAGTCCAATCAGATGGATGCTATGTGCAAACTCATGGATGAGAATGTCCTCGGCATGATACTTGTCTATCTGGTAGGCCAGCACATTTTCCTCAGCGCAACTGGTCAGCGGCAGTTCCAGGTCACCACCCAGTCCACGGGCCCGCAGGTCCCAGTTCAAGGTGGTGTCGCTGGCCAGATGGCGGTGCTCGGGAATGTCTGTCGTTCCCTCATAGCGCGCCATGATGGCCACACGGGTGCCCCGGCCAATCATTGAGTCAAGCACGGCCGCCGGCAGCATCGACGTCATGGCATACAGCGTGCGATGGGCCGCCACAAAGGCTGAGTCGGGCACACGCCACGACGACACCAGGGGAATGCCGTTCACATCAACATATTTCGTATAGAACTTGTCATAGCCAAGGGAGTCAGGTACGGCCGTCACCACACAAGCCGGCACGTTGAGCACTTCATCACTGGCAGCATCGGCTGCTGCCGTCTTCTTGTCCTGGCACGCCACACACAGCAGCAGCGCAGCAGCAAGAGCAGTAAGTTGTTTCATCAGTAGTTACGGTTTGATTGTTTCAAGACCACAAAGGTACGAATATCTTTTAGAAAAAAGCCGCTATTAACGGCTTTTAACGCGCCGCAGGCCGCACGCCCCGACGGTTTTGTCACATCGACTTTGCAAAGGAGCGGAACAATATATTAATCTCTGTTAATGCATAGGTTTTTATGGAACTTTTTTTGTATCTTTGCGGCACAAAAAGAACTATTAGATTATTAATATTTTTAGATTATGGCAACATTAACAAACGACAAACTGGTCATCGTCGGTGCAGCCGGCATGATTGGATCGAACATGGCACAGTGCGCCCTCATGATGGGGCTGACAACGGAACTCTGTCTCTACGACGTCTTTTCGCCTGAGGGCGTAGCCGAGGAGATGCGCCAGAGTGGCTTCGACGATGTCAACATCGTGGCTACTACCGACGCCGAGGAGGCTTTCAAGAACGCCAAATACATCATCTCTTCAGGCGGTGCTCCCCGCAAGGCCGGCATGACGCGTGAAGACCTGCTGGCCGGCAACTGCAAGATTGCCGAGGAGCTGGGACAGAACATCAAGAAGTACTGCCCTGACGTGAAGCACGTCGTCATCATCTTCAACCCCGCCGACCTCACTGGCCTGGTGACGCTGCTCTACAGCGGTTTGAAGCCCGGACAGGTGACCACACTGGCAGGTCTGGACACCACCCGTCTGCAGTCGGCCCTGGCCAAGAAGTTCGGTGTGATGCAGAACCAGATTAAGGGCTGCGCCACCTACGGTGGCCACGGCGAGCAGATGGCCGTCTTCGGCAGCCATGTCGAGATTGCCGGCCGCAAGCTGACCGACATCATCGGCACCGCTGAGTTCCCCGCCGAGGAGTGGGAGCAGATGAAGACCGACGTGACCAAGGGCGGCGCCAAGATTATTGAGCTGCGCGGACGTTCAAGCTTCCAGAGTCCCTCGTACCTTAGCGTCGAGATGATTCGTGCCGCCATGGGCGGTGAGCCGTTCCGTTTCCCCGTAGGCACCTACGTGAAGACCGACAAGTACGACCACATCATGATGGCCATGAACACCACGATGGACAAGGACGGCGCCCACTTCGAAGTGCCCCAGGGTCTGCCCGAGGAGAACGCCAAGCTGGACCAGAGCTACGAGCACCTGTGCAAGATGCGCGACGAGCTGGTGACGCTGAACATCGTGCCGCCCATCTCGGAGTGGAGCAAGATTAACCCCAACCTGTAGTCAATTCATAATTGACAATTCACAATTGACAATTCACAATTGACAATTGATTATGGCTTTGATTAAAAGTTATCGCGGTCTCGCTCCCAAATGGGGGCGAGACTGTTATTTCAGCGAGAACGCCACCATCGTCGGCGACGTGACAATGGGCGACGAGTGCTCCGTTTGGTTCAATGCTGTGGTGCGCGGCGACGTGGCTCCCATCACCATCGGCAACTGCACCAACATCCAGGACGGTTCCTGCGTCCACGTCACCCATGAGACAGGGCCGACGCACATCGGCTCGTATGTCACCATAGGGCACAACGTTACCGTCCATGCCTGCACCATCCACGACAACGCGCTGATAGGTATGGGCAGTACCCTGCTCGACGGCTGCGAGGTGGGCGAAGGCAGCATCGTAGCCGCTGGTGCCTTAGTGCTGCAGAACACCAAGATTCCTGCCGGCGAGATCTGGGGCGGCGTACCGGCCAAATATCTCAAGCCCGTCCGACCTGGACAGACTGACAACGCCAAGCACTACGTAGAATATTCCAAGTATTACTTAAACGAGAAGTGAGACCTCAGGGTCTCACTTCTCGTTTCTGATGGTCGCCACGACATACTCTGACTGAGTGCCGATGCGGAACTTGCCACCCCAGATACCTATTCCCGAAGAGACATAATAGCGGGTATTACCACGCTGATGACTGCCCCACGAACATTCATAGAGGGCATCGGTAATCCATGAGATGGGCCAGACCTGGCCGAGGTGGGTGTGACCGCTCAGCTGAAAGTCGGCACCAGCCTTTTCCGTGCGGTCGAGATGATAGGGCTGGTGGTCGAGGACAATCATATACTTCGATGTATCGGCCTGCGCCATCAGGTCGGCAAATGTATGTCGACGCCTGTTGGTACGGTCGTCGCGCCCAATAACAAGCAGGCTGGAGTCGACAACCGCCGTCTCGTCAACAAGCAGACGGATGCCGGCATCATGGTAGAACTGCTGAGCCTCAGGCGAACCGGCATAATACTCATGGTTGCCGAGGCAGGCATAGACAGGAGCCGTCAGGCGATGGAATTCTTCAGCCATGCGCTCCTCGACGATAGGACGCATGGAACCATCGATGATGTCGCCCGCTATCAGCACAAGGTCAGGATGTTCTGCGTTAATCAGGTCAACCCAGCGGGCCAGCTCCTTGCGGGGGTTGTGGTAACCTATATGCAGGTCGCTCAGCATCACTACCCGGTAGTCCTTGGCCAGATGCTTCTTCGTAGTCAGTTCCAATGGTACGCGTACCTTATTATTATAATGGATATTGCCATAGAGGAAGAGGCCATAGATAAACACGAGAATGACAGCAGAGGTGATACCATTCTGGTAGAGCCAGGAGCGAGGCACAAGATGGACAAGGCGTCCGAAGTCAAGCACGAGGAACAGCAGGACGAGATAGAGCATGACGAAGATGCTGCTGGTGCTCACCTCGTAGCAGGTCTGGGCTACGGACAGGGGCAGCGTGTCGAAGCGGCGACCGAAGTTAAGAAACAGCATCATGAACGAACCTACCAGCAAGACAATAGCCAAGCAGCGCCACAACGGATGTAACGGCAGGAGCGTCCACAGATGCCAAGAAAGATAAGCGCCGCCCAATAAGGGCAGCGCCATAAAAAGGATCATCCACATCGTTTAGAGGGCGAACTTATAGCCGACGGTAAACGAAACGACGTTGTTCTTGCTGTCCTTGTCACTACCGTCCTTGTTCACCTTGGTAAGTCCTAAGTTATAACGGAGGTCAAGGACGATGGGCACCTTGAACTGGTAAGACACGCCAATGGGAATAGATAGGTCAAACTTCTCGCACTGGTCTTTCATATCCATATCCGTTTCTGCCTTGGTATTAATGCCTGCCGAACTGGCCTCAGCAGTTGCCTTTATCTTGGCATTGGTCAAAAAGCCAAACTGCAAACCGGCCTTTACGGCAAAGCCTTCAAACAGATAGACATTGGCTGTTACGGGAACAGTAATATAACCAAGTTCAAACTTGCTATCCTTCAAGTCAAAAGCGCCCTTCACCGAAAGGTCTTCCCAAGCACTGCCCTGAAGAGAGTAGTTAAGACCGGCAGCAACACTGAACATGTTAGTCAGCTGATATTCAGCCTCAGCTCCAATGACAAAACCTGCCATAGGCGTCTTGTCAAGCTCATAGCCCTGTGCAAGAGTCAACTTTGGCATATTAGACAACCAGGCAGCCTGACCACCCATCTTCGGCTGGATAGAGAATGTACCCGGCTCAAACTGTGCTTTTGCACTTGCTACAGCCACCAGCATGGCGGCCATCAACATAATCTTTTTCATACGCTTAAAATTTAAATACTGTTATCACTGTTAATGAAATACTGTTTTCAGAATAGTATCAGTAGCACCGGCCTTGCCTTTCACATAGCTGCCGGCGGCCACCCCGCTCCTCGTCATGCTTTCTGCGTCGGCCAAGAAGCCGTCCATCACACGGGCGAAGTCCTCATAGCCGCCAATCTCCAAGCCACCACCACAAGCCTTCAGCTCCTGAGCCTCCTGGAATTTCTGGTTCTCCGGGCCAAAGATGACGGGCTTACCCCATACGGCTGCCTCTACCGTGTTATGGATGCTAACGCCAAAGCCACCACCGATATAGGTCACGGTGCCGTAGCGATAGATGCTTGAGAGCAATCCGAAGCAGTTGATTATCAGAACCTCATAAGTAGAGAGGGGAGCTGTCGCCTGCCCTGCCTCGGTATAGCGCACCACCTTACGGCCCTGCAACAGCTTTTCTATCTGCTGCAGATGGTCTTCGCCGATAACGTGCGGTGCTATGATGAGTTTCCAGTCACGATGCTCATTGAAATAGCGGATGAAGATGTCTTCGTCAGGCGGCCATGACGAACCGGCAACAAACACCTGCGGACCATCGCCAAGGAATTGCTCCACGACAGACAGCTGCTTAGCCTGATTCTTGATTTGCAGCACACGGTCGAAACGGGTATCGCCCGTGATGGAAACATCGGTGATGCCGAGCGTGGCCAGCAGGTCACGGCTCTGCTCGTTCTGCACGAAGAAGCGGGTGAAGCACTTCAGCACACGCCCGTACTGACGGCCATACCACTTGAAGAACACCTGGTCTGGCCGGAAGATACTGCTCACGCTGTAGGTGGGCACGCCACGGTGCTTCAGGATATGCAGGTAGTTATACCAGAACTCATACTTGATGAAGAATGCCATTACCGGCCTGACCGTACGCAGGAAACGGCGGGCGTTGGTAATGGTGTCCAAGGGCAGGTAGCAGATGATATCGGCACCGTCGTAGTTCTTGCGCACCTCATAGCCTGAGGGCGAGAAGAACGTCAGCAGGATTTTATACTCCGGATGGTCACGGCGCAACTGCTCCATCAGCGGCCGGCCCTGTTCAAACTCGCCCAGAGAGGCGGCATGGAACCACACGTACTTGGCCTCGGGGTCTACCTTCTCGCGCAGGATACGGAAAGCCTCACGCTCGCCACGCCACATCTTACGAACCTTCTCGTTGAAAAGGCTGTAGACGGCCACGCCGAACAGATAGAGGTATATAACTATGTTGTATATCATCAGCCTAACACTTCGATGGCCCGTTTCATTCTCGCAATGGTTTCCTCCTTGCCCAGAAAGGCCGAGATGTCGAACATGCCGGGACCCTTACCCTCGCCTACCAGCGTCAGTCGCCAGGCGTTCATGATGTTGCCCAGCTTATACTCCTTCTGCTCTATCCACCGGTGTACCGTCTGCTCCTGGTTCTCCAGCGAGAAGTCGTCGAGAGCCTCCAGCACGCCTATCAGTTCGGTCAGCTGCTGTGCCGAACCCGGCTCTCCCCCCTCGGGGGAGGTGGAGGGGGCTTTCCAGCGCTTCTTGGCGGTCTTCTCGTCATACGCCGTAGGAGCCACGAAGAAGAACGAGCACAGCGGCCACAACTCCTTGACAAACGACACGCGGTCCTTCATCATCTCGCAGACCTTCGTCACACGCTCCAACGTCTCCGCCGGGCAGTGCTGCTGCACCTCCGGCAGCCACAGGGCGGCAATCTCCTCGGCACTCTTCTTCAGGATATACTCATGGTTGAACCAGATACCCTTGTCGTAAGCGAACTTCGCACCGGCTTTCGAGCACTTTGAGATATCGAACAGCGGTACCAGCTCGTCCAGTGTGAAGAGCTCCTGCTCCGTGCCGGGGTTCCAGCCCAGCAGGGCCAGGAAGTTGATGACGGCCTCGGGGAAGTAGCCGTCCTCGCGGTAGCCGCGGCTCACGTCGCCCGTCTTGGGGTCGTGCCACTCTAACGGGAACACGGGGAAGCCCAGACGGTCGCCGTCGCGCTTCGACAGCTTACCCTTGCCGTCGGGTTTCAACAGCAGCGGCAGGTGGGCAAACTGCGGCATGGTATCAGTCCAGCCGAAGGCCTCGTAGAGCAGCACGTGGAGCGGGGCACTGGGCAGCCACTCCTCACCACGAATCACATGGGAAATCTCCATCAGGTGGTCGTCGACGATATTGGCCAAATGGTAGGTGGGCAGCTGGTCGGCACTCTTGAAGAGCACCTTGTCGTCCATGATGTCGGTCTTCACACGCACCTCACCGCGGATGAGGTCGTTGACAAGCACCTCGCGGCCGGCCTCAATCTTGAAGCGCACAACATACTGCTTGCCGTCGGCAATCAGCTGCTCCACCTCGTCCTTAGGCAGGGTCAGCGAGTTGCGCATCTGGCTGCGGGTGTGCGAGTCGTACTGGAAATTCTGTATCTCCTGGCGCTTCTGCTCCAGTTCTTCGGGTGTGTCGAAGGCAATGTATGCCTTGTCGGCGTCTAACAGCTGCTGCACGTACTTCTTGTAGATATCGCGGCGCTCGCTCTGGCGGTACGGACCCTTGTCGCCACCGAAGGATACACCCTCGTCGAACTTGATGCCTAACCAGCGGAACGACTCAATGATATACTCCTCAGCACCGGGAACAAAACGGGTGCTGTCGGTATCTTCAATACGGAACACCAGGTCGCCGCCATGCTGCTTGGCAAACAGGTAATTATACAGGGCGGTACGCACACCGCCGATGTGCAAAGCCCCGGTGGGACTGGGGGCAAAACGCACTCTTACTCTTCTTTCTGACATGTCTTCTCACAATTTTTGTGTGCAAAGTTACAAAATATTTAGGAATTACGAATAAAATGTGGAAAAAAAGAACTAAATTTGCAGGCGCACAGACAATTCACGAATAACAATGAACAAGCAAATAGTAGAGAACACATACTGGCGCAACCTGCTCATCAAAGTGTCGCTGGTGGCCGCCACCGTCTCGCTGATCGTGTGGGCCATGCCCCGCGACAGCAGCACTAACTTTAAGATAGAGAAAGGTAAGCCATGGCGCTACAGCGACTTTACGGCTCCCTTCGACTTTCCCATCTACAAGAGCGAAGAGCTGGTGCAGAAGGAACGCGACAGCCTGCTCAAGGAGTTTGAGCCTTACTACAACTTCGACAAGCAGGTGGAGCCTGCCCAAATGAAGCAGTTCCGCCAGGATTATGCCAACGGCATACCGGGGGTGCCTGCCCAGGACATGGAGATTATCATAGCCCGGCTGCACCAGTTCTACTCACAGGGCATCATGAACTCCTCCGAGTATAACGAGCTACGGGCCGATACGACGAAAATCATACGCATCGTCAACGGCAAGAACGCCACGAGCATAGCCATCAGCAAAATCTACTCTACCGTAGGGGCCTACGAGCAGCTGTTCCTCGACCCCAGGCTCGCCGAGTATAAGGCCCTGCTGATGAAATGCAGCCTGAACGACTATATCATGGCCAACCTGACATACGACAAGAGCAGGAGCGATGCCGCACAGGAGGATTTGTTGGCAAGCATACCGCTGGCCAACGGTGTAGCCCAGCGCGGACAGAAAATCATTGACCGCGGCGACATCGTCGACGAGCGGACCTACAACATCCTGGAGTCGTTCTTCCGCGAGAATGAGCGACGCCAGAAAGACGACACCAAACTGAGCTACATCATCCTGGGCGAAATCATCTATGTGGGCATACTCATCATCTGCTTCACCATCTACCTCACGCTGTTCCGCAAGGACTACTTCGAGAAGCCGCGCTCGCTGATGATGATCTACTCGCTCATCCTGCTGTTCTCAGTGGCGGCATCGCTCATGGTGAGCCACAACGTGCTGCACATCTACATCATTCCCTTTGCCATGGTGCCCATCTTCGTCCGCGTGTTCATGGACTCACGGACAGCCTTCATGGCTCACACCGTCATGGTGCTCATCTGCGCTGCCATGCTGCAACATCCCCTGGAGTTCATTGCCGTTGAGGAAGTGGCCGGACTGGTGGCCATCTTCTCGCTGCGCGAACTGTCGAGCCGGTCGCAGCTGTTCTGGACGGCCGTGCTGGTGACAACGGCCAGCGCACTGACGCATCTGGCACTGACCTGGATACGCTCCGGCGACATCATCAAGATTGACTTCAACGAGTTCAACTACTTGTTCATCAACGGACTGGTGCTGTTCTGCTCCTACCCGCTGCTGTACATCATTGAGAAGGCATTCAACTTCACATCGAACATCACACTCATTGAACTCAGCGACATGAACAAGGAACTGCTGCGACGCATGAGCGAGGTGGCTCCCGGCACCTTCCAGCACTCCATTCAGGTGGGCAACCTGGCTGCCGAGATTGCCAACAAGATTGGCGGCAAGAGCCAGCTGGTGCGCACGGGCGCCCTTTACCACGACATCGGCAAGATGCAGAACCCCATCTACTTCACCGAAAACCAGGCGGGCATGAACCCGCATGAGGGCATGGCTTATGTTGACAGCGCACAGATGCTTATCAGCCACGTCACCGAGGGACTGAAACTGGCCGAGAAATATAATCTGCCACAGGTCATCCGCGAGTTTATTGCTACGCACCATGGACTGGGCAAGACGAAGTACTTCTACATCAAGCAGAAAAACGAGTTCCCCGACGAGCCTGTCGACGACCTGCAGTTCACCTACCCCGGCCCCAATCCCTCGACCAAGGAGCAGGCCATACTCATGATGGCCGACGCCGTAGAGGCCGCCTCACGCTCACTGCCCGACTATACAGAACAGAGCATACGCGAACTGGTGAACCGCATCGTGGACTCCCAGACGGAAGAGGGCTACTTCCGCGACTGCCCCATCACTTTCCGCGACCTGCAGTATGCCAAGACGGTGCTCATCGAGAAGCTCAAAACCATCTACCACACCCGCATCAGTTACCCCGAACTGAAGAAGTAACTTAAATAATGTACGCAAAGACGCGAAGAACGCAAAGAATAATTTGTCGCCACACAGATAAGAACTTTGCGTCTTAGCGTCTTTGCGTACCAACCAAATTCTGCACAAATCTATGCGGTTTGTGCAATAATTAAATTCCGTTAAGATAATAAACGTTAATACTGTGTGCGAAAACAGCCCCTTTTACGCTAATCTGCGTACCTTTGCAGCCAGTTTTTTAACTTGTTTTTAGGAAATGAATAATTTTAAAGCAGTTTTAGCCAGCGCGATGCTGGCAGCTACCACAACCAGTGCCACCGCCGGTGGAATACTGACTAACACCAACCAGAGTATTGACTTCCTGCGTAACCCCGCCCGCGATGCCTCCATCGCACTCGACGGCGTCTACTCCAACCCTGCCGGCGTAGCCTTCATGCCCGAAGGATTCCATGTAGGCTTCAACTGGCAGTACGCCCACCAGACGCGCACCATCACATCGACCAACGACTTCTTCAAGACAGGCAGGAAAAACCACGGACAGGCCACCAAGACCTTCGAGGGCACTGCCGACGCACCATGCATACCGTCGCTGCAGGCTGCCTATAACAAAGGCGACTGGAGCATACAGTTCAACTTCTCAGTGCCCGGAGGCGGCGGCAAGTGCCAGTATGCCGACGGACTGGGCTCCTTCGAGAGCGTCGTAGGCAACATCGCCAACCAGCTCAAGCCCTTCGGCGCACAGGGCTACGACATGGACGGCTTCATGGAAGGACGGCAGTACTACTTCGGTGTACAGCTGGGAACAGCCTACAAAATCAACGAGAAGCTGGCCGTCTACGGCGGACTGCGACTGCTCTACGGCACCGCTACCTACAAGGCCAAGATCAGTAATATCATGGTGAACGTCGGCGAAGGTCTCTACGCGCCTTTCGGCAACTTCCTCCAGTCGGCTGCCACAACTGTCGACAATAACCTGGAAATGGTAGATGCCGGCATGGCACAGTATGAGGCTGCCGGAGCCACCGCCGCCCCACAGTATGCCGAACTTGCGGCCACCAAGACCCAGCTGGAGGGTGCCAAGCAGAGCATCAGCAGCCTGCAGAAGTACTCACAGGGCGTCAACCTGCTGTGCAACCAGACCAGCTACGGCGTCGCTCCTGTCATCGGCGTCGACTATAAGCTGAACGACCGCTTCAACTTCGCTGCTAAGTACGAGTTCAAGACGCAGATCCGCATGAAGAACGAATCGACCGTCAATGAAGCCAGCGAGATAAGCGCCGTCAACAAGTTCCGCGACGGCGAGGAGGTGAACGAGGACGCCCCGGCCATGCTCACCGTCGGCGCTCAGTGGAGCCCCATCAGCGAGGTGCGCCTGAGCCTGGGCTGGCACCACTACTTTGACAAGGAGGCCAGCTGGTATGACAATGCCCAGGACAAGCTCGACCATAACAGCAACGAGTTCCTGGCCGGCGCTGAATGGGACGTCACCGACCGCCTCACCGTCTCGCTCGGCGGACAGCTGACACGCTACGGACTGACCGACGACTACATGAACGACATGTCGTTCGTGGTCAACAGCAACAGCATCGGCCTGGGCTTCAACTACAAGGCTACTGACAAGCTGACGCTGAAGGCCAGCTACTTCCAGACGATGTACGACACCTACGACCGCGTAACGTCGACCACACCGCTGGTCAGCGACTCGTTCACCCGCACCAACCGCGTACTGGGCGTAGGCTGCCAGGTAGATTTGTAACCGCAACAACCAACAGACTTCATGAAGGCTCGCCGGCTGGCGAGCCTTTTTCTGTGCTACGTAAACCTTTTTGTTCGTTTTCAGCATTTTTTTACCCAAAAGTTCTGCAAACCCGTTTTTTATTCGTACCTTTGCAGCCGATTTAACAAAATAATAGGAAAAAATGAACAAAAAGATTGTTGCCCTGCTACTGATGGGGGCTGCCCTGACCACGGCAAACGCCGGTGGTCTGATGACTAACACCAACTACCACGTTGCCTTCGACCGCATGATGGCCCGAGGCGCCTCTATGGAGATTGACGCCGCCTACTCTAACCCCGCCGGACTGGCCTGGGGCTACGAGGGCTTCCAACTGTCGCTCGACTTCCAGAAGCCCTGGCAGAACCGTGATATAGAATATGGTGGAACCACCTTCGTAGGCAAGGCATCGGCACCCATCGTGCCGGCACTCTTCGCCAGCTACAAGCAAGACCGCTGGGCCGTATCGACCATGATAGGTATTGTGGGCAGCGGTGGCTTCGTAAAATACGACAATGGCGTACCCATGTTCAACGTACTGATGGGCAGCCTGCTGAATGCCAATGGCTTTGCGCCGGGCAGCTACCAGCTGGACTCAGAGATGAAGGGCAAGCAGTATATCTATGGCGGACAGGTGAACTTCACCTACAAGCTGACCGACTGCCTGGCTGCTGCCGTGGGCCTGCGCGCCAACTACTACGACGGTTACTACCGCGGCCATGTCATTGCCGACAACCACGCCCAGTTGGGCAGGCTGGCAAGTCTGCTGCTTGACGTAGACCAGAAGGGCTGGGGCTTTACGCCGCTTGTCAGTGCCAGCTTCCACAAAGGCCCGCTCACGGTCACGGCACGCTATGAGTTCCGCACGAAGATAGAGACTGAGAACGAGACCAACATCTTAGAGGCCGGACTGGGGGCCAACCTCATAAAGGCGATGATGGCGCAGGACCCCAATGCTGCAGCCAAGATGGCAGCCCTCAAGGGACAACTCGACGGCTACACGGCTGCTTACGCCGACGGAGCCAAGACGCGCTACGACATGCCAGCACTGCTCACGGTGGCCGTGGGCTATGAGATTACGCCAAAACTGCGTGCCACTGCCGAGTACCATTTCTTCGACGATAAGAACGCCAAGATGAGCGGCAACCGCCAGGACGAACTGGCTCACGGCACGCACGAGGTGCAGTTGGGTGCCGAGTACGACATCAACGACAAGTTCACCGTCAGCCTGGGCGGTCAGCGCACCGATTACGGTCTGAGCGACAACTACCAGCAGGACACCTCGTTTGCCTGCGACAGCTACAGCGTAGGACTGGGTGGTGCCTGGAACATCAACGAGAAGGTACGCCTGAATGCCGGCTACTTCATCACGCTTTACAGCGACTACAACAAGACCGCCAGCTACGGCCCGGAGACCTTCTCGCGCACGAACAACGTCATTGGTCTGGGGGTCGATTTCAAGTTCTAAGGGGAAAAAACAAGTAGCACCTCTAGCACCCGACACTTATCTGCTTGATTACCAGCATGCTACAAGATCGGCAACCTAGCACCTAACCCTCACCCGAAGTCACACCTAAGCCACACGACCGACATTTTTTTATATACGCAAAGACGCGAAGCACACAAAAAAATCCCGGCCTCTCACGAAAAAATCCAGTGTGGAAATTTTCGTCAGAGGCCGGGAGATTTTTGGATACCACCTTAGCGGGAGGCCACTTTGGGTGCTACTTTGGGTGGCACCTCGGGGCACTACCTGACACCCAAAACCCCTATTGATTTTCAAGCAGTTAAGTGCCGGGTGCTAGAGGTGTCACTTCTTTTCCTGTTTGCCTGTATATTAGTCCTGGATGAGGCACTCACCCGTCATGTCTGACGGCTGCTCCAGGCCCAGGATGTGCAGGATGCTGGGTGCCACGTCGGCCAGACGGCCGTCCTTCACCGTAGCCGAGTTGTTGTTGGTCACGTAGATGAAGGGCACGGGGTTCAGCGAGTGAGCCGTGTTGGGCGTGCCGTCGGCATTGATGGCGTTGTCGGCATTGCCGTGGTCGGCAATGATGATGGCCTCGTAGTCGTTGGCCTTGGCAGCCTCGATCACCTCGCGTACGCAGTTGTCGACGGCCCACACAGCCTTGGCAATGGCGTTGTAGACACCTGTGTGGCCCACCATGTCGCCATTGGCGAAGTTGACCACGATGAAGTCATACTCCTGCGTCTGGATGGCTCCTACCAGCTTGTCCTTCACCTCGTAGGCACTCATCTCAGGCTTCAGGTCGTAGGTGGCCACCTTGGGGCTGGGCACCAGGATGCGGTCCTCGCCCTCGTAGGGAGCCTCGCGTCCGCCGTTGAAGAAGAAGGTGACGTGGGCATATTTCTCGGTCTCGGCGGTGTGCAGCTGTTTCTTGCCCTGACGGCTCAGATACTCGCCCAGCGTGTTCTCCACGTTCTCCTTGGGGAAGAGGATGTGTACGCCCTGGAACGAAGCGTCGTACGGCGTCATGCAGTAGTACTGCAGTCCGGGGATGGTCTTCATGCCCTGTTCCGGCATGTCCTGCTGTGTCAGCGCGATGGTCATCTCCTTGGCGCGGTCGTTGCGGAAGTTGATGAAGATGACGACGTCGCCCTCTTCAATGCAGCCGTTCACACTGGCGTTATGGATTGGCTTGATGAACTCGTCGGTGACACCCTCGTCATAGCTCTCCTGCATGGCCTGCACCATGTCGGTGGCCTGCTTGCCGGTACCGTTGACAATGAGGTCGTAGCCCTCCTTAACACGCTCCCAGCGCTTGTCGCGGTCCATGGCGTAGAAGCGGCCCACAATGCTGGCGATGGCGGCGTCGTTGTCGGCACACACCTTCGTCACCTGCTCAATAAAGCCCTTGCCCGACTTCGGGTCGGTGTCGCGGCCGTCCATGTAGCAGTGAACAAACAGCTGGTTCTTCAGACCGTAGGCCTTGCCTATCTCAATGAGTTTGAACAGGTGATCGAGGCTGGAGTGTACGCCACCGTCGGAGCAGAGGCCCATGAGGTGCAGCTTCTTACCCTGCTCCTTGGCATAGCTGTAGGCAGCCTTCACCTGCGGGTTCTCCATGATGCTGCCGTCCTTGCAGGCGCGGTTAATCTTCACCAGGTCCTGGTAGACGATGCGTCCGGCACCGATATTGAGATGGCCCACCTCAGAGTTGCCCATCTGTCCGTCGGGCAGACCCACGTCCTCGCCGCTGGCCTGCAGCTGTGAGTGAGCGCTGGTGGCTGTTAAGAGATCAAGATACGGGGTTGGCGTGTTGAAAATCACGTCACCTTTACCATGCTTGCCGATTCCCCATCCGTCGAGAATCATCAATAGAGCTTTCTTTGCCATAATTCTGTTAATATTAAAGTACCTTAATTTGGGTGCAAAGTTACGTCTTTTTTTTGAATTATTGCTATCTTTGCATGATTAAATCTTAATATGAACAAACATGAAACGTCATTTTCTTTTTATCGCTGCTGTTTTGACAAGTCTGCTTGTCAATGCACAGTCGCAGGGAGCGGTTATGGAACAGAAGAATCAAACCAGACTTGAGGCTACCAACATCGACAAGGTGCTGGAAGCCATGACACTTGAAGAGAAAGCCCAACTGCTGGTGGGCGGTGGTAACGATAGCTTTGTGGGGTCCGGCGCCATGCTGGGACACCAGGAGAAACTGGTGGCCGGTGCCGCCGGTACCACGGTAGGCATACCCCGGCTCGGCATTCCCGAGACCTGCGTGGCCGACGGCCCTGCCGGTGTTCACATAGACCGTCAGCGCAAGAACGATGCCAACGACTATGCCGCCACCGGATTCCCCATTGGCACCTGCCTGGCATCGACGTGGAACACGGAGCTGGTGCGCCAGGTGGGCGAGGCCATCGGCAACGAGACGCTGGAGTATGGCGTCGACGTCATCTTGGGACCCGGCATGAACCTTCACCGTTCGCCGCTCTGCGGCCGCAATTTCGAGTACTACTCTGAAGACCCCTTCGTCACCGGTGCCATCGGTGCCGCCATGGTGCAGGGCATCCAGAGTCAGGGCGTGGGCGTGTCGGCCAAGCACTTTGCCGTGAACTCACAGGAGAGCGACCGCACACGGGTTGACGAGCGCGTCAGCCAGCGTGCCCTGCGCGAACTCTACCTGCGCGGCTTCGAGAAGATGGTACGCGAGTCGCAACCCTGGACAGTCATGTCAGCATACAACCTTGTCAACGGCGAGTTTGCCCAGGGCAACAAGGACCTGCTGACCACCGTGCTGCGCCAGGAATGGGGCTTCCAGGGCATCGTCATGACCGACTGGATAGGTAAGCGCGACCGTCTGCCAACTGAGCGTGAGGTGGCTGCCGGCAATGACCTGATGATGCCCGGCTACCCGGCACAGGTAGACGATATCGTGAAGGCCGTAAAGGACGGACGGCTCGACATCAAGGACGTTGACCGCAACGTGCGCCACATGCTGGAGTATATTGTCAAGACGCCACGTTTCAAGGGTTATAAGTACACCAGCAAGCCCGACATGAAGGCGCATGCACAGATAACGCGCCAGAGTTCGGCTGAGGGCATGGTGCTACTGAAGAACAACCCCCACCCAGCCTCCCCGAGGGGAGGAGAGCCGCAGCTGACGCTCCCCCTCGGGGGAGTCGGAGAGGGGTTAACCGTTGCCCTCTTCGGCGTCAACAGCTACGACTTCCTGTCGGGCGGTCTTGGGTCAGGTGCTGTCAATGTGCCCTATGTGGTTGATATGGTGACGGGACTGAAGAACATCGGCGTCAGGACCACCCCGCTGCTGACGGAAATCTACCAGAGCTACGTGCCATACGCCCGTGCCAAGCTGAAGGCCGACAAGAACCCCATGATGTGGTTCCTTGACCAGGGACAGCCGAAACTTGACGAGATAGAGATTACCGACAGATGCGTGCAGCATGAGATTGAGGAGGCCGATGCCGCCATCGTGACTATCGGCCGCCAGGCCGGTGAGGGTATGGACCGTCAGATTGACGGCGAGTTCAATCTCTCGCAGCAGGAGCAGGACATGATTTTCCGCGTCAGCGATGCGTTTCACCAGCAGGACAAGCCCGTCATCGTCATCATCAACTCGGGCAGCGTGGTGGAGACGGCCTCATGGCGCGACCGCGTAGACGCTATCCTCGTGGCCTGGCAGCCCGGACAAGAGGGCGGCAACAGCGTGGCCGACGTGCTGACAGGCAAGGTCAACCCCTCTGGCAAGCTGACCATGACATGGCCCGTTGCTGCCACCGACCACCCCTCGACAGCCGACTTCCCCCAGGGCTACGATGCCTACACCTTCAACGAGATGCTCGGCTGGGGCTCGCCCATCAAGGGGCGCGACTACACCGACCACAACGAAGACATCTACGTGGGCTATCGCTATTTCGACACCTTCGGGAAGCCCGTGGCCTACCCCTTCGGCTACGGTCTTTCCTACACAACCTTTAGCTTCAGTCAGCCTAAGGTCAAAGTTGGCGGCGACAAAGTGACGGTCAGCATCACGGTGAAGAACACCGGCAGCGTCAGCGGCAAGGAGGTGGCCCAGGTCTATGTCACCGAACCTGAAGGCACCATCGAAAAGCCTGCCCAGGAACTGAAAGCCTTTGCCAAGACGCGTGAACTGAAGCCCGGCGAGAGTCAGGTACTGACGATGCAGATACCCGTGCGCGACCTGGCCTCGTTCGATGAGGCCGGCAGCCAGTGGCTTGCCGAGGCAGGCAACTACGTCTTCCGCATCGGCTCGTCCAGCCGTGACATAAAATGTACTGCCACGGCCAAGGTCGGGCAGTACACAGAGAAGGTGTCAAACGCCTTAGCGCCTCAGCAGAAACTGACGCTGCTGAAGCAGTAAGACTATTTCAGGATGTAGACGCGGAAGTCCTTGACAGAGCCGGGGGCACCCTGCTCGGCACGCGGCAGGTATTCCAAGCCGCCGATGGTCTGTTCTGACCCCAGGTCGATGACCAGCAGATGAGGTGCCTTTACCGACTTCTCCGTCTGCCAGAAGGTAGACTCCTGCAGGTCGAAGACCTTGTCGCCGGTATGGTTGCCGTTGTCTTCCTCGCTATTGGCATACTTCACCGTCCACTGCTCACGGCTGATACGCCGGCCACCGGGATTCTGCAGGTAGATCTCGGCAATGGCGGCGCGGTCGCCCTCCTTCTGGGTACTGAGACACTCAATAGCCAGGTAGCGGCCGGTGGCATCGTCTTTAAAGAAAACGGTCTGCCAGCCGTTGCCGGGCTTGAACGAGCCAGCGAAGGCGGGCGTGGCGCTGTTCAGGTCGGGCTTGTCGCCGATGTTGTTGTGCTTGTTGCTCTTCTCTAACTGCAGCTTGTTAAGTTCAGGCTCGGTCTGTCCCCAGACAACCGGCTCGCGGGGACCGACGATGTCGAGGACGATGATTTCGTTCTTGCCCTTCTTCAGCCAGCAGCCCGGGATGTAAAGCGTCTGTTGCGGACCAATGGACCAGAAACGCCCCATGGCGTGGCCATTGACATAGACCTGACCCTTGCCCCATGTCTCGAAGTTCATGAAGGTGTCGCCCACCTTCTTCAGTGTGAAGTAGCCACGGTAGTAGCCCCGCCCCTTGTTGAGGTCAGTAGGCGGCACGTTGGCCGTCTTGTCGTAAGACAGGGCTTGTACGGCATTCTCGTAGCTGTCGGGAATGATGACGTTGTTCCAGATGCGGGGTGTCCATACCACCTCGTTGTTGTCTATCTCTGCCGTGATAGTGACCTTGCCGATGATGCCTTTGTGGTCTTTGATGGCACGGCCGAAGTTGATGCGCCCCATACCCTCTACGAGGATGTCAATCTGAGCGTCTTTCCTGACAGGGGGCAGGAGGAGCGACTTCTCGTTCTTCACACGGTCGATCTTACCGATGTACTTGCCGTCAATGAACACCTGTGCAAAGTCGTGGACTTCGGCGGTGAGCAGGCTCTTCTGCGGAATCTCGGGCAGGGCGGTGGAATACATCATCATGCCCCAGCCCATATTGACCTCTTCAAAAGTCTGGATAACATCCTCGCCTTCGCCGGCACCGCCCATCGTCAGGTGCTGGAACTCCGTCAGCCGGAACTTCGGTATAGATATAATAGGTGCAGGGGCCTTCGGTACAGCCGGCAAGCTTCCCTTCCGTCCCGCCTGTAGGGGGAACCCTCTTTCATCATATTTCTCCATCATGCTGCGCAGCTCCCAGAACTTCGGCGTAGCCTGCCCATACTCATTGATGGGAGCGTCGTAGTCGTACGAGGTGACGTCGGGGGCGAAGCCGGGACTGTTGGCACCGGCCCAGTGACCGAACGACGTGCCGCCGTGGGTCATATACAGCGAGAAACTGATGCCCTTCTGTAACATTTCCTCCAGACCGGCCACCATGTCCTTGGCCGGGCGTGTCTCATGACGGGCACCCCACTTGTCGAACCAGCCACTCCAGAACTCTGAGCACATCTTAGGCGCATTGGGCCTAAGCTGACCCAGGCGGCGGAACTGCTGGTCGATGTTGGCGCCTGTGCCAAAGTTCATGGTCCACACAAGGTCGTCCAGACCGTTCTTCTCGTAGTTCGACGACCAGTCGCACTGGAAGAGGAGCGGCCCGGGGCCATAGATTTCACGCAGCATATCCCTTATTTCGCTGACATAGGGTTTGTCCTCGCCATAAGAACCGTACTCGTTCTCTACCTGCACCATGATGATGGGGCCGCCGCGCTGAATGGTCAGGGGTGCCAGTTGCTCGCCAACTTTTTGTTCGAATATTTTTACGCGCTCCATAAAGTATGGATCGCGCTCGCGCAGGCGGATATCCTTCTTCTTGAGCAGCCACCAGGGCAGACCGCCCATCTCCCACTCAGCACAGACGTAGGGTCCGGGGCGTACGATGACGTACATGCCGTTCTTCTGTGCCAGTTTGCAGAAAGCTGCCACATCGTTCTGGCCTGTAAAGTCGAACTCGCCTTCCCGCTGCTCGTGAATATTCCAGAAGACGTATATACAGATAGTGTTCATGCCCAGAGCCTTGCACATACGGATGCGGTGCTCCCAGTAAGGGCGCGGTATTCGCGGGTAATGCACTTCGGCTGCCTTGACTATGAAGGGCTGGCCATTGAGCAGGAAGGTCTTGTCGCCGACGGTGAAGTCTGCTGCGTGCAGTGCCGATGCTATCGTTGCCAGCACTGCAAGAAGGAGGATTTTGGCTGATTTTGTCATTATTATTTGTAATTTTAGGTTATTATTATGTGCGCTAACAATTTTTAAGTGTTTATTCCTTGCATATTCAAAAAAAAGCCGTACCTTTGCAAGCGAATTTATGTTGAAAGATTATCTATAGTTTTTTTGGCCTTGGATATTTTCAAGGAATTAGTGTTAAATGTAAATCCTCCCAATTCCCGTGAGGGAAGTAAGAGAGCCCGAAAAATTGACCATAAACCTTCGGCCGTGAGGTCCAAGGTTTTTTTTATGTACCTTGGTACCTCATTGGCCGCAACCAGGTTACTTTGAGAAGTCGAATCCAAGGCGCATACCATCATAGCTCTTGCTGATCTCGCCAACAGTCTGGATGTTGCTGTTGCCGCTCATGGCAGCAGCCGTCTGCAGCAGTGTCAACAATTTTTTCGCCTCAAAGAGAAGGCCTATGCCATTGGCGTTACGCTTGGCGTAGCAGTTGATGTTGAGCAGCAGGCCCTGCAGGGTCACCTTGCTGGCAGACTCGTCATAGACCCATTTGCCACTCATGGGGGTGCCACGGAACGATGCTGAGTAGGTGCCGTCCTGATTGAATGTGATGGTGGTGTTCTGTCTGCTGATTCCTATCTTCTGGTAGTAGGGCAGCGCCTTGCTCTTGACTTGTGCGGCCACTACTTCACCGCCGGCTTTGGCCAGCAGCTGCTCGCTGGTGAAGGCACAGCCCGGACCGCTATAGCTCCATGAGCCGACGAGGTCGGCAGCGCTGACCTTCTGTGCGCCGATGACGCTGGTGATGACGTTGGAGACAGTTCCGCCCTGCAGCACGTCGGTCAGGACAGAGCCGAGCACGCTGCCGGTGGTGCTGCCGGTACTGCCTGTCTGGCCCAGTGTGCCACAGGCCGTCAGCAGTGTGGTGGCTGCTGCCACCATGATAATCTTTGTTTTTTTCATCTTATTCTGTTATTCTTTGTTAGGATGTTTAATCTTCGAAAGGCAGTGACAGTTGTCCGTCGCCCAACAGGTTGTAACTCTTGCGGTGATAGGGCGTGATGCCATACTGCCTGATAGCCTCACGGTGTTTGCGGGTAGGATAGCCTTTGTTCTGTCGCCAGTCGTATTGCGGATACTCGTCGGCCAGCCGGTTCATGTAGTCATCACGATAGGTCTTGGCCAGGATGGAGGCCGCCGCAATAGCCATGTACTTGCCGTCGCCTTTCACGATGGTGGTATGAGGCAGGTCGCCGTATTTCTTGAAGCGGTTGCCGTCGACGATGACGGCCTGCGGACGTACCGCCAATTGGTCCAGGGCACGGTGCATGGCCAGGATGCTGGCATTAAGAATGTTGATGTGGTCAATCTCCTCGGGCGTGACGATGCCCACGGCCCATGCCACGGCATCGCGCTCAATGATGGTGCGCAGTTCGTAGCGGCGGCGCTCCGTCAGTTGCTTCGAGTCGTTCAGCAGCGCATTCTCATAGCCGTCGGGCAGGATGACGGCAGCTGCATAGACGCTGCCTGCCAGACAGCCTCTGCCGGCCTCGTCGCATCCTGCCTCTACGAGTCCTTCGTAATAATGGCTCTTTAACATACCACAGCATTTTTAGAACATCTGTATGACGCGGCGCAGACCGCTTACCAGTGCATCAACTTCCTCGCGGGTGTTGTAGAGGGCGAACGAGGCACGGACGGTGCCGCTGATACCTAAGCGCGACATCAGTGGCTGGGCACAGTGGTGACCTGTGCGGACGGCTATGCCTAAGCGGTCGAGCAGGGTGCCGATATCCAGATGGTGGATGCCTGCGACGTTGAACGACACCACGGCGTCGTGCGGACTTTCCGGACCGTAGATGGTCACACCGTCGATGGTGCGCAGCTGCTCCATGCAGTAGCGGGTGAGCTCCTTTTCATGAGTCTCGATGGAATCGAGACCCACCGTTTGCAGGTAGTCGATGGCGGTGGCCAGTCCGTGGGTAGCCACGTAGTCGGGCGTGCCGGCCTCAAACTTAAAGGGCAGGCGCTCGTAGGTGGTTTGCTCCCACGACACCCGGTCAATCATCTCGCCGCCACCCTGATAGGGCGGCAGTCTGTCGAGCCACGCTTCCTTGCCGTAGAGCACGCCAACGCCGGTAGGTCCGTACATCTTATGACCGCTGAAGGCCAGGAAGTCGCAATCCAGTTCCTTGACGTTGATGGCCATGTGGGGCGCACTCTGCGCAGCATCCACCAGTACGGGAATGCCGTGCTCATGGACCGTCTTGATGATGTCGGCCACAGGGTTGATGGTTCCCAGTACGTTGCTGACGTGGGCCAGACTCACCAGGCGGGTCTTCTCTGTCAGATGCGTGGCTATCTGGTCGCTGAACAGGCGGCCGTCGTCGCTGATAGGCAGGTGGCGTACCACGATGCCTCGCTGCTGTGCCTGCAGCTGCCAGGGCACGATGTTGGAATGGTGCTCCATATCGGTCACCAGCACCTCGTCGCCCGGCTGCATCTGTGATAAACAGAACGAGGAGGCCACCAGATTGATGGCCTCCGTTGTTCCGCGTGTGAAGATAATCTCCTCCGTCTTGTCTGCGCCAATAAAGCTGCGCACCTTCTCACGGGCTGCCTCATGCAGGTCGGTGGCTTGCTGCGACAGATAGTGAACGCCCCGGTGGACGTTGGCATTGACGTTCAGATACTCCTCGCGCATGGCGTCGAGCACCTGTAGTGGCTTCTGTGTGGTAGCCGCATTGTCGAGATAGACCAGTGGGCGGCCATACACCTGGCGCGACAGGATGGGGAAGTCTTCGCGAATCTTGCTGATATCGTACATCGGCTGTTACTGTGGCTGCTTGCCAATGTAAGCCAGGATGCCACCGTCGACATAGAGCACGTGGCCGTTGACGGCATCAGAGGCGTGTGAAGCCAGGAAGACGGCGGGGCCACCCAGCTCAGAGGGGTCGAGCCAGCGGCCGGCAGGTGTCTTGGCGCAGATGAATGAATCGAACGGATGGCGGCTGCCGTCGGGCTGACGCTCACGCAGCGGGGCGGTCTGAGGTGTGGCGATGTAGCCCGGGCCGATACCGTTACACTGGATGTTGTACTCACCATACTCTGAGCAGATGTTGCGGGTCAGCATCTTCAGGCCACCCTTGGCAGCAGCGTAAGCGCTGACGGTCTCGCGGCCCAGCTCTGACATCATCGAGCAGATGTTGATAATCTTACCCTCGCGACGCTCCATCATCTCGGGGATGACGGCGCTGGAGCAGATGAACGGACCGACGAGGTCGATGTCGATGACCTGCTGGAACTCAGCACGCTTCATCTCGTGCATGGGGATGCGCTTGATGATGCCGGCGTTGTTCACCAGAATGTCAATCTGGCCTACCTCCTCGTGAATCTTGTTGACCAGCTCCTTCACGGCATTCTCGTTGGTGACGTCGCAGACGTAGCCCTTCACGTTCTGGATGCCTGCCTCCTTGTAGTTGTCCAGACCGCGCTGCAGGGCAGCCTCGTTAATGTCGTTGAAGATGATGTTCTTGATGCCTGCAGCCACGAAAGCCTTGGCAATGTTGAAACCGATACCGTAGGAAGCGCCGGTAATCCAGGCGTTCTTTCCCTCTAATGAAAATAAGTTTGCCATGTTGTTTTACGTTTTATTTTAAGTCTGTAATGTTAGAAAAATCTTGGTCTCCGTAGTCCAGGTTCTCGCCTGCCATACCCCAGATGAACGTATAGTTATGGGTGGCGGCGGCACTGTGGATGCTCCACTCGGGCGACAGCACAGCCTGCTCGGTCTGCATCCAGAGGTGGCGTGTCTCCTGGGGCTCGCCCATGAAGTGGCAGACGGTCTGATCCTGGGGCAGCTCGAAATAGAAGTAGGCCTCCATGCGCCGGCTGTGGGTGTGTGCCGGCATGGTGTTCCATACCGAACCGACCGACAGTTCCGTCATGCCCATCTGCAACTGACAGGTGGGCAGCACCTGGTTGACAAGCATTTTGTTGATGTTGCGTTCGTTCGACGTCTCCAGGCTACCCATGTGAGCCACTATGGCATCTTGCTTGGTTACTTTGCGGCAGGGATAGGTGGCGTGGGCCGTGGCCGAGTTGAAATAGAACTTGGCAGGTTGCTGCGGGTCGGCACTGGCAAATGTTACGTTGCGGTCGCCACGGCCAATGTACAGTGCCTCTTTGAACTGCAGGGTGAACACCTCGTCGCCGATGCGTACTGTTCCCGTGCCGCCGACATTATAGACGCCCACCTCACGGCGCTGGGTAAAGAAGTCGGCTTTCAGCGGGTCGATAGCCTCTAATAACAGTTCTTCGTTGACGGGCATGGCACCGCCCACTATCATGCGGTCGTACATGGAATACACCATGTTCACCTCGTCGGCCCCAAACAGATGCTCAATGAGGAAGTCGCGGCGCAGGCGTGCCGTATCGTAATGTCGGGCATCCTCAGGATTAGTTGCGTAGCGTATTTCGTAGTTCGTTTTCATCGGTTCTGATTTGTTTGTCTGCAAAGTTAGCAAATATAATACGGACTACAAAATCTGAACACTTAAAAAAAATAAAAGAATCCTACTGCTTGCGCTACCGTGCCGTCAGCGTTCGATGCTGTCGATATGGAGTTTGAGCAGACCGGCGGGTACGCGTACCGTGACGGTGTCGCCGATTTTCTTGCCTAACAGAGCCTGTCCGATGGGCGATTTGATGGAGATTTTCCCTTCGCGGAGGTTGGCCTCATGGGGGCTGGCCATGGTGTAGGTCATCTTGCTGTTGTTGCCCATGTTGGTCATTCCCACCTTACAGAGCAGTTGCACCGTGTCGGCACCCAGGCGCGATGTGTCGATGACGCGGGCATTGGCCAGCACCCGCTGCTTGAAGCGAATCCTGCCCAGTAGCCGCGACTGTTCGCGCTTGGCAGCATGGTACTCGAAGTTCTCACTGAGGTCGCCTTTATCGCGTGCCTCGGCAATAGCCTCTCTCACTTGAGGCAGTTCCACGTTCTCCATCTGACGGAGTTCAGCCACGAGTTTGTCGTAGCCTTCTTGTGACATGTATTCCATGATGCCGGCAAAATTAGTGGGTGTTTTTTCGGAATTGTGAAAAAAACAGGGGTTTATGAAAGTTGGACGACTCGGATTCGAACCGGGAATGACAGAACCAAAACCTGTAGTGTTACCATTACACCATCGTCCAATGCGGCTGCAAAGGTACAAAATTAAAATGGAAGTACCAAAAATTTGCAGCCAAATATTATCTCACTATCAGCAAATAGTAGTTCTTCTTGCCTTTTTGTGCCAGAAGATACTTGCCGTCAATGAGGTCGTCGGCCGTGACTATGCGCTGGGGGTCGGTCAGCTTCTCCTTGTTCAGGCTCACTCCGCCGCCCTGCACCATCTTGCGCATCTCACCCTTGGAGGGGAACACCGGCGCAGCGGTCGTGAAGATCTCTATGGCAGGCTGGCCCAGCTGGTCCTTGCTGATATCATGATGCTCAACGCCGTCGAACACATCCAGGAATGTCTGTTCGTCAAGCCTCTCCAATGCCTCCTTGGTAGCCTTGCCGAACAGGATGTTCGAGGCCTCGATAGCGGTGTCCAGATCCTCGCGGGAGTGTACCATCACAGTGACCTCCTCGGCCAGGCGGCGCTGCAGCACACGACGGCCGGGGTCTTGGCGGTGCTCTTCAATGAGTGCGTCGATGACGTCCTTCTCTAACGACGTGAAGATTTTGATGTAACGCTCAGCATCCTCGTCGCTGACGTTCAGCCAGAACTGGTAGAACTTGTACGGAGTGGTGCGCTTCGGGTCAAGCCAGATGTTGCCGCTCTCGGTCTTGCCAAACTTCTTGCCGTCGCTCTTGGTGATGAGCGGACAGGTCAGGGCAAAGGTCTCCACCTCGTTGCCCAGGGTGCGGCGAATCAGTTCAGTACCAGTGGTCATGTTGCCCCACTGGTCGTTGCCGCCCAGCTGCAGTTTGACACCCTTGTGCTGGTAGAGGTAGAGGAAGTCATAGCCCTGCAGCAGCTGGTAGGTAAACTCCGTAAACGACAGTCCGTCGCGGGCTGTGCCGTTCAGGCGCTGCTGCACGCTGTCCTTGGCCATCATGTAGTTGACGGTAATGTGCTTGCCCACCTCACGTGCAAAGTCCAGGAAGGTGAAGTCCTTCATCCAGTCGTAGTTGTTCACCATCTCGGCGGCGTTCTCGCCCTCAGCCTCGAAATCCAGGAACTTGGCTACCTGCTGCTTGATGCACTCCTGATTGTGACGCAGCGTCTCGTCGTTCAGCAGATTGCGCTCCTGCGACTTGCCACTGGGGTCGCCAATCATGCCTGTAGCCCCACCCACCAGGATGATGGGCTTGTGGCCGCAGCGCTGCAGGTGGCGCAGCATCATGATGCCACACAGGTGGCCAATGTGCAGAGAATCGGCTGTCGGGTCGGTACCCAAGTAGGCCGTCACCATCTCCTTCTGCAGGAGCTCTTCCGTTCCAGGCATCATCTGTGCCAACATTCCGCGCCAGCGGAGTTCTTCAACAAAGTTTTTTCTCATCGAATGATGTTTCTTAAAATAGGATAATTATCGTTTGGGGGCTCCGAATACTCGGGAAACTTACGGCACCGGGTCATAGCCGCTGCCACCCCAGGGGTTACATCTTAGTACACGCCACACGGCCAGATAGAGTCCCTTGACGGGGCCGTGCTTCATAATGGCCTGCCGTGCATACTCCGAACAGGTGGGAGTGAAACGGCATGATGGCGGCGTATAGGGCGAAATGCATACCTGATAGAAGCGGATGGGCAGTACCAGCAACCATGACAGCAGGCGTTTTATCTGTCGCATAGCTTCTCGGTGATGCGCTTGACAAGTTTCTGTACACGGTCGGCAACTTTTGCCGAGGCAACGGTGGTGTCGGCCTGCCAGAGGAAACCTACCAGCAGTGTCTCGCCGGCAGGGATGGCCTCGCAAAGAGGGGTCTTGCAAAGGCGATAGGCCTCACGCACCTGACGCTTTACGCGGTTACGGTCAACGGCGTGCTTCAGATGTCGCTTGGGAACGCTTATCAGTATCTGTACGGGAACACCGCCCCGACAGCGTGGTGCCGTCTGAAAGACAGCCCTCAGCGGGTAGGCGGCCATCGACTGGCTGCCTGCGCCAAAGAGCGTCTCTATCAGCCGTGTGCTGCAAAGGTGCTCTCGCTTCCGAAACGATGCACTCCCCACGGTCTCCTTAGTCTTGTAATTGGTAGAGGTAGTGCTGCAGAGCACCCGTCATTGAGGGGTACTTCTCGTTAGGAGCCTCGATATCAAGACGCAGACCGGCATCCCGGGCAGCCTGGGCTGTTGTCGGTCCGAAGGTGGCAATGGCGATGTCGCCTTGCTTGAAGTCGGGGAAGTTTTTCATCAGCGACTCAATACCTGACGGGCTGAAGAAGATCAGCATGTCATAGTCGAACGTCCTCACCTCCTCTTCTGTAAAGTCGTTGCTGACGGTACGGTACATCACCACCTCCTTGTGGTTCAGTTTCTTCGAATCGAGCAGTTTGGTAATAGAGTCGTTGTGGACATCGCTCATGGGCACAAGATATTTCTCCGTCTTATGCTTCACCATGGGAGTCATAAGGTCGTCAATGCGGCCGGTTTGGCCGTAGAAGACCTTACGCTTACGGTACTGCACATATTTCTGGATATAGAGTGAGACTTTCTCCGTAACGCAGAAGTACTTCATGTCCTCAGGAATAGTAACACGGAGTTCCTTAGCCAGAGTGAAGAAATGGTCAATGGCGTGGCGGGATGTGAAAACGATGGCGGTGTAGTCTAAAATGCTCACCTTCTGGGCTCTGAATTCTTTAGCAGATAAACCTTCCACCTTAATAAAAGGGCGGAACACCACTTCAACATCGAATTTGCTCGCAATGTCGTAGTAAGGTGACTTGCCATCATCAGGTTTCGGCTGTGACACCAAAATTTTCTTAATCATTTCTGTTATGTCCTAAAATGTTACTTTTAATACGTTGGTTATTGACGCCAAAATTCCCCACAAGGAAAGCAGAGGTATCAATTCGAGGGCACAAAGGTACAAAATAATTTGCAGAAAAATACTAATTTGCCTGAAAAAGATGAGCCAAGCCTTATAAAATGTCAATATTTTGGCTAAAACCAGAATAAAAACAAAATAATATACAACAGTTTGTATGGAAAGTCCGCTATACACTTGCAAGATGACCGCTGGCAAGATTGCGACGCCTTCCATGGCGGTAATAAAGATAAGGCCCTTTATCCACTGTTGATTTTTTTTACTGTCAAAAAACACATTGTTAACAATGCTGTAGGCAGTTATTCTCAGCAGGAAGAAGGCCGTAAACACGGCGAAGTAGATAAGCACCAGCAGATAAGGGGCATCGATGGTGAATGTCGGCTGCTGAAAATGGACCACATAGATGTGGTACGCGACGGCCAGGAGCAGGCAGGTTTGCATGCTGAGCAGTTGTAACAGAAGGCTGCCGTGGGTTTCCTGGTTTTCAGAGCGTATGGTATAAAGAAAACTCCTGACTTGTTTGACAATACTATCGCGTGAGAATGATGTGGCTACGACGGCTAACACCAAGTTCAGCAACAACAGTGCCGTCATGACATCATCGCCACGAAAGGAGTAGGGAACGTCGTCGCCTACCATACCCGACTGCTTCCCCGGCAACTCTGTGTGAAACAGACTGTCGCCGGGGAAACTATTCTCGCGGTAGTATAACGGCAGGTGAACGTCCTGCTGATGTTGCGTTGTATCGGGCATTACTTACAGTCCGAAGGCGTTCTTGATGTCCTCCACGCGGTCCAGTTTCTCCCACGTAAAGAGTTCCACCTCCAGTTCTTTTGTTTCATGGTAGTGGCTGGTGAACACCTTCTTCACCACCTCAGGCTTGCGACCCATGTGGCCGTAGGCGGCCGTCTCCAGGAACATGGGCTGGCGCAGTTTCAGCGTGCGCTCAATAGCCTTTGGCCGCAGGTCGAACAGCTCTTCTATCTTGCGTGCTATCTCGCTGTCGCTCATCTGCACGCGTGAGCGCCCGTAGGTGTTGACGTAGATGTTCATGGGCCGTGCCACACCGATGGCGTAAGCCACCTGTACGAGCATCTCGTCGCTGACGCCGGCCGCCACCATGTTCTTGGCTATGTGGCGGGCAGCATAGGCAGCCGAGCGGTCTACCTTCGATGAGTCCTTGCCCGAGAAGGCACCGCCGCCATGAGCACCTTTGCCGCCGTAGGTATCGACAATGATCTTGCGTCCTGTCAGGCCGGTGTCGCCGTGAGGGCCGCCGATAACAAACTTACCCGTCGGGTTGACATAATACTTGATGTCGAGGCCGAAGAGGTCGAGCACCTTCTGCGAATGAATCTGCTGCTTCACCCTGGGGATGAGGATATTGATAACGTCGTCCTTGATTTTGGCCAGCATCCGCTCGTCCTCGTCAAACTCGTCATGCTGTGTAGAGACGACGATGGTGTCGATGCGCTCGGGAATGCCTTCGTCGCTGTACTGCACCGTCACCTGGCTCTTGGCGTCGGGGCGCAGGTAGGTCATCTCGCGTCCCTCCTTGCGGATGTCGGCCAGGGTGCGCACGATGAGGTGGGCCAGGTCAAGCGAGACGGGCATGTACGACTCCGTCTCGTTAGTGGCGTAGCCGAACATCATGCCCTGGTCGCCGGCACCCTGGTCGTCCTCGTCGGCCCGGTCAACGCCTCGGTTGATGTCCTGGCTCTGCTCGTGAATGGCACTCAGGATGCCGCAGGAGTTGCCGTCGAACTGGTATTCGGCCTTGGTGTAGCCTATCTTGTTGATGGTGTTGCGGGCAATGGTCTGCAGGTCTATATAGACCTCGCTGCTGACCTCGCCCATGAGCACCACCTGTCCGGTGGTGACAAAGGTCTCGCAGGCCACACGTGCCGTGGGGTCGTAGGCCAGGAACTGGTCCAAAAGGGCGTCGCTTATCTGGTCGGCCACCTTGTCGGGATGGCCCTCAGACACTGATTCTGATGAAAAGAAATAACTCATACTTTTTTTCCTAACTTAGGGGCTTAAATGTTACTCTGCCGGCAGCATCACTATTTCAGCCTCGTTGCCCGACTTGAGCACGTCGGCTACGAAGTTGCAGATGCTCTGCGGCGTTACGGCCTGCACCGTCTTCTCGTAATCGGTATGGAAGTCCAGGCTCCACTTACGCCAGGCGCCGATGCGCGAGCTCCAGTAGCCGTTGGTCTTCAGCTGGTCGGCATGCGACTTCAGCATATACTCCTTCACCTTGGTAAGCATGTCGGCATCACATTTTCCACCGGCCATGTCGTTGACGGCGCGGCGCATGATGTAGACAGCCGTGTCGGCCTTCTCGGGCTTCATGGGGCAGTAGGCGAAAATGCTGGTCTCGTCGCCGAAGTCATCGCGGCTGACGCCAGCCTGTGCGCTGACGGTATAGGCAGCGCTGGCCTCCTCGCGTATCTCCTTCAGGTAGACCATCTCCAGCACCTGTCCGGCCATCTGGGCGCGGATGATGTTCTCCAGAGTGTAGGGCAGCTGCTTCGAGTACCAGTGCAACACGGCAATCGACTTGGGTGTCTCAGCCTTGTGCTTGAAGTCGTTCACCACCTTGCCCTTATAGTCGGTAGAGACGTCCTTGCCTTTCACAATCTTCTTCTGCACAGGCAGCGAGGCAATATACTGCTCAATGAGCGGACGGATGGTAGAGTCGTTGTAGTTGCCAATGATGGTGAACGTGAAGGCAGCGGCGTTCTGTGTGCGCTCCTTGGCCATCTGCAGGATACGGTCGTAGCTGACGTTCTGCAGGTCGGCTACCGTCAGCGACTTGAAGCGCGGGTTATGGCTGCTGATGGTGGCGTTCAGCGAGTCGCTGAAGACGGCCTCTGGCTGCAGCAGGCGGTTCTTCAGCTGCAGCTCGGTGGTCTTCATCAGCTGGTCGAACGACTGCTGGTCTTTCATGATGTTGCCGGTCATGTAGAGGTAAACCAGCTGCAGCATCGTCTCCACGTCGCCGGGGGTTGACGAACCGTTGACGTATGTGCGCTGGCTGCTCATGGAGAGCGAGGCACCGGCAATCTTGCCTGCCAGGGCCTTCATCAGTTCCGTGTGCTGGAAGTTACCCAGTCCGCTGGCCTCGACGACGTCGTCAAACAGACGGAAGTTAGCGCGGTCTTCCAGACCGTAGAGCGAGTTGCCGCCCCACCCTTCGGCTGTCAGCAGCACCTGGTCTTTCTTCAGGTCGGTCTGTTTCAGCACCACCTTCACGCCGTTCGACAGCGTCAGCTCAGAGTAGCCGCTCTCAACGCCGTCGCCCGTCTTTGTCAGGAACTTGTCAATCTTCACCTCTTTCTTGATAGAGCCCTTCTTAGGCATGGTGGTCATCAGCGGCTCGTCCTTCACATTGTCCACCCATGCGGTCAGTTCCATGGTACGGGCGTCGCGGACAGCACCCAGCAGTCCTGCCTCGGTGGGGTAAGTGGCACCGTCTTTCTCCTGGTTGAAGTTCAGTATCACCAGGTTTGAATCGTTCTGTGGCACCAGTTGCTTCGTCAGCTCGTTGATGGCCTCCAGGGGGAGGGCAGGTACCAGCTGCTTCATCAGCTGATAGGAGTCGTCGATGGAGGGGATAGGCTCATTGGCCAGGAAATGCTGTACGTACTGGTTGACAAACTGACTGTTGTAGCGCTTGTCTTTGTTGGAGTACTGCTTGTCAAGAGCGCTCAGCGTGTTGGCTTTAGAGCGGGCATACTCCGTGGCGGTGAAGCCAAACTTGGCGGCTCTCAGCACCTCGGCAAAAACCGTCTTCAGCGCCTCGTTCATCTGTCCCTCCTTGGGTACGATACTGAGCGACAGGGCATCCTTTGTCTTGGCGAAGAGGTAGCTGCCGTCCTCCACCCCAGCCTGCAGGAAGGGGCAGTCGGGCTGCTGGGCAATCTCGTCCAGACGGTTGCTCAGCATTCCCATGGCTGTCTGCTTGACGTAGTTGGCCACCAGGTAGTCGATGGTCAGCTTGGCCTCATCGGGCACGGCATCGTGCTTGAACATCACCTCCACCAGGTCAACCTTCTGCTCCTTGTCCTTGTCGATGATGACTATCGGCTCGGCGTTGTCGGGCACGGCTACCCGCTCTACTTTGGCGGCATCGGCACTGGGACTGGCTATCTGCGAGAACATGGTCTTGATTTTCTGCTCCACCTTGTCGACATCAATGTCGCCCACGACGATGATACCCTGGTTGTCAGGGCGGTACCACTTCTCATAGTAGGCCTGCAGGAAGGGGCGCTCAAAGTTGTCGATAATCTCCATCAGACCGATGGGCATACGTTCGCCGTACTTCGATCCGGGGTAGAGTTTCGGCAGGTCGCGCTCCAGCATGCGCATCTGTGCGCTGGTGCGCAGGCGCCACTCCTCGTGGATAACGCCACGCTCCTTCTCAATCTCGTCTTTCTCTAAGAGCAGTCCGTCGGCCCAGTCCCACAGAATCATCAGACAGGAGTCGACGATACCTTCGCGCGTGGTGGGGACGTTTGAGATGTTGTATACCGTCTCGTCAATCGATGTGTAGGCATTGAGGTCGGTACCGAACTTCACGCCAATCGACTCACACCAGCGCAGCAGTTCGTTGCCCTTGAAATGCTTGGAGCCGTTGAAGGCCATGTGCTCCAGGAAGTGGGCCAGTCCGCGCTGGTTGTCATCCTCCTGCAGCGAGCCCACCTTCTGGGCTATGTAGAACTCGGCGCGCTGCTCCGGCCATTCGTTGTGGCGGATATAGTAGGTGAGTCCGTTGTCTAACTTTCCGATACGCACATCGGGATCAACAGGTATAGGTGGCATCTGCATCTGTGCCACAGCCATGGAGGTACTGGCAGCGGCCAGTACTACGAGACTGAAAAGCCTAAGAAATTTGTTCATGTTTGTTGTGATATTAGTTTCAGCCTGCAAAGTTACAAAGTTTTATCAGAACAGACAAATATTTATCATTTTTTCATATTCCGCGGGTGGTGCTCCAGAATTTCCTGACGCAGCGTCGTGGTGTCTATGTGTGTGTAAATCTCGGTGGTGCCGATCGACTCATGGCCCAGCATGGCCTGAATGGCACGCAGGTCGGCACCGCCCTCAAGCAGCGCCGTGGCAAAGGAGTGGCGCAGTGTGTGGGGCGAGATGGTCTTCGTGATACCTGCCGCCACGGCCTGCTGTTTTATCATAATCAGTATCATGACACGAGTGAGGTGAGCCCCCCGGCGGTTCAGGAACACATAGTCTTCCTCGCCGGGCTTGATCTTCATCTGCCGGCGGTCGTCAAACCAGTATCCCAGTTCCTTGATGGCGCGCGGCGAGATGGGCACCAGCCGTTCTTTCGACCCTTTGCCGTTGACACGCAGGAACCCCTCGTCCAGAAAGAGGTTCGACAGGCGCAGGGTCACCAGCTCGCTGACGCGCAGGCCACAGGAGAAGAGCACCTCGATGATGGCGCGGTTGCGGTGGCCCTCCCATTTCGACAGGTCTATCGAGGCCTCCAGCCGGTCCACCTCTGCCGTTGTCAGCACCTCGGGCAGGTGCTCACCCAGCGTGGGCGACTCCAGCAGTTCCGTAGGGTCGTCGTCGCGGTAGCCGTCGACAGCCAGAAACCGGTAGAACGAGCGCACGCCGCTCAGGATTCGGCACTGCGAGCGCGGCCCGATACCAATGTCGTGGAGTCCGGCGGCAAAGTTCTGCAAATCTTCCAGTTGCACGTCTACCAAATGCTTGTCTTCGCGTTTCAGATAGGCCAGCAGTTTCTCCAGGTCGCGCTGGTATGCCTCCAGCGTGTTGGCCGAGAAGTTACGCTCCAGTTTGAGGTAGCGCACATACCGCCTGACAATTGTCTCTTGTTGTTCCATAATGCACGGCAGAAAAGTCGGCTGCAAAGGTACGCCATATTTTCCACTTTTACAAGCAATTAGCCCTCAAAACCACCCAATTTAGTCATGCGCGAACCTTGATTTAATGTTTTTTAGGGCGATTTTTGCAAGTTTTTGCCCCTTATGGATTATCGTTTCAGTATTTTTTCTTAACTTTGCCGCGGATTATTAACGGTAAAAAGAAAAATAACTAAATCAACACACACATGAAAATCAATTATTGGTCATTATTGCTCGCAGTCTTAGTCCTTGCCGGCTGCAACAAATACAAGTTCGACATTGACGAACTTGAAGCCAATCAAGATGCCATAAAGATACATAGCAATGCCTATACCATCTTTGGCACCATTGATGCCAATCAGGAATGGAACAGTATCAACAGCGGTACGGTGACAGTAACGGCCGATGCCGACATGGAGGATATCGTGAAAGTGCAGATACTGACAGAGTCGCCCTTCCTGAACCCCGAAGCCCGGCTGCTCAGTGAGGCTCAAGCCAGCAACGGGCAGACGGTAACGCTCTCCTACGACGCGCCTAACGCCTACCAGCAGTTGGTGGCTGCCTGCGTCAACAGCAAGGGCCATTACTACATCCAGGTGTTCGATGCCTATAACGCCAAGACCGTGAGCTTCTCGCACACGACACGGGCCTTCACCAGGGCAGCAGCGAGCGACGTTCCCAGCTTCACGACCCTGAAGCTGGCCGCACCACACAAGTCGCTGAATGCGCTGCGTGCCGCCCAGGGCAGCAGTTTTTCCATCGGCAGCAACTCATACACCGAATGGAGCAACTCCGGCTGGGACGACGACATGTGGGAGCTGGCCGACGGCAACACGTTCGACAACGGCTGGCAGATGGACAGCCAGAAAGGCAAGGGCCACGTCTACAGGACCGCTGACGGCTTTGACGAGGGCGAGGAGGAGAACGTCAAGGCCATTGTCCTCAACTTCCTCTACAAGATAGACAACACGGGCTGGAACAAGAAGAGAAACAACCTGGCCTCAGTGCGCAACAGTGCCAACTTCAAGCAGAACCAGAACTATGTGTACACCGACGGCAAGTCGCCCGTCACCCTCATCCCCGTCCAGGCCTGGTCTACTGAGTTCAAGTGGAACCACGTCTACTATTACTACTTCAAGCCCCAGGACATTCCCGCCGGCATGAGCGAGGCCGACTACATCAAGAAGCTGCCTAAGTTCAAGGCTGTACAGGTGGAGCGCGTCCAGAGCAGTGCCGAGGGCAACGAGGGCAAGTTCTACAGGCGCCAGGAGTTTCTGCTGCCTTACTACAAGAACGCCCCGGTGGTTGGCGACAACGAGGCCAGCGCCATCTTCCCCGCCGGCTACAAGGTGGGCTTCCTCAATGCCAAGTATGAGGGCAGCAAATACACTACGTGGAACAACGAGAAATACGGCTGTACCTATGGCGACGGCCAGCTGAACAACGAGGTCAACCACCTGAAGGGACACTTTCTGTCGGCCATGGACAAGACCCTGGGCGGACAGATTGACGGCGGCATGAGCTTCACCGACTCCCGTATCGCGGTGTTTACTGCCAACGGCAGGACCTATATGACCTTTGAGGACGGTGCCGACTGCACCTTCAGCGACATGGTCTTTGAAATAGGCGGCGGCACCGAGCAGGTGGAAGAGTCGTTTGCAGACGACGAAATCGAGGGCGCTGCCTATACCATGTGCTTTGAAGACCGTCCGCACACGGCCGACTACGACCTGAACGACGTGGTGCTGCGTTGTGTCCGTATCACCAAGACAGAGATTCAGATGACACTGGTAGCAGCTGGCGGCAACGACGATGTGGTCATCCATGGAGCCACGGGATGGCGTTACAACGACATGGAGGTGCATGCCATCTTCCACGCCACAGAGGCCGACGGCAGCGGCAACCGCTTCATCAATACCGTCAAGGGGGGTACGCGGCGCGATGTCATGTCCGACTTTGTCACCGTGCCCGAAGGCACGACCATTCCTCAGTACCTGAAGGGCATCTCCATTGAGAACAAGGCAACCGGAGAAACCATCAAGGTAGCCCAGAAGGGCGAGCCTCCTTTTGCCATCATCGTCCCACAGGAGTTCGACTATCCGCTGGAACGGCAGACGATAACCGTTGCTTACAGTGCTTTCATCAAGTGGGCTCAGAACGTCAACGAGTCGGCTAACTGGTATCTGTTTGAAGATGCCGACAAGATATTCCCCAGTCTTTTCAAGAAATGGTAAAACCAAACCATCTGTCATGAAGATACAAATCATCAACGGACCCAACCTTAACCTGCTCGGACAGCGTGAACCGGGCATCTACGGCAGCGAGTCGTTTGAAAGCTACCTGCCACAGCTGCAGGCTAAATACCCCGATGTGCAGATTGACTATTATCAGAGCAACGTCGAGGGCGAACTGATTAACAAGTTGCAGGAGACAGGGTTCTTTGGCGACTACGACGGTATCGTGCTGAACGCCGGAGCCTACACCCACACCAGCGTGGCACTGCACGACTGCATCCGCTCGCTGCGCTGCCCGGTCATCGAGGTTCACATCTCCAATGTTCACCAGCGCGAGGAGTTCCGCCACCATTCGTTCATCTCGCCCGTCTGCCGGGGCGTCATCTGCGGCTTCGGTCTTGACAGCTACCGCCTGGCGATTGAGGCACTAAGAAAATGACACTCGACGACTACATACTACAGCACACGTCGCCAGAGCCTGACTATCTGTACAGGCTCTGGCGTGCTACTAACATACATACCATCCACGGGCGCATGGCCAGCGGACACCTGCAGGGGCGCCTGCTGAAGATGCTGGTGCAGATGCTGCAGCCCGCGAACATCTTGGAGATAGGCACCTTCAGCGGCTATTCGGCCATTGCCATGGCTGAGGGCCTTGGCGACGGAGGCCACCTCTACACCTTCGAAATCAACGATGAAATGGAGGATTTTACCCGGCCGTGGATAGAACAGTCGGCCGTTGCCGACAAAATCAGCTTTATCATTGGCGACGCGCTGAAAGAGGCACCGCAGTTAGGCATCGTGTTCGACATGGTTTTTATGGACGGCGACAAGCGCACCTACTGCGAGTGCTACGACATGGCCCTCTCCGTTCTGCGGCCAGGCGGCTTTATCGTGGCTGACAACACCCTGTGGGACGGACATGTCGTAGACCCGGCCTACGACCGTGACCGACAGACGCACGGCATAGAGCAGTTCAACGACTACGTGGCCCGTGACCCGCGTACCGAGCAGGTCATCCTGCCCCTGCGCGACGGATTAACCATTATCAGAAAGAGAACTCCCCTCCCTACTGGGGAGGGGCTGGGGGAGGGGCTATGATTCGCTATACCAGAAGAGAAGAGATATGGAATGCCACGTCGCACGGCGGCGGCATCCTGATGGGTGTGGTCGTCGGCATCATCCTGCTCGTCTGGGTGTTCCGCAGCGACAGCGACTGGGCGCGTGTGGGCGTCATCCTCTATCTCTTCGGCATGCTCGGCTCCTATGTTGCCTCCACACTCTACCACTCCATGCGCCATCACTCCAAATGGAAGGAACGGCTGCGCCGCTGGGATCATGCCGCCATCTATTGGCATATTGCCGGCTCCTACTCGCCCCTGACGCTCATCGCCCTGCGCCAGCAGGGCTACTGGGGTTGGGGACTGTTCACGTTTGTCTGGGCCTGTGCCATCGCCGGCACCATCGTCAGCTTCATCCGGCTGAAGGAGCACTCGAATCTGGAGACGCTCTGCTTCATCGGCATGGGACTCAGCGTGCTCGTGGCCTTCAAGCCGCTGCTCGACAGCGTGTCCACGGCAGCCGTCATCTGGATTATAGCAGAGGGCGTCTGCTACATCACAGGCGCCCTCTTCTATTCGTTAAACAACCGGAAGTACATGCACTCCGTCTTCCATTTCTTCGTCCTCGCCGGCTCCGTCTGCCATATCATCGCCGTCTGGGATGTGCTGATGGACTATCTTTAGCCGCTACTTACACAACTTGCAGCCCTCACACTTGCTCAGCCGGCCACGGAAGCGCATCTCTACCAGGTGGTGCAGACGGTCGCGCAGCGGCACCAGGTCAATGCGGTCGATGACATCGTTGATAAAGGCCTGCTGCAGCAGCGTCTTGGCCTCGGCCTCGCTGATGCCACGCTGCCGCATGTAGAACAGGGCGGCATCGTTCAGCTGACCTACGGTTGAGCCGTGGGCACACTTCACGTCGTCGGCATAGATTTCCAGCATGGGCTGCGTGTACATACGGGCCTCGGGGGTGGCACACAGGTTCTGGTTGGTCATCTGCGAGGCCGTCTTCTGCGCTCCCTGCTCCACCAGCACCTTACCGGCAAAGGCACCCGTGGCCTTGTCGTTGAGCACGTATTTGTAGAGCTCGTTCGACGTGCAGTGGGTGGCCTTGTGCGTAATGAGCGTGTTGTTGTCAACGTGCTGCTGCTTGTCGGCAATGACACCGCCGTAGCACTGGCACTCGGCACCCTCGCCGCTCAGCGTCAGGTCGAGCTTGTTGCGCGTCACACCGTTGTGCAGGGTGACGACGTTGTGGCACACGCGGCTGTCGCGCTGCTGGTCTATGTAGACGTTGCTCACGCGCACGTTCTTGGCGTGGGTCTCTTCCAGGCAGTAGAGCCCTAACGAGGCATTCGCACCCACAAAGGCCTCGATGACCTGGGTCGTCAGGAACTGGCGGTCGTCGGCAGCATGGTCGCAGAACAGCAGCTTGATGTCGGCACCCTCCTCAAGGATGATGAGCACGCGGCGGTTGACCATCAGGTCGACGTCGGAGCGCAGGATGTTGATGACCTGTATGGCACGGTCTACCTTGACGTTCTTAGGTACGTAGACCAGCAGGCCGTCCTGCGCCAGCATCGTGTTCAGGTCGCTGACGGCGGCCTCGTCCTTGCCGGCCAGCTGGTTGTAGTAGTCGCGGGCCATGTCGGCATGTTGCGCCAACGACCCTATGACGACGCCGTCGGGTAGCTTGGGGGCGGCATTGGGCGTTCTGTAGAACACGTCGTTCACCACGAAATAAAGGCTGGTCGACAGGTTGGGCACGTCACAGCGGAAGGCCTGATAGGGGTCGACGGGAATCTGCAGGCGCTGCAGGTTCAGGCCGTAGTCGGGCTCAAAGAGCTTCTGCATGTCGGTGTACTTGTAGCGCTCCACCTTGCGCGAGGGGAACCCCTTGGCCTTGAACCGTTCGAAAGCCTCATCGCGAACGGCGTTCATCACCTCCGGTGAATGGTCGCAGATCATCTGCCGCGCCTGTTCGTACAGTTCAATATATTGCTGTTCGCTGTTCATTTCCATCGGTCTTATTCTTCGCCTATTTCTTCCTTTATCCAGTCGTAGCCATGCTCCTGAATCTCCTTGGCCAGTTCAGGACCGCCGGTTTTCACAATGCGCCCTTTGTACAGCACGTGGACGTACTGCGGACGAATCATCTCCAGCAGGCGGTCGTAGTGGGTAATGACAATGCACGACGTGTCCTTCGTCTGCAGCTTGTTCACACCCTCGGCCACGATGCGCATGGCATCGACGTCCAGACCGGAGTCTGTCTCGTCGAGTATCGACAGCTTCGGTTCCAGCATGGCCATCTGGAATATCTCGTTGCGCTTCTTCTCGCCGCCGCTGAACCCCTCGTTCACAGAGCGGTTGGCAAGCTTGGCATCCAACTCCACCACCTTGCGCTTCTCACGCATCAGCTTCAGAAACTCTGCCGCATTCATCGGGTCCAGTCCCTGGGCCTTGCGGCGCTCGTTGATGGCTGCCTTCATGAAGTTGGTCATCGATACGCCGGGAATCTCCACCGGGTACTGGAAACTCAGGAACAGTCCCTCATGGGCACGCTCCTCGGGTTTCAACTCTAACAGGTTCTTTCCGTTGAACCACGCCTCGCCCTCGGTCACCTCATACAGCGGGTTGCCCACCAGCACGGCGCTCAGCGTCGACTTGCCCGAGCCGTTGGGACCCATGATGGCGTGGGTCTCGCCGTCGTTAATCACGAGGTCAATGCCTTTTAATATCTCCTTTTCGCCTATGCGGGCGTGTAAGTTCTTGACTTCTAACATATTGCCTTATTTAACAATTACTTTCTTGCCGTTAGCAATCACAACCCCCTTAGAGGTATCGTCGGCAGGGGTACCGTCGATACGGTAAATGCGTGCAGAACTTTCTTGCTGAGCACTGCGGGTGGCACTGGCCACATCTGTAGAACCGCCTGCCTTCTCCTTGTACTCAGCACGGGCCTGGGCCAACTGCTCGATGAAGCGCTCGTGGCTGCGAATGAGCTGATAGAGTATGGAGCCAGCCATGCGACCGGCATCGACGTCACTCTGCCAATGGTAGCCGGCAATGACGCGGCTCTGGCCGAACTCATAGCCACGGGACAGCAAGGCCTCCATAGCCTCGTTTGACTGGCTGATATCGGAAAGCAGCAGGGCCGAGGTCCAGAAGAACACGGTGTGTCCTGAGGGATATGACCCCTCGTTGCGATGTTTCTCCTCTTTCTCAGGAATCAGGGTTCCCTCGTCGTAATAGGCGTAGGGACGCTGGCGGCCGAACTTGGCCTTTGCGCCGGAATAGATGCTGTCGCATGAGGCGAGCACATCCTGGAGGACGGCGTAGATAGCCGGAGTGCCGTCTTTCGTAATCTCCAAGCCAATGAGTGGGCTGTAAGCGTCGATGGCGGTCTGCATGCTATAAACGGCGTCGCTCTTAGCCTGAGCAGCGCGAGCCTCATCCTGGCGCATCAGCTTGCCCCAGAGGTGCTGCGACTGGTCGGCTACGAAGCGGGCTGACTCGAAAGCGGGGAATGGGGGCAGGATTTTTGTCATATCGGGTAGCTGGGCCTTGGTAAAATACGCATGTCCGTTAACCTCGTCGCCAGCTGCCTGCAGGCTTTGACCGCAGATTGTCAGGATGGCGGCCATCATCCAAAGTCTTGTTTGCTTCATTGTTCTTTTTTCGATTCCTTTTAATATCTTCTATTTGCCAATCTTGGGATGCAGGTTTTCAACTTCCAACAAATGCCCTCACGCAATTTGGCTGCAAAGGTACGAATAAGCGCGCGAATAACCAAAAATATTTGAACTTTTCCGAGTGAGAGTCCTTTCTTACGCACACGCATACTAAGAAAAAACCAGAAAAAGGGTGACAGGGTGACAAAACGCCCAGCCACAAAGGGTTTGCACCCTTTTTCAAGGGTGACAAGGGTGACAGGAGGGTGACAGGCCCGCAGGCACTCCCCTCCCTTCTAGGGGAGGGGTCGGGGGTGGGGTCAGTAATTACAACAGCAAGGAGCAGGATCATTCGAGCAGGAGGCTGCCAGCGCTTGGACACAAGCCGCCACGCCCTTGAATTCTCGAGAGAATTTGACCGTCAGAAGCCTCCGGAGCGGTACGAAGTGGCTTAACACCTGCAAATTCTCTCGAGAATTTGCAGCCTATGTCGTCTTTCGGAGCAGCCATATAGGCAACGCCTATCCTGAGAGGCACTCCTGTCATCACCCCCTCCTACAGGAGGGGATAGGGGAGGTCTTCTGTCACCCTTCTGTCACCCCTGACACCCTCTAAAAAGGGTGCAAACCCTTTGTGGCAGGCAGTTTTGTCACCCTGTCACCCTTTTTCACGAAAAATCCTATACAAGCGTTTAGGTCTGCTCACTTCTTACCAATTGTTGAAACAGTCATCAGCCGATGTACTTTATTTATTGTTATTCATTATATAGATGGCCACACGCTGTTTCTGTCCGCCGGAGAGACTCGACGGATAGACGTCGGCCTTCTCAGCCAGTCCTACCTTGCGCAGCAGTGCCAGTCCCACCTTGCGCGCCTCTTCCTCAGGCTCGTGACGGAGTTGGCAGGGGGCAAAGACGACGTTCTCCAGCACAGTCTTGTGCTCAAAGAGGTTGAACGACTGGTACGCTGAACGAGGCTCTGGAGCAACAGCCCGATGAGCCAAGCCATGAGGAAATAGATGATGGCTGTAACGATGAGGGGAAAGAAGGCATCGAATGTGCGCGAGCGTATCAGGTCAGAGGCGCGTGTCATATCGGCTACGGCGATGTAGCCCACGATGCTTGTGCCCTTCAACAGACTTATTACCTCGCCCTGATAGACGGGCATCACCGTCTTGACCACCTGTTTGATAGTTCATCAGGCAGAGGGTTTAGGAGGAAACACTTGATTAATGAGGCTTTCAAACTCCTTGTAGGCGAAGGTGTCGCGGAGTTCACTGAGCGCATCGGCCAGTCCACGGTAGTGCCACTCGTGGTCTTTGGGGTCCTTGGCATGGAAAAGGTCCCACAGGGCATCGCCCTGCTGGGCATAGTCGCGGGCGATGGCCCGCATATTCGACAGTTTGTCGCCGAGGGCCACTATCTTGGCATCGTGCGAGGCACGGGCCAGACGGTCGATGGCTGCCTGCTTGCGAGTGTGCCAACTGTCCTCCTCGGAACAACCGTCGACCACGACGTCGCTCTCTGAGGCTACGAGCGAGGCTATGCGGTCGCCAAACTCTTCACGTATCTGATCTACTGTCGTGTCGGTGTCCTCCACGGTGTCGTGCAGTGCTGCAGCGGCCAGCAGTTCCTGGTCGGGTGTCATCGTGGCCACGATTTCCACAGCTTCCATCGGGTGGACGATATAAGGAAAACCCTTGCCGCGACGCTCTGTCCCGGCGTGGGCGCGAACCGCAAAGATGATAGCGCGATCCAGCAATGATGTATCTAAGGGTTTGTTTGCCATTATCTACTCCAAATATTTAGTTTTCAACTGCTGCTGTTTTTAGGCAGGAACTTATCGAACATTTGCAGGAGTGGTCCGCTAAAGGGATGTTTCCCCTCGGTTATCTTGCTTATAAAGAAGGCCATCTTGGTGGCGATGAAAGGACGCAGCTTCCTGATCTCGGCCTCCAGCGCTTCTTTGGAGTCCGTGCTGTAATAAACCGTTGCAAAGGCATCCCAGTGTGCCCGCAGCGTGTCGTTGTCTAAATGGTAAATGTTGTCGGCACGTTCCGCACTTAGGAAGTGCGACCCATAGTACATCATACCCAAGTCCCATTCGGGAACACCGTAGGCAAAGTCACCCACGTCGATCCATAGTTCGCGGCTCCCGTCAGTGATGATATTGCCGATGTGCAGGTCACCGTGCAGACAGGTAGGCATGGAGGGCACGGTGTCGATGAAGCGGTGGAACCGTCTTTTAAGCTCATCAGGAAAATCTGTAAGCCGGTCAATCCATGAGCTCGCCAGTTCCCGCATGTCCGGCAGACGCGTGGTGTCTGCAGAGGTCTGGTGAAGCTGCTTGGCCAACACGGCGAAACGTTCCGACAGCGGCACCAGTTTGTCGGGCTCCTGCGAGATGATGCGGGTGAACGATCGTTTGTGCCGAATTAGTTCATACTCGGCTCCGAAGCGCTCGCCGTCGGTAATCAGACGGATGGGCTTCGGGGTGGGCAGCCCGCTCTCATAAACTACCCGGCTCGTGCGGAACTCCCTGATAGCGTTCTCCGCAGCAATACCGGCCAGAAACAGCTTGGCCAGCGTTTTGTCGTCTTTATGGTTATAGGTGAGAGCTGTCCCGCCCTCGCCAGTCTGAACATAGTCGTTCAGATCAATGGTTTCGTAAGTATTCATATCAGCTGCAGGTGTAGGATGAGCAGATAAATGCAAGTTTTAATGCTATTACTTGTGTCGTGTAGTAAGCAGTCCGAGGGCACAGTCATCGGTAGTATTCAAGGGGAAGTACTTGTGCATAGCCGTGTTGACATAGGGGTGTATCTGTTCATAACCAAAACGTCGCATCCAGTTGCAAAACGTCTTCAGCATCGGAGCAAACGTGCCTTTATGCTGGTTATAGAGGCAGTCGACGGTACCATCGGTCATCAGGAAGTAGACAGCCTCTGGGTCGAAGGAACCCTTCGTGATTCGCAGGTGATCGAACCCATCGCTACTGGTGACAAACCAACTCATGTTGGCATACATCCCCCTCTCCTGCCCTATCAGCATAATGGCCTCGTCATTCCTGTCTGCATAGCCTAGCATACCATCACCCAGATTGCCCGCCACGAAGCGTTGGCCATCGGTAGCCATGAAGAGCAGCGTAGAAGCGAGATCGGACAGAGGGCACTGCAACCGCTGCACTTCTGTGTTCAGTTTCTCCAGCAGGTTGTTACGCAGCAGTGCTGTAATGTCGGCAGGCTGCATATCAACGAATGACGTGCCAAAGCGCGTCATCAGCGTCAGTGTCTCGTTGGCCACCAGTTCGGCTCCTTCCTTGCCATAACGGGCATGGCCAGCACCATCGGCCCCCACCATGCAGGCAAAATTGCCGTTGGCGCGGTTTGCCACGGCATCCTGACAGTCGATTTTCTCATTGAGGTGGGCGGTGCCCGTCATTTTTATTTTCAGAATATTGTAGATAGGCATACGCAAGTATGTTAATAGGTGTCCTACTGATAACGTTGTATGGTTTCAGTGATTGAGGAGAACAGGTTCTCGGCTAAGCGGGGCATCAGTTGTTGAGGTCGGCAGGTAGGCCATATCTGTCTGAAGCGGTCATAGGTAGAAGCCTGAGTCGGTAGCGGGTGGAAACTGAGGAGTTCCATATCGAGCCACTTTCCCAGTTGCTCTTCTGGCTGCTGCGCAAGATTGTCTGGCAACTGATGACATATCCACACCAACCAAGGTTTCATAACGCCGCGGGCTACAGCCGTATAACGGTCAATACCCTTGCTGCACAGTTTGAGGGCTTCTTGAAGAGCAGTGTCAGCATTGGCCCCAGTGGTTTTGCCTATGGCTTTTTTCCGGAGATCCTGACTGCTGGTAATGCCGGGCAAAACCGTCAGGTTGCCGCTGTAGGTTATCAGGTTTACCCGTGCCATGTCTAAGCCCAGTTGTTTTCTCTCGTCAATCCATTCAAGACAACGCTGCAGGATGAACACGCCATCGTCTATGTCGTTCAAGTCGCTGTAGACCTGCAACAGTATAACGATGTCGAGCGTGGTGGTCATCGGTACCTTCCGCCGTTCTCTGATAGCCTGCTGAAGCCTTTCAGGAATAGGCAGGCTGCTTAGCGTGGCTACAAGATTGGACGTGTTATTCAGGAAGGAGCGGTATGTGTTAACACCAAACCCTTGTACAGATTGTCCCTGCAGCCGTCCTCGTTCAATCTGGGCCATGTGTGCTACACCCGTATTCAGGTCATCGCGTTGCTGGTTAAGCGACCTTCTCATGTCCTGCACGCGCTGGTCAGTGGACTCTTTAGGAAACAGCAGGTCTATTTTTGACATAAACCCGTGATATTTAGGAGGCACTTCCGCAACCTTCAACTTGTTCATGGTGGCAAATGAAAGTATTGTATCGAAAGTGGAACGCAGTTTGTTCAACTTGTCTTCCACATCGTTACCTTCTGTAAATGCGGTGAGCATTTTCGTATAGAGATAGTTAGCTTCCTGCTCGCTAAGTAGTCGTTCCATATTCTTTTAGGGTGTCATTATCAGCGTTTGATGGAATAGGCTCCACTGTGAACAAACTCAATGTCATCTCCTCCCGGTTGTGAGAATTGCGACTTCTTCAGACTGCTGAAGACATCTTTGAAAAGCCCTTGCAGCGAGGTGTCTTCCAGGAAAAAGGCATTCGGCGATAGTCGTTTGAGATTTTCCATGTTGGCCTGTTTGCTAATGCCTATGGGCAGCACATACAACTCGCGGTTGGCCTGCATCTGCTTTACGCGCTGATAAGCCTCTTCCATCCGCGGGTCTTTAAACTTTCCGTTTGAGAGAATGATAAGCCAAGGCTTGAAATAACTGACGCCATAGTCGGGGGTGCGCATCAGGCGGATGCGCTCCTGTAGTTTGTCAAGCGCGTTGCATATCGTTTCACCCATGCGGCTTAGCCCGAAGGGAGTCAGTTGAATAGCATCAAGCAAGGGCTTCTGACGGTCAATGGTTGCAAATGTCACATATTCATGAACGCCACCGCCACATGTGGCTACGTACAACTCCATTGAAGCGGCCAGCGTTTGCGTGGCATATATCTCGTCGAAGAGTGATGCCAGCCCCTCATCCTCCAGACTTCTAAGGTAGTTGTTCATGTTAAGACCGTTGTCAATGATAATGATGCAGGGGAAGCGGTTGCCGGGATTGTCAGCCAAATCCTGTTCGCTGATTTTCTCAAGTTCGGCTTGCAGGACGAGCAAGTCAGGATCGACTATGTGCTTTCTGACTTCTTCGCATTTCTTTTCAATACTCTCCGGTATAACCAACCCCTCGTAAGCCCAGACGATGAATTGCGAGATTCGCCACAGAATATACAGGTAGGACTCTTCATCGAAGCCCTCACTCTGCAGATCCTTGTCTGAGACTATCTTCCCGTCGTTGGCCCACCGCAGCCTACCAAACTTGTCGAGTTGGGTGCGCAGTTTGCGAAATTCCGTGATGCTGTCCTGGCCTGGCCTGGTGTTTCCGTGGTTGGCAAGTACCCATTTCAGACGTTGGTTGGAGAGCATCCCAGGCTTGTTCGGCAAGTCAGAGAAATCTGCATCGGCCGAGAGTGTACCCATCATGCTGTTCATTTGCGACCAGAGATAGAACGTCCTTGAGTATAGCGACTTGCTGTCGTCTATACGGCTCCAAAATAAACGAGGATTAAATGAGAATTGTTGAGTTTTTACCATAATATATTTCGACTGTTATTTCCTGTTTCGTTCGTGGTTGTCAACGTATGACTTTCCCACACCGCCGGTAATCAGCTGCAGCCTGTCGATGTCCAAGATTTTCATTAGTTCAATATATATAGGCAGACAGAGTCTTAGCTCGGTCTTCTGTGTGAGTATATCGCCAATACCCAGCTCAAGGATGTCTTGTTTAAGAAAAACTGCCTTGGTACGATTGGTCAGCAGCTCGTCGTTGAGCATACGGCAAGCCTCAGTCAATTGCTGGCAGGTGAACCCGTCTTTTTTCGGAGCAATGCCCGTAAACTCTGCCAACTTTCCCATGATGCCCATTGTGGCAAGTTTCAGTGCCGTTCTTTGTTTGGCGGCGGCTTTCACAAGGGAAATGGTGATAATGGCATTGCTCACCATGTGGTCGTGCTCTTCGAGCTTGGTTTGCAGACGGCTGTCTGGCTGTGTGGTGGCAAAGAGTCCGTTAAGCATGACCTTGCTGCCCAGCTTGGGAATTTCAATACTCTTGGGCGACATGATGCTGTGCCGTTCAACGAAGGTGGATGCCATCCCCCCAGTATCGACGATCAGAAGGTTTTTTGACAGCCCCAACTGGCGCTGGGCAGCATCGACCATCAGTTCAGCCTCCTCGCGCTGGCTTACGATACCTACATGAAGTCCCATTTTCTGGTGCATCATTTGTACCACTTCCTCACGGTTGCGCAGATGTCTCAGTCCGGCGCACCCGAATACGACGAGTTGGCCGAAGGTGGGCAGCACGCCACGCAGATAGCGCTGCCAAAAGGGCCAAGCTTCAGGCTGAGTCAGAGCCTCATACAGCCGCTTGACGTCCATTTCGCCTTGCGGACTGATAAAGTCGAAGTGCCCGGTACGTATATGCTGAAGGTTGATGCTTGTCCCCGTCCGTGGTTCATAGACTCTGAAGGATGCAGCACCAAACTCAAGATAGGCGGTTCTGCCATTGTCGACAGGATTGTCTGGGTTGAGCCAGTTGCTAAACTGCCGCAGCGCATCGTTCTTCTCTACATCAGGCAGCGGGCTGCTCATGCCGAGGAAAATGCTGTCAGCACGCTCTGTGCGTGGAATAAGTATGACATCAGGGTAGCGTCCGCTCTGTATGCTGCTGTAGTATTCGCCAATATACCTCATCCAGGCGGCTGGCGATATGGCTTGTTTGTTGTGGAAGGTATCGTAGAAAGCCTGACGAATGTTGAGTGGCAGGTTATACCAGATCCGTTGCCAAGGACCACGGATCTGGTCGGGCGAGTCATAGCCGATAGGGAACATGAAGCGGCGTTGGCGGCGGTTCTGCTCAAGCGTGCCTACCCCACCGTTCGAAAATGGCTCCAGTCCCACAAGGAAGATTTTGAAGAGTAATGCCGAGATGGAATAATATTCATCTTCCAGTGTGCGCATCACGTGCTCGAAACCCTGACAGTCCATCAACCGTGGCGGATCAAACTCGGTAGTATGGACGCCACTTGGAAAATCTCCTATCTGGTAACTGTCCACATCGACAAAGTAGACTTCATCGGGATTGCCCGCGCTGGCCAGCACATTCCTGTCATTGACGTCGCCCATCAGGAGTCCGCCCTTGTGCAGAGTGGCGAAGCGCTTGAGCATGGCTACGGCAAAGCGGCACAAGTCGCGGCGCGACCACTTCCAGTAGTCACGCACCACCTTGGGCATACATACAGTATTACGCATCTCGCTGGCTTGCTGGTAGTTCATGACAAAGCCTACGCAGCCGCCCCTCTTGTCTGCTTGCTTGTATAGCAATGCCTGTGGAAAACATATACCCACGGTGTCGGCATCGTGCTTGGCGGCATATTCCATCAAAGTGCGCAACTTTTGCTCAAGAGCGGCACTTGCAGGTTCGTTAAACAGCTTGGCAGCCTTGGCATGGGCATCTTTAAGTCCGGAACTGTTGTGCAGTCTGAAGATAACACCCTGCCCACCATCGTTAAGCCTTAGGTCAAGCCTGACGATGATGTTCTGCTCAGTAAAGAATGTCGGGAGTTGCTCCTTTGGACTATTCTTTTCTTTCTTGGGCTGTTTATACGATTTTTTGGCCATCAGGCCTGTCCTCCTTCCTCCACACTAAAGCGATCAAAAGTCCAAGTTTGCCAATGTGAAGCGTCACGGTACTGGTTAAGTTTGAAATGTGCCAGAATGACCTGATCCGCGGGTGTGCGGAATCCCGTATCCCAGATGGCACCGTCTGGGTAGAGGATGATACCTCCAGCGCCACGTTCGCGTATCTCCTGACGGACGGAAATGGCAAAGTTGTTCTTCAGCCGCTGGTTAACGAGCCTGAGTGGCTTCGGCTCGTTCACATCGTCTATGATAAACCACCCATCTTCTTTTGCCATTGAGCCTAACTCTTGGAGACGGCTGTTATAATCGTCGAAGCAGGCAAAGTCACTCAGTTCATAGATTGACACGAACCGTGTCTTGTCGTCTGTCGGTACAGGAGCCGGGGCTGGTGCTTGTGGCTGTCCCGAAACAGGCGCTGGTTTTGGAAGGGGCTTATCACTTTTCTTCCTGACGCTTACTGTGACACCGTCTTGTACAGCATCGAAGTAGTCGGTCATTTTCTTTACCCATGCCCCCAATGTGCCAGACCCCCATTTGATGTCTCGCTGTTCTAATTCTGCTTTGAGTGCGCTCGTCGTAACGAAACCGTCAGCAGATTTCGGCATCTGGTCTATCACCTCGATTATACGCTGGGCCATTTGTGCCTGGTTCTGCTTGGGGTTGACAAAGGCTGCGTTAATCACATAGTCTGTACCATCGTCAGCCGTTTCAAAGGTGAGTTCGTCTTGCTCTTCCAAAAAATCCTTGAAATCGTCTATGCCATATTGTTTCCAGTCATAGCCATTTTCTTCAACTTTCACCTTGAGGGTGTTAACGGGCACTTTGTTCCCATCGCCCAATATCCCAGCATTAACTGCAATTTTAAATAGTTCGTTAGCAATTGCCATATCAAAAAGTTTTAAATTAGTAATATTATTGTGTAGAATGCAAAAATACTAATAATTCACGACAACCGTAGTCTTTTTTTTTGATAATTGCAATTTTTTAACGATAATTTTTTTGAGACTGGTTCATCCTACCGTTCCTTCCAGCGAGACGGCCAGCAGTTTCTGGGCCTCTACGGCAAATTCCATGGGCAGCTTTTGCAGCACCTCACGGGCGTAGCCGCCCACGATGAGGCTGACGGCCTGCTCCATGGGAATGCCGCGCTGGTTGCAGTAGAACAGCTGGTCTTCAGAAATCTTCGACGTGGTGGCCTCATGCTCGAAGACGGCTGTGGGGTTGTGGGCATCCATGTACGGGAACGTGTGAGCCCCGCAGTTGCTGCCCAGCAGCAGCGAGTCGCAGCTGGAGTAGTTGCGTGCATTGTCGGCAGTGGCGGTGGCACGCACCAGACCACGGTATGAGTTCTGCGAGTGGCCGGCGGAGATGCCCTTCGAGATGATGGTCGACTTGGTGTTACGGCCTATGTGTATCATCTTGGTGCCGGTGTCGGCCTCCTGGTAGTTGTTGGTGACGGCAACGCTGTAGAATTCGGCCATGCTGCCGTCGCCGCGCAGGATGCATGAGGGGTACTTCCAGGTGATGGCGCTGCCGGTCTCTACCTGTGTCCACGACAGTTTTGAGTCGGTGCCGCGCAGGTCGCCGCGCTTGGTTACCAGGTTCAGCACACCGCCGCGTCCCTGCTCGTCGCCGGGGTACCAGTTCTGCACGGTGGAGTACTTCACCTCGGCACGGTTCATGACAACAATCTCGACGATGGCGGCATGCAGCTGGTTCTCGTCGCGCATGGGGGCGGTACAGCCTTCCAGATAACTCACGTAGGAGTCGTCGTCGGCCACGATGAGCGTGCGCTCAAACTGTCCCGTCCCCTTGGCATTGATGCGGAAGTAGCTGCTCAGCTCCATGGGACAGCGCACCCCTTTGGGAATATAGACGAAGGAACCGTCGCTGAAGACGGCCGAGTTCAGGGCGGCATAGAAGTTGTCGCGGTATGGGACGACGGTTCCCAGATACTGACGTACCAGGTCGCCGTGCTCCTTGATGGCCTCGCCGATGGAGCAGAAGATGACGCCCTTCTCGCGCAGCTTCTCCTTGAACGTGGTCTTCACGGAGACTGAGTCCATGATGGCATCGACGGCAGTGTTACCGCTCAGGGCCAGACGCTCTTCCAGGGGAATGCCCAGCTTGTCGAAGGTCTTTTCCAGTTCGGGGTCGATGCCTGCCGACGACCCGTTGGAGGCTGGCTTGGCCGTAGGGTCGGCATAGTAGGAGATGGCCTGATAGTCTACGGGGGGCACGTGGACATGCCCCCATGTAGGCTGCGTCTGCGTCTGCCAGTAGCGGAAGGCGCGCAGACGGAAGTCGAGCATCCACTCCGGCTCCCCCTTCTTCTGTGAGATAAGTCGCACGACATCCTCGTTGAGGCCAACGGGGATAATGTCGGTATGTACATCGGTGGTGAAGCCAAACTCATACTTCTGTTCGGCTATATGTCGCACCAATTCATTGTTGTTCTCTTCCATCGTCATTTTTGTTTGGGCTGCAAAATTACAAAAAAAGTTGTAAAGAACAACGGATTTTGGGAGAATTAACGCAATTCGGTATAATTGCTCTTAGGAGCTTATCACCTATGCAGTTCTCCACGCGAGAATGCCGGCTGGTCAGATGGCGTGTCGTTAGGGTCGGTAACATCTGTGCCGCCACCAGTGAATACGGCCTGCCTGACGGTCAGTAGCAGCGTGTCACTGGCAGCAATAAACACAACGTCCATGGCACGCTGACTGGTCTGCAGGTTCTGGGTGCAGGCCACCTTCACCTGTGGCGTGCCTGAGGTGTAGGGTACCTGTGTTACGGTGAGCCAGTCTTTGCCGGCGGCCTGCACCTGTCTGCTGATGGCGGTGCTGAGTCCTGTCAGAGTTACGGTCTTTTCAGAGGCCTCTGCGGGCATACTACAGGTCAGACTATAGAAATTGCCTTTCGTCTCTGGAGTGGGTGTGGGTGTAGGCGTGGGTGTAGGTGTAGGTATTGGCGTGTCAGGTGCATCATCGCCGCCTCCGCCACATGATGTGATGGCAAGTGTTGCCACCAGACCAAACAATAGATATCTGAATGTCTTCATGTTGCTAATTCTGAGTGTTGATTATTTGATAATGACTTTACGACCATTCTGGATGTAGATGCCTGGTTGCGCCGGCTGTTTGACATGGCGCCCCTGCAGGTCGGTGTACGATGTTTCAGCCGGCTCTTCTGCGAAGTCTTCTATACCCGTGGCATCGCCGCTGATGAGGTAGGCACGCGAGGCAGCCTGTCTTGGCAATGCCAGCCAGGCCCTATGGCCATCAATACGGAAGGCAGCACCGTTCTGTGCCCCCCAGAACCAGCCGAACGATGTAGCCAGAGAAGTATTGGAGGGGCCATACGACAGTTTATAGAACAGACTGTTGGCATCGCCACTGGTAGTCGTTGCGCTATTGCTGCCATGCAGGAGGTTGTTACCTATGGCAGAAGCGTCGGCTGTGGTGGTGCTGGTTAGCGTATAGGTAGCCGCCTTCTTCTGCGTGGCTTCAATGAGCACGGCGGTACCCTTCGGTATGACACTGCCATTAAGTGTCTGGTAATTCAGGCGACTGCCGTTAACACCGCTGACGATGCTGGCCTTCAGTCCGTCGGGCAGCGTGTAGTTGTCTTCGGAATCGTAGAAGGTAGCGTAGCCGGCTTCGGCTATGGCAAGGCTTATGGTCTTGGCCTGTGGCGACGTACCACTGGTCGTCAGTTCTTTCTCCACAGTCAGCGACTTCGGTTCATTCCAGCCAACGTGGTCGGTGGCCAGTGAGCAGAAGCCATACCGTGTGCCTGGCTGACAGGCGATGGTGGCTGTGGAACCACTGGTGATGGTAGCTGCCAGCTCGGGTTCACCGCCGTCCTTAAAGACATAGAGGTTGTAGCATTCGATGCCGGAGGTGGCGTCGCTGCCCTCCACTGTCACGACGAGCTGTTGGTTGCGCTCTTCAACCTTCGTTACCTTTGAAGTGGGATAGTCGGTGTCGAAAGTATTGACGTAGGTGTTGGTGACGATCGGAGCGTTGGCGTCAAAGATGATGGTGGCGCGGTTGCTCACCTCGGACCCGCTGGCAGGTGCGGCTTTGTGCTCAATAGAGAAACTGACGAAGCCCTCGCCATCGCGGTTGTCATTGTTAGGCACGAGGAAGCCCAGGTCGGGGTCGTCAATCTCGTCGCCGTTCGTCTTCAGCGAGACGAAGGCCCAGCTGGCAATGCCGGTCTGTGGGTCGAACTGTCCGCTGACGCGAACGCGGATATCCTGCTCCTTGACCCTATACATGATGTCGCGCGTAAACTCCTGCGTCTTGCTGCCGCCGACGACGAGTGTCGTGTCGGCCCAGCCGTAAGACGTGAAGGCAAACGTCGACAGGTCGTATTTCGTGGCATCGAGGGTGTCGGTGACGAATACCTCATGGGCCGGTGCCGTTGCCGTCGACTTGTTTTCAAAAGTTATCGTGTAGGCCATCTGGTGGATGGGCTTAATGAAGTGGTAGTGGTCGTCATACCCCGAAGGTCCAATCATCTCGTTGGGGTCGTAACTGCCGCGACCTTTGTTGCCAATCTCGTTGGGGTCACCCTTCAGACAACCTCTCATATCCTTGATACTCTTGTATTTGCTATAAAGGTCCCAGGCCTTGCTTCCAAAGTTATAAAGACCCTTGACGAGTGAAGAACCGGGTATGACTTCAGAACCACAGTTGAAGAACACATCGGCTGCATTTAAGAACAGTGTCGACCATTTACCTTCGGCACCGGTGGCTGTGCTGTAACCTGCCTTAGCGATGCTGCTGATGCAGCTGGCACCGGGAATAAAGCTGATGGCCGTGTCGAAGACAGCCGAAGCCCACTCTTTGGCGAAACACTCGCCCTGCTCCAGGGTGAAGGGTGCACGCGTCGTAGCACCATTCGCAGAATTGTTTGGCCCCCACGGCTGCTCAATCCAGTAGCCAATCTTTATCTCGGCGGACGGCTCGTTGGTCCCCGGTGCCATTTTAATGCGGAACGAACGCTGGTTGGTGCTGTTCGGAGCGATGTAGGGAATCATGAACGAATAGACACGGATGCTATCCTTCGTTTGTTCGTCATACACTTTGATGTGGTCACCCATTTGCCGTGCCCATTCCTGTGCCTTATCGTCAAGAGCCGGGTCACAGAGGTAGAAGTCGAAGTCGAAAGACACATCAACGGTGCCGTGGCGTTCAGGGATGACAATGACGATCGGTGTGTTATAGGCAGCTGTGTTCGATGTATTGCCGTATTCGATAGTGTAGCGCTGGTACTTGTTCCAGAGGCTGGCACCGCGACCGTTGATCTGCATCCACACGTCAGGTTCCTCGCCTTTCTCGAGGGTGAAGGCCTGACGGAGCGTATCGGTGCCCACGATGATGTCGTACTTGCCCGTTGCTGCTTCCGTGAGGTTAAAGACGGCGGGAGCCAGGTCGTCGGCCGACGTTATCTTCTCTGAGTCGTATCCGTAAACCACATCCCACGTACCCTCAATGTCGCCATTGGCACCATGAAGCGCCACACGTGGCTTGTCATAATAAGTCAGTTTATAGCCGCCCTGAATGCGGAGCTTCACGCCATCGGCCTGTCCTGCTATGTCGGGGAATACGCGACTCAGACCGCCGATAGTGATGCTCTTCGTCAGCGAGGCGAAGGCGTTGCTGTTACCTGTGCCCTTGGCCGCCATCGTAAAGGAATAGGTGCCGGGATAGCGGGCGAAGTCTTTGGAGACATGCTGGTTCTTGCTCGTATCATAGGTACTGGGGTTGCTGGGGTATGGCATGATCCACCAGTATGCCTCGCCATCCTGGGTCATGTCGGTGCCATACACCACCTGTCCCTGCATGTTCTTGGTCAGCGTAAACTCCGGATGTGGCGGACGTATGCCGTCGTGCTCCACAAGGTTGGCTTCCATGATGGGCACGGGGTCATTATGGTATTGGCTCTGGTCTTGCATAGAGCCGTCGAAGGTCAGCAGCAGACGGCAGTCTTTGTCTTTGGCGTCAGGCTTGTCGTAGAGATGCTGCTGTAGCTCCGCCTGCGAGAGGGCACGGCTGTAGATGGCGAAATTGTCCACCAGACCCTTTGGTCCGGAATAGTTGCTACTGCGTCCTATGACGATGGGGTTGTAGCCGATGCGCAGCTTGCCGCTCTCCGTTGCTGTACCTATGAGTACACCGTCGGCATAGAGGCGCAAGTTGTCTTTCTCCACATTGCTGTCGTAAGTCAGTGCCACATGGTGCCACAGTCCCCACTCTTTAATCTGATAGCGCCAGCGGTCCCAGATAGCCTTGCCGGTGCCATCGACAGACAGTTCGGTGCTCACACCGCCCTCGAAAGAGAAGTAGTCGCTATAGTCACTGCCCACTTTGATATACCATCCTCCGCGGTAACGGCTGCCTTCGTAGTCGGGGAGGTCATTCGTTAGGCTGGCAATCTGGAACGAAGTACCCTGGTCTACTCTTACCCAGCACTCCACCGTTGTTGCCTCCTGTGTCTCCATGAGGCTGGGCGTCATGGGTATGGTGAGGTTGGTCATTGGGCGGTCAATCTTTTGTTCTTCCACCTTCGAGATGTCCAAGGCCATCTCCTTACCCGTCGTTGTCGAGGGTTGATCATTGCGGCGGTAGACGATGTTCCAGAAATAACTCTCGAAAGGCTTATAGGGCGAGCTGTAGTGCATCAGCCAGTGTTCGGTGCCCTCGCTGTCCATCAGTACGGTGAGCGACTGGTTATTCCAGTTCTTGTAATCCCATGACTCAGTGCCCATGGCGAAGTTACGGTACACAGAGCGGAAACCATCCTTCGACTCCACCAATAAGGCACGCACACCTGTCAGATAGACGTGCTGGCCCGTGGGGTCGTCGGGGGCTATGTACAGTTCATAGAAATTGCTGTAGCCATCATAGCGGCCCGGCCAATAACAGCGCTCCTGTATGTCCCATGACTGTCCACCGTCGTGCGAGTGCCATATCTTCGGACCGTTGGGGTTCTGTAGTACGTAGATGTGCTGACCCTTGGCAGCGATAGCTCCAGTTGTGCCCGTTGTGCCAGACAGATACTTGGCTTCAGTCCATGTCTTTCCGCCATCGGTAGAGCGGCGGAACACGGTGTGGGCGCGGCTGCCGTTATACTCCGGATGCTCTTCTTCCTTGTCGATGCAACCCTTGAAGATGATGTTGACAACATCGCCCTCGAGCGTCATCTGCGGATGGTAGTTGAACGATTCGCCATTGTAGCCTTTCATATAGTTCAGTTCACACCACGACTTGTCGTTCTGAAGAATCGGTGCGATGTTCTGTGTGCTGATGGTCTGACCGCCGTCTGTTGATGTCGAATAATAGACGTTGCCCCACCACATGTTATAATTCCAGTATGAGTCGCTGCCCAGCACTGCCCAGCGGCGGCCTGAAACCTGAACGTCGGCAAGGTTCTGAGTCATGTCTATCTCTTTGTCGGTGAACGTTGCACCGCCGTCGAATGAGGTCAGCACTCGCGTTTTGTAGTCGTTGTTGTTGTAGCGGGCGCGCTGGAAGGCAATGACCAGCGTCTGACCATCAGCCACCACATGGGGCCGACCGTAATTGTAGTGGCCGTCGCCCTCGCTGCCTTTGGACAACACGCGCTGCTGGAAAGTCTGGCCGCCGTCGTGCGAGTAGGTGTAGAGTAATTCGCTGTTCTGGTCGTCGTCAGACCTGACAATGGTAACAAGATGGACGTTCTGTCCTTCTACGGCATACCACTTGCTGTTGCTACCAAAGCTGCCGCCAGCATAGTTGATGTCGACCATCGAAAAGTTCTTTGATTTGATTACGGTACGGGCCTCTTCCCACGTTCGGCCAGCGTCGGCAGAGCGACGGTAGTAGACACACGTTTCACCTTGGGCATTGGGCTTCCAGTCGGGCCAGAACACGTGGAGCGTCTGTCCCGACACCGCCGCCTGCATGGGCAGCAGATTGGAGGTGTAGTACGTGGTGTCGTTGACACTACATGACAGATTCTGCCACCCGCCCCAGTTGGCGGGCAGGTGTTTGTCCATGTCGTTGGCTGCCTGACCCATCAATGAGGGCAGCAACAACAGTAATAATAGCTGTAGTCTTTTCATCATCATGTCAGTATTTTGTATGTAATGTTATTCCGATTCGCGCAATATGACTACAAAGATAAGGGAATCAACTCATAGCGCTTGTTTCTTTTTCAAAGATTTTTTTCCCGAATTCACAATTATTCATTCTCAAGCGACCTTCCGCTTTCCCGATTTTGCAATTACAAAGGCGCAAAAAACATCGGTTTCATCGAAAAAAAAGTAAAACAAAAGGGTTTGTCAGTCGTTCGAGGATTTTCCGGCAGTTTTTTTGCCAACTTTCTTGCTTTTTCAAAGTAATTACATTAATTTTGCAGCCATGATAGCCGTCTTAGTTTCATCTCTGCCCATGATTGTATGTGGCGTTCTCTCAGTGCTGATAGCTCTGAGCCTGTGGAATGATAGGAATATGGCAAAGATACGCTTGCTCTTTTTTATGGCAACGGCAACGGTGCTGTATACGGCTCATTGTATGTACTTCAACCATCAGACATCCATGATTTCCCTGACAGACACCTTCTATTGCTTCTGCAACCCTGCTGTTTTCCCACTGTATTATCTCTACATTGAAGAATTAACAGAATACCGCCCAAATCGCTTCAGACAGGCACTCTGTTTGCTGCCATCGCTCCTATGCTTCCTGTCTGTAGGTATTATCTATTTGCTAATGGACGGCAATGATACGGCTTTGTTCATACAGCAGTATCTCTATAGCAATGAATATGCTGTACTGACAGGCCTTGCCTGGTGGCAGAGTATGGCTCATATTGCCGTAAGAATTGTATTTGCCATCCAGGTACCGTTAGTGCTGTTTGGGGGCTTTCGACGGATTGCGGCCTATAACTCGATAGTGGAGTCCAACTATTCGAACATTGAGGGAAAGCGGATTGTTGGAGTGAAAACGCTCTTGGTACTTTTCGCCGTTACGTCGCTTGTGGCCTTCGTCTTCAACCTGATAGGCCGTCAGCGGTTCGTTGATGGACATGAGCTGCTGTCTTTCCCTGCCGTGATATTCTCTTTGCTGTTGCTTCTGATAGGCCATGTGGGCTTGAGCCAACGGTTCTCGGTAAAAGACATTGAAACAGAGGTATTCCAAGACACTGGGCCAATGGCCGAGAATGAAGGCGGCAGTGAGTTACTGGAACGCATCAGGAAAATGGTAAACGACGAAAAGCTCTACTTGTATCCGAACTTGAAGGTCAGCGATCTGGCAGTGCGACTGCACACTAACCGCAACTACATATATCATGCCATCAATGTAGAGATGGGCACCTCATTCTCTGATTATATCAACGGCCTGCGCATTGACTATGCCACGCAACTGCTTGAGGCGCAGCCCGAATTGTCGATTAATGATGTCATGACGAAGGCGGGATTCACCTCAAGCAGTGCCTTTTACCGAATCTTTAAGAAATTCAAAGGTATAACTCCTACGGAGAAACGGGCAAAATAAAGAGGCAGCAACTGCTGCCTCCCTGAGTGTTGGTGTCTGTCAGAAAGCCGAGGCTTTCAGCCTCAGCCCTGCTGTCTCGTCGATGCCGAACATGATATTCATGTTCTGTACAGCCTGGCCGACAGCACCTTTCAGCAGGTTGTCGATGGCTGAGGTGACCAGCAGCTTGTTGCCGTATTTCTCTACGTGTACCAGCGCCTTGTTGGTGTTCACCACCTGCTTCAGGTCAATGGGCTTGTCGGTGTAGTGGGTGAAGGCGGCATCGGCATAGAAGTCCTTGTAAGCCTCAATAACGTCCTCTACTGGGGCTGGCGTCTTGATGACGGCGGTACAGAAGATGCCACGGGCGAAATCGCCACGGTAGGGAATGAAGTCGATGTCGGCATCAAGATACCCCTGCACCTGCTTCAGACTCTGGCGTATCTCGGCGATGTGCTGGTGCTGGAAGGGCTTGTAGATGCTGAGGTTATTATTGCGCCACGAGAAGTGGGTGGTGGCACCAGGCTTCTGGCCTGCTCCCGTGGAACCGGTGATGGCATTGACGGCCACATCCTCCTTGAGCAGGTTCAGGTGGGCGGCAGGCAACAGTGCCACCTGGATACAGGTGGCGAAGCAGCCGGGGTTAGCCACATGCTGCGCCTTAGCAATCTCCTCTCTGTTGATTTCAGGAAGACCGTAGACCCAGGAAGCCCCCCTCTGTCCCCCCGAAGGGGGGAGGAACGGATGGCTTGAGTTTTCCCCTCCCCTTTCGGGGGAGTTAGAGGGGGCTACCCTGAAATCCTGTGCCAGATCGATAATCTTGACGTGCTCGGGGATGGTATGTTCCTTCAAGAACTGCTCACTCTTTCCGTGTCCGAAGCAGAAGAATACAACATCAACCTGATCGAAGGGCATCTGGTCGGTGAAGCGCATATCGGTCTCGCCAATGAGACCTTCATGGACGTCGCTGACCAGGTTGCCAGCGTTACTCTCTGAGTTGGCAAAGACAATCTCTGCATAGGGGTGGTTCAGCAGTACACGGATAAGTTCGCCACCAGTGTAGCCGGCGGCGCCTAAAACCCCAACGGAAAGGCCCCCTCTGTCCCCCCGAAGGGGGGAGGAATTGTTATGTTCGTTTGTTTTCATTTATATACGTTTTGATTTTTATTATCGTTCCTTCGATGTCTCCAAGAACTTCTTCGTTAGAGAATCTTATGACTTTAAAGCCTTTGTTTTCTAACCATTTTGTCCTTTCTTCATCGTTCACTTGCTGCGTAGGCAGTTCATGATAGCCACCATCCAATTCTATAATGAGTCGTAAAGGCAGACAGGAAAAGTCGGCAATATAGTCGCCAATGATGTGCTGCCTTCGAAAGTGTGCCCCCAACTGGTCGCTTCGTAAGAACTTCCAGAGAATCATTTCTGCCGGTGTCTCATTTTGTCTGTTCTCTTTGACGAATTGTTTCAAAAGACCATATATGCATGGATTGGCCAACTGAACTCCCAGTCCCTCGTCGTGTTTGGTGAACTGACGTGATGGAGACAATTCCTCCCCCCTTCGGGGGGATTGAGGGGGGCTACCTTTCATTCGGATGCACTCCGTAGTACACTCTGAGCGGCGTTGAACTCACCTTGATGAAGCCCTTGGCCTCGTCGGCCGTCCAGCCCGTCTGCGTCTCGCCATACTCGCCCAGCTTCGACTTCGTCAGGTCGTTGGCAGAGTCGATGCCCACGGTCTCGAAGCCGTAGGGGCGGAGCTTCAGGATGGCGGTGCCGGTGACGTTGCGCTGGCTGCTGGTCAGCATAGCCTCCATGTCGGGCATCACCGGCTCTAAGTACTGGCTCTCATGCAGGAACATGCCGTACCAGTTGGCCACCTGGTCCTTCCAGTACTGCTGCCATTTCGACAGCGTTGACTTCTCCAGCAGGCGGTGAGCCTCGATAATCAGCTTCGGCGCAGCAGCCTCGAAGCCTACACGGCCCTTGATGCCGATAATCGTATCGCCGACGTTGGCATCACGGCCGATGGCATACGAGGCACCTATCTCCTCAATCTTCTGGATGGCCTTGATGCGGTTGTCGAACTGCTCACCGTTGACACCTACGATCTCGCCTTTCTCAAACTGAATCTTCAGCAGCTGTTCCGGTTCTTTGGCGGTGACGTGTTTCAGGTAAGCCTCTTCGGGCAGTCCCTGTGTGGGGTCGAGCAGCTCGCCACCACAGATGCTGGTGCCCCAGATACCGACGTTGTACGAGTACTTCAGCTTGGTGAAGTCTGCAAAATAGCCGTTGGCGTTGAGGTAGTCAACCTCCTCCTTGCGGGTGAGGTTCCTGTCACGTGTCAGTGTGATAATCTCCACGCCGGGAGCCATCACGAGGAAGGTCATGTCGAAACGTATCTGGTCATTGCCGGCACCCGTCGAGCCGTGTGCGATGGCATCGGCGCCAATCTCCTTGGCATAGCGTGCGATGGCGATGGCCTGGAAGATACGCTCCGACGAGACGCTGATGGGGTAGCAGTTGTTACGCAGCACGTTGCCGAAGATCATGTACTTCAGCGACTTCTCGTAATACTCCTGTGTCACGTCGAGTGTCACATACTTCACGGCGCCCAGCTTGTAGGCGTTCTCCTCGTTCCGCTTCAGCTGCTCGGCTGAGAATCCGCCGGTATTGGCACAGGCGGCATACACTTCATAACCTAACTCCTTGGTCAGATACATCACATTGTAACTGGTATCAAGTCCACCAGAGAAGGCCACAACAACTTTGCGACCCCCCTTCTTCTCCCCCGAGGGGGAGTGATTTACATTATTTTCCATTATGTTGTTTTTTAATTAATTAATCATTATTACTAAGCCCTCCCCCGGGAGGGTTTGGGAGGGGTTTCTCATTGCTCCTCTAATTCCTGCAGGTGCTTGATGCGCGAAATGACCTCGTCGGGCAGTTTGGCAGGCAGGTGCTCCGTGGGGTCATAGAGCATGGCGGTGCAGATGCAGTACTTACGACCGGTGCGGTGCAGCACATCGACATTGACACAACCCTCGCAGCCCTTCCAAAAGGCCTCGTCCTCGGTCAGGTCGGCAAACGTTACCGGCTGGTAGCCCAGGGCGGTGTTCATCGACATGACGGCAGCGCCGCTGGTCAGCGAGAAAATCTTGGCGTGGGGCCAGCGGGTACGGGCCAGGGTAAACGTCATGTCCTTGATGCGCTTGGCTACGTGCAGGCCACGGAAGTCGGGATGCACAATCAGTCCGCTGGTGGTGACATACTGCTGGTTCTCCCAGGTCTCGATGTAACTGAAACCGGCAAAACGCCCGTCCTTGGTCAGCGCGATGACGGCCTTGGCCTCCATCATCTTCTTCGCCACATACTCATGGGTGCGCTTGGCAATACCCGTACCGCGCACCTTGGCGGCCTCTGCAATGGTGTCCAGTATGGTGTCCACGTATTTCTCATGCTCGGGGCCAGCCACCAGGACTTCTATTTCCGTTTGTTGTTCCATTCTTTATCTGATGATTTCGTTTAATGCTCTTTTTACTTCTTCGTGGGTGACACCCTCGCGCAGGACGACGAAGATGGTGTCGTCGCCGGCGATAGAGCCCAGGATTTGCGGCAGGTCACTGGAATCAATGTTCCAGGCAATGGCACTGGCATAACCCGGACGTGTCTTGAGGACGCCCATGTTGCCTGAGAAATGAATACTTAACAGCCCCGAGGCGTGAAGCATATCACGGATGTTACCCGGCGTCGACACGCGTTTGTACATCGTGTCGTTAGGCAGCACATAGACATAACTGCCACGCATGGTAGACGCCTTGGCCACCTTCAGTTGCTTCAGGTCGCGGCTCAACGTGGCCTGAGTCAGTTTGAACCCCTCGTCCTGCAGGGCGTTCAGCAGTTCCTCCTGGCTACCCAGCTGACGGCTTGAAATAATCATTCGCAGGGTCTCTAATCGGCTGTTCTTTGTCTTCATCGGAATATTTATTCAATTTCAGCCTGCAAAATTACGCCTTTTTCCGAATACCACCAAATAATTACGAATAAAAATACACTAAAACACGATAAAAGGCTTTCCTGCAAAACATTTTATTTTCAAATAAATATGAAATATCACGTTTAATTAATAGGAAATGTCATTTATTTGTTGTACCTTTGCCATCGTTATGAACCTGCTGACACGCTTGTTTGTATGGCTGAGCCGCCTCCACCACTGCCGCGGTTTCGGTATCCAGTCGCCTACGGACTACTGGCTGGTGCGCTATGTCATCAACGAGCACTGGCCCTACTACCAATACGCCACGCTGGGACGCTCAGACAACTGGTTGCGGTGCAAACTGGGACGGCTCTACTTCAGACTAGCAAACTGGCGACAGCCGCAGACCATCGTCAGCAATGACTATGCCGCATACTGGAATGCCGGATGCAGACGGGCAATGATAACACAGGAATTGCCCAAACTCATCGAACTGATGCATGTAGAAGTGGGACAGGCCAGGCAACTGATGGAGCGAATCAATGACCAGCTCGACGACCGGTCGGTCATAGTGGTTGAAGGTTTGTGGCGCGACAAGTCGGTTTGGCAACAGCTGATAGCCGACAACCGTGTACGCATCAGCTTCGATCTGTACTACTGCGGCATTATGCTGTTCGACAGCCACCGTACAAAGAAGAATTACATCATTAACTTCTAACCTAAAACAATGAAAATTACAAAGGTATACACCCGCACGGGCGACAAAGGAACTACCAGCCTCGTTGGCGGCGTGAGAATCAAGAAAAGCGACATCAGGCTTGAGGCCTACGGCACGGTAGACGAGCTGAGTGCCCATCTGGGCTTGTTGGCTGCCGTGATACCTGAAAGTGTAGACAGAGCCACGGTTATTCGCATACAGAACAACCTGTTCAACGTCTGCACCCATCTGGCCACGGACCAAAGCAAGACACCCCTCTATCCGTCGGCCCACTTAGCCGATGGCGAAATCGAGTTTCTGGAACAGGAGGTTGACCGCATGATGGGCGTGCTGCCAGAACGCCAGGGATTCGTCCTCCCGGGCGGAACACCCGCTGCAGCACAAGCCCATGTGGCCCGCACCGTCTGCCGCCGTGCTGAGCGCCGCATAGCCGCACTGGCAGAAGTAGCCGCCGTCGGTGAAGAAATACAGCAATACGTCAACCGCCTAAGCGATTACCTATTCGTTTTAGCGAAAATAATAAATTTTAACAGCGGCCAGAATGAAATTATTTGGCAAAATGCTTGTAAGTAAGAAAAAAATGATTACTTTTGCGGCCAAATTCAAAAAAACACCCCGTAATTGTTAAATTGAAAATACTAAAGCTATGTATTGGACACTTGAACTAGCATCAAAACTGGAAGACGCCCCTTGGCCCGCAACCAAAGATGAACTGATAGACTATGCCATCCGCTCTGGTGCACCTTTAGAGGTGCTCGAAAACCTTCAGGAGATTGAGGACGAAGGTGACATCTACGAAAGCATTGAGGATATTTGGCCCGACTACCCTACCAAGGAGGACTTTCTGTTCAACGAGGATGAGTATTGATCATTTAATTCGGCTTAGAAAAGCGTAACTAATTGAAAATAAGCAGCATGGATAAATCACCAAGATTTTCCATGTTGCTTTTTTCGGCCATTTTAGGCCAAATAAAATGATCAAAAAATGAAATTTAGCCTCAAAATGAAAATAAAATGATCAATAATCTGTATTTTTGAAAGACTTTCCGTAGGTGATCATTTTATTTTCAAAACAAGTATAGACATATCATAAAGACTAGAATGAAAAGAGCTATGGTGGAATAGGCGAGACACGCACTACTCCAGACATAGACTACTAATACTACAATGCTTTTCTGCCTGGAAAAGCTCCATAATCTTTCCATGCAGCTTTTTTCTGCCTTATAAAGTCAAATCAACCGATCCCAAAAGTCTTTTTTAGCCTTTAAAAGAAGACAAAATGACCAATATCTTGTATATTTGCTGATACATTAAAACTAATAAAGTAATTAAATATGGGCGCACCCGGATTTTTCCGTGGCAGCCCCTCCGCTCATCCATAGCCACACATAGAACAGGGCAGATTTCCTCAATTGGATAAAAGTTAGTACCTTTGCACCGTTTTCCATAACCAACGAAGATGCAGTTAGATTCAGAACGGCTTGAATTACTAAATGGAGTAATATCGTTGATGCTTCCAGACGGTGT